>Ga0207671_10004242_pt1 | contig 13808 bp, 12 predicted proteins | sample KBSC24metaG_FD_184352 | JGI IMG/M metagenome (GOLD analysis project Ga0207671, IMG submission 184352) | Corn rhizosphere microbial communities from Kellogg Biological Station, Michigan, USA - KBS C2-4 metaG (SPAdes) (version 2) | ecosystem: Host-associated > Plants > Roots > Rhizosphere > Soil... | reverse complement strand
GTCGACCGTCCAGAAGTGGGAAACCGGGAGCAAGGCGCCTGGAGGCCCTTCGCTCAAGTTGCTTCATGTGGTGAAGGAGAAGGGGCTGCAGGCGGTTGCTTGAGTGCGTTTTCATTCCAGTTTGAAGCTGTCTGCGTGCGGCGAGCAAATTTGCATATGGTGCGGTGGAGGGAATCGAAGCAACGGCTCAAGTAGTTGTTTTAGATAGCCCCCGAGGAATTGCCTGCATGATGTTACTCACGGAGTTACTCACCAGGCACCGACGTAACCGGCGCGATTCGAAAATCGCGCCGCATAAAGTGGCGCGCAAAGATTTATCGCGCCGCTAAAACCCCGCAGCCGTCGATTGTCCCTTTCCGTCGCTCGGTTGCTCTTTTCAGCGGTGCCCCTTTCGGGAAAGCCGGCCTATAAGCCGGTCACGTGCGGAGCTGAATACGCCATTGCGCCGTCGGCGCCAACCGGCAACGCCATTATCGATGCCCCGGCACAGGCATCTCGGGTACCATGAAGCCTACCCCGAGCGGCTGAACTATCGACTGTGGCAATCAAGAAATCCGAACTGTATTCATCCCTCTGGGCCAGCTGCGACGCGTTGCGCGGGGGTATGGACGCCAGCCAGTACAAGGACTATGTGCTGGTGCTGCTGTTCATCAAGTACATCAGTGACAAGTACGCCGGAGTGCCCTACGCGCCGATCACCGTGCCGAAGGGCGCGAGCTTCAAAGACATGGTTGCGCTCAAGGGCAAGCCGAGCATCGGCGATGACATCAACAAGAAAATCATTGCGCCGCTGGCTGAAGCGAACAAGCTCTCCGACCTGCCGGACTTCAACGACGCCGGCAAGCTCGGTACCGGCAAGGAAATGGTCGATCGGCTGACCGATCTCGTAGCGATCTTCGAAAACAAGGCGCTGGATTTTTCCAAGAACCGCGCCGAGGGCGACGACATCCTCGGCGACGCCTACGAATACCTGATGCGCCACTTCGCCACCGAGAGCGGCAAGAGCAAAGGCCAGTTCTATACGCCCGCGGAGGTCAGCCGCATCATCGCGCAAGTCCTTGGAGTCCGCGGTGCGAAAACCAGCAATGCCACGACCGTGTATGACCCGACCTGCGGTTCGGGTTCGCTGCTGTTGAAAGTGGCCGACGAAGCGCGCAGCAAGCTGTCGCTCTATGGCCAGGAGAAAGACGCCGCCACGTCCGGCCTGGCGCGGATGAACATGATTCTGCACGACAGCGCGGAAGCGAAGATCGAGCAGGGCAATACTCTCGCCAATCCGAAATTCCTGGATGGCGATCGCCTGCGCACGTTCGACTACGTGGTCGCCAATCCGCCATTCTCGGACAAGCGCTGGAGCACGGGCCTCGATACGGCGCACGATCCGCACCAGCGCTTCGCCTTTGGTGTACCGCCGGGCAAAAAGGGCGACTACGCGTACCTGCTGCACATCATCCGTTCGCTGAAATCGACCGGTCGTGGCGCCTGCATCCTGCCGCACGGCGTGCTGTTTCGCGGTAATGCCGAGGCCGAGATTCGCCGCAATCTGGTCCGGCACGGCTACATCAAGGGCATTATCGGCCTGCCGGCAAACCTGTTCTACGGCACCGGCATTCCCGCGTGCATCGTCGTGATCGACAAGAAGGATGCCGGCGCGCGCCGCGGCATTTTCATGATCGACGCGAGTGCGGGCTTCATGAAGGACGGACCGAAGAACCGCCTGCGCGCGCAGGACATCCACAAGATCGTCGATGCGTTCACGCGCACGCTGGAAATTCCGAAGTATTCGCGCGTGGTGTCGTTCGACGAGATCGAGAAGAACGATTTCAACCTCAACTTACCGCGCTACATCGACGGTCAGGTTGCGGAAGATGCGCAGGACATCGAAGGCCATCTCAACGGTGGCATTCCCCTTGCCGACATCGATGCGCTGCAACGCTATTGGGATGTGTGCCCCGGTCTGCGCAAGAAATTGTTCAAACCCAACCGCAAGGCCTACGCCGATCTCGCGGTCGAGCAATCCGTCAAGTCCGCGATCCACGGGCACCCGGAGTTTGTCGCGTTCACTAGCCGGATGAACGAGCATTTCGATGCCTGGCGCGCGCGCAGCGCGAAGTCGTTGAAAGCGCTCGGCGCCGGCTGCCATCCCAAGGATGTGATCGCCGCGCTGTCGGAGAACCTGCTCGCGCATTACCTGGATCAGCCATTGATCGATGCCTACGATGTCTACCAGCACCTGATGGATTACTGGGCGACGACGATGCAGGACGACTGCTATCTGATCGCCGCCGACGGCTGGAAAGCGCCAACGTACCGCGTGATCGAGCGCGACAAGAAAGGCAAGGAGAAGGACAAAGGCTGGGCCTGCGACCTAGTGCCGAAGGCGTTGATCGTCGCTCGCTACTTTGCCAAGGAGCAGGCCGCTATCGACCAGCTTGCCGCCGAACTCGATGCCGCTGAGGCGCAGCTCACCGAGCTGGAGGAAGAGCACGGTGGCGAGGAAGCCGCGTTTGGTGGGTTCGACAAGATCAATGCAAACTTGGTGAACGAGCGCCTCGATGAAATCGGCGACGACAAGGAAGCGAAAGACGAGATCGCTGTACTCAAGCACTGGCTCAAGTTTGACCGCGAAAAATCCGCGCTGAAGAAAAAACTGAGAGAGGCCGAGGCGGAGCTCGATGCGGCTGCCTACGGCAAGTACCCAAAACTAACGGAAGCCGAGATCAAGGCGCTTGTTGTCGATGACAAATGGCTCGGCGTGATTGATCGCGAGATTCACGGTGAAACTGATCGCATCAGTCAGGAGCTGACGCGGCGCGTGAAGGAACTATCCGAGCGTTACGCGACGCCGCTACCGAAACTCGCGAACCGCGTGGACGAGTTGCAAACGAAGGTGGATGAACACCTAAAGCGCATGGGTTATACATGGATGTGAACAAAGCTTATAAACGAACCGATATCGGAGTTATTCCGACTGATTGGTTACCCACAACGATCGGCCGCCTGGCGGTCAAGATCGGCAGTGGAAAGACGCCGGCGGGAGGTAGCGCCCGATATCGCATGTATGGTCGTCCCTTCGTACGCAGTCAGAACGTCGGCTGGGGAACTCTGCTGCTCGATGATTTAGCATTCATCGATGATGACACACACAAAGAATTCCTCGCGACAGAAGTGAAGCATGGCGACGTGCTATTGAACATCACAGGCGCGTCTATCGGGCGCAGCGCAATGGTTGACGCGCGGCTGATGGGTGGAAACGTGAATCAACACGTTTGCATTATTCGCGCGTCACTTGACCAGGCAGATCCACGTTTCATCAACTACATACTCCTTTCGAAGATTGGTCAGAGCCAAATAGATAGCTTCCAAGCCGGAGGTAACAGAGAGGGTCTCAATTTTGGTCAGGTTCAATCAATTCAAATCGCGCTTCCTCCCAAGAAGGCCGAGCAGGAGGCCATCGCCGAAGCCTTGAGCGACACTGACGCGCTGATCGAATCGCTGCAGCAGCTCATCGCCAAGAAGCGCCAGATTAAGCAAGGCGCCATGCAGACTTTGCTCACTGGGAGGGACCGATTGCCCGGGTTCACAAGAGGTTGGAAGACAAAGCCGATTGGACAATTCACGGATTGCGCTGCCGGAGGGACCCCCAGCACGAAGGTACCTAGTTACTGGGGTGGCACCATTCGCTGGATGAGTTCGGGCGAGCTGAACTTGAAGGTAGTTGCCGATGTCGAGGGTCGCATCACCGAGGAAGGTCTGCGCAATTCCAGCACGAAGATTGTTCCCGCGAACTGCGTTTTGGTCGGACTCGCGGGTCAAGGCAAGACGCGCGGTACGGTCGCGAGGAATCTCGTTCCGTTGTGCACCAACCAGTCCATTGCTGCGATCTTTCCAGCATCAACTTACGTAGTTCAATATCTTTATCACAACCTCGATTTTCGCTATGAAGAGCTACGGGATCTGTCTGCAGGTGACGGAGGTCGTGGCGGCTTGAACCTGACAATCATTCGGCAAATCCCGATTCCATTTCCATCCTTGGAGGAACAAGCAGCCATTTCCGCAGTTCTTAGCGACATGGACGTCGAAATCGCTGTCCTCGAAGCCCGCCTCACAAAAACCCGCGAAATCAAGCAAGGCATGATGCAGGCGCTGTTGACAGGCCACGTCCGGTTGCCGTTGAGCACCGCGGCATGAGCAACCGTTACGACCCCGGGGACGCAGCGGAATTCGAGCCCGGTTCCGATGGCAAGGTCTTGCGCAACAAGCTCGGGTTGACCGATCCCGTGGACATCGACGAGATCGAGTTATCGCTGCTACAGAAATTGTACGAAGCGGTGTTGATCGAATCTTTTCCCGACCGTCGCCTGCGCGTGGCCGATCTGAAGACCTGGCATCGTCGCTGGTTGGGCAACGTGTACGCTTGGGCGGGCGAAGAGCGTTCGGTCAACATCGGCAAGGGTGACTTTCAGTTCGCCGCCGCCGCGCAGATTCCGCGCTTGCTTGATATTTTCGAGCGCGATTGCCTGGCGAAGTTCACGCCGTGTCACGATGTCGACGATGCCGCCGCAATCGAGGCGATTGCCCGGACCCACGTCGAGTTCATACTGATCCATCCGTTCCGCGAGGGCAACGGCCGTCTGTCGCGTCTGCTGGCCGACGTCATGGCGGTGCAGGCCGGACACGATCCTCTCGATTACTCAGCTTGGGACGCGAACAAGGCGGGTTACATTGGCGCGATCCAAGCAGGACTCGCGGGCGACTACGCGCCGATGGGCGAACTGGTACAAGTCGCCTGGGATGGCGGCGACGACGCTCAGCGCGCGAGACCCACGTGAGCAAACTTGCGCTGTTTGCCGCGCAGGTGGCGCTCGATCTGGGCGATGCTCTGGCCCGTTTCGATGGCTGTGGAACTGGCCACCGCGCGCAGGATCGCCTGCTGACTGGGCGCCTTGGCCCGGCGGGTCGTGGCGGCTTTGCGTGTGCTCTGCTTCATGACGCTTATCCTACCGCATAATGGCCGTGGAATCCGTACGACCGCCGGCGGGGGCCTGCTGATGTGAACGACATCGGAAAGTCGGAACGCGCAACCCAGAATCGCGTCATCGCGCTGTTCCGCGATGAGCTGAAGTACGACTTTCTGGGCGATATGTCTGAGGGCGAGAATAACCGCAATATCGAGGATGCCTTGCTCGGCGATTGGCTGGCACGGCGCGGCTGCAAGGCCGCGCAGATCAGCCGTGCACTGGATGTGCTCAAGCGCGAAGCGAACAACCCGACACGCGGCCTGTACGAGAATAACAAAGCCGTGTACTCGCTGTTGCGCTATGGGGTGCCGACGAAGGTCGAAGGCGACAAGGTGACGGAGACGGTATGGCTGATCGACTGGGAGCACCCGGCCCAGAACGACTTTGCCCTCGCCGAAGAGGTGACACTTCGCGGCGGTCACGAGCGTAGGCCCGACCTGGTGCTGTATGTCAACGGCATCGCCGTAGGTGTGATCGAACTCAAGCGCAGTTCTGTCTCGATCGGTGAAGGCATTCGCCAGTTGTTGTCGAACCAGCAGCCGGAGTTCAACGCCGGGTTCTTCAGCACCGTGCAGATCGTTTTCGCCGGCAGCGATTCCGAAGGGCTGCGCTACGGCGCCATCCTGACGCCCGAAAAATTCTTCCTCAAGTGGAAGGAAGACGAGAGCGACAACAGCCGCTACAAACTCGACAAATATCTGCTCAAGCTGTGCAACAAGCAGCGCCTGATCGAGCTGCTGCACGATTTCGTGCTGTTCGACGCAGGCATCAAGAAACTGCCGCGCGCGCACCAGTACTTCGGCATCAAGGAAGCGCAGCGGCACGCGCGCAACAAGACCGGCGGCATCCTCTGGCACACGCAGGGCAGCGGCAAGAGCATCGTCATGGTGCTGCTGGCCAAGTGGATTCTGGAGAACAACCCCAATGCGCGCGTGGTCGTCATCACCGACCGCGATGAGTTGGACAAGCAGATCGAGGGAATTTTCAGCGGTGTCGGCGAGGCGCCCTACCGCACGAGCAGTGGCCGCGACTTGATGCGCCAGATCGGCCAGGCGACACCGCGGCTGCTGTGCTCATTGGTGCATAAATTCGGTCTGGATGCGCGCGGCAAGAAAAGCCAGGAATTCGAGGCCTTCATCGAGGAACTGAAGGCTCAGCCCACTGCAGCAGTCGGCGAAGTATTCGTTTTCGTGGACGAGTGCCACCGTACGCAGAGCGGCCGGCTGCACAAGGTGATGAAGGCGATGATGCCCAATGCGGTGTTCATCGGCTTCACCGGCACGCCGCTGCTTAAACAGGACAAGGAAACCAGCCTCGAGGTCTTTGGCGGCTATATCCACACCTACAAGTTCGGCGAGGCGGTGGAAGACGAAGTCGTGCTCGATCTAGTGTACGAGGCGCGCGATATCGACCAGCGCCTGGGCTCGACCGACAAGATCGACGCGTGGTTCGAGGCCAAGACGAAAGCGCTCAATGCCTGGCAAAAGGATGAGCTGAAGAAGACCTGGGGCACGATGCAGCGCGTGCTGAGTTCGAAATCGCGCATGGAACGCGTGGTCAGTGACATCGTGTTCGATTTCAGCTGCAAGCCGCGCCTGGTCAGCGAGCGTGGTAACGCGATCCTTGTCGCATCGAGCATTTTCGATGCGTGCAAGTATTTCACCTTGTTCCAGAAGACGCCGCTCAGGGGCAAGTGCGCCGTCGTCACATCGTACGATCCGCAGTTGGGGAACGTGTCGAAGGAGGAAACGGGAGCTAACACCGAAACGGACAAGCAGGTGATCTTCAAGACCTACATGGACCTGCTGGAGCATGTGGTCGCGGCGCCACACAAGACCAGGACTGAAACCTACGAAGACCGGGTGAAGGATCAGTTTGTCCGCGAGCCCGCGAACATGAAGCTGCTGATCGTCGTCGACAAGCTGCTGACCGGCTTCGATGCGCCGCCGTGTTCGTACCTGTACATCGACAAGTCGATGCAGGACCACGGCCTGTTCCAGGCGATCTGCCGTACCAACCGCCTCGACGGCGAGGACAAGGACTTCGGCTACATCGTCGACTACAAGGACTTGTTCAAGAACCTAGTCAACGACAAGGGCACAGGCGCGCTCCAGGTGTATTCGTCGGAACTCGATCACAGCGCGGGCGGCACGGATCCCATTGTGCTGATGCAGGATCGGCTGAAGAAGGGCAAGGAGCGCCTTGACGGCGCAATGGAGCAAGTGGAACTGATCTGCGTACCGGTTGAGCCGCCCAAACAGGAACTGCAATACATCCACTACTTCTGCGGCAACACGGAAATCGCGGGCAACCTCAAAGAGCGCGAACCGTTGCGCGTGGGGTTGTACAAGGCTACGGTCGCGCTGGTACGCGCGCATGCCAACCTCGCCGATGAAATGTCGGCCGCGGGCTACAGTGGCGCGGATGCGGCGCGGATCAAGCAACAAATGAACGACTACCTCAAACTGCGCGAAACGATTCGTAACGCGAGTGGCGAATCGCTCGATCTGAAGCCGTACGAAGCGGACATGCGTCACCTAATCGACACCTATATCGACGCCGACGAGCCGCGCAAGATTTCGCCGTTCGATGGCCTCGGGCTGCTTGATTTGATTGCGAAGACCGGTATTGCCGATGCCATCAAGACTCTGCCGCACGGAATCAGGAGCAGCAAGGATGCCATCGCCGAGACCATCGAGAACAACGTCCGCAGCAAGATCGTCAAGGAGCACCTTGCCGACCCCGAATTCTACGCAAAGATGTCGGCGCTGCTCGATGAGATCATCAAGGCGCGCAAGAGCAAAGCCATTGAATACGAGCAGTACCTGAAGCGCATCGCCGACCTGGCCTCGAGTGTGCAGGCAGGTCATGCCGAAGATGTGGCGGAGCCGTTGCGGCGCAGTCCCGGATTGCGCGCGGTGTATAACAATATCGGGTGGCTGGTTCGAAGGCCAGTCTACGGTGACGATGCTGATGGCGACTCAAAGCTAACGTTGGCGCTGGCGATCGATGATGTCGTCAAGCGCGAACGCCATGCGGACTGGCGCGGCGATATGGCGAAGGAGAATCACATCAAGCGTGCGCTATTTCCGCTGTTGAATGGCGATCTGAGGGAAGTGGAACGGATCTTCGCGATCATCAAGCAACAATCGGAATACTGATGGTCACTCAGCTCAAGGTCGGTGAAATTCGCGCGACCGTGGTCCGCAAGCCGATCAGAAACATTCACCTCAGCGTGCATCCGCCCACGGGGCGTGTGACGATTGCCGCTCCGGACTGGGTCGCGCTCGACTCCATTCGCCTGTTCGCGATCAACAAACTCGCCTGGATTCGACGGCAACAGCGCAAGCAACGCGCACAGGAACGCGAACCTGCGCGCGAATACATTGAGCGCGAAAGCCACTACGTCTGGGGGCGTCGTTACTTGCTTCGCCTGGTTGAAAAAGATGCCCCGCCGTCGGTTGAGCTGCGACATAACAAGTTGATGCTGCAAGTGCGGCCAGGCGCCGATTGGTCTAAGCGACATGCCATCATGGAGGACTGGTACCGCCGTGTGTTACGCGATGCGGCGCACTCGCTGCTGGAAAAGTGGGAGCCGATCGTCGGCAAGAGAGTCGAACATGTCTATATCCAGCGTATGAAGACAAAGTGGGGTGGATGCAACCCTGTTCGACGGAATATCCGACTAAATACCGATCTCGCCCGGAAACCGCGCGAGTGCCTGGAGTACGTGCTGGTGCACGAGCTTGCGCACTTGCATGAGCCCACCCATAGCGCGAAGTTCACTGCGCTTATGGATCGAATGATGCCGGAGTGGAGGGAAGTGCGGTCGAAGTTGAACGAGCTGTCGATAAGTTCATTTTGACTGACACCGGATTGCGAAAATAGGAATCGCGCCTCTGAACCCCGGTTTAGCGCGGATGCAGCTAATTCTTATCGGTTCCTGCAAGCATGTCATAGTCGACCCCAGTTCCATCAGCTGCCAGCTTCTCCAGTTCAGCCCTTTCGTCCCGAAGCAATTGAGCCAGATCGCGGCTGTCGATGCGCTTAGCGTAACTCTCTCCAATTTGGATGAGCTTGGCGGCTTCGGTGAAGTGATTCAGGGCCTGCTCTTCGGAAGTCTGGAAAACGATGCTTATCAGGGCGCCACGGAAGTCCCCGACCTTTTCCAGGGCAGCGCGGCACTTGTCGTAGCATTCACGAGCAGAAGCGATTCGCCCTTCGCGATATCGAAGAAGCCCCTCAGTTGCTCGATACGTCTCCTCAAAATCCTTACCTGACGGGTCCCCCAATGCGCCAAAAACCCTGCGGGCTCTTGCCAACTTCCCGCGCTCGGCAAGGGCTACAGCATAGTTATTGCGCACCAAAGAATCATCCGGATTGGCGCGGTACCCGACCTCAGCAAATTTTTCCGCAAGTTCGAAGTCTCTCAGAAAGGTCGCCGAAAGCCTTTCCCGACTTCGATTCGATCCACTCCGCTTGTGCCACTGCGTTCTCCGTTGGATCGCGGAGGGACCGTTTCCCAAGACGATTAACAGTGCGGGACGGACGTAAGCTCGCGCCGAGCTCTACGGTAGCAAGCGCCATGCCGAGTTCGCTCACGTGTTTGGGTCGGAAATTGTCGTCTTCGAAGAGGCTTCTTGCTCGCCGCATCAGCGGGCTCGTCTTGTTCATCGCGTGCGAAACAGCTACATGGGCAGAAACAATCCAAGGGTCCGAGCGGTAGCCAGCCGCTCGTTCGAGGACCGCCAATCCGGACTCCATATCCTCTCGGTGGATAAAAAACCGCGCGGCTGCGCGAACAATCCAACGCGTGTCGTGATCGAAATGCAAAGCGGTCCAGATGGCACGCTCGGCCTGGTCGAGATTTCCATTGATTGCATGGGCGCGACCGAGGTCAAGCCATGCCAGAGCGTTTGACTCGTACACGCGTACTGCCTCCCGCGCTATCCGCATGTCACTGGTAGGGCCGCTAGCAGCAAGACTGCTTGGGCTGTGATGAGGAGGGCCCGTACGAAGTCGTTCGATATACGAGTTCTGGGCGGCTTCATCGAGCAGCGGAAATCTTGTGAGATCGAGATTCTTGCGCTGCTTTACGATAGCAATTGCATCGTCGAAATCGTGGTCTGCCAGCGCCATACTGAGCGCCTCTGCCCAGATGAGGGGTTTCCCGGAATCTGAAAAGTCCGCCAGGACATCCAGTGGCTGGCGCTCGATGCCGACTGTGAGGCTAAACGGCCTGGTTACCCGCGGGCTGACCGAGTCGGCAAATGTGGCAATATCGCGAGAACGTCTCCACCGCGGGATAACGTCGCGCTTCTCGCTTTTTCTACTAGCACTCACGAGCGCAGCTTCCGTTTTGCGGAAATCTCTGCTTGGCGACGAAGATTTCCGAATCGCGAAATGTATGGTTCGAGGGCGTACTGGGGTTCTCCACGACGGGCCAGAGCGCCAGCGCGGGCCTCTCTGTGCGTCAGACCATGCCCGTGGAGCGCCAGGCATCATGAGCGTATCCCTCTGGCGGCAATTCGCAGGCCTGATCCCCAAGGCCCCGCTGCGCATCGGCACGATCACGGCCGTCAACGCCGGCACGGTGACCGTGACGCTGGCCAATGGCGGCACGTTTATCGCCCGCGGCACCGGCAGCGTCAGCGACGTCGTGTTCATCCAGGATGATGAGGTTCGGTCGACTGTCAGCGGGTTGACGGCGGGGGCGGATCAAGAAGTTTAGGATCACTCCTGTTACAAAAAAGACATCCAGCGTCACATTGTGACCGATAGCGTCTTAACAATCTTAGCAATCGGTTAAACGACTGCTAATTATCCGGTTTTCCGATGCTGCTATGTCTCAAGTCGCGAGATTTCTCGTGACTATTCCGCGCAGTTCCGCGTGAAATTCACCTACTTTTCGCCAAAGTCTTGCTGAACAGACCGGAATCGTGCTATCGTCGCTCTGGAAATAGAACAGGCCGCCCAGTGGGCGGCCTGTTCGGGAAGATGGACTCGACTCCTAAGAGTGGCGTAGCAGCCGGTTGGTCGAGCTTATGGTGTTGGTCATACGTACGTAGGGCGCAACAGCGAGAATGCTATCAAAATCGATTGATTTCATCAAGTATCAGCTCGATCGAGCCAGAAAAGTGCAGCGCAAGCTGCATGCCAAAGGCGGAGTAACCACCGCTCCGATCGAAGCGATCATCGTTCAGTTCGAAGAGTGCCTCGCCGCAATGGCGCAGGCGGAGAGCCGGCTCGAGCAGCTGCCGGCAGTCGCCGAACGCGACCGAACGATTCTCACCCCAGACGACGTTAACGATCTTCCGCCGGAGTTGCGGGCTCAACTTAGCCTTTCTGAAAGCGATTACCAGGACTTCGAACTTCGCCGAATGATTAGCGAATGCGGGGGCATCATGTCCCTCGACCACATTCTCATCGAGATCTTTCGACGCAGCCGAGAGGTTCAGGATCGCGGAAAGCTGAACGCTCGGCTTTATCGCATGGTTCAGAAGGGTCTGCTCTACGACGTTCCAAAGCGTCGCGGCGTATATAGCGTCAGTCAGCCATCAAACTCGACCCCCACTCCTACCGATCACAACCCATCAACTGCAGACGGAGGTGCCAACACGACGACGACATAGATCCAGCAAGGAGGGAACCACTTCAGCGCGAGTTTGCACCTCGCGCCGGTGGTTGCTGTTTGGGACGGGGACTGGGTGCCGGGCGCGGAGCGTAGGCGGCTACAGTCGACGAACGTTTACTGGTAGGGACCCTAATACTAGGGGCCGGAGTCTGATTTATCAAGGACTTCTGTCTCGAGAAGGGCAGTGGTCGTTCAACCCGTATTTTGCTGCGCTCCGACGACAAAGGAGCCCAAAGCAATGGGTGGCCATAAGATCGTTCATGTGCGCGCGTATACGCGGACCCGCTTAGGAAAGCGGGAAAACGTCTGCTCGCACCTGCGATCGGCCCCGATGCGCTAACGCGCTGAGGGACTGATCAGGCAGGAAGCGGAACGCATGTCCCAGGGCGCATGAGCGCCCTGGGAATCGAACCGGTCACCGATGCTGAGGACCGCTCCGACACCACCCAACTCAACTGAAGGAAATTGAAAATGGACGATAGAAAGAAAGTAGGTAAACCGGATCGTATCCGAGTGAACGTTTCTGAGCCATACGAAGTGCGTGATTGGTGTGCCCATTGGGGCTGCACCGAATCGGAATTACGCCATGCCGTCAAGTCGGTAGGCGTAATGGTCACCGACGTTGAGGCTTATCTCCGGCGTAGCGGGCAAGTTCGGAAGTAAGTTGAAAAAGGTGCCCCCTTGAGAACAAGGGGGCGCCTCCTCTAGCGACATCCAGGAGCGAAGATATGAAGGTGAGGCAATTGGTGGCCGCGCTGAACGAGTTCGATGACAACATGGAAGTGCTTTGCGCAAGCGAGAGCGAAGATGTCGTCGAGAAAGGTGAACTGGTACGTTTGTTCGAAATCGATAATATCTCGATCGTTAGAGTTGAGCGGATGCGAGACGAAAATCACAAGCCGCGGATCAGGATCGAAGGCAAGAATGCGCGCGGCGTCGTTTTTATTACCGTAACCACAGATTTCTAAAGTCACTTAGGTCGAGTCTGATCGCATGAGACCCGGTGGGATCAAGCTCGGCAACATGTCCGTTTCACTCAAGCGCACGCCGGCCGGCGTCTGTGATCAACGCGGTCGATTCCTCTGGTGGCTGCATGCCGTCGGCATGCGATGTTTTCACTGCCAAGAAGGCACGTTCGTGCATCGCGTCGAGTGGCGGTTTTCGGAGTGCGGCTGCGACGATCCCTTCTGCAAGAATTGCTTCGGTTCGGGAGTGCGCGCGTCACGAATTGCGGACCGACGCCAGAATTGCGGACCGGAATCGAGATAAGAAAACACGCGTAAGTGCTGGTGCCGGTGGAGGGAATCGAACCCACACTCTGTTGCCAGAACTGGATTTTGAGTCCAGCGCGTCTACCAATTCCGCCACACCGGCTTAGTGTTTTTGGATGCGCGCTGAGCGGCGCATCGCGGGGCAGGGTGGGGATTATATGCGAAGCACGCGGCGAAGGAAGCGGTCAGCGTTGCTGTTCGCGGCAGGCGGCGAGATCCTCCCGGGTCATGACGGGCTTGTAGACACACGGCGCGGCGATCGGGAAATCGCGCCCCGGATGCATATGAGCGTAGGTCGACGACGCGAGCGGGGCATGGGTCGGTGGCAAGCCGCGCGGCGGAGGGCGGTTGTCTCCGCCGGATCGCGCGTCGTCGTCGCGGTAACGGGATTGCGCGTCGGCATATCCGCCGCGTGAATACGCAGGATTGCGGCGATCCCATTCGCGCCGGCGCCGGTCATTGCCAGCGCGATCGAAATCGCCGTTTCGATCTGCGTAGACCTTGGGATCGGAGCGATCGCTCCGTGGTGCCGCGTCGCTGCGATAGACGCGCTCGCGGCGATCGTCGTCGCTGCGATAGATGCGTCCGTCGCGATCATCGTCGTTGCGATAGACGCGCTCGCTGCGATCATCGTCGTTGCGATGGACCGGTCCATTGCGATCGTCGTCGCTTCGATACGCGTAGTCGCCACGATCGGCGACGCTGTTGCGATCGATGTCCTCCGGTGGCGTGGTGCTCGGGGTTTGCTGCGGCAACGCGTCGCCGGGCATGCCGAGCTTGGCCTGCAGCGATGCCGAGGACGCATTGGCTTCGCATTCGCCGGCGGGCCGCGTCCAGCTCGCGGGCAGCCAGTATGTCGTGCGATCGCCGACGCGGTGGATT
>Ga0207671_10004240_pt1 | contig 13810 bp, 11 predicted proteins | sample KBSC24metaG_FD_184352 | JGI IMG/M metagenome (GOLD analysis project Ga0207671, IMG submission 184352) | Corn rhizosphere microbial communities from Kellogg Biological Station, Michigan, USA - KBS C2-4 metaG (SPAdes) (version 2) | ecosystem: Host-associated > Plants > Roots > Rhizosphere > Soil... | reverse complement strand
ACGGAATAATAACCAGGCCACACCGGCCGGGAATGTGCGCATAGGCGATCTGAACTATATGACGCCGGCCAATACGACCATCGAGACCGTAAAGGATTTCGAGATGATCCCTCTTTATACCAACAGTGTCCAGAACGTTTATCTGAAGGATGTAGCGACGGTGGAGGATGCGGCGGATATCACGGCCGGCTATGCGCTGATCAATGGCAAACGCTCCGTATATCTGCCGATCACCAAGTCGGCGGCTGCCAGTACCTGGGATGTAGTACAGGGCCTGAAGAAGGCCATTCCAAGATTTCAGGCGCAGCTGCCGGAGGATGTCAAACTCTCCTATGAGTTCGACCAGTCCGTATATGTCATCAATTCCGTCAAGAACCTGCTGACGGAGGGCGCCATCGGGGCTATCCTTACGGGGCTGATGGTATTGCTTTTCCTGGGCGATCTCAGGGGCGCCACCATCGTGATCCTTACCATCCCGATCTGTGTCATCTCGGGTGTGCTGTTTTTGACCTTGTTCCATCAGACCATCAATATCATGACCCTTAGCGGGCTGTCACTGGCCATCGGTATATTGGTGGACGAATCCACTGTCACCATCGAGAATATTCACCAGCATCTGGCCATGGGCAAACCCAAGTCCCTCGCCATATGGGATGCCTGCCGGGAGATAGCATTTTCCAAGCTGCTGATCCTGATGTGCATCCTGGCCGTGTTCGCTCCCGCCTTTACCATGGGTGGCATTCCGGGTTCACTGTTCCTGCCGTTGTCGCTGGCCATAGCTTTCTCCATGATCACCTCTTACCTGATGGCGCAGACCTTTGTACCGATCATGGCCAACTGGCTGATGAAAGGGCATCATAAAAAAGGCGTATCGGATGAGGAAGAATTCAAGGCATCCGGGATCACTGTCGCCGATGAGAAAGACCCCTGGTCGGAGAAACATAAGCTGGCAACAGGCGGCACGGGTGAAGGTGGCAAATTGACCGCCTTTGATAAGTTCAGGGACAGGTTTATCAAATTCCTGGATCGGGTATTCCCCTTCCGTGCTACCATCGCGATCGCTTATATTCTGTTGGGGCTGGGCGGCGCATGGCTGCTGATCAACAGCATCGGGCGGGATGTTTTGCCCAAATCCAATGCGGGACAATTCCAGGTGCGGCTGCGGGCCCCGGATGGCACCCGTATCGAAAGGACAGAAGCCTATATGCTGCGAACACTGAAGATCCTGGACAGCCTGGTAGGACATGAGAACATCGGCGTAACATCCGCCATGGTAGGTATGCACGGAGGTCAGTTCTCTACCAACCCCATTTATCTTTTTATGGCAGGTCCGCAGGAGAGCGTATTACAGGTGAGTCTGAAAGAGGACTATAAGGTGAAGATGGACGAGCTGAAAGAGGAGTTCCGCCGGAGCATAAAGGCCAATATGCCCGAGATGAAAGTGTCGTTCGAACCCATCGAGCTTACAGATAAGATACTGAGCCAGGGGTCGCCAACCCCCATCGAGGTGAAGATCATCGGAAAGAACAAGAAGCTGAACGAGCAGTTTGCAAATAAGGTGATCGACAAACTCCGGGAGATACCCTATCTGCGGGATGTACAGTTGGGGCAGTCCACACATTATCCGGCCATCAAGATCGACATCGACAGAGTAAGGGCGGCACAGCTGGGTACCAATGCCGCCGCGATAAGCCGCAGCCTGTTGGCGGCGACCTCATCTTCGAGATTCACCGAAAAGAGTGTTTGGGTCGATCGCAGGACCAATCTGGCGTACAATGTCCAGGTGGAGGTGCCTGAAAATAAAATGACCAGTATCCATGACATTGGCGAGACGCCGATATTACCCAATGCGCCGCGACCGACCTTAAGCGACGTGGCCACCATTACAACCGACACTACCAATGGAGAGAACGACAACATTGGCCCCAATCCCGTATTATCTGTGACCGCCAACTTGTATAAAATGGACCTTGGCAGGGCCGCTACAGATGTAAAGAAGGCCATTGCCGAACTGGGCGCTCCTCCCCGTGGTATCACCGTTGAGACCAGGGGGCTCATACAGGTGTTGACAGATACGCTGGACAGTCTGCAGACAGGCCTGATCACCGCCATTTTGGTGATCTTCCTCATGCTGGCAGCCAATTTCCAATCCTTCAAAGTGTCTCTCGTAACGCTGTGCACGGTGCCTGCCGTGCTGTTGGGATCACTGGGATTGTTGATGCTGACAGGGTCAACGCTGAACCTGCAGAGTTATATGGGAATGATCATGTCCGTGGGTGTGTCTATTTCCAACTCCGTACTGCTGGTGACCAATGCCGAACATCTTCGCCTGCATTCCGGCAATGCGTTACAGGCGGCCCGTGAGTCGGCCGCCGTTCGCCTGCGTCCTATCCTGATGACGAGCGTGGCCATGGTCGTGGGAATGATACCCATGGCCTCGGGATTTGGTGAAGGCGGTGATCAGGCTGCTCCCTTGGGGCGCGCTGTAATAGGCGGTCTGATCGCCAGCACCTTTGCGGCTTTATTCATATTGCCCCTGATATTTGCATGGGTGCAGGGCAAGACGTCTACGGAGTCTGTATCCCTCGATCCATCTGATAAAGAAAGTAAACATTATATACCATCATTATATGAAGAAAATGAGAAGTAATCCTTCATTAACCACGTTGGCCTTGTCTGCGTTCGTGGCCGTCACACTGTTCAGCGCCTGTTCGTCCTCGGACGGAGAGGGTGGAGAAAAGAAGGACAGCAGCAAGACAGCGCCAGCTCCGCCAGCTCCCGTGGAGACGCTGCCCCTGACGAAAGGGCGGCTATCGACGGCGCTCTATACCCCCGGTGAGCTTATTGCCTATCAACAGGTCGACCTTTATGCAAAGGAGAACAGCTTTGTAAAAAAACTATATGTGGATGTAGGATCGGAAGTACGTGAAGGGCAGCTGCTGGCGACCCTGGAAGCTCCCGAACTGGCCACGCAATTGGCCAGCGCCCAGTCCCGTGTGAAATCACAGGAGGCGATCTATATCGCCAGCAAGGCCAACTACGAACGTCTGGTCGAGACCAGCAAGACGCCAGGCACCATCTCGCAGAACGACATCGATCAGGCGGATGCGCGTCAGAAATCTGATCTTGCGCAGCTGGAGGCTGCAAAGTCCGCCTATACCCAGGTGGCCGAAACACTCAAGTACCTGGAGATAAAAGCTCCTTTCGGCGGGGTGATCAGCGCCCGTAATGTAAACCCCGGCGCCTATGTCGGGCCTTCCGGCAAAGGTTCCGAGTTCCCTTTGTTCACCTTGCAGGAACAGCGTCATCTGCGGCTGGTGGTTTCCGTACCCGAAGCCTACACCGGCTATTTGAGCAGCCAGGATGAAGTGAAGTTTACGGTGAAGGCATTGCCAAACGAAGTGTTTCAGGGGAAGATCAAACGTCTGGCGGGTGCGCTGGACAACAGGCTGCGTGCGGAGAGGATAGAAATGGATGTTATCAATAATGATAAGAAGCTGTTACCCGGCATGGTAGCGGAGGTGAATATACCTCTGCCTTCGAAGGACAGCACTTTTGTCGTTCCAACCTCGGCCGTCGTCAATTCTACGGAGCGGGTATTTGTCATCAGGGTTGTCGATGGCAAGGCGCAGTGGGTGGATGTGAAGCAGGGACGTTCAGACAAAGGCAGGATGGAAATATATGGCGACCTGCATGAAGGGGATACGATCCTTAAAGTTGCCAGCGAAGAACGCAGGGATGGATCTCCCATGAAGTAAGCTCAGCTTTCGGGAGCCCAGTAGTTACCCGAGAGGATGATCATACAGATCATGCGGATGCTGTTGTCATAGTAGTCGAACTCACTGGCGCGGAAATGCACCGTATAATCCCAGAGCCGGTTCAGCCAGGCCTGATTTTCCTTGCTGATCATGGCCGATATGGAAAAGGGAGCTATAAAGCATAATGCTTCATAATTCCTGTGCTTCAGGTCCTCTCCTTCCAGACTGTATCCGGCGGAAATATTGTCCGGATCGCCCTTGGTGGTAGCGCGTATCCATCCATTGATCTTTTCCACCATCTCTGCCGCACGAGGCTCTCCATGGAGCAGATAGTCTGTTGCGACACGCCAGGGCATGCGGCAGGCATTGTAGTTATAGACGCCATCATAGCGGGACTCCAGGTAACGGGGCCGGGCTGGACGTGGCTGCACTCCCACCTTGTTGATAAAATCCGGAACCAGCCCCGCCTCGGAGCTATAGGTGTTCTGCATGTATTGGAATAGCTTGTAATTATTGTCGATGACCTTGTCCCACCGGGCATCATCGCTGATCCTACGGAATATCCGGAAGTGAGCCGGCATAAAGTCAGAGCTTCGCATATCGAAATAATCCTTGCTGTCATGTTCGACAGAATTGCTCAGCAATACAGAAAATGTCTTTTGATTTATTTCCTGCCGCAGGACGGAGGATATCATGCGGGTGGCTTCACTCCGGTAGTTGATGTCATCGCGGCTGCCCCATTGTGCGTCAGCCAGCAGCAGGGAATAAGCGATGTCCATATCACCATCTGTAGCCGAGCTGCCGTCTACGTCGCGGCAGTCTTTTTTCTGCGCCCATGCCATCAGGTATGGGTCGGATTTGCTGGGGTGGGCTTTGTAATAGCGATAGAGTCCATTGTAGAGGGTGCGTGCGGCCGTATCATAACCTGCCATCAGGGCGACGATCATCATGCCATAACCCTGGCCTTCCGAAACACATTGTTTATTATGTGATACAGGACCTTCAAACCAGACATAGTATTCTCCCGCATGGCATCCCTTTTTGATATACATGCGCTTCCATACTTTGTAAAAAGCGCGGACACTGTCATCCATCCGCTGCCGGCTGATATGGTTGGGCAGGATACAGCCTTTCTGATAAGCGACATGCTGGGGAAAGGGACGGGCCGGCCCGGCAAACGGATCGCGGGCGACAGATTCCCCCCCGGCAGTATCCTTCGACCAATGGAAAAAGAAAAAGGTAAGTAAGATAATTAAGTGCCGTGGCATAGTTTTTTATATCGTGCGCAATGTGGATTTTATTGCTCAGTTTTTCTCCGGTTAGAAACAATTTTATCTTTTTGTTCACATTTCAGTCGGGGTACGGTTATTTAACGTAGCTAAAAGAAATTGTTGCGTATGAAAGAGCAAAAACTTCATGACTATCTGCAGGAGGGGCTATATAAGCCCATCCGGAGAAAAAGATTCCTAAGATTCACTGCTTTGGCGGGCGGATCTTTTATGTTGGGGTTGAGTGCGTGCAGGAAGGAGGGGCAGCCTGGTTCCGGCAATTTTGATGTGGGTTCGGCGGACATCGGTATTTTGAATTTTGCTTATGCATTGGAACAGATTGAGGCGGCTTTTTATACAAAGGTAAATGCTTCGTATTACAAGAATGCTCCTTTATCGGAAAAACAGGTGCTTTTCGATATTATGCATCATGAGGTAGCGCACCGGGATCTCTTTAAAAAGGCATTGGGCTCGAATGCCATTGGTGATCTGCAATTTGATTTCTCCATGGTGGATTTCACCAGCCGCGACAGTGTATTGAATACGTCAAAAGCATTGGAGGACACGGGTGTTGCTGCGTACAATGGCGCAGGGCCGTTCCTGCAGTCGGCCGACTATCTTAAAATAGCCGGGAAGATCGTATCGGTAGAGGCGCGGCACGCAGCGGCCATCCGGGATCTCCTGAACCCGAGATCAGCGGATTTCGCAGGGGACGACATCGTTGATCCCACTACAGGACTGGATTTTGGCAGGACGCCTAATTCCACCGCCGGCGGTCAGAGTATCGTAGCCATCGCCAATTCATTCCTTCTCACCAAGATCTCTGCTTCTCAACTACCATAATAACAAAATCATTACAAAATGAAAGCGCTTAAAATATTTGAAGAGGCCTATGAAAAAGAGGTCATAGAAAAGAACTTCACCCGCCGGGAAGCCCTTACAAAAGGGCTGGGTCTTGGCCTGAAGACGGCACTCGCTGCCGTACCGCTTGGATTGCTGGATGCGCTGGGGAACAAGGCGCAGGCTGCTCCGTCCAATCCGGACATAATAAAGATCCTCAACTATGCGCTGACGCTCGAGTATCTCGAAGATACATTTTACAAGACGGGGTTGTCTACTTCCGGATTGATCGCTGCCGGAGATATGAAAATATTTATGCAGATCAGCAAACATGAGACTGCGCATGTCGCATTGCTTCAAACAACGATCACCGCCCTCGGCGGAACACCCGTCGCGGAGCCGACCTTTGATTTTACGGCCGGCGGCATGTTCCCGGATGTATTTACCAATTACCAGCGGTTTATGGGACTGTCTGCCGCATTCGAAGATCTCGGTGTGAGAGCATACAAAGGCCAGGCCGTGAACCTGGTAGGCGCAAAGGATGTGTTATCCGTTGCGTTGAGGGTCCATTCCGTGGAGGCAAGACATGCATCCGAAGTGAGGAGACTGAGAAGCTCAAAGGGCTGGATCAACTTTGCGGAAGCAGATGGACTGCCTGGCTTTATATATGATGGAGAAGAAAATGTGGTCCAGTTAGGCATCGATGTCACCACTATCACCACCGTCAACAGGGGCGCGGTGACGCAGGCATTCGATGAGCCATTGTCCATGCCGCCCGTGCTGCAGATAGCTGGCCCATTTATCAAATAATAACACAAATAACAACAGGCCCATTCACCATCGGTGAATGGGCCTTAACATTTCTTATAGGAAACCTTAACAGGATTTTTGCCACGACAATGGATAGCAAGCGCTCTTACTGTAGTGTGTTCGCAGCTACCGGGAGAATTGATAACCTGCTAAAAAATCTTTTCAATGCGTCGCGTTGTTTTATTTCCTGTCATCGCTTTTCTTATCGTGTCCGTTTTTTGTTACTCATCCTGTCACAAGGCTTCTCTTTCCTATCTGCAGAACGGCGACTGGATACAGGCCCATGCCATAGAAGGTTACCCGAGAGGGGGCGCCAGCTGTTTTGTCATCGGCAATACGGCTTATGTCGGATTGGGGTATAATGAGAATATCGGCGGAGCCTCGAATTTTCGTCTCACTGATTTCTGGTCCTTCAGCAGTGACACAGGCTGGACACAGCTGGCGGATTTCCCCGGCGCTGCGCGCAGCGGCGCTTCCGCATTCAGCGTCGGCAATTATGGATATATCGGCACAGGATGGGATGGCATCAACAGATTTGATGACTTCTATCGTTATGACCCCGTTCAAGGGACCTGGGAAAAAAAAGCGAGCTTTCCCGGCGGTACACGTTATGATGCCGTTGGATTTTCAGTCAAAGGGAAAGGCTATATAGGCACCGGCTTCAGCATATATACGCTCAGCGATTTTTATCAATATGACCCGAACGCCGATCAATGGGCCCGGACCCCGGGCACAGACCTCAACTTTTCCAAGCGGAAAGGAGCGGTGGCCTTTGTATATAATGATAAAGCCTATATCGTCACCGGCAGCAACAACGGGACGATGACACGGGACTTCTGGGAGTTCGATCCTGCTCAAACGGCGCCATGGAAACCATTGGCCAATATTACAAATACCGACCCGGGTACATTTGACGATGGCTATACGGACATCCAGCGGGAATATGCCGCAGCCTTTGTAGATAACGGCAAGGCCTACCTGGTGACGGGACAGAACGGATCGCTGCGGGGCTCGACCTGGGTATATGATTTTTCAACCACATACTGGAGCCAGCGGACGCCTTATCCGCGTGCGTTGAGGGCGGGGGCCATTGCCTTTACCATCGGTGGCAGGAGCTATATAGGATTGGGCGCCACGGGTAACAATTCCGGCAGCACATTTGACAATCTCGATATTTTTAATCCGGACAAAGCTTTTAATCCGAATGATTGATACCCTTCCGATCGAAACCCTCATGCAGCGGATGGCTGCGGCTGTGCTCCAGCTCCAGCAATAGGGTGAGGATATGGGCTGCCAGTCCATCGGAACGCTTGTACCAGGCGTATCGCAGGCTGAGGGCGTTGAAGGTGTAGCGGGGGCTCATCGGCCGTTGTGGAGCATAACGTAAGGTGAGTCCCGCTTTGTAGCTGTCAAACCGGGACAGGTCGTAGTCGGAGGTATAAAATGTCTCCTTTAGCTCGTGCTCATGATAAGGCGCGAAATAGCGGGCGGCTGTCTGGGTATAAAATCGGACCAGCGGCGCCAGGCTAAATTCCGGATGGATCTTTACCGGCACTTCCAACTGCAGGGTGTGGGCTGTGATCCCCAGCTCGTCGTGATAGAATCGGTAGTACCATCGAATGATGGTCCTGCTGCCGGCAAATGTATTCAGCTGTACTGCCAATGGAAGCTTCCATCTTTCAGCAGGCAGTTTCTCGACCCTGTCTGTGAACCGGCTGCCGGTGAAATATACACGGTGATAGGATGTGGACAGGAGACCTTTCTGATAGACGAACTCCGGGAAAAAGGCTATCTGCATCCGGGGGTTGATCGCCTGGTAAAAGGAAAAAGAAAAATTATATGAATTCCGCCGGTAGTTGGGAAACCAATTGGTGTCTCTTAATTCGGCAGGGTAGATCAGTCCGATGGGACGAAAATATTCCTTGCTGATCCAGCCATAACGCAGGTCGTCGAAAAAACATTCGAGGGAGGCTTTCCATTCCTGCGATCCGGAGGGATTGCTGTGTTCGATAGAGGCGCCCAGAGGAAGAGAGAGATAGGCCGACTCGACAGAAAGTCCTGACTGGACAGCGATACGCGTATTCGATCTTCGCAGCTTCCAGCTATAGGCGGCGCTGCCATGTGTCCTGGCCGACAGCCGCGAGGCAGAAGACATAATAAAGTCGATATTGTCCATGCTGGCGGAAGAGATGATATCGACGCCGCCATTGAGGGTGAGTGTATGAGCAGAATCCCGATAATGGGTGATGGTAAACTCCGGGGAATAGACGCGTAATTTCTCCGTGCCTGTTCCTCCTGTGATAGCAGAATGATTCCCATCCTGCGTATAATAACCAAAAAGGACTTCTATATCGGTGCGGGCTATTCGTTGATGCCGATAAGTACTGTCCTGCCCGCGTGCATGCAGGATAGATGTCAGCAGCGCCAGCGTTAAATATCTGTTCTTCATTTTTTGATCAGTTACAGCCGCAGCCTCCGCTGGTTTTTCCATTGCCTCCGCCGCTGGCGCCTTCGCGGATGGAGTGAACGTTGGTGTCGAACTTGTCAATACCCGAACTGCCCGGACGCATAGCTGCATCATTCAGCCAGGCCCGTTGATAAGGCTTCACCGGCGTGCAGCTGTGCAGACAGCAGCCGAGAATAAGACCTGTCAAAGCACAAAGCCTCCGTTTGTCAATTATAAGCATGTCTGGTAATGTTTTTTGATGAGAAGATGCGGTCTTTGTCATCTATGATAATGCCATGTACATCCGGCAGCTGGTCGATGAGATAAAGCCCCGCCGATACGCCCATGACCGTAATGGCCGTAGCCAGCGCATCCGAGAGCTCAGCCGATGGACTGATGACGGTGGCGCTCTTAACGCCCCGTGCCGGGTGGCCTGTACGCGGATCGATGTTATGGGAGTAGCGGATCCCGTTGATCTCAAAATACTGTTCGTAATTTCCGGAGGTAGCTACCGCAGCATCCTGTACCGGCAGCCATAATAATATATTAGAAGGATGGCGCGGGTCTGCAATACCCACCCGCCAGGGACTGCCATCCGGCTGAAGGCCCCAGGCAGTAAGATCTCCGCTGGCATTGATGACCCCTGCACGCACCTGCTGCGACTTCCATAAAGCCCGGACCTTGTCGGCTGCATAGCCCTTGCCGATAGCACCAAATCCGATGCGCATTCCTTTCCTGGGAAGAAACACCGCGTCTCCCTGTAACTGAATATGATGATGACCTACGGACCTCAATGTCTCCGCCAGCACATCCGGGTCGGGCCGGCAGGCCCGCCGCTCCTTAAAATTGTACAGCGATCTTAATGCGACGGCCGTAATATCAAAAGCCCCCTGGGTGAGATGGGATAGATGCCGACATCGTTGCAGCAGCTGATAAACTTCTGGATCTACTTTTACCGGCGACAGACCCGCCTGTTGATTTAACCGCGAGGTCTGAGAGGCAGGATCGAACTCCGTCAGCAGGGCCTCGACGCGCCGGATCTCCGCCACGCCTTCCTGTAACCGCTGATGGCCGATGCTTTCTTCTTCCTCTACGACAAGCAGCTCGAAGGTAGAGCCCATTAGCCGGGTATGCAGCTGCTGTCTCGTCATAATTTTTTCTGTACTTCTTCGATAAATGAGGTGGGAGACTGACCCGAGTATGACAATACCCCTACCAATGACCTGTCAGCCGTGAGCAGCACGATCTTTGGGAAGGCTCCTTCCGGATCGAACCTGTCCGCCAGCGTTTCGTATTGTGCCTTTAATACAGGCGGGATCTTTTTACGCTGGGGGAAGTCGGCCTCTACGATGACAAGATGCTCACTTGCGAATTGCCGGAATGCGCTGTCTGCCAAAATGTTTTTTTCCAGCCGGATACAGGGAAGACACCAGTCGCTGCCGGAAAAGATCAGCAGGATCTTTTTACCCGACTGCCGGGCCTGCTCGAAAGCTTTCTCCGGATCGTGCTGTGCCCGGACAGTCATTATCATCGATAAGGATAGCAGAAGAAGGACGGTACGCATACTGACCTAAAGGTACGATATTTGGTCAGATGCCTGTGGCCTTTATCTTACAAGGATCACCTGTTTGGCAAGGACCTTATGGCCATCTGTCAGCCGGGCGATATACGCGCCGGCAGGCAGGGTTCCAGCACCGTTGACATCGATGTGTTCCCGTCCGGTGAGAAGACTCCAGTCCCTGGAACGCAACCGCGCCCCGCTCATATCATACAGCTCGAACCGCACACCCGAAAGGGTCTGGCTGGTCTCTATGAACAAGTCATTGTTCACCACGGTGGGGAATATGCGGATAGACTGCGGCCCCTGATGCATCGTAAGGCTGATGACCTTTGAATAATCCGTACGGCCATCGATGTCCACCATCACCAGACGATAGTATACCGCGCCATCATAAGAATAAGTGTCTGTATAAGAATAGTCCTTTACATTGGTAGGGCTGCTTGCACCGGCCGGTACGGTATGGACATCCTGAAAAAACTCGCCATCCGTGCTGCGCTGGATCACATAGTGATCGAAATTCACCGCATTGGACGACTGCCATGCCAGCTGCGCCTGGTCGTTCGACAGATTCGTGGCCGACCAGCTGATCAGGGTCACGGGCAGGGTAGAGGATGTCATGGAAAAGCTGACCCGGTCGGCGCCGCCATTGTCATAATATTCCAACACCATATTATAGGTGCCGTTGAGAGCGACATTATAGCTGGTCACCGTGTAAGACTGGTCACTCCATTTGTTGATCGCCCAGGTAGCGCCGCCGTCGAGGCTAAAGCGATAACCATCGTCGCCGCCGATCGTGAAGGTATACGTGTTGTTGGACAACGTCTTTGTAAGCCGGTAACGCGCGCTGAACTGATAGGTAGTTATACCGCAGGAACTGGTACTGTAGGTAGCGGTATTGCTGTTGCCGGTATTTCCGAAGTTCTCGTCGAAATTAGCGCCGGCAGCAGATCCTTCCGTTACTTTACCCTTGTAGATATTGAAGTTCATGCCCTGATAGATATATCCGTTCCACACATTGCCCGTGCCATAGACAGTCTGATTTTCTGTGCCGGTACAAACCTGTACGACATTAAAGGTGACCCTGTTGTCCCCGCCATTCTCATAATATTCCAGCACCATATTATAGCTGCCATTCAGCGTTATCGTATCGGGGGTGGAGGTATAGCTGTGGTCATTCCAGTTGTTGATGGCCCAGGTGCTGCCGCCATCCAGACTAAAACGATAGCCGTCATCGCCTCCCACTGTAATGATATAGGTGCCGCTCGTGAACGTCTTCGTCAGCTTATAACGCACGGCAAAGTTCTCGGTAGTGATGGGACATCCGGCAGTATTATAGGTCGTATTAGTTCCGCCAAAGCTTTCATCGAAATTGGGACTGGAGACAGCGCCTTCGTTGACCCAGCCTGCGTAGGTGCCAAAAGTTTTCCCTTGATAGACATAGCCGATCCAGACGTTGTTGGTACCATAAGTGGTCTGGTCCCCGACGGGAGTACATGCATTACAGGAATGGGCATCGGCCCCGGCGGCGGTCAAAAGGATCAGAAAAGTAAACAGAAATGAGGTGTAGAGATTCTTCATAGTTACGAATTTTCGGATGCAGACGATATGTCCATCTATGTGCCATTCGTTAAACTATTGTTCATCAATATACTAGGCAGTCTACTTTTGGATATGTGTTCTAAAAAAGGGAAATTGTTCTATAAAATGGAGTCATTCCGCCAGTGAACATGGTTCACGCAGACGGTCTCTGGACTATCCGGTTTTTCGCATCTGGCCTCCGGGAACCGCAAGGGCTGCGCTAACTTTACGGTACTAAAAAGACAGATAAAATGGAAAAAAGATTCAAGATGAGAGAAGTGCTGCCTGAAGCGTACAAGCCGCTGACAGAACTGGACAAATTTATTGCAACCACCAGTCTTACGCCATTGCAGCGGGAGATGATAAAAATAAGGGCCTCCCAGATCAATGGATGTGCCTATTGTGTCAACAGTCATTCGAAGGATGCTCGCAAGCTGGGCGAGACCGAACAGCGGATCTATCTGCTGCCCGTATGGCGGGAGTCACCGCAGTTCACGGAAGAGGAACGGCTGATACTGGAGATGACGGAAGAGATCACCCTGCTGCATCAGCATGGACTCAGCGACGGTGTTTATCAGCGTGCCATCGCCATGTTCGGCGAGGAAAAGACCGCCCATGTGATCATGGCCGTCATCAATATCAATTCCTGGAACAGAATAGGCGTAAGTCTGCGCATGCAGCCCGAATAGATCAATACTGGCTCGACCGCACTTTGGAAGTGGTATCTGCCGACAGGTACTGATTGGCGTTACCATTCCCCTGGTCGACGCCTTCTGCTCCCGGCGGCGGGGTCTTCTCGATAAGATTCTGGTAATCGTATTGAGGACCTACGCTGTCAGGCCGGGCGAAGATAGCTTTCTTATCCAGTCCCAGCTTGTTATCGGCCAGGGCTTTGGTGAAGAAGGCTTCCCATACCGGTCTCGCCACGTGTCCCCCGTCCGCCCGTCTGCCGTCCAGACGGATGAATCGGTCGTCACAGCCCACCCATACTCCCGCCTGTAGCTGAGGAGTGTAGCCAAGGAACCAGCAATCCGAATTGTCGTTGGTCGTGCCCGTCTTGCCGCCCATTTCGGCCAGGCCTAAACGTTCGCGCAGACCTGCTGCCGTACCGAAGTCAACGGGGCCCTGCATCATCCTTGTCATGGTATAGGCCGTGAGACGATTCAACACCTCCTTATGGTCGGGCGGGAATCGTTCCAGGACGTTGCCATGTTTATCCTCGATACGGGTAATATAGTAGGGTTGTGTGCTGATTCCTTCCGAGGGGAATACTGTATATCCCCACATCATCTCATAAAGAGACAGCTCGCAGGCCCCCAAAGCCAGCGAAGGGTAGGGCTGCACTGCCGTTGGGATATTCATTTGATGGAGGAATTCCGCGAAGCGCTTGGGGCCATCAGGGCCAAACTGTTTCATGATATAGGCCGCCACCTCGTTGATAGACCAGGCAAGCCCTGTAGCCATGGTACGTGTCCCGCTGACCTTGGAATTGGCCCTTGCCGGCACGTACGCCTTGTATTCCGGAAAATACTGCTGCAACGCCTCGCAT
>Ga0207671_10004239_pt1 | contig 13812 bp, 13 predicted proteins | sample KBSC24metaG_FD_184352 | JGI IMG/M metagenome (GOLD analysis project Ga0207671, IMG submission 184352) | Corn rhizosphere microbial communities from Kellogg Biological Station, Michigan, USA - KBS C2-4 metaG (SPAdes) (version 2) | ecosystem: Host-associated > Plants > Roots > Rhizosphere > Soil... | reverse complement strand
TTGGTGATTAGAGATTAGGTGGCTTCGGCACCAAGAAATTATATCAACATAGAGGTTTTTTAGCTTTTGGATTACCGGCTCCGGGTATTATTGAATATATTTATGATCCTGATCGGTCTCTATGAAAAAGCTACTCCTGCTCCTTTTTTTATCTCAACGCCTGTTTGCACAAACAGCAACTCCTCCAGATGGCGCCGTAAGGCATGAATACATCATCGATAATTTTAAAACGGAAAGTGGTGTCACCCTCCCAAAAGCGCATATCATTTATGGCACTTACGGCCATTTGAATGCCGCGCACGATAACGTGATTCTGGTACCCTCCCATTATATGGCCGATTACCATGGCTACGAATGGCTCATCGGCCCGGGGAAGGCTTTAGATACAAGTAAACTTTTTGTGGTGGCGACTGAACTTTTTGGTAATGGCAGGTCATCATCGCCCAGCAACACACCCGAACCCTTTCATGGCCCGCGCTTTCCTATGATGACTATTCGGGATAATGTAGAAGCAGTGCACCGCTTATTGACACAGGAATTAAAGATCACACATTTACGCGCGCTTATCGGTTTTTCCATGGGCGCGCAGCAGGCATTTCAGTGGGCGGTGAGTTATCCCACATTTTGTGACCGTATCGCGGCGACTTGCGGCACCGCCAAAACTTACGGACATGGGGTAGTCCGGCTGGAGGGACAGATAGCCGCCTTAACCGCAGATGATGCTTTCCAAAACGGCGATTATAAAACGGAACCTAAGAAAGGGATCGAAGCATTTTCGGTAGTGTGGACAGGCTGGCTGTATTCGCAGCAATGGTGGCGCGATGATTTGTGGCGCGATCCGGCAACGCCTGACCTGACCTTCGAAAAGGTATTGAATGAATACAAAACCAATTTTATCCCAGGAGCTGATGCTAATGACCTGATACTACAGGTGCGTACCTGGGAACACCATGATGTTGGTACAACACCAGGCTTTAATGGCGACGTAAAGGCAGCCCTACGTTCTATTAAGGTACCATTCCTGTACATGCCTTCGGAAACCGATCTCTATTTTCCTGTCGGCGATGCCCGTTATGAATCCCAATATATTCCCGGTGTCATATTGCTGCCCATCCCCTCTTTGTGGGGGCATACCGCCGGGGCTGCCAGCAACCCGGCCGATGCCAAATTCCTCAACGATCATATCGGGGAATTTTTGAGGAATAAGGGTAAGTAAGTTTATCCCGCTATTCTCCCCAAAATGGGTAATTCATTTAGTGCTTTGTGGAATTTTTTCTAAGCTATTTCCCTCATTCTAAGCTAAAACAGGCGTGGCGCAGATTTTGCCTTTATGTTACCAAACATATTACACCATGATCTACATTTCTTTATTCACATTATTAGTAGCTGCAATAGCATTGGTTACCAATCAATTAAATAAAAAACCATTGTGCAATCACAACTGGGAGTCGCATGATAATTCTTTCAAATGCTGCAATTGCGGTAAAAAGATCCCTGACCTGACCCCGGCTTATGATAACGCCTACGCTGAGTCATTCCAGGAAGCTGCATAAAGATTTCTTTATTTAATACGGAGTATCTTCACTGCTCCTTAAATTCCCATCTTCCTGGACTTCTCCAAAATGGAGAAGATAAGCCATCGCCGCTCAGGTCGATCAACCAAAAAATTCCTGTCATTAACGATTGCCTGAAATTTCCTTTCGGAGAATATCTTTTATATCATATATTTAAATGCAAAAAAAATAGCACCGGCCTCGCGCCGGTGCTATTTATCCACTAAATTAAACTAAACTAACTATTAACATCACCCCTGTTTACCTGAATAGGTATGCCTGGGCAGGCGCAGGTTATGATGGCACGATGAGGCTATATAAAAAGTATATCTTCCAACACCTTATAGTTTGGCTGGCTCCGCCTTCTCTTCATCGCATTTCTAACCAATACGGCCAGCCTTATAAGACATTTACCAAGATATTTGATCATTTTTTTCATTTTGATTGTTGTTGTTTACTGTTTTCACCTAATTCATGGTAGTGGGGCCGTTGCCGAAGCAACGGCCGTTACCATACAAGCAGGACATCTTAGACCCTAACTATTTAATCCTGTTGCTTTTTCATAGGTGTATATTTTCACTTCATTGTATATCTTACATCCCGGTTAGCAGGTAGAGGAATTCGGCGCATGCATAGTTGAAGCACACCACCGATTTAACACTTCTAACGACTAACACTGTAACGATTATCATATCATTTATATCTTGATAACAAATGTCCGCATAGCAAAACATATTAAAGGCAGTGCCATTACGCTTTGTGGTACGTGTTTTTACGCATTTTTATAGCGTGAAATCACGATAAGGCGCTTTTTTGGGGAATATTAAATGAAAAATGGAGCGCATCAGCCAGGAAAAACCGACGCAGGTTGTAGATTGCAGCATAAAATTCCTGTTACAGCCTATAAAGCCATAGCACAAGTAAAAGGCAGGAAAATTGAGTTATTTGTTACAGGGCGATAGCAATTGCTTCGGCAGTATGGTTTCGTCAATATTGGCCCCGAAATCGTTGGTATTCTTAGCACCCCAGCCAATTACGGGATCACAATTACCTTTATCCCAGCTGTCGTTTTCGTTACCGTCGCTTCCCCGCCAGTTCACCTGGTTGCCGCTGATCTCGTTCATTCCGCATAGCACTCCGCCCTGCGCCCAGATATAAATACCAACGTTGGTCCACAGGAAGGCTTTGGAGTATATCTTATTATCAAGTATAGCATTGTGTGTGCCGCCCGAAATAGCCATGCCATACTGGCCGGGGTTCACCAGTATATTATTTTTGGCTACCTGGTACGATCCTCCTTTATCACCCAACATGATACCACCGCCCGAGTTGCTTGGGCCGCCGCCCCGTATCTGGTTGCCTATAACTTGTATCGGGTCATAAGCTACACCATTGCTTTTATATATGCTGATGGCATCCTCGGGATGGCTCTGGCCCAATATATTTTCAAACTTATTATAGTTTACCCGGCACCTCGGCCCGCTCACATTGTCAAACTGCACAAATGCGCCACGGGGGAAAGGGCCCTTCATGTTTTTACCCTCGCAATAGGTTACGCTGATGGCATAGCTGTTCACCGCGTACACCCCGGTGGAAACATTGGTCCAGTAGCTATTATCAATAGTAATATCTGCACAGTCGGTCAGAAATATCGCCACACGGGTCGAATTCCCTAAAAAGCAATTGGTGATATGGATGTTGGCGCAGTTTTTCAGGGTAATACACGGCTCGTCGTCACCATTAATACTGTCCCCCTTTATGGTGATGTTACGGACGTTTTCCAAAACAATCGGATCAACAGACTTGTGCCGTTGGCAAAAACCTTGCGCATTGACCAAAGCTGCTGCTGTAAATAAAAGAAGTATTAGGCTAATAAGTTTCCTCATTCAGTTTAAATTAATTAAAAAAGGAAGCTGTGAACACACGATTTTCATTCCGTTTTTATATGCTATAGGGGATAGCCTATTAGTTTAGTTTTCGTTGCAATTTAATGTTAAAACACCTTTTAGAAAATTTTTCTAAGAAATATTTTTGATCGTTCCGAAAAATATATTTTCCATTGTGTTGGATATACACAATGATGTTATTATCTTTCAGCAATCAATTAAAACCAAATATCATGCTAAACAGAAGAAAATTCCTGGCGGGTACCGGCGCGGCCGTGCTAAGTGCGCTTGTATTACCTAAAGCGGCCTCTGCATTTTTAAGCGACGCCGGAGAACATCCTATTGGATTACAGCTATTTACATTATTTAATTCAATTGATGCCGATGTAAAGGGCAACCTAAAAAAGGTGGCCGACATCGGTTATAAAGAAGTTGAATCGGCTTTCAGCAAGCAACAGGGCTACTATGGGATGAAGCCAAAGGAATTTGCCGCTCTGTGCGCAGAATTGGGTCTTTCGTGGAAATCTCACCACGTTTTGGGTGCTCCCTTTAAAATGCCCAAGGGCATGAAAATGCCAACTGGCGCCGACGGGAAACCGATGACGCTCCCTGCCCATATGAAAAACCTGAAAGAAGACATGCAGCAACTGGTAGATGAAGCTGCTGAAGGTGGTATCCCCTATTTAGTATGCGCCAATATCCCTACCGAAACACTGGATGAAATAAAAAGCTCCGTAGAAATATTGAATAAAACCGGTGAACTGTGCAAAAAAGCTAAGATCCAGCTTTGTTACCATAATCATGACATGGAGTTTAAAGCCGTTGAAGGACAAACACCCTATCACCTGCTGTTATCAGGTACCCAAGCCGACCTCGTGAAAATGGAGCTCGACCTGGCCTGGGCCACCAAAGCAGGTGTCGATCCTGTAACCTTATTCAAGGCGCATCCGGGCCGCTTCCCGCTATTGCATGTGAAAGATATCAGCAAAGATTTTACAACCCTCGAACCCGTAGGCGAAGGTGTAGTAAACTTTAAACGCGCTTTTGAAAACGCAAAAATCGCGGGGGTAAAACATTATTTTGTTGAGCATGATATGCCAGCTGATGCATTTGCAAGTATTACTACAAGCTATAAGAATTTAAGGTCGATGGGAATTTGATGTTATTTCGGATATCACCCCGCAGTCTGTGCCCCCACAGATTGCCTTCTGTTAGTTGCCTGTGAGGACACAGGCAACGGGAAATTAATCGAACACATTTATGGCTTCCTGATGATTTTAGAGCAGATTTTGATAAAATTTGATCAGAAAAATTCGGAAGATGAAAGTGAATAATTGCTGTGATTTTTCCATGATAAAGTGTTCAAAGAAATTGACACGGGGGATTTTTTGAACACCTATGCCGTAGTATCTATATTGGCTATACTTGTCTTTTCTCAGAAGATTTCCTGGTATCGAAACGCGACGATATGTTGGGATCACCGCACTTGCACAATGTGTTTTCAAGTAAAATCAGTCAAAGAAAGATCATTCTGATTATTAACTGTAAGTAATCGGCCAAATAAAGTTAAATTAGTGTTTTTAATAATATGCTGGATACTTTTTTCAATAAACTATCAAAAGGGACAACACTAACAGAAGCTGAAAAAGCAGTCTTCACCCAGCATGTTACAATAAAGAAATTAAGAAAACATCAATATTTTTTGCAGGAAGGAGAAATTTGCAAATCGGTGGCTTTTGTCAGTAAAGGCATGCTGCGCTGCTATATTGTTGACGAAAAAAACAACGAACGAATTATTCAATTTGCGCCGGAGGGATGGTTTATTTCTGATATATCCAGTTTTATAACTGAAGATAAATCTAATTTGAATATTGATGCATTAGAAGATACTGAATTGATATTGATAAGCAAGGCCGCGCACGTATATCTGGAAACTGCCGTTCCTGAATTTTTCAAATTTAATTATGCTCAATATCGCGGGGCATATATTGCGCTGCAAAAAAGGTTAATAGATATGTTCACACTATCAACCGAAGAAAAATACACTAAACTGTTAAGTATTTATCCAGATATTATGCAGCGCGTACCACAACATATGATCGCTTCCTATCTCGGGTTAACCCCTGAAACGCTAAGCCGGGTTAGGAAGAAACTTTCCGTTAAAAAGACAGATGCATAATCATTGATTCATTGACCGAAATCAATATAATTTCTTGATCAGCGTCAAGACATCGAAACGAGATACGTTCTATTTTTACCCCGAAGCTTTCCATCGTCAAACTAAGTATTGGAATGTGAATTTTGCAGCCCTGAAGTTTTTATTTAACTAAATTCAAATCAATTATTAAACATGAAGAAATTATTATTATTTGCAATTATCCTGCTTTTACAAACATCATTATTTGCCCAGGCAACCACATGGAAAAATGACAAAATGCATTCCAAACTTAAATTTACCGTTACCCATCATTTGCTTTCGGATGTAGATGGTTTGTTCAAAAACTTTACTGTGACTATAACTGCTGTTAACCCTGATTTCAGTGATGCCGTTTTTGAACTTTCAGCAGATGTGTCTTCAATCAACACTGAAGTTGAAATGCGTGATAATGATTTAAGAAGTGCTAACTTTTTTGATGCGGCGAAATACCCGGCTATCACTTTCAAAAGTTCATCAATAAAGGCAGATGGAACGAACAAATATAAACTTACCGGCAACCTGACCATGCATGGTGTTACAAAACCTGTAACAATGGACCTTTGGTACCGCGGCACAAAAGAGAACCCCAATAGCAAGCAAAACGACGCCGGTTTTAAATTACGGGGCACACTAAAGCGTTCAGACTTTAATATAGGAACAGGTACTCCTACAGTGCTTGTAAGCGATGAGGTCGAGATCGCGGCTGACGGCGAGTTTGCAAAAGCCCATTAACACTTAGCATCTAAAGTTGTGCGCTTTCTTATAATGATCAATTGAACTTCTTTACACTCTAAAATAAATTACAAATGAATAAAAAGTTCATTCTGCTTTCTGTCGTTATCAGTGCTTTATATGCAAACAACAGTTTCGCACAGTTGGCTTCGGTGCCGCTTGCAAATCAAAAAATATTATTGCAAAGTAGCGATCCCAAACTTGCAGCTAATAAAAAACTGGTATACGATTGCTGGCGCGAAATGCTGGAAGCAGGCCATATTGAACTCGCAGATAAATATCTTGCCGAAAACTACATGCAGCATAATCCGAATGTTCCAACGGGAAGAAAAGGGTTTGTTGAGTCCTTTTCAAAATTCGCACAGCCTAAACCCATCCTGGACACAATAAAAGCGCCTGTAATTGCAATAGTGGCAGAAGGAGACCTGGTTGTGATAAGCTTTGCCGGGAAATTTCCCGACCCGGCAGACAGTACAAAAACATATACATCCACCTGGTTCGACATGTTTCGCATAGAAAATGGAAAACTTGCAGAACATTGGGATGGGGCGCAAAAAACAAAGAATTAACACAGGGTTGTTCTCCTGTTTCAAATCGGAATTTTAATACAGAGTTATGCATATGTCAGGCAGAAGAAAATTTTTAGGACAGTTGTCAGTTATTGCCGCTGGAATTACCCTTCCCCAATTTGCCAGTTCTTTAGGTCTGGCCGAAGACGGTTTCGTAATCGCTCAAGCCGCTGAGGGTAAGCTCAAGGGTATCAGAAAGGATGGGGTTTGTTTATTCAAGGGCGTTCCTTACGCCGGAAGCCTCTCGGGTGACAGGCGGTTTAAAAGGCCTGCAAAACTGGAGCCGTGGCAAGGCATCAGGGATGCACTGGAGTTCGGCCCGCCCGCTATTCAGGGCGATACTTTCAATCCTTCCTCAAGGGAGGACTGCTTGTTTCTTAATATCTGGACACCCGCTAATGACGGCAAAAAGCGACCGGTCATGGTCTATAACCATGGCGGCGGCTTTGCCAATGGCTCTGGCGCTGCACCCGGTCAGGATGGTACCAACCTGGCAAAATTCTTTGATGTGGTCGTTGTGGAAACAAACCACCGGTTAGGGCTGATGGCCTTTCTGTATCTGGAACATATTGCAGGCCCGGAATATGCCGGTTCCGGTAATAATGGTCTGCTGGATATTGTCGACGGCTTAAAATGGGTAAAAAAGAATATCGCAGCTTTTGGGGGTGACCCTGATAATGTGATGATCTGGGGAGAATCAGGCGGCGGCGCAAAAACAAGCTGTTTATATGCTATGCCGGCAGCAGCACCCTATTTTAATAAGGCCTCTATTGAAAGTGGTCCAGGCCTTCGAATGTTGCCGAAAGAAGCCGCCATCGAGATGACGAAACTGGTATTCAGCGAATTGAATATCGATCCGAAAGACTGGAAAAAAATACTTGATATCCCCGTGAAGGATCTGATCGATGTTCAAAATAAAGTTCCCCGCCTAATGGCAAACAGCGAGTACATTCACAAACACGGCGTAATAGGGTTCGTCCCTAATAATTTTGCGCCGGTAGTAGACGGCGTTGCGCTGCCTCATGACCCTTTCGATCCCTTTGCACCGAAAATATCAAAAGATAAACCGCTGATGACGGGCTGGAACGAAGATGAATGGGCCTTTTTTGCGATGTATTCACATGATACGGGTGCGCTGAAAAACGATTTTACATTTGAAGCATTACAGGCAAAATTTGAACCGGAGTTCGGCGCGGACACGCAAAAAATAATTGAGACCTACAGGAGAACCAGGCCGAACGCGTCGGCAAGTGATATCTGGATGGCAGTTAAATCGATCAATATGATGGGGCTTGGCACCATTGCCATTGCAGAAAGGAAAGCGGAACAACATGGCGCTCCGGTATACCTTTATAACTTTGGTTATAAATCTGAGGCGAAGGTCCCTGGTACTGATTATCCTTTTGGTACGCCGCATGCCATGGATATCACTTTCAAATTCAATAACGAAGTGCCGGGTGCTCAGCCAGGATTTTTAAGCGGAAATAAGCCTGAGCGCTTCGTTGCATCCCATCATATGGCAGAATTATGGACGACTTTTGCAAGGACCGGAAAGCCTGCTGCGAAGGATGTCCCTGAGTGGCCGGCCTTCAATTTGACGGACAGGCCTACTATGCGCATTGATACCAACTGCGAAGTAATTAATCACAGATATAAAGAGGAACTGGCGATGTGGCGGTCTATCGGCAGGATAAGCTATCACCCGCTTAATTCAAGGTAGTGGCATTCCATCCGATTGGTGGCAGTACCGATTGCCAAAACGGGAATGTGTTTTACTAGTAAATAGTGATTAATAGCTTTAATATTTAATAAGTAGTGTTGGGAAGACTTTTATTCCAATATTGGTTCCCAAGCATATTCAAACACTTCCTTTAAATTGGAATATCGATAATAAAAAAGTCGCTTTACAGTTACGCAAAGCGGCTTTTTATTATTACAGCAAAGTTAGGTACTACCTAACTTTTTGTACAGGCACCGCGAAATGAACATTTCTCATCTCAAAATCATTTATCAGGGTATTGATGGTCGATAGGCCGCCAATACCCTATTTTTATTGATAAAGGCACAAACGGTGAGTAACATTTCTGCCGTCATCTCATCCAAATAAAAAATACAATACGAGTGGAAATTATTCTGAATACCTCCAACCTTGGTAAAACTTATAACAGCGCGGGTAAAACCCTTACCGTGCTCGACAATATCAATTTTTCGGTAAGCGCCGGCTCGACCAACGCGATCGTCGGGCCATCGGGCAGCGGCAAAACCACCCTGCTGGGCTTGTGCGCCGGGCTCGACCGCTCATCCACCGGCATCGTCGAACTAAACGGCATCAGCTTGGGCGAACTGAACGAGGACAAGCGCGCGCAGGTGCGAAATCAGTATGTGGGCTTTATCTTCCAGAACTTCCAATTGCTGCCCACGTTGACTGCTTTGGAAAATGTGATGGTACCTTTAGAGTTGCGCGGTGAGAAAAACATCAAAGCCCGCTCCATGGACCTGCTGGACAAAGTTGGATTGACCGACCGCGGGCATCATTATCCCGCACAACTTTCGGGTGGTGAACAACAGCGGGTATCTTTGGCCAGGGCGTTCAGCAATCAGCCTAAAATATTATTTGCCGATGAACCTACCGGGAACCTGGATGCCGAAACCAGCGAGAAAGTGGTAAAGCTGATATTCGACCTGAATCGTGAGGCCGGCACCACTTTGGTACTGGTAACCCACGACCTGGAACTGGCTGCCAAAACCCAGCGCATAATCCGCATCAAAGGCGGCAAATTGGTTTCTGACGACAAAACTAACGCTTAGCAGGTGATGGATAATACCCCAATAAACTATAAGCGTAAGCTCAATATCCCCTGGCTTTTTGAGATGGCCTGGCGTGATAGCCGCAAAAACAGGTCGAGGCTGTTCCTGTTCGTTTCCTCCATCGTGTTTGGTATCGCGGCTTTGGTGGCTATTTATTCTTTTGGGTTCAACCTTAAAAAAGATGTCGACAACCAGGCGGCCTCCCTTATCGGTGCCGACCTCACCATCAACAGTGGCAAGCCTGTAGAGGCTTCCATGAAACCGTTGATCGATTCGCTGGGCGACCGGCGTTCGCAGGAACGCAGTTTCGCGTCGATGATCTATTTCCCCAAAAGTAAAGGAACCCGATTGGTTCAGGTACGTGCATTACAGGGTGAGTTCCCCTACTATGGCAGTATTGAAACAACTCCAATAGCTGCGGGCAAGGATTTCAAAGCCGGCAAAAAAGCACTCGTCGACCAAACCCTGATGCTGCAATTCAATGCCAAAGTGAACGACTCCATCAAAGTCGGCAATGTGACTTTTTTAATTGCCGGGATATTGAACAAGGCTCCGGGCCAAACGGGCATTGCTTCAGGCATAGCGCCCATTGTGTACATCCCGCTGCAATACCTCGAGCAAACTGGACTCTCACAAAAAGGCAGCCGTATCAATTACAATTATTACTACAAGTTCGACCACAAGGTAGACATGGACAAGCTGGTAAAAAACCTTGATCCGCGCCTCGATAAAGCAGGGATGAACTATGATACCATCGATACACGCAAGGAAAATACCGGCCGTTCCTTCGGCGACCTCACCCGGTTTTTATCGCTCGTTGGTTTTATCGCCCTGCTTTTGGGTTGCGTTGGCGTAGCCAGCGCCATCCATATCTATGTGCGCGAAAAGATCGCGTCCATCGCCATTATGCGCTGCCTGGGTGTAAAAGCCTATGAAGCATTTTTAATCTACCTGATTCAGATCACGGCCATCGGGCTGATCGGCTCCGTCATTGGCTCGTTCCTTGGCAGCCTGGTCCAGCATGTGCTGCCGTTGGTGTTTAAAGATTTCTTGCCGATATCCATTTCAACCGATATATCGTGGATGGCAATCGGGCAGGGCATTGTTTTAGGGGTGATCATTTCCATCCTCTTCGCCCTGTTGCCTTTGATATCTATCCGTAACATATCACCATTAAATACGCTCCGGATCTCGTATGAAAACGTCAACCTTCTGCGCGATCCATTAAGATGGCTGGTATATGTGTTGATACTGGGTTTTATCATCACATTTACTTTTTTTCAGTTAGACAACTGGATCGCAAGTATATTTTTCACCATTGGTATCCTTATCGCGTTTTTGCTACTCACACTCATCGCCAAACTGCTGATGTACCTGGTAAAGCTGTTCATCCAAAGTGCGTGGAGCTATTTGTGGCGACAGGGTTTTGCCAATTTATACCGGCCCAATAATCAAACAGTCATTCTTATCGTTTCCATCGGGCTCAGCACCGCGTTTATTTGCACACTGTTCTTTATCCAGAGTTTATTGGTTAAACAGGTGCAGGTAAGCGCCAGCGGCAACCAGGCCAATATGATCCTGTTTGATATCCAAACCAGCCAGGAAAAAAGCTTAGCGGCCCTCGCTACCAAAAATCATTTGCCGCTGTTGCAGCAGGTGCCGGTGGTTACGCTTCGCATTGCAAAGATCAACGGCAAAACCGAAGCTGACGTAAAAAAAGATACTACCCTAAAGTTCCCTTCCTACATTTTTGCCAACGAGTTCAGGGTGACTTACCGGGATACCATCTCAACAACAGAAAAAGTAGCCGAGGGCGAATGGATAGGCAAAGCGCCAAAAACAGGCCCGGTACCCATATCAATTGATGAACGCTTTGCCAGGCACAGTCATTTAAAATTGGGCGATCAGCTTACATTTAATGTACAGGGCATGCCTGTAGCTGCCAAAATAGCCAGCACACGTTACATCAACTGGAACAAGATGCAAACCAATTTTATATTCGTGTTCCCTAAAGGTGTTTTGGAGGATGCCCCGCAGTTTCATGTTCTGATGACGCGTGTACCGTCGAAACAAGTGTCGGCTACCTTTCAACAGGTTGTAGTGCGTCAATTTCCAAACGTTTCTATTGTCGATCTCGGCTTGGTTTTAAGCGTATTGGATGACCTGCTGGATAAGCTGGGCGATATCATCCGCTTTATGGCGATGTTCAGTATTATCACCGGTGTGGTGGTATTGATTGCTTCAGTCAGGATCAGCAAATACCAGCGTATACAAGAGAGCGTACTGCTGCGAACCATGGGCGCCAGCCGTAAGCAGATCTTAGCGATTACTGCAATCGAGTATTTTTTCCTGGGGTCGCTTTCAGCAGCTACGGGCATTCTTATCGCTTTCGCGGGAAGCTGGCTATTGGCCAAATACAGTTTTGAAATTCCATTTAACGCGAGCCCTTTACCGGCATTATTGTTATTTTTAGCTATCGCGATACTAACCATTGTCATCGGCCTGTTTAATAGTCGAGGCATACTGAATAAACCACCGCTGGAAATTTTGAGAAGGGATGTTTAAAATGGATACCTTTAAAACAAAAACTATGTCATTCCGAACGATCTGTTCATTATGCATCATCCTGTCGCTGGTTTCCTGTGGCGGCAAAACGCAATCGACCAGTTCCGATCAATCAGCTAAAGCCGACGCCACCCAATCCTCCGCCAAAAAAACCATCCTGTTCTTCGGCGACAGCCTAACCGCCGGATATGGCCTGGATGATCAGTCGGATGCTTTCCCCGGTGTGATCCAGCATAAAGTTGATTCGGCCAAACTGCCCTACAGTGTCATCAACGCCGGACTAAGCGGCGAAACCACAGCCGGTGGCCTCGGCCGTATCGACTGGGTACTAAAACAAAAGGTAGACATTTTCATCCTCGAACTTGGCGCGAATGACGGCCTGCGCGGCATACCGGTTAAATCGACCGCCCAAAACCTGCAGGCGATAGTAGATAAAGTAAAAGCCAAATACCCCAACGCCAAACTCGTCATGCTTGGGATGCAGGTACCTCCAAGCATGGGCGGCGACTATGCCAGCGGATTCAAATCCGTTTTCCCGACTGTCGCGGCAGCAAATAAAATGGCCTTGGTGCCATTCCTGTTAGACGGCGTAGGCGGCAACCCAAAACTTAACCAGCACGACGGCATACACCCCACCGCAGAAGGTGCCAAAATCGTTGCCAATAATGTGTGGAAAGTGCTCAAAACAGAGCTTTAATCGCCGCAATTTAACCATATATTGATCAAAAATCGCCGCTTTTTTCTTCTTTTAATCCATCAATCCAGATAGATGTTTAAGCATTCTGTTGCATTTTGCAACAGCAACACTTTGCAACAGAACGCAACACCTTGCAACAAAATGTTACAACATGTATTTTTTCGCTTAATGAAAGCTATCCAAATCTACCCCACCCTCTTTACGCAGTAGAGAGGGTCGACCAGCGCAGCGACGTCGGGGTGAGTCCACTCGACGGCAAGAAAGTCCACTACTCCATCGGCCTCTTAAAAACCCACAACTCCTCACTCGTAAACCCTGCCGTACTGTAATGACTCGTACACAGATCCGCACTGTTCATCTCTCCCGACCTCGGCGAGATACAGGCCAGTTCCCAGCCCTCACTTCCCAAAGTGTTCAGTTTGGCGGCTATGTCATTGTCCCATTGCTTGGCAATCGCATCGCGTTTCCTAAGCTCGTATTTATATTCCCATCTTGTCATAACGCATTTTTAATTAGATGGTTAAGTTAATTAATGAAAGTCAATAAACCAACCATAAAGCACCAGTAATGAAAATACATATTTGAGCACGGAACATTAAATGAACCCGTCAGCGGAACAGCTTCGGCAAAAAAGATTCAGAACAGCCGGCCAATTGAGGTGGAAAAAGGCATAGGAAATTTTTGCCATCAAAGTTCACCCCGCGTCAGGGTCTCCCCGGCAAAAATATTCCAGCCTGTGGTTCTGAATCTTTAGCGGGCAAAAGCCCTCGGCCGAAAAGCATTTCCGCTGACTTGATTTATTCGC
>Ga0207671_10004237_pt1 | contig 13820 bp, 14 predicted proteins | sample KBSC24metaG_FD_184352 | JGI IMG/M metagenome (GOLD analysis project Ga0207671, IMG submission 184352) | Corn rhizosphere microbial communities from Kellogg Biological Station, Michigan, USA - KBS C2-4 metaG (SPAdes) (version 2) | ecosystem: Host-associated > Plants > Roots > Rhizosphere > Soil... | reverse complement strand
CTCCTGCCCATGGCGACATCCGGACAACCCTGGTCTTTAAAGTCACTACAGGCCTGATGTAACCTTTATCTACATGCGCAATATCAAGCGCCATCTTCTGCCAACGCTCCTGGTTCATCGGAAAAACAGGAGCTTCCTTACCCATCATTTCCGCCAGCACCGTCTTAAAAAGATCGCTGCCGGCATCCACTTTCAGCAGCGCCGAAAGCTCCTGCAGCTCCTCTGCCGTTGCAGCATTGGCCTGGTATCGTTCCAATAAATAGATGAGACGTTGTTCTTCCATTTTTAGTGCCCATTTACAAGGGCTCATCGAAGTAAACGGTTCAGCAGCCCGTTAGGACTATCGGGATCCAAAAAAAAGTCACCCCATGCCGGACCAGGTACTCCCGGATGAATTTCAATGATGTAACCAACGCATTCTTAACGGTATGGGGAGAAAGTTGTAATATTTCCGCAATTTCCGGTATCGTCTTACCCTGGTGCCGGCTCAGCATATAGATCTTTTTACGCTGCTCCGGCAGATCACTTACAGCCGATTCGATAAGACGTTTCACCTCTTTCAGGTCCAGCCATTCATGGGTGATATTTATACCGCCTGGTTCAATAGCGGTGGATACAAAAAGCTGGTCGTTGAGTGCACGCGCACGCAGATAGTCATAACATTGATTGGAAGCGACCCGGAATATCCAGCCGCCGGGGTTCTCCATTTCACCCAGCTTGTCCCTGTTCAGCCATACTTTAATAAAGGTCTCCTGGATGATCTCCTCCACGGCCGATTCGGATTTTGTAAGCTTTATAACAGAGGGATAAAGCCTGGGCAGGAATAAATTGAACAGGCTGCTGAAGGCCTTTTCATCCCCTTCTGCCACCTGCCGGAATAGAGATCTCTCATTCTCCACGATTACCCTCCACAGCGTTCTTATATTTTACAAAGGCATCTAACATGTTTTGCACCACCTCATTCTGCCCCTCCTCGCTGTTCAGGTACTTTTCCTCTTCCTCATTGGTAAGATAGCCCGTCTCGATCAGTACACTGGGCATACCAGTGGCTTCTAATACCCAAATACCCACATCCCGTTGCTGCACTCCCTCGGTTTTGCGGCCGGCTTTAACGAATTCATCCTGTACCAGCTGGCCGAAGAAAGCGCTGTTGGCAAAATACTTTTTCTCATACAGCTGTGCTCGTATCCTGGCTTCCGGCGAAGTAACGTCTATGGCAGTAGCCGTACTGTCTCCCATATTTTCATTGATCTGTGCGCCCTTATATTGTCCCCACATAGCTTTCCAGATATAGCTGGTAGTGCCTACCGTCATATTTTTTCTTGTCTCATATTCATATACAGGTACCCGTCTTTTCTTATTCCCCTTTTTCACCAGTTTATATCCCACCAGCCGCCTGACCTCATACTCTCCGGCCGCATGGCCATTCGAGTTGGCATGGATACAAATAAAGAGGTCCCCCTTGGCCTTATTGGCCATATCCGCCCGGTTACGCAACCCTTCGTGAATGGTGGATGCATTTCCCGGCATAACATCCGTCGTCCGCGTATATACGATCTTGATATCCGGGAACGCTTCCTGGATAGCCGCACCCAGCTTCAGGGAGATCGACAGTGCCACATCTTTTTCCCTGGAAAACAACCCACTGCATCCATAGTCAAACCCTCCATGCCCAGGGTCGATGACGATGGTGTGCAGCGCCGTCTTTTGCGATGGAGCAGGGCTAAAAGAAGTAAGGTAGATAATTGCCGCAAAAAAAACTATGAGCATAGGCCTATTCATATGTTAAATGTAACAATAAGTCGCCAATTTTGTCATATGACCCGATCTTGTATATATACAACACTTTTCTTTTGTTTCACATTTTCACTGGCCCACTCCCAGGACACATTGAAAGTTCATTTCCTTTATGGCTCAAAACCGTTGAAGAAATATAAAGCCACGGAACAAAAATGGTTTGGTGGAATGCTGGGCGGCCACGTCGGCATCGAAGGGGACAGCGGAAGGATCCTGAACTTTGTACCCAACGGGAGATTCCATTGGTTTACAAGATCCGATAATAAACATAGCAGGTATACGATATATTCATACGACCGGTTCTATTCCGTCATGGGTGGAGATCCCGACAGTAACAAAAAAGCCATCGTTTATATACCCATTACACAACAGCAAAAACAAAAATTCGACAGCATTTCAATCGCTTACCTGCAGGTCATCCCCTATGACTATGCGCTATTTGGTATGCGCTGCGCTGCCGCCGCCTACGACATCCTGGGGCAGCTGGACATATTCCCCGCTTATTGTCATAGCAGGACCTGGAAGAAAATACTCTATCCAAAAAAGCTGCGTAAACGCGTGTTCAAAAAGGCCGCTGCCAATCACTGGAAAATAGTCAGACAGGACGGCTCCCACAGAAGGAAGTGGGAAAAGGATTAAGCTGCCTTCCCCGGGCATTTGTTTTGATGTAGCCATTGTATGAGAACGACCTCTTTTTTACTGGCCGGGATAATGTGCCTATCCCTTTCCGTCAGATCTCAAAAATTTGAAGACCTGGCCATGACCCCGCCCATGGGTTGGAACAGCTGGAACAGATTTGCATGTGACAGTATCAACGAAAAAGTCATCCGGGAAACAGCGGACGCCATGGTAGCCGCCGGCATGCAGCAGGCAGGCTATCGATACACCAGGTCCATTCTGACCAATCGTGAAGCCATCGCCATCGACCAGGACCCCTTGGGTCATCAGTGCTATCGCGCATTGATAAAGGATGAGTTGGAGATCCTCATAAAACCTTTAAAGGACGGGGATACCGCTATATGCCTCCTCAATCGGGGCAGCACAGCCATTCAGGACATTTTCCCATCGGTGATCAATCCGTTCGCAGGCTTCTCACGGGGTTCGCCAGCGCCGCAGTAATGGCCTGATAACCCACCGTTACCAATGCTATAAAGATTGCCAGCAACCCTGCCGCCATAAAGATCCAAACGCCCATATGTATGCGGTAACTAAACCCTTCCAGCCACGCATGCATGGCATACCAGGCAATAGGCGTAGCGATAACCACGGCAATTAAGACCAGCCGCACAAAATCCCTTGCCATTAAAAATGCGATACCCGCTACGGAAGCACCCAGCACCTTACGGATACCGATCTCCCGCGTCCTGGATTCAGCCATGTAAGACGCAAGGCCAAATAGCCCCAGGCACGAGATAAAGATCGTCAGCGCGCTAAAAAGCAACCCCAGCTTTCCTTCCTGCTGCTGAGCCCCGAATTTCTTGTTGTAATCTTCATCGGTAAAATAATACTCGAAAGGATATTGAGGGTTATAACGCTTAAAGATCACTTCCGCCCGCTTCAGATCCTCCGATATCGTATTGGCCGGGTTAAGTCTGAAATGCAGCACCGGATAGCTCGTCGACAGCCCCTGGATGATCATGGGCCGGACAGCTTCATAGGGAGACTCGATGATAAAATCCTTCAGGACACCTACAATATGACAATCGACACCCCGGCCATTCCTGATCATCTTACCCACCGGGTCATCGAGACGCATGGTCTTTACCGCCGATTCATTCAACAGCACCGCTGTGCTGTCCGTAGGATACGCTTTCAGGTCGATGTCCCGGCCTAGCAACAGATGTGTTCCCGTAGTACGTACAAAATCAGCATCCGCCTCGAACTGAACAAAATTGGTCTTCTTGTCCTTTTCCGTACTGCCCGGCCAGGAAAAGCCATCCACCGGCCCCAAGGCCCTCGTAATGGGAGAAAAAAGTTTGGTCACCCCCACAGCCGCTCCACTGCTGATCAGGTCCCGTCTGATAAGATCATAATGTGGCAAGACCTCACCTTGTACGAATGTATAGACCAGCTCATCCTTGCTATAGCCTGCATCCCTCTCCTGCGCAAATCGTATTTGTCTGTCGACGATGAGGGTACAGGTAATAAGGATGATGGCAAAAGTAAATTGAAGCACCACCAGCACCTTACGGGGAGCCAACAGCGCATTTACTTTTTTAAAGCTTCCTTTTAACACGGACACAGGCCGGAAGGATGAAAGATAGAATGCTGGATAGCTGCCCGCCACCAGACCGGTGAAAAAGACAAATCCTGTTGCAAAGACCCAAAAACGCGTATCACCATAATTCGTGAAAAGGTCGGCGCCGATCAGCTCATTAAAGCCTTTCAGGCTGATCTCCACCATGCAAAGGGCCAATATAAAGGACAATGCCGATAGCAGAATACTTTCCCCGATGAACTGGGCCACCAGTAAACCCCTGACAGCCCCCACCACTTTTCGTATACCCACCTCCCTGGCGCGCTTTTCACTCCGGGCTGTGCTGAGGTTCATAAAATTGATACATGCGATCAGCAGGATAAAGATCGCTATCACCGTAAATAACCTCACCGTCGCGATGAGCCCATCCGTGAGACGTCCATTCTCAGCCTTGGAGTATAAATGCGCCCGGACAAGAGGCTGTGTAAACGTTTCCCGGACCATGCTCCTGGCATCCTTCGTTTGCCGTTGAACGATGTCCTTTATTTTCTCATCGAATACTGTCTGCGAAGCGCCGGGTTTAAGAAGGGCATACGTGACTACTTCCGTATTCTTCCAGGATCCCCCATTATTATCCCATCCCAGCCGGGTAAGATAGTTCCAGGGTAAAAGGTATTGGAATCTGAATTCCGTATTGCCGGGAAGGTCTTTTAATACACCCGTCACTTTAAAATTATCTGTACTGTCGATCCGGACGGTCTGTCCAATGGGATCGCTGTCTCCAAACAGGCTCTTTGCCACATGCTCCGTCAGCACAATACCCTGGTCGCTGTTAAGCGCCGTACGCACATTACCTTTCAGCAGCGGGAAACTGAAGATTGAAAGAAAGGTAGAGTCGGCAAATGCGCCTTGAAGATTGAAACGCTTGTCCCCATTGCTCATCAGGAAAAAGACCGTCCTCACCCGGGCAGCCTCCTCTACTTCCGCATATTCCTTTTTTAGCTCCGCCGCCATCAGTGAGGACACCCGCGGCCACACATCCGGCCGGCCGTTGTAATCCTGGCGGGAATACAATTCGTAAATGCGGTCTGCTTTTGCATGCCACCGGTCAAAGCTCGATTCATGCTGTACCCATAAACCGATCAATAAGGCAGATGCCATACCAATGGCCAGGCCGGTAATGTTGATGAAAGAAAAGGCTTTGTTACGCCACAGATTGCGGATCGTGACCAGGAATATATTCTTTAGCATGAAGTCTTCTTCCCAAAAAATGAACCAAACGCCTACAACACTAATAATCATATAATTACAACCCCACAACGCAAAACCCTGTCCGCTTTCGATACAAAAGACTGACCGCTTTCGTAAGTTTAAGGACTAAACCCTCAAAACCTCACATATCGCTTTTCAAGCGCCCTATCGATCCCTTTCTGCCGCGCCTTTTTCGCCTGCTTCCGCAGGATAAACTCAATAAAGCTCATCCATCCCGGCAGATTGCTTTCACTGATATCGAACAGCCAGGCAAGCGCCAGCTTATCCTTTGGAAAACCATTCGATTTGCAAAGTCCGTCGCGCGCCAGTCCATACCCGATCTGCAGCGACTTTTCAAAACCCCGGCTGGCAGGTCTGAGCTCTACCCTGAACCGGCACGGCTCCCCACTCCGATTCCTGAACAGATGATTTACATGGGGATCCGCAACAGCCGACTGCCCCGCCTCTAAAGGATACACCGTCTTACCCAATTGGACCTCCACAACCCCTTCCAGGCAATCGAATTTTTCCGAATAAGTTTTGTGATAATGAAGACCTACGCCGCCACCATTAGCCAGCTCTACTTCCACTAAGGTACACGACCCGTTAGTGTCGGCATGCGTTTTTAAAAAAGTTACCTGGTCCTTCTGAATGGGGTTGTATATCTTCCTTTCCATGCTTTGGATATACGTACCGGACCTCGAATCAGATTGGATCACACAGCCATTTTGCCTATCTTTTCCACCTTTCCGAGTTCTTCTCTCTATTATATTCTATTCGGGAATCGTAGTTCTCAATTTCACTCATGTACATAAAAATGGCAATTTTTTCTGCCGGTAGCGCAGGATCATAAAAACTGGGAGACATCAGGTCCCTGGGATTGGACCCCAACACATAGTACTCATTGGGCAGTACATTTCTCAGCATGTATGTAACCAAACATAAAATGTAAACAGATCCTATTATCGCTACAAACACTTTAGCATTTATTTGTGCCCAACCATTCCAGTTCGATATAAAAAAGCCACTAAATGCCACCAGTAAGCCTGCATCAAGGTCATTAGTGTCATTGTCTTACCGGCAATCAATTCACCTGTTTTAATAGTATCATCCAGTCTTTTCTCTGCTTGTGCAAAAACAATCTTTACATCCTCAATTGATACTCTATTGACATCAATCGTCGGATCGATCTTCCAGAGTTGTTTTGATGCAATCGGCCCCCTTGCCATAGCATAAGGTTTTGGCAAAGGTAATAGTACTGAAATAATAATGCGGGATCAAAAACTCCTGTCATCCGCCGAAGGACCATAAATAGACGGAACAGCGATATCATTCAACCGCATATACACCGTCAGTTGCCCCCTGTGATGGACCATATGGTTGATCGTAGATTCAATATTCTCTCTTTTAGTGGCACTGTACACCGTCTGTCCATTGGCCTTCAGATAAAATGTCTCGCTTAGATCTCCCTCCTTCACGCCCAGTAATGCCTTCTTCGCCCCCGCGACATTCTCATCAAAATGCTTCACCACCTCCGCAGCAGACGACGGCCGTAAATGAGGGAACGTTACAAAATCGATCTCGGAGGCCTCGATCATATGCTTTATCCACAAAGGTATTTCCGCGACCAGGAGCCATAGATAGCCCAGGCTCATCGACTTTTCATGGGGCTTCCAATCGAATTTTTCAAAGGGTATGCGTTCCAGGCATTTTCTCGTAGCCGGAGTCTCCAGGTCCAGCTCTTTTGCAAAAGCTTGTGCGAACATAACGTCGTCCATAGGTAATAGTTTTGAACGTGTGTAATAAAATACGTATTAAATATACTGATTCGTTATGCACTTTAACTTATTCGTCGAAAATTTTGCCCAGCGCCATACCCCGTCGTGCCCTTATCCAGGCAATCGATAAATGACCGAATTTCCTTATTGAGAAGATCTCTAAAATCCTGAAGGGAATCTGAAAAATAAACAAAAAAGCCCGGATAGAAATCCAGGCCGTTGCTAAAATCCAATATCCTATTAAAAGCCAATAGTAATGATTGCAAATGTCGAGCCGGGTAAATAAAAAAGCCCATCTTTTTGACAGGCCTTTCCTAATCAGTTACCTAACATTAAACCTTATTCTAACCTGTTATTATCAGAACGTTCGCTCATAAAAGTGTAGAAATATTTCCCCGCAATTTGATCAAATTCTACATTTTCCTTCATGGATAACACCGCATACACCTGGCGAATACGGTCTCATCAAGCCATGCGAACATTCCCGCATCCGCCACCGTGAATAAGCCATGCTTCAAGGGAATTGATCAGTTCGTTCAGTTCATAGCCTGTGGCGGGTTTAATTGCAAATCGGACGGCGCCGAGACTAAGACATTCATCGATATCCTTTTGACGTTCGGATGTGCTCCATACGATTTTTGGAATATGAGCATAACGGGTTCCGGCCCCGGTTGCTTGCAAAACTTGAGGGGCAGTGAGCCGGGGCATTTTGTAGTCTATCAGTATTAAGGCCGGAAGGGAAGGCCAGGTGCATTTGTCCAAAAACTCCAACAATTCATCGCCGTCCTGAAAAGTATGAATGCCAACCTGCGGGTAAAACCTCTTCATGCCAGCGCAAAAAAAATCGCAGTCATCAGGGTCATCCTCAGCCAGCAGAATATATGGAGATCCGTTTGTCATGATAAAGCTTTTAATAAATTGATCATGCGAACAGGAGCTATTGGATCCACTCCCATAAAGTTAAAGAATAACCGGCACTGTCAATGGCAATGTTTTTCTTCCTTAGTAAAAGCTGGGGCCTGGTTTGTAACCATTTACGGCCCGGTTTTTGCGACTCAGCCCTTAAGATGCAAAGCATTGAGCTGCTATCTAATATCTAGAAATAGTCGCGCACCCAGAAGACCAATACTTATGTGGAAAACCTTGAAACAGGGAGAGAAAGTATCCCTTGGCGATACCCTCCGCTACCAATCAACTTCCAACAATCTACTGCAAAAGGATGAGCAATACCTGGTTGTAAGGATTGATCAGCATTACTTCGAGATCATTCACAAATCCTCCGACGAAAATACGATTGAGCCGCCGCGCCGGAAAGTGGTACGTTACCTTGACATAGGTTATAATGTCCTCGTCGAACGATGGTTTGAACCGCAAGAGAGCTGAACTACCATCAATCCATACCCGTTAAATAATAAAAAAAACATATAAGTATAATAGGATATTTCCCTGAAACCCTCCAATGTTGGCATCATATCTTGAAAAATCCTCTGACCCTGGCGAGAAAAGCATCTTTTCTTCGCCGTGACACCTCCACCTCCCTGCCATTAGTCAATATCACGCTCCCCCCCTCACCCCGTATGTATTCTTTTATATGAGCGAGATTGATCAGGTAGGACTTGTGGATGCGGCAGAAAAAATTATCTTCCAGCAGCAATTCATAATCGATGATTGATTTAGAGGCCACGAAGTTCGTTCCGTTGCTCATATGAAAAATGGTATAGCTGCTCTCCGCCTCGCAATAAATTATATCGGACACCTGAATGACCTGGAAACCTTTCAGGCTGGTGACGCATAATTTCATCTCGCTCGGCTTATGCTGCAGATTGTAAAGAAATGTGTCGATATTGCCCGAAAGATTATGGGTATTGATCCGTCCTGCAGCCCGCTGCACGGCATAGGTAAGCAGTATCTCATCTACCGGCTTTAACAGGTAGTCCACGGCGCTGTACCGGAATGCCTGCAGCGAATACTGGTTGTGCGCGGTAACGAAGATGATCTCGAAATGGATATCCTTGAGCTCATTCAGGAGGTCGAACCCGTTCTTCCCCGGCATGGAAATATCAAGGAAGACCAGCTGGGGTCTCAGCATCAATATGGCCTGCACCGCCTGCGGGGCATCCCGGCATTCGGCAATGACCTGCAGTTCGGGACAGTTGAGCTCCACCAGCTTTTTCAGGGAGCTTAAGCCTCTGGGCTCGTCATCTACCAGTATGGTTTTGATCATGCACTCGGATTTAATTATTGGCTGATGGTTCTTCATAAGCCGGCACTACCAACTTGCTGACGGTGCCGGTATCCATTGCGCCGCTGATCTCGGATTTATCCCGTATGGACAAGGAGCAGCTAATGCGATATTTTTCATTCAGGATGGCTATCCGCTGCCGGATATTGCCGATGCCCATCGACGTATGCATTTGCTGCAAGTCATTCTTATTCAGCAGCGAACGCCGGATACCGATGCCATTGTCCTCTATCTCGCAAACCAGTTTTTCTTCATCGATGTAGAAGAGGATATTGAGCTGCTTGTTCCCGCTATTGGGGAGCAGCCCATGCCAGATGGCATTTTCGACCAGCGGCTGTATGAGCATGGGCGCAATCCTGATCTCATCGACATCTATTTCTCCTCTTATGCCGATGTGGTAATTGAAATCGGCAAAACGCAGCTGCTCCATCTCCAGGTAGCTTTCCAGGTATTCTATATTCTGCCTGAGTGTGATAAATGTTTTACGCGAATGCTCGAGATTAAGGCGTATCAGCTGCGCAAACCGGCTCAGATAGAGGGAGGCATTCCTGGTATCCTGGTGAAGGATCATTTCTTTTATGCTGTTGAGTGAATTGAAAATGAAATGCGGGTTCATCTGTGCATGCAACGCTTTCATCTCATATTCCGCCAGCTGTTGGTCAAGGCTCATTTTTTCCCTCAGCCGGCGGATACGGGTCCTGTATAAAAGCCACACCGCGACCGTCAATACTGCGATAGACAAAGTAATAAACCACCAGGATCGCCAAAAAGGGGGTTTGACAACGATGGTCAGTTCCCTCACCTGCTCCGGCCATCGGTTGCTGGCGGAAAAAAGCTTCAGCTGTATCCGGTATTTTCCCGGGGCGAGGTTGCTGAAATTCACGGTATGCTGCCAGTTCAGCAAACGCCAGGAAGAGTCGGGCGCAGGCGCCACGCGATAAGCAAACCGGTTGTCTTCCGGGCTCCTGAAATTGACAGCATTGAAGTCGATCTGGACGGAATTATCCGTATAAGCCAGGGTCAGCTTTTCAGGATCGCTCATGATACGGCCGGCCGGCGTATTGATCTCATCTACGAATAAGGCCGGAGCGGATTCTACAGAATGAGAGAGATCAGGTTGGAAACTGATGAGATGATGCCCCGACCCCACGTAAAAGATATTCTGCTCTGCATCGTACCAGCTTCCTTTCCGCAAGCTGGTGATGGCCATGGGCAGGCCGTCCGCATAAGTATAAAGCCTGCTGGAATAATTATGTATGTCGAAAACGGAAATGCCATTGTCGATGCCCAGCCAAATATGGTCATGGATCACCGGGGAGCTCGCTATGATATCCCCACCCCAAAAATTATTCTCTTCCTTACGGAGGTACATTTTGTTATTCGTGCAATCGTATTGAATGATGCCATTATTCCACGAATACAGCCAAAGGTTATTATCACTGTCTATATCGAGGATAACGATATAGGCGTTCAGCGTCCGTGCCACGGATGAATACACAATAAGTGTATCCACCATCTGCTTGGCGGCATTCCAGCGACAGAGCCCGTCACCCGCAAACCATACATTTCCCTCCCTGTCCTTTGCCATGCTGAAACAATAGGTAATTTTCAGCAAGGGGTTTTTAGGGCCCGATATATCGGTGAAGCGACGGGTATTGCGGCTATAGTACACCACCGAATTGAGGTTTCCAAAGGATATCCAGATATTCCTTTTTGCATCTTCGATCATGCAGATGGGATTGATCTCATTTATCCATGCCAGTTCAGGCGGCACGGCCACGCGGCCGGAGCTAAAGTTGGAGGTATTGAACCAGAGCAGACCGGTCCGCGTGCCGATCCATAAAGTGTCCGCGCTAAAGGGGAAAATATTGTAGATGGTGTTGCAGGTCGGACCGTATTTACCAAAGTCGAAACGGCGGCCCTTTCCGGAGCCGGACCTATCCAGCATGACGAGCCCCCCTTTGTTCCGGAGCCCAATATACAGTTTGTCATGTTGGGCATAAATGGCCCTGATATCACAGTTACGGAGATCGGGCCACTGCTCGGTCAGATCATACGCATTGTAATACGGACTGGAAAGGTTTTGTTTATAAAGGCCGTTATCGGTGCCTATCCAGAAGCGTCCATCCCGGTCGCGGAACACGGTCGTGCAATGTCTCCCGGCAAAGTATTTTTCCCCATGCAGCTTGAGCTGGTGAGTGACGGCATGATAATCGAAAAGATAAAAACCGCTGACCTTTCCGGTCAGAGCCAGCAGGCTATCGCTGAGATAGAACAGGCGGCTGTGGTAGGCATCGATATCGGCCCCTGCATTGAAGGGCATGGGAAAAGAAAAGGTCCGGTGAAGGTTGATGTCAAAAATATCGATGGCGTTCTTTTCTTCGTTCACGATGAACAGTTGGTTCCGCCTGCCGGGGAATGTAGCCCGCAACTCACCCGCGGAGTCCATGAGAAGCTTTTTAAAGACCGGGTCGCGCATACCATATAGCGTATCTATGTGGTTGCGAACAGGATCATACGTAGAGAAAAAAAGCTCATTGCTCTGCAGGATCAGTCCATTGTTCAGCGGTGATAACCCTTTTCCAAAGGCCAGCTCTTTCCGGCGGGCATCTGCAGGGAGATAATGATCCAGCCGGCGGACAATTCTTCCCGCACTATCAAAAACATATAATCCCGTCTTGCTGGAAAATATATAATGGCCTTTATCATCACGCATCGTCTCCACCCCATTGTTGGCCCAGGCAAAGATCAATGAATCGCTGGGTACTACAAGATGCTTACAGGCGCGGGTCCATGTGTCATAGACAAATGCGCCCACGAAAGTAGTACCGATAAGCTCTCTTCCCTGCATGCGCACCTCCTTGACCATATTATCCGAAAGAGGAAGATCGGCCGATCCGGTGTAATAATTGGTAAAATTACGCCCGTCAAACCGGTTGAGCCCCTTGTAAGTGGCAATCCAAAGATAGCCGGTGGAATCCTGGACGATGCCGGAAATGGAATTATTCGACAGACCCTGCACCCGGGTGTAGCGGGTGAAGTCGTTTTCAGATAAGGACTGCGCGGGCAGCAGGTCCGGCATCAGAACCTGTATAAGCATCGTAAGAAAAATATAACCGCGCATACTTAAAAATACAAACTTACCCGAACAACGCAGCCTGGCAGAGGCCCCAAAAAGCACGAACAGTCATTTTCCTGCCGTATTAAAAAGCCGGAACGCCGTTGACTGCCCGGGGACAACCGTTTGTTAGAAGTAGGTTTTATCTGAGTCATTTATTTTCTTTCTTGCCTTGCCTACCATCCAGCTGAATCCCGCTATCAACCATTAAAACAGAGTTTTATGAAGCAACATCTCTTTGCCATCTGCGCAGTATGCATGGCTTGTTCCTTTTCGTATGCCCAAAGCATCGGCATCGGGACCTCCTCTCCCAACCCTTCCGCGCAGCTCGACATTTCGAGCACCAGCAGGGGATTGCTTATCCCCAGGATGACCCAGGCGCAACGGAATGCCGTTGCCGGACCGGCGGCCGGTCTATTGATCTACCAGACAGACCATACCGCCGGTTTTTATTACAATGCCGGCACAGCCGCAGCCCCTTCCTGGAAGACAGTCGCCGCCTCCGACGGATGGACGCTGAAGGGTAACAGCGGAACCGATACGGCCACCGACTTTATAGGGACCACGGATGATAAACCCCTGCATTTCCGGGTCAACAATGTAAACGCGGGCGTAATAGATTCGGTCAATGCCAGGACTTTCTTCGGATATGGGGCAGGCAACGCTTCTTCATCGGGTTATGGCAATATGGGCATCGGCTTCAAAACGCTGCATGCCAACACCAGTGGCAACCATAATGTCGCCGTGGGAGACAGCGCTTTGTTCTCTAATACCAACGGTGCAGAAAACACCGGCATCGGGGCCTATGCGCTATTTAAGAATACCAGCGGCGGCTCCAATTCAGCCATCGGCCATGCTGCACTATATTCGAATACTACCGGAAGTTACAATACGGCAACAGGTTACCAATCTCTGTATAGCAATACAACGGGTTACGCCAACACGGCAGATGGCCATTCTGCCTTATACAGCAATACAGTGGGAATTGACAATACCGCCATGGGCGCATATGCGCTGGTTAATAATACGACGGGCAATTATAACACCGCTATGGGTGTATATACGCTATTCAACAATACGACAGGTGCGCAGAATACCGCCATCGGGGTGAGCGCGCTGTATAACAATACGGCCTCGAATAATACCGCTGTCGGTAACGACGCATTGTATAGCAATACCACCGGGGGGTACAATACGGCCTCTGGTGCGCTGGCCCTCTTCTACAACACGACGGGCAGTTATAATACCGCCACCGGCGCCAATGCTTTGTCAAAGAACAGTTCCGGCGCTTACAATACGGCAACGGGTGTCGATGCCCTTAATTCGAATGGCAATGGAACGGCCAATACGGCAACAGGAGCTGAAGCCTTATACAACAACCAGGAGAGTTCCAATACGGCCACCGGCTATTATGCGCTTTACTTCAATACCACCGGC
>Ga0207671_10004235_pt1 | contig 13822 bp, 12 predicted proteins | sample KBSC24metaG_FD_184352 | JGI IMG/M metagenome (GOLD analysis project Ga0207671, IMG submission 184352) | Corn rhizosphere microbial communities from Kellogg Biological Station, Michigan, USA - KBS C2-4 metaG (SPAdes) (version 2) | ecosystem: Host-associated > Plants > Roots > Rhizosphere > Soil... | reverse complement strand
CATTAGTCCTGACCTTTGGACTATGACAACGCAACAAAATCAAAAAGTATGGTTCATCACCGGCGCATCGCGCGGTTTTGGAAGAGTATGGACCGAAGCCGCTTTAGAACGCGGCGATAAAGTAGCTGCAACGGCACGTAACCTGGACAGCATTGGCGCCCTCAAAGATAAATACGGCGATAACGTTTTAACGCTTGAACTGGATGTTACCAACACCGACCAGGTTAAAGATGCTGTAGCTCATGCTCACGCACATTTCGGCAAGCTGGATATCGTTTTGAATAATGCAGGTTATTCCCTGGTGGGTACCATCGAAGAAGCCGGCGCAGATGACATCAGGGGAATGTACGAAACCAATGTACTGGGGCCAGTAGCAGTAATACAGGCAGCCTTGCCGCTGCTGCGCGAACAAGGTTACGGTCATATCCTGGGTACATCCAGCAACTTGGGCCATGTAACCCTACCTGTTATCGGCTATTACTGTTCCTCTAAGTGGGCATTCGAAGCAATTCACGAAAGTTTGGCTGCGGAGGTCGCCGCATTTAATATAAAAGTGACCATTATTGAACCCGGCGCCTACGCCACTGAGTTCGGCAGTCCTGAGTCTTTAAAGTTCGCTCCCGGCCTGGATGTCTACACCGATTTTAAAAAGCAGTTTTTCGATCGTTTACGTTCGCTGGAACGTGGCGATCCAATGGCCACCCCGCAGGCGCTTTTCCAAGTCGTAGATTCAGAAAACCCGCCGCTGCGTTTCAACCTGGGTAGTCACAATCTGGCCTGGACCCGCGGCGCTTATGAAGAAAGAATAAAGACCTGGGAAGCCTGGGACGCGGTTTCGGTATCGGCACAGGGTGAACCTAAATAAAGCTTAACTTTGCAGCACACATGAAAAGTAACAGCCCGCACAAATTCGAATCGCTATCTGATGCGCACCGGGCCTTTGGCTTGTCCAACCCGAAGCATCCGCTCATCAGCCTGATAAACGGCGCACATAACCGCGTCGAAATGGATAACCTGCCACAACAGCATGTGCTGGGATTTTATAAAATATCCTATAAACCGCAACTGGGCGGCAGGCTAAAATACGGGCAAGGCTATTATGATTTTGACGAAGGCGGACTGTTATTTGCTGCTCCCGGCCAAATTATCGGCGCCGGCGATAACGAACGGGCGGTATGTTCCCAATACGCGCTGCTTATCCACCCCGATTTTTTCCTGGGTTATGACCTCGCCAAAAAAATCAAACAGTACGGGTTCTTTTCTTACAGCATAAACGAAACGCTGCATTTATCTGAAGTTGAAAAAGAAACCATCATGGGTATTTTTCGCATCATAGAAACCGAGCTGGAAGGCCGTATCGATGACTTTAGCCAGGATGTTCTGATATCGCAGGTAGAATTACTATTAAATTACGCCAATCGCTTTTACAGGCGGCAGTTTATTACCCGCAAAGCAGTTAATAACGATCTGCTGGAAAAATTGGAGCAGCTGCTAAACGATTATTTCACCAACGAGCTATCGTTAAGCCAGGGCTTGCCGACAGTGGGCTACCTGGCCGACCATTTGAATGTTTCGCCAAGCTACCTGAGTGATATGCTCCGTTCGCTTACCGGGCAAAACGCCCAGCAACATATACACGATAAGCTGATAGAAAAAGCTAAGGAGAAATTATCAACCACCCGCCTATCGGTCAGTGAGGTAGCTTATGCGCTGGGGTTCGAACATTCGCAATCCTTCAGTAAGCTATTCAAGTTAAAGACCAGCCTGTCACCATTGGAGTTCAGGCGGTCTTTTAACTGATAGTATCTGTTTATAAAACAATACTCGCGATGCCTTTTTGCAAAGCAGCTTCCGCCTGCCCAGGATACGCCGAACCTTCCACACGGAATATGGTCAAATTGGTCATGCCTAAAAAGCCCAAAAGGCCTTTTAAGTAAGTAGATACAAAATCGAGCGGCTGCATCGGTCCGCTGGAATAAACACCGCCCGAGGCCATCGCTACGTAAACGGTCTTGCCTTTAATCAATCCCTCTATCCCGGATTCGTCATATTTAAAAGTGACACCCGCCCTGGCGATATGGTCAATCCATGCTTTCAATACCGATGGAATGCCGAAATTCCACAACGGTGCGCCGATAACAATAACATCTGCATCCTGCAGTTCGGCAATGGCCTGGTCGGAATGCCTGAGCGCTGCTTTATTTTCCGGCGTTTGTTGTTCTGAGGGCGTGTAAAAAGCAGCCAGTGCTGCTTCTTCCAGGTGCGGATAGGGGTCAGTCGTTAAGTTTTTAACCTTAACAATGCTGTCCGGGTTGGCGGCCTGTATCTTTTCTACAATAGCATTGCCAAGCTGAATGCTAAAGGAGTGTTCGCCTTTCGGGCTGGAAATAATATGCAATATCTTTTTCATAAAAATAAATTTTTGTACAGTGCAAACGTAGGCACCCGCGCTTTCAAAAAGATATTACTATCCCAAAGGATACCGGTATCGTTTGGGATACTCCCTATCTTTGAATGATGGAAATTACAACAGAAAAGGGATTGGAAATAGACCATCCTTGCGGCGAAAACGCCTGCGCCGCAGGTGTGGCCGGTATCAGGGACGCCCTGTATGTATTAAACGGAAAATGGAAGCTGCCGCTTATTTTTACACTAACAGAAGGACCGAAGCGCTTCAAAGATATCCAGCGTTCATTGGGTGATATCACGCCAAAAATCTTATCCAAAGAATTAAAGGAACTGGAACTGAATGAATTTGTAATACGCACTGTTTATGCAACCACGCCGGTCACCGTGATTTATGAACTGACGCCTTACAGTAAAACCCTGAAAAACGTATTGGGCGAATTGAGAGATTGGGGCATCAGCCACCGCCAGCGTATCGTCAGCAGCCGTAAAAGCCAACCGCAAATTCCGTAATAAGTATACAACATCCGTGGATTCGTGTTAACAGCAGCCTCATTTTTCGGCGGACCTTTGGTTTATAAAATCAAAGACAATGAAAACTATATTAATTACAGGGGCAAGCAGCGGAATCGGCAGAGAAACCGCTAAATTATTTCAAAGCAAAGGCTGGAACGTTATCGCTACCATGCGTAACCCGGACAACGAAATCGAGCTTAACAAACTAAACAACGTTTTAGTCACCAGGCTCGATGTATTAAATACGGGTTCTATTGAAGCTGCGGTAAATGCAGGCATCGTCCGGTTCGGTCAAATCGATGTGCTGGTAAACAATGCAGGTTACGGCGCTTACGGCATACTGGAATCCTTTAGCCGCGAGCAGATAGTCCGCCAGTTCGATACCAATGTCATCGGCCTGCTGGATGTAACCAAAGCCATCCTGCCTCATTTCCGTAAAAACCAAAGCGGTATCATTATAAACATATCTTCTATTGGCGGAAAAATGACTTTCCCGCTGGGCGCATTATACCACGGCACCAAATTCGCTGTAGAAGGTATTTCCGAGTCGTTAAGCTACGAGGTTGAACAATTTGGCGGCAAAGTTAAAATTGTAGAACCAGGCGCTATCGCTACGGAATTTGCCGGCCGGTCTATGGATTTTAGTAATGACGAAAGCCTTGCCGAGTACCAGCCGATTGTCGGCAAAGTAATGGAGGCTGTAGGCGCCATGTTCGCAGGTGCTTCTCCCGCCGGCGTGGTAGCCGGTGTAATTTATGATGCAGCCACTGATGGCACCGACCAACTTCGCTATACTGCCGGCGAAGATGCCAAAGCAATTATAGCCCAACGCGCAGCCTTAGACGATGCCACATTTATCGGTGGCATGAAAGCGCAATTTAAATTATAATATCTTTGGGTGATGAGTAAGTTTATCCATATGCAGAACATCCCGGATCTGTTCCGTTTCTTTAAACTGGAACAGCCGGTGCTGCACCCGCTCATCGCGGTAGTAGATTTTAGTCAGGTGCAGGAAGAAATTACCGAAGACACCAAAGTTTCGGCTGATTTTTACACGCTCATCTTTAAGAACTATAATCGTAATAACATTAAGTACGGGCGCAAGCTGGTGGACTTCACCGATGGCAGCTTGATTTGCATGTCGCCGCAACAGGTGTTGGAAATGGATAATGATATCGAGCCATCGCCACAAATGATGGGCTGGGGCGTGTTCTTTCATCCCGACCTGATACGCTCGACTTCGCTGAACGAGAAAATGAAGGATTATACCTTCCTCACCTACGAAGTGTCGGAGGCATTGCACCTGTCTGAAAAAGAGAAGCAGATACTGTATGATTGCGTTCAAAAAATTGAAGCGGAATTACAGGAAAATATCGATGTGCATAGCCAGTCCATTATCGTTTCCGGTATCGAAATGTTGTTGAACTATTGCTCCCGCTTTTATGGCCGGCAATTCATCACCCGAAAAAGCTCCAACAATGCTGTGGTTGCCCAGGTTGAGAAAGTACTGACCGCGTATTTCAGAAACAGCCACGCAGGTTTGCCGACCGTGAAATACCTTGCCGATAAAGTAAACTTATCACCCAATTACCTCAGCGACCTTTTAAAAAAGGAAACAGGTAAAAATGCGCAGGATCATATTCATTATCACGTAATAGAAGAAGCGAAAACCAGCTTGCTAAGCACCAATAAATCCGTTGGCGAAATTGCTTACGCATTAGGCTTCGAGTACCCGCAATATTTTAATAAGCTTTTCAAACAAAAAACCGGCAAAACTCCTGTTGAGTTTAGGAGTATGAATTGAGGAAATGGCGGAAGACTACATCATTAAAACCGTAGATTAGTTCGATACAAAATATAAATCATAGAAAAAAACATGGGCACGCCTGAAATTATATAGTAGTAATAGCCGTAACTATTGTAGCAGCGGCTTTATTTATCATTAGTAAGGTAATTTCATTTTTTGGCACAAAAAATAGCTTTTAGTGCTATCCCCCCGCCCGGTTAAGCCTGGAAGCTTAATTGCCTTCGACAGGCACACTTGAAACTTCTGCAAGCGCTTTACGGTCGCCTGGAGACTTGTGTCTCTGGCGAGGGCAAATACTAACAACGTTTTATTAACATATAAAATAGCCGGATGCCTCATTAATCATTAAAAATTTTTACTTTGGTGTATTGATGATGATGCCTTGTCGCTATTTTCTAATTGCCCTGCTTGTTTTGGCCTGCACAATTGCCTATGGCCAACAGGACCTCGATTTTACAATAACTGCGAGCTTGTTACCCGGCAAAAAGGTATTAAAGGTAAAACGCAATTTTTCCGACCCTTATGCCTGGGTGCTCACCTCAAACAATGGCGTATACCGCGTAAACAGCACAACCCTGGCAATTGACGATTATACCTCTAAATTTTCTGCATATAACGCCCTTCATTTTATTGATATCGCCGGCCTCAACCAGGATGATGTTTTCATTGCTGCCAATTCAACCAATGTAATTGAATTTAAAAATGGCGCGCTAAAAACGATCGGGGCGGCTGATGGGCTGGCAGGCGCGGTAAATTCAATAGGGATCTCCAATTTTGACGCTGTTACCGGCCGCGGCAATCTACTTATCGGCACCGCTACAGGCCGGGGGATATTTTACCCGGCAACAGGACAGTTAAGTTACTTCGCCAACCCGGATATAACGGATATAAAAATATTTGAATCCACTTACAGGACCCAGGTATATAAAGAAAACGCCTATGACCCGCCCTATCCGCAACAATATCCGATAGTTATTTCGGGGTACCCAAATGCACAGGAAGCTTATATCTACCGGGTTAACGAGAGCGGGGATAATGTAACAACTGTATATGTTACATTGCAAGCTGTGACTGCTATCCCGGGTTATAACTCTGATTTTTTTTGGGGTAACGAAAAAGGAATGTTCCAGGAGGGATTTCTGAACGTTAACAATCCCAATCCGCCTTATGGGCATTACCTGGATAATACCGGCGTCAATAAAATCACGGCTATTTACGGCCTTACCAGTTTAGGCAACCCAAACTATGCCAATCCGCCACTTACGTTCACCAAAGAAAACCTGCTTATTGGTACAGCTAAGGGCTTATATTTCAGCAACTCGATATATGGCAATTACAACAGCAGCTGGTTACGCACTTTCTCATTATTCCATTTTGACCCGCTAGGTAATGTAGCCATTAACGATGTATGCGTAAGCGGTACCGCAAGTAATTATTTAGACACCCCAACCGGGTGCGAGGGTGGCATTTGGCTGGCCAGCGACAACGGCTTATACTTTATAAAACCTGACTACGGAAAATACTTCGACCCTAAACAAACGTTAAAGGCAGCCTCCTTTAATATCCCTAACGGCGACAACCTGGCCGAAACAACCATATGCGGAGGCAGCAGCGTAGACCTGGTTTTAAATCAATATGATGTACAAAACAACGGCATACAATGGTATAAAAACGGAAACATACTGCCCGGCGCCAACCGGGCTACGCTAAGTGTAAAAACTGCGGGCGATTATTATGCCTTGATATACGCCTCCTGCGAAAATATACATGCAGAAACCAATCACTTAAAAGTGAGTGTAACACAAGGGCCTGTTTTCAGCTTCAACTATCCCGATAAGATCCAAAATTGCAATGATGACCCGGTTACCCTAAAAACGGACGATAAGCCCGGTTACAGTTACCGCTGGTACACAAACGGCGTTTTAAATGGCGAAACGTCTCCTGCTTTTACAGTTACCCAAACCGGTAAATATAAAGTGGAAGTGAGTGCATGTACGGATAGCTGGGTACCGTCAAAAGAAATTGAGGTAGATCTTGTACATTTACCAGTTCCTGTAATTAGCGCCGATAAAGCGAAATATTGTACAGGTGAAAACGCGATATTGACAGTTAACGCACCCACAGACGCGGGTTATGAGATCGATTGGTTTAGCGACGGTAATAAGCTCACTGCGGACAAGGATAAAACCAGTATAACAACCGCCATTAATGGGAAATACAACGTAACCATCAGCAGTAAAATTGCAGCTTGTACAGCCACATCAAATCAGCAGCAAATAACATTTACGCCTGCGCCCATTTTTACGTTTAATTACCCGGATGCCTTAAGATACTGTGACGGAACGCCCCTTACCCTTACAGCCGAAGGCAGCGCCGACTATCAATACCGCTGGTATAAGGATGATGTGCTAACCGGCGACCTAACCCCATCCTTAGCAATAACCCGGGCAGGAAAATATAAAATCGAAGTAAGCTCCTGCGATGGTTCGTGGGTGCCATCCAAAGAGGTATTAGTTGATTTTGTAAGCTTACCGGCACCCGTTATCATCATGGATAAACCATCCTATTGTATAGGCGACAATGCTACCTTGTCGGTAGCCGTACCTGTCGACCCCGGTTATACTATAAGATGGTTCAAAGACAACGTATTATTGCCTGCCGCCAACAATACAACTTCGTTGCCGGCAAGCATTGCCGGCGACTATACTGTTTCCATAGTAAGTAACTACCCAAATAGCGATGGGACGACATGCTCGCAAACATCAGCGGTCCAATCGATCAGCTTTAACCCGCCACCAACTATCAGCATTCAAAAAATAATAAAGACCACGTTATGTGACGGACAAACTGTTGATTTAAAAGTCAGCTACAATAACGGCACTGTAAAGTGGTCAAATGGTGCTACAAATGACCAAATAACCGTTAGCAGCCCGGGCACCTACAAAGCAACAGTTACCTCGTATTCAGGATGCCCTGCCAACGCAAGCGTGGATGTATTATTTTTTCCAAACCCGTCATTAAACATTGCTAATGCCGGACTGTGTGAGGCATCTCATAAAACGGTAACATTAACAGCTCCGGCAGGCTTACAAGCCTACGTGTGGAATGGACAGCCAGGCGGCGAAACCTTTACGGCAGACCACGCGCAAACCGTGACCTTAACGGTAACAGATGCAAATGGCTGCCAGGCTACACAACAGATCCAGGTTACCGATGAATGCCCTGAGGTGAAAATACCCAATACTTTTACGCCCAATAATGACGGTATTAACGATACTTGGGAGATCTCCGGGTTATCATATGACCCAACGGCTGTTGTGAAAATATTTACCAGGTACGGACAGGAAATATATGAGAGTAAGGGGTACGGAAAACCCTGGAACGGAGAATACCGGGGCCAGAAACTAGCCGCCGGGGTGTATTATTATATTATCACGATTAAAAATGGAAAGCAAACCTTTAGCGGCCCGGTTACAATTATTTATTAGGCATAATATTACCATTTCCCCCGCCCGGTTAAGCGTCCACGCTTAACCAAAAAACAGTCGCGAGTGCCCTGCGCCCTGGATAAGTTTAACCCGGGTTAAATCGAAAAACAGTATAAAACAGTTAAGCAAACCATCTTATAAAGCAACCAACACTATAACTAATCAGTAATAATAGCTATTGGCCATCGCCCCATCTCCAGGTGTGATATTGTTAAAATTTATATTTTTATAGCATGTTACAGGATAAAACAGAAATAGACTTATTACGAACGGTTTTAGGACATGCCGGTATGAAACCGGAAGCATTTGACTTGTCCTTGCCTTACTGGAAATTGAAACAGTATAAAAAGGGTGATTTTTATAACGAATATAAAAATGTTTGTAAGCACCTCGGATTTGTTATCAATGGCGTATTTCGAATCTACCGGGTAAATAGCGATACGGGTGAAGAAAAGAATATGCTGTTTTTTACTGATCATCAATTTGTAACATCTTATAAAAGCTTTTTAGCGCAGACTGCCTGCGAATATTATACTGAGGCGATGGTTGATTCGCTTATATTATATATACATATCGATCAACTGAATGAACTTTACGGGCAATCGCACCAGTGGGAAAGATTTGGGAGGATTGTCGCTGAAACCGCTTTCCATGAGGTTATGACCAATACCGAAGGATTCTTGTTTAAAACGCCGGAAGACCGTTATCGTGAAATGATGGAAAAACATCCAAATATCTTTAATTCAGTGCCCCTTTATCACATCGCCTCTTACCTGGGTATACAAGGGCCGTCACTGAGCCGGATTCGTAAAAGAATGGTTGGAAAATAAACCCGTTAGCCTGGCATCAGGTTTATGACTACCGAAATCCTCTGTAAAAAACTTTTTTGCAGAGGATTTTCGATTTTAACCTGGGTTAAACTTATTGCTGCGGCATAGCCCGATGTTTGTCATGTCCTAAACAATTAGGCATTAAACAACATGAAAACAACAATAATAATGATGGCAATGAGTGTATTAGGTTTTACTGCTCAAGCCCAAAAAACAACCAACAACAATTCTAAAACTATTGTACTTGTTCACGGAGCCTGGTCTGATGCATCTTCGTGGGATGCAGTGACCCCTTTGTTAAAGGCCCAGGGCGAAGAGGTTATCAATGTTAACCTTGCCGGTCACGGAAAAGATACCACCTCGTTTGCCGGTATCACCTTTCAAACTTATGTCGACCAGGTAAAAGCAGCTATCGGCGCCCGCACTAACGTAGTTTTGGTGGGACATAGTTTTGCTGGACTGGTTATCAGCCAGGTTGCTGAAGAAGTTCCCTCACAAATTAAAGAACTGATTTTTCTTGCTGCAGCGTTGCCGCATGATGGCGACAGCCTTTTATCGCTGGCAAAACAAGATCCTGCATCTCACATCGGCAAATCTCTTACTATCGATCAGCAGCACGGCGCAGCTATCATAGCCAAAGATGCCGCAGCCGATATTTTTGCCGCAGATGCGCCTCAGCAAGTTCAGGAATATATCGCTGCTAACATTAAGCCGGAACCGCTGGCGCCTCTTGCCACACCAGTTCATTTGACCGAGAAAAATTTCGGCAGCATTAAAAAAGTCTACATCCATACGGTCAATGACCATGCTATCAGCTACCCTGCACAGCAATATATGGTAAAAGCGGGTAAAGTGGCTAAAGTATATACCCTGGCAAGCAGCCATACCCCATTCATTTCTATGCCGGACAAACTTGCTGCAATCTTAATCGCTGAAAGCAAATAATACCCCCCGATTAAGTGTGGCCGCTTAACCGAAAAACAGTTACGAGTGTTTACACTCACAAGAATAACAACCACAAAAAAGCCTCAAATCTTTCGACTTGAGGCTTTTGATTTAAAATGTAGGCGGAACAGGCGAAATGTCGAACTTTTGGAAGATTTTAAATTAATCAACGCCACTTTAAAATAGTTTTAGCCAATGATTGAAGACGGTCTACCCAACTTTGCCGAACAGTATTTGCAAATTAGTTATACGCATCTGAATCGCATTTTTTATCCAGGTTAAATCTACCGGTTAACAGAAAAGGCTGATGTTAAATCGACCTTTCCTTTTTCAATGATATTTCGCTGCAATCTGTTATTTTCCCGAAGCTGCGGCAATTATAACATTCGCTACCTCCTGAGGGTGAGAGATAAAAATAACGTGGCTGCCCTTTAGCTCGGTAATTTTGGCCCGGGCGCGTTGGTACATCTTGCGCTCAGTTTCCGGCGCGAGGCTTTTATCTTCTGTTGCAACAATGCCGTAGCTTGGCTTCGTTTTCCAGGCAGCAGCCTCCAACGGGGTATCAAAGCATTTGGCGATGATCGGCACCTGCGATGCCCGCATAAAATCGGCCTGCGCCTGGCTTAAGTCAGCGGCGAAACCGCCATGAAATTTAGCCGGGTCATAATAAACAAAACCAAATTGGTCGGGCCTGGAAAAGCCGGCTTCGGGTGCGGCCGGCGCGGCGCCTATCCATTTCCCGGCGGTTTCACCTTCATCGGGAACAAACGCCGCTACAAATACCAGGGCGGTTACTTTGGGGTTTACGCCGGCCTGGCTGATCACTGCCCCGCCCCAGGAGTGCCCTACTAATATCACCGGGCTATCCTGAGCATTAATTACGCTATTGGTGGCATCAACGTCATTTTGTAAGGAGGTTAGCGGGTTTTGTACGATACTTACATGGTAGCCTTTTTTTGTCAGGATATCGTACACATCTTTCCAGCCGGAGCCATCGGCAAATGCCCCGTGTACCAATACGATATTTTTAACAGACATTTTTTGGGCGCTGGCCGGGTAAATGCCGGCGATTAACTGGAGGGCGATTAATGCCACTGAAAAAACAATTGTTTTAAAGAAATTGAATGTAGTTTTCATTGTTTGGATGATTAAATTGATGATAGATAAATTGAATTATAAGTTGGATGCAGAGCCGGCTATGGCGGCGCGGGCTGCACCGTTGATGGCGCCGGTTTGTTGATGCTGTACCAGGCCGATAACCTCCCATTCATTGGCATTAAAACCGGCAGGGGCAGCAAGCTCTTCGGAGCCTTGATGACCTGGTTTTAGCTCAAAACCGTAAAGATTGCGAACGATTTGGGCGTGGCGTAAGGTTCGTCCCCCGTTCTCGCCGTTTGTCACCTTACTTTCGGCGTGTTTCTGAACCAGGGCCAGCATCAGCTGGGAGGCAGCTACATCACCTTCCGCCTGGTAACTTACTTTAATTTTGCCACCCCGCTGTACGGCTTGCAGGCTAAGGCTGGCCTTGGCTTCGCTTCCCAGTGCATGCTTAACAGCGGACGCTATGGCCGGAGTATCTGAGCCTACAAATTCAGTTTTTCCGTTGACGATCAATTGCGGGGTGTAAACCTGGGCGCGTAGCTGACGGCTGTATTGATACTGGCGCCTGGAGAATTCGGGGCGGCTGAAAACGTCCTTCCAGCCGAGGCGGTTCCAGTAATCTACATGGTAGGCCAATACATACACGGGAGTATTACCGGCTTCCTGCTGAATGCGGGCCAGCACTTCATCTGCCGGCGGGCAACTGGAACAACCCTCTGAAGTGAACAGTTCCAGCACGGCAAAGCCGCCGTGAACATTAACATTGTGCGGTTTAGCTGCCTGGCTGCGGTTAATCAGCGTAGTAAAGCCGAGGGTTAAGATAATTACTGCACCGGCGGCTATTGTTTTTACGGGTTTCATCTTTTTTGAATTTTGTTTGATTCAAAAGTAGGTGGCCCCGCGACCTTAAAGGAGTGAAAAAGGGCTCAATTAGACAGATCGGCGCTCCGGCCGGACAGATTGACCCCTAATAATTTTTTACCTGTCTTCCATCCAGGAAAGAAAAGCGGTAGATTTTTCCTTGTTGATAAGCAGCTTTTCAGGTGTTTCAATAACAAGCTTGACGTAAAGCTTACGCAAAAAGTAATGCTCCACTTCCTTAATTGCTTTAAAGTTGACCAGGTATTGCCGGTTCACCCTAAAGAATTGCGTTGATGAAACGGAACCGGTAATTTGATCGAGCGACTGGCTAACGGCGTATTCCTGCTTGTCAAAACACATAATCGACGTAGCATCATTACGGATATAAAAAAAGGCTATGTTATCAGTGTGGACGGTAGTGTACTTTTGATTTTTAAAGACCAGGAAGCTGGTTTTACCTGCAGGCGATCCCAATTTGGATAATAAGTCCCCGAGATCGGGCATTACCTTTTGCTGGAAGAAATTTTTCAGCTCATCTACCTTACGGAACGCTTCCCGGATGTCCGCCGTTGAAAAGGGTTTAAGCACGTAGTCGACCCCGTTGCGCTTAAAAGCTTCGAGCGAATATTCGTCAAAAGCTGTACAGAATATTACAGGGCTGGTAATTTTAACGGATTTAAAAATCTCGAATGATAAGCCATCGGCTAATTGGATATCCATAAAAATCAGGTCAGGCTGCGGGCTATTCGTCAATGCCGCTACCGAGCTTTCCACACTCTGGTATTGCCCGATGATCTTAGCCTCCGGGCGCAGGCCCAGGATGATATTTTCGAGCGATTTGGCTGTTCTCAGCTCGTCTTCAATGATGATGATATTCATAAATTAAGGGTAGTTTGATCCGGAACAGTTTTCCGTCATTAATAATTTCTACCTGTTTTTCCAGTAGGTGATGGTAACGCATCCGGATATTTTTCAAGCCCACGCCAAGCGAGTTATGGTCTCCGGATTTCAAACGAATCGGGTTTTCGATAATGATATGACCAGCCTCGGCGTATAAACGGATATGTAGTGGCTTTTCTGCTGATACCACATTATGTTTGAGGCAATTCTCTACCAGCAGTTGCAGGGTAAAAGGAGGGATGAGAGTATGCAGCACCTTGTCGTCCAGTTCGTTTTTAAAGGTAAAGCCACCTTCAAACCTGGCGTTCTGCAAAAACAGGTAAGCTTTTACAATTTCCATTTCGTCGGTTACCTGTATAAGGTCGAGTTTCCGGCTCTCCAGCGTGTAGCGATAAAAGTTTGAGAGCTTCAGAATGAAATCTACCGCCTCTGCATCGCCGGTCTCTACCATAGCTTTCAGCGTATTAAGGCTGTTAAACAAAAAGTGCGGATTAACCTGTTGCTTCAATAGTTCATACTGTGCGCCCAGGTTATCGTTTTTGATACGTTCCAGCTCCATATTTACATATTGGTTCTCGTAATTTTGTTGCAACAGCTGCAGGAACATATAAAAAACCAGGTTGATCAGGATACCCCGTACCTCCACCATCAGCATCACCGGCCCGAAATTGATATGCGACAAAATGAGCTGCTGTATCCACGCCAAACCGAACATCACCCCAATCCCGATCAGTAAACTATTAACGAGCCTCCCATAGGAGATTTGGTGTTTGGCCGGCCCTTTGGATTGATAGGAAAACATATAAATGTTAACATACCACATCAGCAAAGCAAATGCAGAGGTAATGCCCGCGTTCACTGCGGCTTCGGCTGTATTAAAACGCTGTTGCGCAATCTGCGGAACAGATGACAACAGCCCTATTGTAATAGAGCTGACCCATATAACTGCGGCGGATATCTTTAATTTT
>Ga0207671_10004231_pt1 | contig 13828 bp, 16 predicted proteins | sample KBSC24metaG_FD_184352 | JGI IMG/M metagenome (GOLD analysis project Ga0207671, IMG submission 184352) | Corn rhizosphere microbial communities from Kellogg Biological Station, Michigan, USA - KBS C2-4 metaG (SPAdes) (version 2) | ecosystem: Host-associated > Plants > Roots > Rhizosphere > Soil... | reverse complement strand
CGGGGGCGGCGACCGTCGTGGGTCGCGGCGGCCCGGCCCGAAGCGGCCGAGCCGCTCGTGGACGCGTTCGCGGCGGCGCTGCGCGACCTGGGCGCGACCGTCGCCACCGGCCGCTTCGGCGCCGACATGCAGCTCGAGCTGGTGAACGACGGCCCGGTCACGCTGCTCCTCGAGGTCTGACGGGAGCATCTCGAACGTCTCCCTGCGCCGGGCCGCACGCGGAGCGCATAGGATGCGCCGATGCCACCGTTGCTGCTCGTGGACGAGCCCGCGCCGCACGTCCGCCAGCTCACGCTGAACCGACCCGAGCAGCTCAACGCGATGACCTCGGAGCTGTGCGAGGCGCTGCACGGCCAGCTGCGCGCGATCGGCGCCGAGCGAGCATGCCGGGCGGTGATCGTGACGGGCGCCGGACGCGGCTTCTGCGCAGGACTGGACCTGCACGGCTACGGCGCGGCGCCGGAGAACGACGGCAGCGACGAGCCGCGCGACCGGCTGGCCAACCAGGAGCACATGTCGCGCCTGATCCTCGAGCTGCGCGAGCTGCCGCAGCCGGTGATCGCGGCGGTCAACGGCCCGGCGGCCGGCTTCGGGCTGGCATTGGCGCTCGGCTGCGACATTCGCTACGCGGCCTCGGAGGCGGTGTTCCGCGCGGCGTTCGTCAACATCGGCGTGTCCAATTGCGACATGGGCGTCAGCTGGCTGCTGCCGCGCCTGATCGGCGCATCGCGCTCGCACGAGCTGATGCTGACCGGCCGCCGCGTCGACGCCGAGGAGGCCGCGCGCATCGGGCTCGTCGCCGACGTCGTCGAGCAGCCGCGGCTGCTCGAACGGGCGCTGCAGTCGGCCGAGCAGATCGCCTCGCTGGCGCCCTGGGGCGTGCGCCTTACCAAGCAGGGTATGTGGAGCGCGCTGGAGATCCCCTCCGAGCGCGCGGCGGTGGAGTACGAGGACCGCCAGCAGATCATGGCGACGTTCGGTCGCGCCGTGCCCGAGGCGGTCGGCGCATTCCTGGAGAAGCGCCCGGCGCAGTTCGCCGACTGACGATGAGCGACCTGTTCGACGTGTCGGGCAAGACCGCCCTGGTGACGGGCGGCTCGCGCGGCATCGGGCTGATGATCGCGCGCGGGCTGGTGCAGGCGGGAGCGCGCGTGATCGTCTCCTCGCGCAAGCGCGAGGACGTGCAGGCGGCCGCGGCGGAGCTGTCGCAGCTCGGCGACTGCCTGGCGATCCCCGGCGACGTCTCGACGCCCGAGGGCGCGTCCGCGCTGGCGACGGCGACGCGCGAGCGCTTTGGCGAGCTGGACGTCCTCGTCAACAACGCCGGCGCCACGTGGGGCGCGCCGCTCGAGCAGTTCCCGCCCGGCGGCTGGGACAAGGTCGCGCACACGAACGTCGAGGGCGTCTTCCATCTCACCGTCGCGCTGCTGCCGGCGCTGCGCGCCGCCGCCGGGCAGCGCGGGCCGGCGCGCGTGATCAACATCGGCTCGATCGACGGGCTGCGCACGCCGGCGCTCGAGAACTACAGCTACAGCGCCAGCAAGGCGGCGGTGCACATGCTCACGCGCCACCTCGCCAAGTGCCTGGCGAGCGAGCAGATCACCGTCAACGCGATCGCGCCCGGACCGTTCGAGAGCAAGATGATGGCCTTCGTGCTCGATGACCCGCAGACGCGCAAGGGCATCGAGGCGGCCGTTCCGCTGGGGCGCATCGGCCGGCCCGACGACGTCGCCGGCCTGGCGCTGTTTCTCGCGTCGCGCGCGGGCGCGTACGTGACGGGCGCGGTGATCCCGCTCGACGGCGGCATCACCGGCTGCAACTGACGCTGCGCGCGGCGCAGCATCGGGCGCGTGCTGCTGGCGCTCGGGCTGCTGGCGGTTGCGCTGAGCTTCCTGCATGGTCGCCGCCACGACGATTCGCGGCTGCCACCGCAATGAATCTAGTCAAGCGGCCACGGGCTCGGCACCGGTCGCGACGGATCCCTTCGCCACTCGGCGTAGGCCTCGGCGGGCTCGTCCGTCGAGACGTCTACCGACGCGCCGTACTTCGCCGCCGCCTCGTTGACGGGATAGTGCGCCTCGTTCTTGCGACGCGAGCCGATCATCAGCACGGCGCACGGCCCGTCGCCCGCGCCGACGAACACGTGCGCGACCCCGGCCGGGCAGTGCACGAAATCCCACTGGCGCAACGGCCGCTCCTCGCCGTCGAGGATCACGATGCATTCACCGTGCAGCACCAGAAAGTCCTCCTGGACCGGCTCGGAGTGGTACTTGCAGTTGGGCTGCCCCGGCTGCATGACCTGCACGTTGACGCCCGTGTCCGGCCACGACCGACGGTCGGACTCGAAGTCGATCAAGGTCGCTCGTCGGGGGCGGGCGGTCGCCGGCGCGTCGGCGACGTTCATCACGAAGGGCTTGTCCATCGCCGTCACCATACTGGCCGTGTGCCGCGCCGGGCGCCCTCCAGCGCAGATGCCGCACCGCGCCGACGGCGGCGTCGAGCCCCGCGACGGCGAGCACCGGCACGGCAAGCGCGTAGGCTTTGCGCGCATGGACTTTCTGATCGCGCGCGACGACCTGCACCGCTGTCGCTTCGATGACGGCGCGGTGGACGAGCTCGGCGCCGATCAGGCGCTGCTGCGCGTGGAGCGCTTCGGCCTGACGTCCAACAACATCACCTACGCGAAGTTCGGCGACGCGATGTCCTACTGGGACTTCTTCCCCGCCGAGCCCGGCTGGGGGCGGATGCCCGTGTGGGGCTTCGCCGAGGTCGCCGCCAGCAACGTCGGCGAGCTGGCGGTCGGGACGCGCGTGTACGGCTACCTGCCGGCGTCGAGCGAGCTCGTCGTCTCGCCGTCGCGGATCGGCGCGCAGGGCTTCATCGACGCGTCCGCGCACCGCGCCAAGCTGCCGGCGGCGTACAACGGCTACGCCCGCGTCGACGCCGACCCGATCTACGACGAGGGCTCAGAGCCCGAGCAGATGCTGCTGCGGCCGCTGTTCTTCACGTCGTATCTGATCGACGACTTCCTCGCCGACGCGTCGCTGTTCGGCGCCCGCGCGGCGATCCTCTCCAGCGCGTCGAGCAAGACGGCCAGCGCGCTCGCCTTTTTGCTCTCGCGCCGCGACGGCATCGACGTGATCGGCTTGAGCTCTGAGCGCGGCGCCGAGTTCGCGCGCGGGCTCGGCGTGTACGACCACGTCGTCAGCTACGACCAGGTCGACTCGCTCGGCGGCGATCGCGCGGTCTATGTCGACATGGCCGGCGATGCGCAGGTGCGCACGGCCGTGCATACCCACCTCGGGCCGGCTCTCGTTCACTCGGCCGTCGTCGGGGCCACCCACCACGATCGCATGGGCGACGTTCCCGACTCATTGCCGGGCCCGCGCCCGACGTTCTTCTTCGCGCCCGACCGCGTCGCCAAGCGCACGACCGACTGGGGGCGCGAGGGCTTCGAGCAACGTCTCGCCGACGCCTGGCGGCCCTACCTGCAGTGGTGCGACGGTTGGTTGGTGCTCGTCGAAGAACAGGGGCCGGACGCGCTGGAGCGGGCATACCTGGACCTGCTCGACGGGCGCATCGATCCGGCCAAGGCGCACGTGCTCTCGCTTGCCCGCTAGCCGCCGGCCTGCGCTCGGGCGCTGCGACGCGCGCGCCGCTCGAAGAGCGATGCCAGCACAAGGCTCGCCTCGAACAGCAGGTACAGCGGCACGGTCTCCAGCAGCAGCGTGACCGCATCGCCGGGCAGGAACGCCGCGACAGCGCCGGACGCCAGCAGCGCATAGCGGCGGTTTTGGCGCAGCTGGCGGGGCGTGACGATCTCCGCGCGAGTGGCCGCGAGGATCGCAACGGGGATTTGGAACACTAGCCCCATCGCCAGCAGCGTCACGGCGGCGAAGTGATAGTACTGATTGGCCTGTACGAGCACGTTGAACTCGCCGCTGTTGAAGTTTTGAAAGAAGCGCACGGCGGCCGGCAGCACGACGAAGTAGCCGAACAGCACGCCAGCGACGAAGAGCAGTGGGATCGACATCGTCAGCGACGAGGCGATCTTCTGCTGGGAGGGGCTGAAGGCCGGCAGCAGGAAGCCGTAGAGCTGCAAGAGGATGACCGGCAGAGCGAGGATGAACGCGAAGATCAGCGCGATGCCGATCGTCGTCGTGAACGGCTCGCCGATGCCGAGCGTCACCGGCTTGTTGCCCTCGGGCGCTCTCGACAGGCCCTTGATCGCCTTGTCCAGTTGCGGGCCGACGTTCGCCAGCGCCGCGCGCGTGGCCGGTGAGACGCCGCTGCCCGGACGACCCAGAGCGCCGGTCACTGCCTGCAGCTGCCTGGCCACCGTTCGCGCGCTCTGTTGCACCGTGTATGTCGCGCCGAGCGGTCCGTTGCCTTTCTCGACCTGCTTCTGCGTCTGCGTCGACAGCGGCTCGTTGATGATGTGCAGCAGCGCGTGGTTCTGCCACATGCACACGCCGAAGGCGACGGCGAGCGCGGCCAGGGAGACGATCAGGCGGACGCGCAGCTCTGACAGGTGGTCGACGATGCTCAGTCGATCCTCGTGGCCCACGCGGGCGCCGGCGACAGCCACCATTATCCCTCCCCGGCTCCGCGCGCTCGACTAAGCGACCGGCGCGCCGGTCTCGCTGACAGGTGCAACGGCGACGGGGTCGCGGACCGCGGCGTGCGCGGATGCGGCGACCGGTACAACGGGCTGCTGCGCCGCCGCGAGCGGCGTGTGTGTGACCCCCGGCGGGTGCGTGGACTCGCCGCTCAGCGTGTCCTTGAAGCCGCGCATGCCGCTGCCCAGCGAGCGCCCCATCTCGGGCAGGCGCTTGGCGCCGAACACGAGCAGCAGCAGGATCAACAGAAATGCGATGTGAAGCGGATTGTCAAGACCCATGGTGTAAATCAACTCCCGAAGATTGGATTCCCATTCCTCGTGAATGGGCTCTGGTCGCTACTACGCGTCAGCCTGTGATGAACTTCGTCGCTTCGACTTCTTTGAGCACCTTGCTCGCGGTCCACGGCTTGTCGAACGGACCGTCGGGGGCGATCCCCGCGCCGGTTGGCGACGCTTCGTTGAGCAGCCCGATCACGCTGGCGTGACGCGCCTCGATCGTGAGGATCGAGCCGGCCGCTGCGACGTACGCGGGATTCTTGATGTTCAGCACCTGTCCGAGGTAGGCATGCACACCGGTGTTCTCCAGCACCGCGGCGGTCTTCATGAACGCGTCCGTGCTGGTGTTGGCGCCCGCGAAGTTGAACTTCGGCTGCTTGGCGGCTTTCGAGCCGAGCGCCTTCTTCAGGAACGCGACGTGCGCGTTCTCGTCGGCCGTGACCGTTTTCAGGAACGCCGCTGCCTGCGGGGTGAGCGTCAGGTTCGCCGCTGTCGCGCCGTTGTAGAACGCGGCCTCCAGGTACTCCAGCGTCAGCGCGTAGTTGAGAATGCCGACGTCGCCCTTGCCGAACTTGGCGGGCGGGCGACCTCTCTGCTTCGCCGCGAACGCGCTCGGGGCCAGCGCTGACATGACCGCGCCGCCTCCGACCACCGCGCCGCCGGCCACTCCGGCCTTCTTCAAAAATCCCAGGCGGGTGTCGCCTGCGACGTCATGGGCGGCTTCGCGCACCGCTCCATCGACATCCACCTCGTCGAGATTGATCTCGTAGCTCATGACTTCTCCTTCTTGGTTGCTCTTGCTTGCCAGGACTCACGGCGCCGCAGGGGTTCCCTGGCGTTACCGCTGACCCCTCTCTACGGCGCCCGGCGCGATCCGGATCACCCGCGCCCGTGACACGCCGGGTGATGGGCTGCGTGGACGAGTCGTGGCGGTGATCCGGCGCCCTGCTTCGCGCGTAGAGTCAGTCGATGGCCCGTTTGCGCCGCGCGAGCGCCAGCTCCAAGGAAAAGCTCAGAAAGCTCGCCGACGAGGAGTTGATGGAGCGGGTCGCCGGCAACGACGCCGACGCCTTCGAGGTGGTGCTCGAGCGCCATGCCGACGCGGCCTTCTCGCTGGCCTACCGCATCTGCGGCAGGCGCTCGCTGGCGGAGGACATCGCGCAGGAGGCCTTCCTGTCGGTCTGGCGCAGCGGCGGGCGCTACGACCGCGCGCGCGGGAGCGTTCGCACCTGGACGCTCGGGATCGTGCACAACCGCGCCGTCGACGCGCTGCGCCGCACTGGCGTGCACGAGCGCAGACGGGCGAGCGACGAGGGCATCGAGGAGACGATCGAGGCGCCCGAGCGCACGGACTCCCAGGCGTTCGACAACGCAGTCTCAGAGGAGATCCGCGGGGCGCTCGGCGAGCTTCCCGCCGAGCAGCGTCGCGTGATCGAGCTTGCCTACTTCGGCGGCTTCACGCACCTGGAGATCGCATCGATGCTCGACACGCCGGTGGGTACGGTGAAGGGGCGCATGCGCCTTGGACTGAACAAGCTTCGCGGCCATCTCCAGGGCTGGGAGGCGGTCGGCGCATGAGCGCGCGCGACTCCGACCACGACTGCCCGCAGCTCGCCGACGCCGCCGTGTATGTGCTGGGCGCGCTCGAGCAGGACGAACTGACTCGCTACCGCGAGCATCTGTCCGGCTGCGCGCAGTGCCGTGCGGAAGTCGCCGGGCTTCAGTCCGTCGCCGACGAGCTGCCCGCAAGCGCCCCGCCGGCGGTCGCTTCGCCGGCGCTGCGCGAGCGGATCCTCACGACGGTTCGCGCTGAGGCCGCGCTGCTGAGCGCCGCGGGCCATGAGGCCGACAGGCCGGCCAAGCCCATGGTCCGCTGGCGTCCGCGCGGCGGCCTCGCGTTGGGCATCGGCGCGGCCGCGGCGGCCGGCCTGGCGGCGCTCGTCGCGGTGTTGATCGCCGTGGGCTCGGCGGGCCACGCGAAGGTCACGGTGACCGCGGGCGAAGGCCTGGGCCGCGCGCGCAGCGCACAGGTGTCGCTGCGCCAACGCGACGGTCGCGCGGAGCTCGTCGTCGCGCACATGCCGCAACCCGCGCTCGGACGCATCTATGAGGTATGGCTCAGCCACGGTCCGCACGACGCGCGGCCGACGAACGCGCTGTTCAGCGTGACCGGCGACGGCAGCGCCGCCGTCGGCGTTCCCGACAGCCTCGACGGGGTCAGGGAAGTGATGGTCACCAGCGAGCCGGCCGGCGGCAGCCGACACCCCACCACGTCGCCGCTGATCCGCGTCGCGCTGCCTTCCTAGCGCGTCGTTGGCGGCCGCTAGCCCGCGCCGCCGGCGCGCGCGTTGCGCACCAGGCGCCGCATGCCGGCGATCCAGCGGTCGGGCTCTGCGCCCTTCAGCGCCATGTGCCGGGCGACCTCCTCGTGGGGCAGGATCAACAGGCGCTCGTCGGCGATGCCGCGCACGACCGCCTCGGCGACGTCGTCGGGCTCGATGATCCCGCCGGCGGTCAGCGCGGCGGCGCCCGCCGGCTCGTCCATCGCCAGTTCGAGCATCGGCGTGCGCACGCCCTGCGGGCAGATGCACGACACGCGTATGCCCGCGTCGCCGTACTCGATCGCCAGCCACTCGGCCAGCGAGACGGCGGCGTGCTTGGTGACGCTGTAGACCAGCGAGGAGACCTGCGTGAGCAGGCCCGCCGCGGAAGCCGTGTTGATCAGATATCCCTCGCCGCGAGCGAGCATCTGCGGGAGCAGCGCGCGCGAGGCCCAGACGTGCGCCATGACGTTGACGTTCCAGGCTTCCAGCCACGTCTCGTCGGGAGTCTCCGGGCCGCCCATGCCACCGGGCACGCCGGCGTTCGAGATGAAGATGTCGATCGGCCCGTTGGCCGCGGTCGCGCGGGCGATCAGCTCCTGCACGCCGCGCTCGCTCGACGCGTCGAACTGCACCGCCAGCCCGTCGATATCGCTGGCCACGCCGGCGGCGCCGGCCAGCTCGCGATCGGCGACGACCACGGCGCGCGCGCCCTCCTGCGACAGCCGCCGCGCGAGCGCCGAGCCGATGCCGCCTGCGCCGCCGGTGACGACGACATGCCTCCCGGAAAGGTCCACGGGGGCGTACTCTATGTAGTCATGGGGGGAGAAGCGGGCGTCGTCTGGGGGGAGGGGGCCGCCGGGCGGGTGCCCGTCGGCCCGCTGTGGGGGGAGCTGCGCTACGGCGCCGAATTGACGCGCTTGCTCGCCAGCCGCGAGTACCGCTCGGTCGAGCGCCGCGCCGACGCGCCGCCGGCGCTGCTGATCCCCGGCTTCATGGCGGGCGATCCATCGCTGACGGTGCTGCGCGGGTGGCTGCGCCGCCGTGGCCATCGCGTGCGCATGAGCGGCATCCGCACGAACGTCGCCTGCGCCGAGGTGCTCGTGGGACGCATCGAGAAGCGCCTGCGCGAGCTCGCCGACGACGCCGGCGAGCCGGTCTTCTTGATCGGTCAGAGCCGCGGCGGGGCGCTGGCGCGCTCGCTCGCCGTGCGCAACCCCGACCATGTCGCCGGCCTGGCGATGCTCGGCTCGCCGGTCGCCGACTCGCTGGCGGTCTCCAGCCAGGTCCTGCGCACCGTGCGCTGGGTCGCCGCGCTCGGCGACATCGGCGTTCCCGGCCTGTTCTCCAGCACGTGCAAGGACGGCGCGTGCTGCGCCGAGTTCCGCGCCGAGCTTGCCGCGCCGTTGCCGCGCGGCGTGCGCGCGACCGCCGTGTACTCGCGCAGCGACGGCATCGTCGACTGGCGCGCGTGCGTCGACCCGCTCGCGGACGCGGTCGAGGTGGAGTCCAGCCACTGCGGCATGTCGGTCAACCTCGACGTGTACAGGGCGCTCGACCGGGCGCTGGACCTGGGGCGGTAGCGCACGTGGAATGGATGAGTCCGATCGACTCGTCGTTCCTGCACATCGAGAACGCGACGACCCCGATGCACATCGGCGGCGTGAGCATCTTCGCGGGACCGCCGCCGCCGTTTGCGCAACTGCGCGCGATGGTCGAGGGCAAGCTCGCGCTGGTCCCGCGCTACCGCCAGAAGGTGCGCTTCGTGCCGCTGGCGGCGGGACCGCCGATCTGGGTCGACGATCCGCACTTCAGCCTCGACTACCACCTGCGCCACACGGCGATCCCCGCGCCCGGAGGCGAGCTGGAGCTGCGCCAGATGGCCGCGCGCGTGTTCTCCGGAGCGCTCGACCGCGACAAGCCGCTGTGGGAGCTGTGGATGGTCGAGGGCATGCGCGACGGTCGCTGGGCGCTGCTGTCGAAGGTGCACCACTGCATGGTCGACGGCGTCGCCGCCACGGACCTGATGTCGGTGATGTTCTCCGACGAAACCGCGGCCTCGGACGCGCCCGCGGCCCCCGCGCGCGCCTGGGCGGCTGAGCCCGAGCCGAGCGGCGTCGAGCTGCTGGCGCGCACGCTCGTGCGTCGCGCCAGCCCGGCCGGGCAGATCGAAACGATCAAACAGGCGCTGCGCGCGCCGCGCGAAACGCTGCGCTCGATCGCCGAGGTCGCGCGCGCGGCGGCCGCCGCCGGGCCGAGCCTGCGCCCGGTCGCCTCCTCGTCGCTGACCGGGCCGATCGGGCCGCACCGACGCTGGAGCTGGGCCGAGGTGCGCCTGGGCGACGCAAAGGCCGTGCGCGCCGCGCTCGGCGGCACCGTCAACGACGTCGTGCTGACGATCATCGCCAACGGCTTTCGCGCGCTGCTGGAGTCGCGCGGCGAGCAGATCGCCGATGACCGCGTGGTGCGCACGATGGTCCCAGTGTCGGTCCGGCGCCGCGGCGAGAAGGGCGTCTACAACAACCGCGTCTCGGCGGTGTTCGCCGGGCTGCCCGTCGGCCTGGACGACCCGGCGCAGCGACTGGCGCGCATCCGCGCCGAGATGGATGGCGTCAAGCGGTCCAAGCAGGCGGTCGCAGGCGACGTGCTGAGCTCGCTGTCGGGCTTCGCGCCCCCGCTGCTGCTGGCGCTCGGCAGCCGGCTGGTGACGCTCTCGCCGCGCCTGAACATGCACACGGCCACGACCAACGTGCCCGGCCCTCAGCAGCCCGTGCAGACGCTCGGGCGTCGCATGCTGCAGTCATACCCTTTCGTTCCCGTCGTCGGCTCGATCCGCATCGTCGTGGCGATCTTCTCCTACGACGGCGGCCTGTACTTCGGCGTCACCGGCGACTACGACGGCGCGCCGGACATCGAGCGGCTGACCGACGGCATCCAGCGCGGCATGGCCGACCTGCTCGCGCTGGCCGAGGGCGCCGCGCGCGCGGCTCAGGCGAACGACGCCGGCGCCGACGGCGCCCGCCGCACGAAGGCGGTCAGAGCGTCGGCAGCGAAACCGTCAGGCCGCTGACTTCGACGCTGAAGACGCCGTTGCTCGCGCGGTAATACGGCGCGTCGCGGCCCAGCAGCTGCAGCTTGACCGTGTCGCCGGCCGCGAATTCGTAGCCGTTGCCGTGCAGCTGGAAGGCGATCGTGCCTTCCTGGTTTTCATTCAGGCGGTAGACGCCGCGCGTGATCAGGCGCTGTTCGCCGCTGGGCAGCACGTCCCACAGGCGCGCGGCGATCTCGCCGAAGGGGCCGATCGTTTTCACGTTGGCCGTCACCGTCGGCAGCCCCATCAGCGTGAAGCCGGGGCTGGTCATCGTGTAGTTGGCCGTGTTCGGCTCGGTTTCCGCGGTGACGGTCTTGCACGCGTCGCTGGTGCCGGCGATCGGGTCGAACGCCGAGGCGATGCTCGGGTTGCCGCCGGCGGAGGTGAACAGCTGGCCCGCGGCGGATCCGAAGGTGACCGTGTGGGGATGCAGCTTGGCCCACCGTTTGGCCGTGAAGGGGCCGCCGCCGGGCGCGCCCTGGGGGCAGGTCTGCGTGTACGCCGTCACGCTTCCGTTGGTCGGCTGCGTTCCGTTGTGCTGCAAGCGCGCGGCGAAGAACCCCGCGGCCTGTTCCTGGAAGGCGTGGTCGGTGTTTTCCTTGTTCGAGCCGCGGCTGTGTCCGAGGTCGCCGAACTGCAGCGCCGCGTAGCCTTTCAGCGCGCGGGCCGCGTTGTAGACGCGCAGCGACTGCGCGGGCGGGAACAGGTCGTCGGTCCAGCCGCTCTGCAGCAGCATCGGCGCCGGCTTTCCCGACAGGCCGTAGCCCTGGTGGTAGGTGTAGAGCTGTTTGGCGATCGCTTCGTCTTCGGGGTTCACCGGCTCGCCCGCGCTGGTCGCCGCGAACCATTTGGTCAGGTCCGCTTCGGGGTCGGCGCCGGCAGGAGCGATGTAGCCGCTGGCGTTGCCGAGCGCGTAGAGCCCGGAGACGTAGCTCTGTATCTCCACGCCGAACGGTTCGTAGCTCTGGGCGAACGGTGCGATTTCGCTGTCCTGGAAGCGTCCGTTGGGCGTCAGCGCTTCGACCAGGTCAGACCAGGGCCAGCGCGGGTAGGCGGCGGCGATCTGCATCGATTTGCCTTTGGGGCTGGTCCAGGCGGCGAATTCGCCGTTGGGCAGGCGCACGCGGTTCTTCAGATAGGCAAGCTCGATGCTCTGCCCGCCGCCGTAGGAGATGCCGGTCGTGCCGATCGAGTGCGGCTTGGTGATTTTCTCGTCGGCCAGCAGCCCGAGCAGGTACTGCGTGTCGTGGGCCTCGTAGCGCTGGTCGGCCAGGCGCAGCCAGCCTTCATCGCAGCCGGGGTCTTCGCGCGAGGAAACCGTGCCGCACGAGTTTCCCCAGCCCCGCGCGGAGTAGTTGAGCACGGCATAGCCGTGCTGTGCGTAGTAGACGTTGTTGTAGTCGAACGTCTCGTTGCCGTCGCCGGCCGGCGTGGCCGACTCGAAGTCCGTCTTGCCGCCGCCCCAGCCGTGCAGCATCACGATCGTCGGAAACGGACCGGCGCCTTCCGCCGGCAGCGTCACGTCGGCGTCCAGCGGCACGCCGTCGAACGTCGGCACGCGCTGCGCCAGCGATTCCGTCGGGCAGAAGCGCACGCCGTTTTCGGCTTTGCACGCATGCCCGAACGGCGCCGGTTCGCCCGCCGCCGACGCGCTCGTCGCCGCCGCGCCCGACAGCGCAAGCGTCACCGCGACGACCGCCTGCGTCAACATCCCCATGCGCCCCAAGCGCCGACCCCTCACGCGTCACGTAATACCCGCGTGAGCGTTTTGTAAACGCATGGCGTCGCACGCGTCACACCGGGCGCCGCCCGCGCAGATCGCACGAGGGCGTCCCGTGACACCGCCGACCCCCGCCCGACGCGTGCGGCGAACGGCGCCGTCAGGCGAAGTCGGTCACGTGGTAGACGGGGCGCGCGACGCGAGTCGGAGCCAGCGCGCCGTCGCGCGTGTGCACCGCATAGGGCTCGTCGCGGCCATGGTCGAGGATCGCCGTGACGAGATCGCTGCCGTGCGGCAGCGGCCGGCCCACCTCGATCTCGCAGTCGCTGCCCTCGAAGCGGCAGTCCAGCTTGAAGATGCGCCGCGGCTTGGCCGCGCAGCCGATCGCCAGCAGCGAGCGCTCGCGCATGCGCAGGTACGCCGCCTCCACGTCCTGGTCGCTGTCCTCGTCGGCGCCGGCGATGAAGAAGCGCGTCACCGGCGGGCGCCCTTGGCGGGCTCCTTGCGCGGGCGCGGAGGGAACCGCTTGCGCTCCTTGGCGGTCAGTTTGCGAATCGTCAGCGAACCCTCCTTGACCTGGCGCTCGATCTCCTGGAGCTTCTCCTTGCGCTTCTCGGCGGCGCGTTCTGCCTGTGTGATCATAGTTACAAGGGTAGCGCGTCCGCCGGTCCACGCCGCCAGTCCGACGTGAGAGGATGGCGCGACTGCGACCGTCGGCGCGCCGTCCAGCGCGCCGAGTGACCTCTCGCCCGAACCACGTCGAAGGAGCCATACATGCCCGACATCGAGTTCTCCACCAGCGCCGGTCCGACGCACGGCTACCTGGCGACGCCGGACGGCGGGCGGGGCCCGGGAGTGATCGTGCTGCAGGAGTGGTGGGGCGTCGAAGAACACATCCGCTCGGTCTGCGACCGCCTCGCGGCCGAGGGCTTCTACGCGCTGGCGCCCGACCTGTACGGCGGCGAGACGACCACGCAGCCCAGCGAGGCCGAACAGAAGATGATGGCCATGTCGATGGACAAGGTCGAGCCGCAGATGTGCGGCGCCGCCGAGCACCTGGCGTCGCAGCCGGGATTCCAGGGCGACGGCGTCGGCGCGCTCGGCTTCTGCCTCGGCGGCGGTTTGGCGATCTGGGCCGCGGCGACGTGCCCGAACGTCACCGCCGCCGTCACCTACTACTACGTCATGCCGCACGGCAAGCCCGACTTCTCGGCGGTCAAAGGGCCGGTGCTCGGGCACTTCGGCACGGCCGACGAGTTCGTCAAGCACGACGAAGCCAAGGCGCTGGAGTCCGAGCTGCGCGACGCCGGCGTCGATGTGACCTTCCACCACTACGAGGACGCCGGGCACGCCTTCTTCAACGACACCGACCGGCTCGGCACCTACGACCCGGCCGCCGCGGCGCTCACGTGGGAGCGCAGCGTGGGCTTCCTGCGCGGCGCGCTCGCGCCGGGCTCCTGAGCTTGGCGAGGCTGCCGCCGGCGCTCGCCGCCGTCGCCGCGCTGAGCGCGTTGGGCTCGCTGGCGCCGGGCGCCGCCGGCGCGCCGGCCGAGCGCCTCGCCGGCGCCTCGCCTTCCGCCGCGAGCGCCACGCCCGGCGCGGGAGCCTGGTCGGCGCCCGCGGCGTTGAGCGCCTGCGCCGCCGCCGGCCCCGCGCGCGCGGTGTTCCCGCGCGACAAGCCCACGCACGCGACGGGCCGGGGCGCGATCGTGTGGAGCGCCGCCGGCGCCTGCCCCGGCGGCGCAGGCACGCTCGTCTCGGCGATCGGCCGCGACGACGTTCCCGCCAGGCCGTCGCCG
>Ga0207671_10004218_pt1 | contig 13847 bp, 8 predicted proteins | sample KBSC24metaG_FD_184352 | JGI IMG/M metagenome (GOLD analysis project Ga0207671, IMG submission 184352) | Corn rhizosphere microbial communities from Kellogg Biological Station, Michigan, USA - KBS C2-4 metaG (SPAdes) (version 2) | ecosystem: Host-associated > Plants > Roots > Rhizosphere > Soil... | reverse complement strand
CGCCGTCCTTGCCCCCGGGACGAAGCATTCTGACGAAGTACAGGTTCTTTTGATCGATCCAGAATTGCGGCGAGTGCAGATCGCCGGCTTTCGCGCCGACGACATAGACTGGTTTTCCCTGCCACGTGTCTTCCCTGAATTGCGACAGGTCAAACTTCAGCGCCTGCAATTTCGCGATCACCTCGCTGGCTGGCGAGCGATAGATGTCGAATCCCAGAATGAGCAGCGGATGATCGAACGCGCGCGTCGAATCCACCTTGCCATCTTTGAAAACGTAGATCTTTCCATCCGTAAACAGGATTCCGTTGCCGGCAGTTATCGGTGTGAAGTCGATACGCAAACGACCGGGCACCGACATCGCCTCGTACCACGTCTCGACCTTGGACGTTCCATCCGGTTCGATGTTTGTTGTTTCCTGAACGAACGTGGCGGTCTTGTACCACGACTTTCCATACTTCTCCTGCATCGCTGCGATCAGTTCATTCGTATTCGAGATCTTCGCGTACGACGTCGCAGGTAACAGCAGCAGAGAAATCGCGACCAGGGAAAAGACCTTCATCATTGTCCTCTCGTAACAGCGCGCGGGATTGGCTGAGCTTGTTTTTAGAATACGCGCCAATATATCCGCGCGCCAAACGAGATCCAACTCACGCTCAGGCGTTTCTAGATCCGACCAAGAAGCAGAAGGATCAAGACAATCACAACGACGAGCCCGAGTCCGCCGCTTGGCCAGTAACCCCAGTTTCTGCTATACGGCCAGCTTGGTACTGCTCCGATCAGAAGAAGAATCAGAATTATCAGCAGGATTAATCCCATTAGCTTTCACCTCCACGCTACTCAAAACGAGTCGTCGTCTGTTTCATTTCCATGCAACGCAGGCCCACGAAGACGGGCCTTAACGCCAACTTGCTCGGCGTAACGCACCTCTGCGGAATAGAGGCAATCGAGGTGCCTCAGCTTAGAACTCTGAACGTGTCTGTCTCATTCTCCCCAAGCTTAAGCTTGGGGTAACGCCGTGCCAGAATCGTTGAAAACCATTTAAATGGTTTTCAGGAGTACAGCGCAGCGAGAACCCCAAGCTAAAGCTTGGGGAGAATGAGAACGCCGCCTCGATTATTGGGGAGAATGAGAACGCCGCCTCGATTATTGGGGAGAATGAGAACGCCGCCCTCGATTTATTGGGGAGAATGAGAACGCCGCCGCGATTTAATTGCCAGGATGCAGACATCACTAACAGCGACAGAAAGTTCAGCGCCGCAACACGGCAGCCGCGATGAGATCACTCACTGCGTAACGTTTTGATCGGATCGATTCTTGTTGCTCGTCGCGCAGGGATCCCACATGCAACGAGCGCGATTGTGATGACAAGCGTTGCCATGCCGAAGTAGATCAACGGATCGGTCGTGCTTACGGCAAACAGAAGAGATTCCATCCACCGATTCAGGACCAAAGACGCGAAGAAGCCGATCAGGAGTCCAGCGCCCACCAGGATCGCGCCTTCACCCAGGATCAACTTCATCACCGCACGCTTCTGTGCGCCCAACGCCACTCTAATTCCGATTTCTCTGTTTCGCTGGACCACTGCGAAATTCATAGTCGCGTAGATTCCCGCGGCGGCTAGTAACGCAGCCAGGACTCCGAACGCCGAAAAGAGCCATAAATTAAAGCGACGCGGCGCAACAGCATCTGCGACAAACTCCTCAAACGGTCTCACATTGAATACAACGCCGCGCGGATCAAGTGCCTGAAGTCGTTGTTGAATCGGAATAATTAACGATGCAGGTTCCGTGTTCGTCTTGACGACGAAGTTCATAATTGGAAAAGTCGCAGACTGCTGATACGACACGTAAAGCGCCGGTTCGGCATCGAGTTCAAGACTCGAATGTTTGATACTGGCAACTACGCCTACGATTTCACCTTTGACGAGATCGGAGTGTCCATCGAGTCGGGCACCTACGGCCTCTCTCCCTGCGAGGTATGTTCGCGCAAACGCCTCATTCACGACGAACACCTGAGGCGTGTTCTTGAGGTCACGATCGTCGAACAAACGTCCCTTCTTCAACTCCACTCCGGCCGTTGCGAAGAAAGACGGCGACACTACGCGGTAATCGGCAACTCGTTCATCAGCTTTCGTAAAGTTAGTCTCGCCTGCGATCAAAAACACTAGCTTCATTGTGCGGCCACCGAGAGGCAGGTGCGATATCGCACCAACCGAACTCACACCCGGTAACGCACTCAACGTCTCGAGTGCTTCACGAAACACCTGCGTGCGTCTCGGACTGCCATTCGGATAGTCAGCAAAACTCAACGAGAGTCCAGCCGTTAAAAGGCGCTCGCCCTTGATTCCAAGGTCGACAGCTTGCAAACGCCAGAATGTCTTTATGACGAGACCCGCACTGGTCAGGAGCATTAGCGCCAGTGCGATCTGTGCGACCACGAGAGTCCGGCGAACTCTGTTCGATCGTGGAGGAGTGGTCCCACGAGTGTGAGAGTTTTTGAGCGCGTCGTTGAGTTGAAATCGCGACGCTTGAAAAGCCGGAAATAAACCAAACATGATCGTGCTCAAACACGAAATTGCCAGAGCGAAACAGAACGCGGGTATGCTCAGCGCGGATTCCGTCAGGCGAGGTATCGAGTCAGGGCCGAGCGTCCGCACCGCAGCAAGACACGCAGCGGCGACAAACAAGCCGAGCGTACCGCCCAACATCGAGAGCAGCAGATTTTCAATCAGGAACTGCCGCACTATGCGGAACCTTCCCGCGCCCAGGGCGAGTCGTACGGCCAACTCCTTCCGTCTGCTGTGAATGCGTCCAAGCTGAAGATTCGTGACGTTTGCACAAGCGATAACCAGGACGATGGCAACCGCACCAAACAACAGCAGCAATGCCGTGCTCGAGTTGCCGAATAGATAGTCGCGTAACGACTGAACCTGAACCTGCCAACCCTTATTCGTGTCTGGATAAAGTTCTGCTTGTCGCTGCGCCAGTGTGTTTATTTCGGCTTGAGCTTGTTCGATATTCACGCCGGGCTTGAGTCGTCCAATCGTGCGCAGGTTATGTGAGCCGCCGCGCTCGATATCTTCACGTGCGATCTCAGCAACGGTAAAAAGATCGACGCGCGGTGGGAAGTTGGTTTTTGGAGGAAGAACACCGACTATGACGGAAACAGCGCCGGTGCTTTCGGGTTGTAAGCCGAACGTGATCTTCTTTCCGATAACAGTCTGGTCGCCGCCGAATTGACGGAGCCACAGCGCGTTACTGATGATCACGCTGTTTTCGGGTTCGTTCGTGCCGGCGAAGTCTCTTCCGAGTTGAGGCTGCACTCCGAGTGTGCGAAAGAAATTTGGCGTAACGTAAACTCCTTCGACGCGTTCGGGAGACTTCGCTCCATAAAGATTCAGCGGGAACGTTCCCCAGGCGGCGATGCTTTCGAACGTTTGACTCTGCTCGCGAAAATCCAGGATGTCGGCAGGGTTAAGAAAAGCTCCTTTGACGCCCAGCTCGGTATTTCGATTGGACAACCAGACGACACGCTCTGCATCCGCGTATGGCAGCGGCCGAATCAGCACCGTGAGTACCACGCTGAAGATCGCGGTGTTTGCACCGATCCCGAGCGCCAGCATCAGTGTTGTCACCACGACAAAACTGCGACTTCTCAAAAGCGTTCGAGACGCATAACGGAGATCTTGCCAAACGCTGGATAAGGGCATGATCAATTCTCCTTCGCTTCCGGGAACTTAGTACACAAAAGGCACATACAGACACATAAGGCACAAAAGGCAGAAGGCAGTTAACCATTTTTGGTGCCTTTTTGTGGCTATACCTATCTGTTGACTATCAACATGAGATGAATGTAGACTCATGTTGATAATCAACAGGAGCCAACCTCGTATGATTCGGGACAGCAAACAGGAAGTCTTACCCGGCACCCTAACGCTTCTGATCCTCAAAACACTCGCCACGCTCGGACCGCTGCACGGCTATGGAATTGCCCGTCGTATCGAACAGGTGAGCGGCGACCTGCTTGAACTCAACCAGGGCACGATCTATCCAGCTTTGTTGAAACTCGAGCAGATGGGCTGGATCCGGACGAAGTGGAGCACCTCGGAAAACAACCGGCGCGCTAAATACTACTCGCTAACTGCCACGGGAAGAAAGCAATTAGTTAAGGAAGAAGAAGAATGGCGCCGAACGTCTGCAATCGTAACTCGTTTCCTGACTCCCGTCGGAGAATAGACCATGATCAGCTTACGTATCTTTTTCTCCAGACTGCGTGGACTGTTTCGAAAGCGCAAACTCGACGACGAACTGGCTGACGAGATCCAGTCGCATATCGAGATGCAGGTCGAAGAGCACGTGCGTCAGGGAATGAGCCCGGAAGAAGCGCGTTACCTCGCGCTGCGAAAATTCGGCGGCGTGGACCAGGTCAAGGAGACTTACCGCGAGCGACGCAGTCTGCCATTCGCAGAAACATTCCTCCGCGATTTGCGTTACGGGCTCCGCATGCTGCGACGCAGTCCCGGCATGGCCGCGGTTGCAATCCTCTCGCTCGCGCTCGGTATCGGCGCGAACACCGCTTTGTTTAGCGTGGTCGATGCAGTGCTGCTGAGAACTCTGCCGGTCCAGGATCCCGAGCGTCTGGTGTTGTTTGAATGGCAGTCCGGACGTGCATTCAGACTGAGTGGCATGAGCGGCACTTCAAATGTCGATGTACCACCGGGACAAAGAGGTCTGTCGCTCTTTCGCAATGACGTTTTTGAAAGGATGCGGCCCATTACCACGGAAAGTCCGCTGAGTGATCTGTTTGCGTTTGGTCCGATTCCCGCAATCACCGCTAAGATTGGCGATCAACCCGAGATTATCAACGGGCAAGCGGTGTCAGGCGACTATTACACCGCGCTGCGACTGCAGCCGAGTTTGGGACGCATGATCACTGTTGATGATGATCGCCGTGGGGCGCCTCCGGTCGTAATGCTCAGTTACCAATTCTGGCAAGAACGCTTCGGCGCTGACCCCGCCGTCATCGGACAACAACTCAAACTCAATCAGCAATCATTTACGATGGTCGGTGTCACGCCACCGGGATTCACCGGCACGCTACAGGTGGGTTATCACCCGGCTGTCACGATCCCACTCGCAATCGAGCCGCTGCTGCGAGGTGAACAGAGCTTACTCGGAACAGCGACCGAACCCGGCGTGTGGTGGCTGAACGTGATGGGGCGGCTGAAACCGGGTGCGACGCAGGAACAAGCGCGCGAAAGTCTAAACATTCCTTTTCAAACCGCCGCGCTGGCCGGAATGCCGCCGCCACGCAGACGCAACCAACCGGCGCAACTCGATCCGAAAGATTACCCGCGCTTGATCGTCGAACCCGGTGGCCAGGGAATGTTGGACGTACGCAAGAGCTATACGCCCACGATCTATGGGCTCTTCATCGTAGTCGCACTCGTGTTGTTAATCGCGTGCGTTAACCTGGCTAATTTGTTGCTCTCGCGAGCGACGGTGCGTGGTCCGGAGATCAGTGTCCGACTAGCTGTCGGAGCGAGTCGCTTGCGTCTCGTTCGACAACTGCTGACGGAAAGTTTATTGCTTGCGACACTCGGCGGTATGGTGGGAGTGCTTTTCGCTTTCTGGGCCAGGAACGCATTGACGACATTCGCTGACGCTGACAGCGGACTCTTACCACGCGGGGTTGAGCTCAATCTGAACTGGCGCGTGCTCGTGTTTACGACAGTGACGTCACTTCTAACTGGCGTGCTGTTTGGTTTGGTGCCGGCGTTGCGCGCGACAAGTCCGGATCTGAGTTCGACGCTCAAGCAAACTGGCCGCACGACGGGCGGCGTATCACGTTTGAGCAAAGCGCTGCTCGTGGTCCAGGTCGCGGTGTCGGCGTTGTTATTGGCCGGCGCGGGATTGTTCCTCCGCACGCTCTACAATCTTCAACGAGTCGAGTTGGGGTTTAATCCGGAAAAACTGTTGGTCTTTAGGCTACAGCCTGAGCAAGCGGGCTATAAAGACGAGAGTTTGTCGCGTTTTTACCAGCAACTATTTGACAGGTTGGACCATACGCCAGGCGCGCAAGCGGCCACGTTCGCACGCGTCGAACTCATCGCTGACGACAACTGGATTCACGACTTCCTGTTGCCGGGCGAAACGGAAGCGACCGCTCAGCCGCATGAGACGATGCGGCAGGCAGTGCGGGAGAACTACTTTGCGGTTATGGAAATCCCTTTCCTGCATGGGCGCGAGTTCACGACGCGGGACGACCATCACGCGCCGGCGGTAGCGATCGTCAATCAAACCTTCCAGCGCAAGTTTTTCCCTAACGAAGAGATCCTCGGTAAGCGCGTCACGATCAAGGAACACGAGCGCGAAGTCGAGATTGTCGGCGTTGTCGCAGACGCGAAGTACATGAGCCAGCGCGAGGAACTCCAGCCGCTGCTTTACACACCCTGGCAACAGGAAGACGTGTCAGACCTCGGTGAGATGCACTTCGCCGTGCGCACAACGAGCGATCCAAGTGCGCTTGCTCCGCGGATACGTGAAATCGTCCACGACATCGACGACGATTTACCCGTCACGCAAATCAACACACAATCAGCTCGCGCACAAATCACACTTGCACAGGAACGACTCTATGCACGTCTGTTCAGTTTCTTCGGCGCGCTCGCACTCACGCTCGCCGCGATTGGGCTCTTCGGCGTGTTGGCATATTCAGTTAGCCAGCGCCGAAAAGAGATCGGGATTCGGATGGCGTTTGGTGCGCAGGTGACTAACGTCATGATGCTGGTCGTCTGGCAAGGGATGAAGTTGGTTCTTTTAGGACTGGGTATCAGTGCCGTAATCGGTTATGCCCTGATGCGCCAGTTGGGAACTGATACGTGGCAGGAGAGTCTTACCAAACAGCTCTATGGAGTCACAGTCGGCGATCCTCTAACGTTGCTCGTCATGGCTTCGCTTCTAATACTCGTCGCATTAATCGCGTGTTTGTTACCGGCACGCCGTGCAGCGAAAGTGGATCCGCTGGTGGCGTTGCGATACGAATAAGAGTCCACCTGCTAACCACAGAGACACAGATGACACAGAGGACACAGATCATTTCTTTCTAACTATTACGTCCCCAGTACGGTCGCTCGGAACTACTTCCCAACCGTTCGCGAGTTCCAACGTCCAACCCTCGCCTGTCAATGGACGCGCGGACAGGTCTGATGGCGCGGGCACCCGCGCGCGAACCATGTGGCCCGTTGCGTCGCGCTCAAGCCATGCTCCATTACTCACCGTTAGAACACCCCACGCATCAACCAGTCGCATCGTCGGATACACGGTATTGCTCGCGTCGATGCCGAACACGTTGTTCGGGTCGTAGCTGTAATTCACGTCCGCACCTAACGATAGTATCAACGCAGGCGCATCCAAAAACTTCTTTCTTGCGTCTGCGATCTGCTGCCTCCGTCTCTGGTCCTGCTGCGTCTCGATCGTAACGATCTCCTCGCCCTCATAACGCGATAGAGCAGCGCGCGCAGCAGCTTCCGACGCGCGAACTATGATTCCGTATCGCTGTTGCAGAAGCACGCCGAGATCAGCCGAAGGATTCAAACCCACGCGCCACGGTCTGCCGCTGAGATCGAGTAAAGCACCGTATGCCGGTCCTGAAACGTACGCAAACGACCGTGCAAACGTGGGATTGTTGCGCGCCTGGCGCAGGATGAGATCTGCACGCACCACCATTTCTGCCAGATCAGCCGAACTTAATTTAACGCCTGTATACTCAGACAATCCTTCATTCACTTCCAGCGCGTTTTCATCATTCGCCGAGTCTGGAAACAGAGAGCGGCGATAGGCGCGGAAGAGCAGGGCATCGGCGATCGCCGCCTTTCGCGCCGGCCCTGTTTGGCGTAGTGCGCGTTCGAGTGCGCGCCACTCCATCTGTATCCAGATGCGACCATTGAGCGTATCGAGGTGCGCATTCACCGCATCGCGCGCAGGCAATCCGAGTTTTTCCTGTATGCGGTGGAAACACTCATGCAGCAACAAGCGCTCTCGAGGTTGACGGAGCTCCGAGACCGGCCACATCACCATGGTCCAATGGACGCCTGCCCAGTCCGTGGCCGTGTTCGCCGGATTGATCTCGCGGGGAAGTGTGCCGACAAAGACACCGTCTTGTGGCACGAGCTTGTGCTGGAGATCTGCTTGATTGGCGACGACATTGCCCGTACGCGGATCGACGAAAATGATTGGCCCATACAACGGCACACCCCACATCTTCCCGCCGTCACGATCCGAAGTCTCCTTGAGCTGCCGAAAATATTGCGACGCCAGTTTCGTATCGATACCACCCGACTGCGCCGCCGCACCCGTAACCGATACGAGTAAACTTGCCGCCAGAAAAACAATAGTTTGCGTCATTTTTCTCACCCTTTGGATATTATCCCTGGGACTGCTATTAGTTCCATTAAGTTATTGCCGGCGGGCAGTTTTTGAGTTAGCTTCATTTTGAAGTCCGCCTGAATTGCACGCTAATGAGGAGGAACGCAATGAGAATAATGTTGGTCTTCGCGGCGCTCGTCATTGTTTCCGCCTTGTTAACCTCAGCAGTAGCACAGAGGTCGACAGGTGGAAACGAGCTGAACGGCACGTCGTGGCAATTGGTTAAGTTTCAGGGACCTGATGAGAGAACCGTCACCGTCGACGACAAATCCAAGTACACGATCAAGTTTGGCAGTGATGGCCGCGTGGTAGCGCGTGTCGATTGCAACCGCGCCAGCAGCACGTGGAAGGTGACCGCAAAGGGTGAACTAAAGTTTGGGTCGTGGTCGAGGACCACTGCGAAGTGTGGTCCGGGATCGCTTCACGACGAGATCGTGACAGAGGGTGCCGACGTGCGAAGCTTCACCATCAAAGACGGACACCTGTTCCTCTCAGGTATGCAAGGCGGCGGTTACTACGAACTCGAACCGAGCCCTCCGCGGAAGTAAATAATCACTCTCCTCTTGTTTTCCCATACGAGCGGGTGTATTCTCCTATGGTCACGCCATAGGAGAACGCTCAGATGTCAAAAACTGAAATCTGGCAGGGTACGCTTGCCTTGATGATCCTGAAAACCCTCGACACTCTCGGTCCAATTCATGGGTATGGAATCGCACGCCGGATCGAGCAAATCAGCGGCGACCGGCTTTCTCTTAATTACGGAACACTCTATCCATCGCTGCTGAAGTTGGAGCAGGAAGGCTGGATCGTCTCGGAATGGGGCGTCTCCGAAAACAACCGCAAGGCGAAGTACTACAAGCTCACTCGCTCGGGCCGGAAACAACTCGAAAGAGAAGCAAACGAGTGGAACCAGACCACCGCAATCGTCGCCCGGTTCTTCGGCCCCCTGGAGGAACAGTCATGAGAAAACTTCGCGCCTGGCTGTTGAGATTCAAAGGACTCTTCCTGACGCACGCTCGCGAACGCGATTTTGCCGACGAGCTCGACAGTCATCTGCAAATGCACATCGACGACAATATCAGCACCGGCATGTCGCCGCAGGAAGCGCGTCGCGTAGCAATAATGAAGTTGGGTGGCGTCGATCAAGCCAAAGAAGCTTACCGCGATCGCGCCACGATTCCATTCCTCGAGAGCGTGGTCCAGGATCTGCGCTTCACGCTCAGACAGTTGCGCAGGAATCCCGCGTTCACGGTTACTGCTACCGTAATGGTCGCGCTTGGGATCGGCGCCAGCGTTGCGATCTTTGCCTTCGTCGATGCAGCGCTCATCAAACCATTGCCATATCAGGATCCTTCGCAGCTCCTGTATGTTACCGAAACGACACCAGGCATTCCCCTCGCGAACTTTTCATATCCTGACTATCTCGACTGGAAAAAACTCAACAGAGTTTTTGAATCACTCGACGTTTATAATCCACGCGGATATCCGATCAGCACATCCACAGGAATGGAAATAGTTGACGGCGCCCGCGTGACTGCCGGCTTCTTTCGTACGCTTGGTGTTGGTCCTTTGCTCGGTCGTGACTTTCAAACGGGCGAAGACTTGCCCGAAGCACCCCGCACTTTGATTCTCAGCTATGCGTCATGGCAAAAGCGCTTTGGTGGTAAACAAGAGATCGTAGGCCAGCCGATAACCCTCGACGAGACTCCTTACACGATCATCGGAGTGCTGCCGCAAAACTTCCACTTCGCTCCGGTTGAAAACGCGGAATTCTGGACGACCGTTAACCCGATCGGTACATGCTTTACGAGACGGAGTTGTCACAGTCTCAGGGGCATCGCGCGTCTCAAAGACGGAATATCGATGGAAGCAGCTCTCGCGGATGTCACACGCATCGCCAAAGACCTCGAGGCCCAATACCCGGATTCAAATCGGAATCAGGGCGCAACGCTTGGACCACTTTCCCGTGTGATTGTAGGGGACGTTAAGCCGATGCTGCTGCTGCTACTCGCGGGCGCCGCCTTGTTGCTTCTCATCGCGTGCATCAACGTCGCCAGTCTCTTACTCGTGCGCTCCGAAACGCGTCGCCGGGAGTTGGCTGTTCGACGCGCATTGGGAGCAACGAGAACACGGTTGGTTCGTCAGTTTGTGATTGAAAGTCTCGTGATAGTTGTCAGCGGAACTATCGTTGGGCTTTTTGGTTCTCAATGGGCCATGCAGATCTTGAAAGGACTCATTCCGGCCGGGATGCTGGCAGGCATGCCGTATCTCAACGATCTTGCATTTAACTCTCGCGTGCTCCTGTTTGCCATCGGAATCGCGGGTTTTGGAGTAGCACTCTTTTCACTTACCCCGGCAATTCGGCTTGCGAGTTTAGAGATGAGAGAAGGAATGGCGGAAGGTTCTCGTGGCAGCGCAGGGAAGGCGTGGACGCGCATCGGTTCCAAGCTTGTGATCCTGGAGTTAACAACCGCGATGGTGTTGTTGGTTGGAGCAGGATTACTCGGCAAGAGCTTTTATCGCTTGTTGCAGGTCGGCACAAACTTCGAAACAAAGCATCTGATCACGATGGCAATCAGACCGCCTGTTTCTGCTTACGGAGAAGACCCGCAAGCTATCGCCCTCGCGCGAAGAATTGTAAACGAGATCAAGAATCTGCCGGGCGTTACATCGGTTGCCCTGACTGATCTTCTGCCGTTGACCTACAACAGCAACACTGACTGGATTCGATTCCCGGGCCGAGAGTACAGCGGCGAGCACAACGAAGTAAACCAACGTGGAGTCAGTTCGGAATATTTCGTAACACTGCAAGCGAAGCTGTTGCGCGGTCGCATGTTCACCGACTCGGACGATCTGTCCAAGCCCAAGGTCGCGGTGATCAATCAAACCTTAGCGAAGAAGTATTTTCCTGGTGAGGATCCGATTGGTCAGCGATTTGGCGACACTCAGCTCGATCCGAAATCGATGAAGGAGATTATCGGCGTCGTCGACGATATCAGAGAAGGGACGTTAGATTCCGACATCTGGCCAGCGTATTATTTTCCCTTCAATCAGAATCCAGATATCAATTATTCAATCGTGGTCCGGACGCCGCAGGACGAGGATCTCATACCAACAGTTGCCGATGCCATACGTGGAATCGACTCGAGGATCAGCATCTCGAGTGAGACGACGATGACGGCGAGAGTCAACGATGCGCCAACAGTTTATTTGCGCCGCTCCGCCGCGTGGCTTGTCGCAGGTTTCGCTGCGGTTGCATTGCTGCTGGGAGTTGTAGGGCTCTACGGAGTGATTGCGTACTCAGTAACGCAACGGACTCGTGAGATTGGGGTTCGCATCGCACTCGGGGCACAACGCGCCAGTGTTTATGGGCTCATTCTGAAGGAAGCGGGTGCATTGGCGCTCGCAGGAATTGTGATTGGAACCGGATGTGCGATTCTCGCTGCGTCCTTGATGCGCAAACTGCTTTTCGGCACTCCGCCATGGGACATCACAACGCTTGTCGGTGTGGCCGCTGTGTTGGGCGCATCTGCATTACTGGCGAGTTTTCTTCCCGCGCGACGCGCGGCATCAGTCGATCCGATTTCTGCACTACGCGCGGAGTAGATTCGATTAATTAGCCGCAGATGAACGCGGATGAACGCTGATTTAGATCCGCGTTCATCCGCGTTCATCTGCGGCTAAGGTTCGGATAGATGCGAGCGGCCCAGCCGCCGCCGGACGCAAGGTTGATCTTTAGCTTTTGGCGGCGGTCAATGTCCTTGATCGACACCCGGTAATCCTCGCCCGTTCTGTCCGCGTTTGGTCCATCCTCATACGCAACCATCTGGAAACGTCCGGCCGGCAGGAATGACAAATCGATGTCGAGCGTTCTACTGGTCCAATCGGTCATCCCTCCGATATACCACTCCCGGTCTTTGCGACGCGCGATGCAGACGTAATCTCCCAACTGTGCTGCGAGCACTCTCGTTTCGTCCCATACGGTTGGAACACGTTTCAAAAACTCCATCATTTCGGGTTCGCGAAGGTAGTGTGATGGAGAGTCGGCCAGCATCTGGAGCGGGGCTTCGTATACGACGTACATCGCCAACTGATGAACGCGCGTTCCGAGGCTCATCGGTCTTTCGAAGACGGGGGCGAAGTTTTTCTCCAGGCCGCTGTTCACCATCGCGCCAGGCGTATAATCCAGCGGCCCCAGTAGCATGCGCGTGAACGGCAACGTCACGTTGTGCTCGGGATTGGCGTATTTGCTCCACTTGTTTTGCTCGAGCCCGCGCACGCCTTCAACATTCACGAGGTTGGGCCAGGTTCGGGTCATCGTCGCCGGTCGAATCGCGCCATGAAAATCAACCAGCATGTGGCGGCGAGCAGCCTCGCGGCAAACCTTGTGATAGAAATTCATCACCATCTGATCGTCTCGTTGCATGAAATCAATTTTTAACCCCTTCACGCCCCACTTTTCAGCCTGGTTGAAGGCGGCTTCGAATTGATCGTCAAGCGTTTTCCAAACCACCCACAAGATGACGCCGACATTTTTCTTTTTCCCGTACGCGACTAATTCTTCGATATCAATCTCCGGTGTGACTGTCAGCAAGTCTCCAAGCTTGTACCAGCCTTCATCGAGAATCACGTATTCGATACCGAAGCGAGAAGCGAAGTCGATGTAGTACTTATAGGTCGCCGTGTTGATGCCCGATTTGAAATCGACACCGTAGACGTTATTCGCGTTGTACCAATCCCAGGCCACTTTGCCCGGTTTGATCCATGAAGTGTCCTGGACCTGTGAAGGCTTGGCCAATAAATAGACCAACTGATTCGTAATCAGATCCGCATCGTTTTCGGCAATGCCGAGAATGCGCCACGGGAACGTACGCGCACCCTTCGTGGTCGCGATGTAGTCGGCTTTTTCCGTGACCTGAAAATCGCGATCGCTGTTCTTGCGCAACTCCTGTTTCAGCGGATACGGCGGAAACACTGCCTCGAGTGCATTGTCGTTGGCACCTCGCAACCAGAGTCCGGGATAATCCTCAACATCGGATTCTGCAATCGCGATCTTCACGCCGTTATTAGTCACCACGACGGCAGGAAGACTTGCCAAAGTTGTTGGGGTGATCTGCTTGAGCGGGAGATTCAGAAACTCACGCTCGTTATGCGAGAAAAAGCTATCTTCTTTCGGATAATAAACGTTGTAATCGCCCGCGAAATTGAAGCGAACTTCCTCGGCATAAACTTTTGCTTCGCTCGCTGCTAATGACGTCTCCAAACGATAGCCGACACCTTCGTCGTACGCTCGGAAGACGACAGCGTAGTTGCCCTCCATTTCCAATTTCAGCTCGTTGTAATGTTCGCGGATACGGACGGATTTCTGAGGCACTGGACAAACGATTTCGTTGTTCTCGCTCCGTTGTTTCTCGGCTTTCA
>Ga0207671_10004209_pt1 | contig 13867 bp, 11 predicted proteins | sample KBSC24metaG_FD_184352 | JGI IMG/M metagenome (GOLD analysis project Ga0207671, IMG submission 184352) | Corn rhizosphere microbial communities from Kellogg Biological Station, Michigan, USA - KBS C2-4 metaG (SPAdes) (version 2) | ecosystem: Host-associated > Plants > Roots > Rhizosphere > Soil... | reverse complement strand
CGCATCCGCTGACCGCCCAGTACGTAGCTTGGACGTACGAGCACCGGATAGCCTACCCTGTTGGCTACCTGTATAGCCTCATCGACATTGTATGCCGTGCCATAGTCGGGATAGGGGATACTCAGGTCTTTCAGCATGTCGCTGAACCGGCCTCTGTCTTCTGCGATGTCCATGCTATCGAAAGAGGTCCCGATGATCGGGATGCCTTTTTTATCGAGCTTTTCCGCCAGCTTCAGGGCTGTCTGTCCGCCCAGCTGAACGATGACACCTGTGGGCTTTTCGTGTTCGATGATCTCCCAGAGATGTTCCCAGTATACGGGTTCGAAATACAGTTTGTCCGCGATGTCGAAGTCAGTGGAGACCGTCTCCGGATTGCAGTTGACCATGATGGCCTCGTATCCGCATTCTTTGATGGCGAGCAGACCGTGTACGCAGCAGTAGTCGAATTCGATGCCCTGGCCGATGCGGTTGGGGCCCGAGCCCAGGACGATGATCTTGGGCTTGTCGCTGACTTTGCTCTCGTTGGAATGTCCTCCTTCGAAGGTAGAATAGAAATAAGGGGTCTTTGCTTCGAACTCTGCCGAGCAGGTATCGACCATTTTATATACCCGGGTGATCCCTTCCGCCTTTCTTTTCTCGTAGAGCTGCTCTTCCGTACCGGAGTTCATAACCCGGACTATCTGCTCATCGCTGAAGCCAAGCCGTTTGGCCTGCTGCAATATTTCGGCGGGGAGGGTGTCTATCTTATAATTGGCCAGCTCTTTCTCCATGTTACAGATCTTCTGTATCTCATAGAGGAACCAGCGGTCGATGCCATTGGTGGCTTTGGAGATCGTGCCGACAGAGATGCCGGCCATCAGGGCGTCCTTGATTCGGAAGATACGATCCCACTTGGGGGTCTTTATATATTCCAGCAGCGCTTCCGCGTGCATGAGGCTTTTTCCGTAGTAGCCCAGGCCAACCGCGTTGTTCTCCAGGCTCTGGCAGGCTTTCTGTACGGCTTCTGTAAAGCTGCGGCCGATGGCCATTACTTCTCCCACGCTCTTCATCTGCAAACCCAGCGTATCGTTGGCGCCTTTGAACTTGTCGAAGTTCCAGCGGGGGATCTTTACGATGACATAGTCCTGCACCGGCTCGAAATAGGCGGAAGTGGTGCCTGTGATCTGGTTCTTCAGCTCGTCCAGCGTGAATCCGATGGCCAGCTTGGCCGCGATCTTGGCGATGGGATAGCCTGTGGCTTTGGAGGCGAGGGCGGATGACCGGCTGACACGGGGATTGATCTCGATGGCGATGATCCCTTCCGTCTTGGGGTCGAGGGCGAACTGTACATTACAGCCGCCGGCGAAGTTGCCCAGGTCGCGCATCATGCGGATGGCCGTATTGCGCATCAGCTGGAATGCAGTATCGCTAAGGGTCATGGCGGGGGCCACCGTGATGGAGTCGCCCGTATGCACGCCCATGGGGTCGAAATTCTCCACTGTGCAAATAATGACCACGTTGTTATTGGCGTCCCGTAAAAGCTCCAGTTCGAATTCTTTCCAGCCCAGTACGGCTTTCTCTACCAGCACTTCGTGGATGGGGGAGGCTTGCAGGCCCCTGTTCAGGGCTTCGTCGAGATCTTCTTTGCCGTGTACGAAACCGCCGCCGGTGCCACCCAGTGTAAAGGAAGGGCGGATCACGAGGGGGAAACCTATTTGCTGGGCGAATTCTTTTCCTTCCAGGTAGGAGTTGGCTGTCTTGGCTGTAGCGACGGGTACACCGAGCTCGATCATCCATTGACGGAATTTCTCTCTGTCTTCGGCCTTGTCGATGGCCTTTATATCTACTCCTATCAGGCGGACGCCGTATTTCTGCCAGATGCCCAGGTCTTCGGCTTCTTTGGCCAGGTTGAGGGCTGTCTGTCCGCCCATGGTGGGGAGGACGGCGTCGATCTGGTTTTCTTCCAGTATCTGTTCGATGCTTTCTACCGTCAGGGGCAGGAGGTATACTTTATCTGCCATCATCGGGTCTGTCATGATCGTGGCGGGGTTGCTGTTGATCAGGATGACCTGGATCCCTTCTTCCCGCAAGCTACGGGCGGCCTGGGTACCGGAATAATCGAATTCACAAGCCTGGCCGATAATGATAGGACCGGAACCAATGATGAGTACGCTGCGGATCGAAGAGTCTTTGGGCATGATGGAAAAAATATAAAATTGCGCGAAGTTACGGCAGTGGGGGGTAATTTCCCTATTATTTTTAGAATGGGCTGGCGCCTGGCTGGCGGCGGGTTTGGGTAACCCTTTTGAATATTAATTCGGTATTAAAACTTTTGGGACAAAAAAAGTCTGCCTATTCAGGCCGAACGAACCGGAGGTTCGTTGTTTGTAACCGAGCTTGCGAAGGTTACGACCGAGAAGGAGCGAGGGGCCCGGAGCTCCGACGAAGGTCTACGGACAAAAAAAAAGTCTGCCTATTCAGGCAGACTGGGCATGAATTAATGTATAACTAAAAATTTCAGTTGTTATGATAGGCAGCCAGCTCGATGTCATCCAGCAGCACACCACCCTTGCGGGCAATCGACTTTCGCTCTGCCATCAGACGGCGATTATCATACTTGCTCCTCAGCCGGAAGACCCATTTTTGCTTGGCTTCTTCGCCCTTCAACAGCCCGATGACACCACCTACGGTGACAGCTGCGAATACTACCATTTTGTTTTTAACCCCTTTCATGACTACACGTTGAAAACTTAAAAATCTATTCTATATACAAGACAATATATCTTAGCCAAAAGCTGTACCAAACTTTAAAAAAGTCCTTCCCTTTTAGTAGTATTTTTTTAAGACTGCCGGCATCGACTGAAGAAGAGTTGTTTAGTACCCAAACACCCGGCCGGACAGGTATATATACGTAAAAAGCGAGCTTGCAGTTTTAACAGGGACGGGTGGTTTTTGTTCAAATTTTGGAAAGATTTTCTTGATTCGGGACCCAGAACGAACCACAGGTTCGTTGTCTGTAACCGGGCCTGCGAAGGATACGAGCATGCCCGAGCCCAGCGAAGGGCACGAACGAGGAAGACCGTGTCAAAGCAGGTCGGACGAAGTCCTTCCGTGTCGAAGCAGGTCCGACGAAGGTCTCAGACCTTAGACGTTCCGGAAAACGGGCTAAATTTCGCAGGCGCCCGTTTTTCCGGATATTTGCGGGGCCAACCACCATCCAACAGCGTACTGCATGAAATATCTATTGATCGTCCTTTGTGCTTTTTCTGTGCTTCTGTCCGTTGCTCAGACTTCCCCAACGGGGGCTAATGCTGTCAGCCCGGCGACAAATGCGCTCGAGCGGGCAAGCTACCCCAAGGAGTATTTCCGCAATCCCCTGGATATACCTATCAAGCTGGCGGCAAACTTCGGCGAGCTCAGGGCCAATCACTACCATATGGGGCTGGACATTCGTACCCAGCAAAAAGAGAACCTGCCCGTAATGGCTGCTGCCGACGGCTATGTCGCCCGGGTAGTGATCGAGCCGCTGGGATTTGGCCAGGCCATTTATATCCGGCATCCCAATGGCTATACCACCTTGTATGCGCATCTCAATAAATTCTATCCCGCGCTGGCTGCCTATGTCGACGCTGAACAATACCGGCAGCAGTCCTGGCAGGTGTCCCTGGATATTCCACCCGGCCTCCTCCCGGTGAAGAAAGGCATGTTCATTGCCCTCAGCGGCAACAGGGGCGGCTCTCAGGGACCTCATCTGCATTTCGAGATACGCCGCACCAGGGACGACACCAATCTGAATCCTCTTCTTTTTGGCATGCCTGTGCCCGATGATGTCCCTCCTGTCATTCTTCGGCTAGGCGTCTATGACAGATCGCTTAGCACCTATGAACAATCGCCGCGTATCCTTCCCGTTCGGAAGACGGTGGGTCTGCCTGGTGTTTGCCGGCTGGACGACAGCGTTGTCATCGTTGGGGCCACACATATAAGCTTTTCCATTTCCGCCAGCGACAGCCAGTCCGGCTCCACCAATCCCAACGGCATCTACCAGGCCACGTTGTATGAAGATGATACACCCATCAGCAGCTTTGTAATGGATGATATCAGCTACCTGGACACCCGTAAGATCAATGCGCACATCGATTATAAGACCCGTGAAAAGGGTGGTCCCTGGCTGCAGCATTTATCCCGACTGCCCGGATATGCGGCGCCGACGATATACCAGGATGCGGTGCCTCGTGCGACTGTTCCGGTGACGGGGTTGAACCATTCTGCGGCGGATGGCATCCTTGACCTCACCGATGGACTCCCGCACTCTGTCCATATAGAAGCAAGGGATGCATACGGCAATACCACTGCATTGAAATTTCAGGTACAATACCGGCCCTCTCCCTCCGCTGTTGTTCAGGCAGCTCCGCTGCCCGGCAAATCCTTTTCACCCGGATCGTTAGACGGATTTGAAGGCGAAAACGTTGCGTTCTATGTCGGAGAAAATAGTTTATACGACAATGTGCACATAGGCTGTACGATAGTGGACTCTGTTGTGGACGGGCTCTCGCCTGTGTATGAGATCGGAAGTACGATGATACCGTTGCAGGATCCGCTGCTGGTACGTATAAGACCGCGGGCGCTGCCGGCGGAGAAGGACCGGGTGGTCATGGTCCGTACTGCGGGGAGTAAAAAAGACGTCGTAGCGCCGGAATGGCTGGATGGCTGGGCCTCAGCGCGTTTCAGGGAGTTTGGGGATTTTCAGCTGGTGGAGGATCGTCGTGCTCCTGTCATTACACCGATGGGTCTGCGGGAGGGCGCGGTATTGACAAAGGCCCGGCGGATAGCCTTCCGGGTAAAGGATGATCTGGGAGGGATCCGGCGCTTCCGCGCCGAATTGGATGGCCAGTGGCTTTGTTTTTCCAATGACAAGTACCTGGATTTTATCTATGATTTCGACAAGCACTGCCCCAAGGGGAAGCATGTATTGAAAGTGACAGCGGAAGACGTGGCCGGCAATGCTACAACAAAGGAATATCGATTTACACGATAATTTATGACACATCTGCAAGAAGGAGACAAGGCCCCCGCCTTTACGGGGAAGGATCAGAATGGGGAAAAGCTGTCCCTGTCGGACTTTAAGGGCAAGAAGCTGGTATTGTATTTCTATCCGGAGGATGATACGCCTACCTGCACTGTCCAGGCGTGCAACCTGCGGGACAACTATGCTTTGTTGAAAAAGGAAGGGTTTACTATTCTGGGAGTAAGTCCCGATGAGGAAAAAAAGCACAAGAAGTTCGAGGCGAAATACGATCTGCCTTTTACGCTGGTGGCGGACCCGGAACATACGATCATTGACAAGTACGGTGTCTGGGGCGAGAAGATCCTGTATGGACGCAAATACATGGGGCTCCACCGGACCACTTTTCTTATAGACGAGAAGGGGATCATCCGCAAGATCTTTTTAAGGCCCAGGAATAAGCAGCATGCTGAGGAGATAATAAAGTCCTGGGCGGACCTGGCGGGCTAGAGGGGCCAGACTGGGGACTGATAGGCTATGGCCTGGGATCAGGGCTGATGAGCCATTCTACTTCACCGAAACCGAAACGTCTCTCCAACGTATCCTGGGTGATGAGTTCGCCGGTGGGGGTCACTCCCTTTACCACCGTCTCAAATACCGCCTGGTCCTTTTTGAGTCGGACAGGCTGGTCCTTACGATAGAGCCGTTGATTATATTCCTTAAGCAAGATGCCCGCATGGCCATTTATCAGCTGCTCGTAGCGGGCGTCCAGGCAGACGCCTAATTCTTTTGACAGTGCCACCGCATCGAAGGGGCGGCCGGTGATCTGCTTTAAGGAGACGGGATTGCGGGCTGTATCCGGAAACTGTGTCTGGTTGATATTGATGCCCGTACCGACGATGGCAAAGGCCCATTGATCCCCTTTAAAGCTGTTCTCTATGAGTATACCTCCTGCCTTTCTGTCACGCCAGTAAAGATCGTTGGGCCATTTAATGGTGGTATCCTCCGTGCCGGCATGCCAGCTAAAGAGGTCATGGCAGGCCAGGGCGACGGTTGCGCTAAGGGCAAATTGTTGTATAAGGGACAGATTCACAGGCTCTAATACCGTACTTAGGATTATATTCTCACCAGGTGTGCTTGTCCAGCTCTTACCACGCTGGCCTTTCCCGGCCCATTGTTCATGGGCAAAGAACATCATCCCATGGGAGGCCATTCCTGCATGCGCCTGTGCCATGGCATAGTTGTTGGTGCTATCCACTGATTGTAATTCAATAAAAGAGTGCCCGATAGACAAAAGATTACTATTTTTGGAATGAGCAATACCGGCCTTTGGAAAGGGGGCGGGAGGGCTCGGACAAATTTAAACCCAACTTCTCGCCAAAACGGGCCGGAGGCTCGTGGTCCGAAGGACAAACATAAGATAATGCGTGCGACCGGACTAAATTTTTACAAAAGTGCGATCGCGCGCAAAAATTTGATTTGCCGCGATTTAAAATATAATTTATCACAAAAACGTTTTGATTATTGGAACAGCTTTCAGTGTTAGCTACCCGGAAACGCAATAGTGTAGCCAGATTAACGAGGAATTCGAAAATCTTTAAAGCAATAATACAGGCCATTCAGGAAAAAAAAGGTGAAAATATTGTTTCCCTTGATCTCAGGAAGATACCCGAAGCAGTCGCTGACTTCTTTATCGTTTGCGAGGCTGGAAGTACTACCCAGGTGAAAGCAATAGCCGACCACATTGAAGAAGCCACGAAGAAGAACTGCGATGAAGCCCCCTATAAACACGAAGGCAAACAAACCCTGCAATGGGTCCTGATCGACTATGTGAATGTCGTGATCCACGTCATGTTGCCGGAAAGCCGCCGTTTTTATAAGCTGGAGGACATGTGGAGCGACGCTCCGCAGGAAGAACATTCAGAGCCCGCCCATAGAAAAGCCTAAATATGGCAGGAGCTCCTGAGGGAGCTCGTCCATAACCAAGCAAGGCGAAGGTTACGACCGAGGAGGACCGTGTCGAAGCAGGTCCGACGAAGGCCTACAGACATTAGCGGTTCCGGGAATTGGGCTACATTGGGCCCAGCGGCCAATTCCCGGACAATTTAACAGGATATTTTGCCGTTTACTGGGTTTTTTTTAAACATTTTCTCTATATAGTTTTTATAGTAATAAAGTATTTAAACAAGCAAAACAACACGGACAACTAAATGCCACAAGACGATCTGAAACAAAATGACAAGTCTGGCTTTCCGCGGTTCAGACCCAGGGGAGATGACGACAACAACAGCCCGAGGAAAGGCCCCAAGTTCAGCATATATTGGATTTGGGGGATCATCGCGGCCGTATTGATCGGCTTCAACCTGTTCGGGGGTCTTTCTCCTGATGCGCACAATATATCGGAATTGGATTTTAGGAAGGAGATGCTGGCCAAGGGAGATGTCGAGAAGCTGGACCTTATATCCAATAAATCGGTGGTACGGGTATATATAAGGAAGGACAGTCTCAACAAGGCCTATTATCAGAATCAATTAAAGGGCAGCTGGCCCAACAATGTCAACAAGGAAGGTCCTCAGTTCGAATTCAAGGTGACGGATGTGAAGGAATATGAAAAAACGCTGCGGGAGTATTTTGTCAAGAATCCGCAGATACAGGAAATTCCGTTGAACTCCAAGTCGGAAGGCGAATGGTTCGGTCCCCTGTTGAATTTCCTTCTTCCCCTTCTTATCATTGTCCTCATCTGGGTGATGCTGATGCGAAAGATGGGCGGACAAGGCGCCAGCGGCGGACCCGGAGGGATATTCAATATCGGTAAGTCAAAAGCCACGCTTTTTGACAAGGGCACCAAGGTTACCATTACATTCAATGATGTAGCGGGTCTGGACGAGGCCAAGGTAGAGGTGATGGAAATAGTGGATTTCTTAAAGAATCCCAAAAAATATACGGCCCTTGGCGGCAAGATACCCAAGGGTGCATTGCTGGTAGGCCCTCCCGGTACGGGTAAGACCCTGCTGGCAAAGGCTATGGCCGGTGAGGCGCAGGTGCCTTTCTTCTCCATGAGCGGTTCCGACTTCGTAGAGCTGTTCGTAGGTGTGGGCGCCAGCCGTGTAAGGGACCTGTTCAAGCAGGCCCGTGAGAAAGCACCTTGTGTCATCTTCATTGATGAAATAGATGCTATCGGCAGAGCGCGCGGTAAGAATGCCATCATGAGCAATGACGAAAGGGAGAGCACGCTGAATCAGCTGCTCGTGGAAATGGACGGCTTTGGAGGCGACAGCGGGATCATCGTACTGGCTGCTACCAACCGTCCCGACGTATTGGATACCGCATTGCTGCGTCCGGGCAGGTTCGACAGACAAATATCCATCGACAAGCCCGATCTGAAAGGACGCGAGGCCATCTTCAAGGTGCACCTCAAGCCCATCAAGATCAGCAGCAAGCTGGATATCCATAAACTGGCCGAACAGACCCCCGGATTTGCTGGTGCGGACATCGCCAATGTCTGTAACGAGGCTGCGCTTATTGCTGCCCGTAAAGGGAAAGAGACGGTGGAAATGGAAGATTTCCAGGATGCAGTGGACAGGGTCATCGGCGGATTGGAGAAGAAGAACAAGATCATCTCCCCCGACGAAAAGAGGATCATTGCCTACCATGAAGCCGGTCACGCTATCTGCGGCTGGTACCTGGAGCACGCCTATCCTCTTCTGAAGGTTACCATCGTCCCAAGAGGTGTGGCAGCCCTGGGTTATGCCCAATACACTCCCAAAGAGCAGTATCTCTATAATACCGATCAGCTTATCGACCAGATATGTATGACCCTGGGTGGGCGCGCCAGTGAAGAGCTCAATTTTGGAAAGATCTCTACGGGTGCGCAAAATGACCTGCAGCAGATCACCAGGATAGCCTACTCAATGGTGACGGTTTACGGTATGAACGATAAAGTAGGGAATGTCAGCTTCTATGATCCTCAACAGGAGAATAGCTTCACCAAACCTTATTCCGAGGAGACATCCCGTCTCATCGATGAGGAAGTACGCAAGCTGATCGACAAAGCATACGATGCTACCAAGGACCTGCTGACCCGTAAGGACAGAGAAGTAAAGATCCTGGCAGAAGCGCTCCTGGAAAGGGAAGTGCTTTTCCAGAGCGATGTGGAGGCTCTCATCGGCAAACGTCCCTATGAAGAAAAGAGACTGCTGGATGTTGACGACCATTCCCGCGAAGGTCTTCAGCCGGGTGATAGCAACGGAGTTCCTCCGGCTGTGGTGACTCCCCCTACAGCGGAACAAGTATAACAGGACGGGCCGGAGGCTCGCCGTTTAGGGCCGAAGGTCCCGACCGAGGAGGAGCGAGAGCTCGGAGCTCCGACGAAGGCCTACAGACATTTAAATAGCGTCGAGATATGAAGGTATCCCCCGCGAAGGAAAATATTCTCAAAAAGATAAGGCAGGCGTTGAGTCAATCAACGCCTATTCCTTTTCCGCAAAGTGAAGGCAATCATTCCGTCTTCCAGCCGGCTACACAGGACCCGGAGATAGAATTTGCCGAGCAGTTCACCAAATTGCAGGGTAAGTTCATATTTTGTATGGATCATCGTGAGCTGGCTACTCAGCTGAAGGCGCTGGCTACTCACAACAGCTGGAAAAAATTATACTGCCGGGAAGAAAAGCTGAAAGAGACTTTAAAGGCCAATAGTTTCGACGAGTGGGCGAAAGTGGAGTTGAAGGATTGCGATGCTGCCGTCACTACCTGTGAGCTGTTGATAGCGCGGACTGGCAGTATCGTTATGAGCACTGGTCAGGACAGCGGCCGTACCGTCAGCGTATATGCTCCTGTTCATATCTGTGTTGCTTATACCGACCAATTGGTGTATGACATCCGGGACGGGTTGATCGCGCTGAAGGAAAAATACCAGGGGCAGCTCCCTTCGCTGATCACCTTCGCTACGGGCCCCAGCCGTACGGCGGATATAGAGAAGACCCTCGTCGTGGGGGTGCATGGTCCAAAAGAAGTTTACCTTTTTTTGGTAGACAGGCATTAACTTCACCCCATGCAAATCCCTCCCGGAAAAAAGATCTATTTTCTCTCCGACTTCCACCTGGGCGCTCCTGATCATGCCACCAGCCTGGTAAGGGAAAAGCATATTGTTCGTTTTTTAGAGTCCATCCGCGGGGACGCTGCCGAGATATTTATCGTAGGAGACCTTTTCGACTTCTGGTATGAGTACCGTACCGTGGTGCCAAAGGGTTATACGCGGATACTGGGCAAGCTGGCGGAGATAACGGATTCGGGTATTCCTATGCATTTCTTTGTCGGCAATCATGACATGTGGATGAGCGGTTATTTCGAGCAGGAGCTCAACATACCTGTATACCATGAACCCAAGACATTCGAGTACAATGGCCGAAAATTCTATATCGGGCATGGAGATGGGTTGGGACCCGGTGATCATGGATATAAGTTCATGAAGAAGATATTTCGCAATCGTGTGTGCCAGTGGCTGTTTGGCGTCCTGCCTCCGGCTGTCGGCGTGGGTATCGCCAATTGGGCCAGCCGCCGCAGCAGAGCGGTCACGGGAATGAATGACGAGCAGTTCCTGGGCGAGGATGACGAATGGCTGGTCGTTTATTGTAAGGAAGTGTTGAAGTTGGAGCATTTCGATTATTTTATTTTCGGTCACCGGCATTTGCCTATCGACTTTAACCTGGGAGGCAGCCGTTATATCAACCTGGGCGACTGGATACGCTATAATACATATGCTGTATTTGATGGCAGCGAACTGGTTTTGGTTCCGGAGAATCCTGAAATGGAGGGTAAGATCATTCGAAAATGAAGGTGATACTTTTCATATTGTGTTTGGTGCTTGTGCAGGGAGTATCTGCCCAGCGGGCATCGGACTTTGTATTGAGCAAGACCATCGGTGGTGATCTGGCTGACTTTACCGTAGACAATCTGGGGAATATTTATGTACTGACCCGGGACAATCAACTAAAAAAACTGAGTCCTGCCGGAGACTCGCTGGCTGTTTTTAATGATGTGCGCAGGTTTGGGAAAGTCTCTGTCGTAGATGTCACCAATCCGTTGAAGATCCTCGTGTACTATCGGGAGTTCACCATGATCATCGAACTGGACAGGTTCCTGAACATCGTCAATACCATCGACCTGCGGAAATTGAATATCCTGCAGGCACGTGCGGTGGGGCTTGCCTATGACAACAACGTGTGGGTATACGACGAGCTGGATGCCAAGCTGAAAAAGATTGGGGATGATGGATCGCTGGTGGACCAGACTGCTGATTTCAGACTTTTGTTCGACAGCACGCCTGAGCCGTCTGTTTTACGCGACCAGGGCGGGTTTGTTTATTTATATGATACAGCCCGCGGGGTTTATATTTTTGATCATTATGGAGGGTTGAAGAATCATATTGCTTTGCTGGGGTGGACGGATTTCGATGTGCTGGATAAGAACATGCTGGGACGTGATGCCCGTTCTTTTTTGCGCTATCAGCAAGGGACATTGGATATGCAGGAGGAGCCGATACCCGGCTACGCACGCGATGCGCTGCGGATCAAGATCGTGCCTTCATCCATCTATGTCCTGAAGCGGGCCGGGTTAGAGATATATAGCAATAAGCCGTAGTCGGGCCGACCAGGGTGGCCGGAGGTCCCGACCAATTGCATACCTTTGCCCGATCAATCAAATGCCATGCATGATTTCTGGAACCTGGTAGTTTTTGGCAATCCTCTTCGCTCCTATGTTATTGTCGTCAGCACCATCCTCTTCGTCATCATCCTGAAGCGATTTATTTCGAGGTTGATAGCCAGGCTGATCTTCAGCATGATCCAACGGATGGGCTCGGGTTTGGAAAGAGCGGCTTTTTTAAAGCTGGTGGTAGGTCCTATCGGCACTTTTATCGTAGTGTTCGCATCAATGTCATCCATCGAGAAGCTTCATTTCCCGCCTCAATTGGATTTCGATATTTACGAGGTCAGGGCTAAGACCATTTTTCAATCCATTGGCGTCATCATCCTTGTCGTCAGCTTTATCTGGCTGTTGATGCGGCTGGTGGACTTCATCTCGCAGGTGCTGCGAAGCAAGGCCAAAGAAGACAGGGGGCCGCGTAATGTGCAGATGATCGTTTTTCTGCGGGACTTCTTAAAGGCTATTTTAGGTATCATCGGGTTGCTGATGATCCTTGATTCCGCCTTTAAGGTAGATGTTTCCAGGATACTGGCTTCTTTGGGGCTGGCCGGAGCTGCTGTGGCCCTTGCCGCCAAAGAGAGCATCGAAAATCTTATTGCCAGCTTTGTCATCTTTTTCGACAAGCCTTTTACGGCGGGAGATGTGCTGAAGGTGAACAATATTTCCGGGACGGTGGAAAAGATCGGATTACGCAGCACGCGTATCCGTACGGATCAGAAAACCTATGTCACTGTGCCCAACAAACAAATGGTGGATAGCATCGTAGACAATCTTACGCTTCGTACCCAGCGAAAGGGCGAGCTGAGACTGGAAGTGAGCCTTTCTACGCCATCGGCCGAGTTGGACAAGTTGATCGAAGGGCTTAAAGAGATACTGAAGAAAGATACGATAGAGAATAGTGCAGCCTTTTTGAATGATATAACGTCGACTGCTTTTTTGATCAATGTAGATTATTTCACGGCGCCCATTACGCAGGACCAGTTCAACCAGGTCAAACAGGCTGTGAATCTGGATGCGTTGCAACTGATGGAGACATTGAAGATCGATATTGCGGGAGCCAGTACGACGGTGACGATCAGCGGAGGGGCTGTCACGACTCCTGGGGCGGGGGCCACGACCACCAAGTCTTAGTGCGTCTCCAGGATGGCCGAGAGCTCTTTTTCCCAGGCGCTATATTTGCTTTTTGGCTGGATCCTCCCAATTTCTTTCCCATTCCTTAAGATGATGAAGGTCGGTATGGAAGTAATATGCATGGTCTCTGTGAGATGGTAAAGCGTTTTCTTTTCCTGATCCACTCCTACCAGGGTGACCTGGCCTGGCCGGACCGAAGCTGCATCCATCAATGCGTAGAATCGTGGAAGGATATATTGGGCGTCCTCATTCCAGGTGGCTGTAAAGACGAGGAATCGTACTTGTGCCGTCTGCGTGCGGACCAGGGTTGTCAGGGCTGCATCGGGGGTATAAGTGCAGCGGTTCTGTTGGAACCAGGAAAAGGCCGCGTCTTTTTCCAGCATGTCCCGGCTGATGAGTCCCTTTAATATCTTATGTGTTCCGTCGCTGGTGACGGTGTATTCGGATTCGGCCCGGGTCAGTATTCCGAGACCTATGATGATTGCGATGAGTAGAATGTGCTTCATAAAAGGATGGTTTTATAGCTGCGCCTTCAGTTCCAGGAGGAAGGCTTTGATCTGTTGTAGTCGTTGAATCGCTTCAAATCGCTGTTCTGCCTTTTTATTCTTCCGGAGGAATTCCTTGGCGCCCTCGATGGTGTATTTCCGCTGGCGCAGAAGGTGATAGATCAGGTGCAGGTTCTTGATATCTACCGGTCTGAAATACCTGTCTCCTTTTCTATTCTTCCGGGGTTGCAGGATACTGAATTCTGTTTCCCAAAATCGGAGGAGGGATTGGTTGACCCTGAACATTTCGGCTACCTCTCCCATGGTGTAATATTGTTTGCTGAACAGCACTTCGTCTGCGGGTATATTGATCAGGTCGGCTTCTGCCGCCACTTCTTTCAGGGATTTGCGTCCTCTTTTGGATTTGGTCTTTTCTGCCGGGGCCGGTTTTGTTTTTTCCGCGGCGGCTGGGCGGGGAGTGGATTTTTTGCGGGGAGGGAATGGGGGGGCTTCCTCTACGATGGGGGGAGCTGCTGCTGGTGCAAGGTCTTCCCGGGGGGCTGGTTCC
>Ga0207671_10004207_pt1 | contig 13870 bp, 10 predicted proteins | sample KBSC24metaG_FD_184352 | JGI IMG/M metagenome (GOLD analysis project Ga0207671, IMG submission 184352) | Corn rhizosphere microbial communities from Kellogg Biological Station, Michigan, USA - KBS C2-4 metaG (SPAdes) (version 2) | ecosystem: Host-associated > Plants > Roots > Rhizosphere > Soil... | reverse complement strand
AACCCATACCTGTATAAGGGTAAATGACCCGCCAAAACCAAACCCTGCAATCAGGGCAAAAGCATTTAATAACAAAGGGCTGGCGCTTAAAGTATTCAGCATAAAAAAACCGGCGGCCATAATGGAAATGGCAAACACCATGATATACTCCTTAGTAATACGGTCGCTCAGGTAGCCAAAGAACAATTTACCCGCTATTGCCGTCATGGAAAAATACCCCAGTAATTGGGCCGCCACTGCGGGGCTTTGTCCTAAATCCTTCATAACAAATCCGTGATTTTGAAGATAGCCCTTTATACAAAACCACAATATGGCGGTTACTATAAGTACCAGGTAAAAGGTATACGAACGCAAAGCATCGCTAAGAGAAAGGCTGGTTTTACCAGGTTTTGCATTAGGCCTTTCCGGAAAATATGCCCCATCGGGGACAGTCCCTATTACAGCCGGTTCCGATTTTACCAACAATAACGGGGGCAGAAGAAGCACTGCCGACGCAATCCCCAAAAACATACAGGATTTTTGCCAGTCGGAACCTGCTATTACGGCAATTCGGGGAAAGATAATACCGCCCAAACTGGAGCCAAGTATCATTATGCCGGTTGCTATTCCTTTGTAGTAATGGAACCATTTGTTAACCAGGTACATAAAAGAGATAATGCCGGCAAGAGACATACAAATGCCATACAATACATAAAAGATGCACAAAACGGTATAGCTGGTTATATATGCCTGCAGAAAAATTAAACCGGTAGCCCCGAAAGCGCCAATTGCAATAACCCTGCGCGGATTAAACCGGTCGAGAAGACGGCCAACAAAAGGTGATGCAACGGCTATTGTTAAGAACAGCAGCGTAGGAAGGAGCGCCGCGCTCTGCGGATCGAGGCCGAAAGACTTGATCTGTAAGGGCCGCATCACTGTTAAAGCATAAGCGCCCACGCCATTTGTGGTGGCGTACATCAGGGTTAAAGCCGCCAGCATAAACCAGCCGTAGAAGATATTTTTCATGTAAGCCAAACAAGCCTTTAAGAAAATTTGAGCGGAAATATACCATTTTACGCAATAAGGTTCGTACGCTAAAAATCATATCTGCCCGCTCTTCGACAGTCTCGCACAGGGCAAAAAAAATCAGGAAGGGTCCCCCCTTCCTGAACTAACAATAATCAACCCACTCAATTTACTGTTTATCCCACCATATCCTGGTCAGAAAATCGTCAGGCCCTTGCCGGCTTATAGCAGCGGCATAGGATGCTGAATTTAAATTTTGTTCACTTATCGGGTATAACATCCTCCTGAAAATTTTACCTCCTGTAGCATTGCCGGTATAGTTGTTAGGTACCAGTGCAGGGTAGCCTGTGCGGCGATAAGTGGAGAAAACCTCCTCTGCATCAGGGAATATCCCAACCCAAAATTCTGTGTATATCTGTCCCATTTGCTGGTCAAGTGTGCCGGCTGTATTAAATTTATGATGCGCTATGTAAGTATTAATCTGGTTGGTGGTTATTGTGCCGGGCGCGCCGCCAATTACAGCCCACTGACGCATTGAAGCAGAAATACCGTTCTCGTAAGCAGCCGATGCAGATAAGCCATTATACCAGCCCCTTGAAGCAGCCTCTGCCAGCAGAAAGTAGCTTTCGGCAGCTGTAAATACCAGGCGGGGCGAGTTTAATAGCAATATAGTTTTAGGGTTAGGTTCCGAATAGGTTACAAAATTAGCAGGTTTTGTATTTAACCCAGCCGACATCCCTTTTTGTATAGCAAATGAAGTGTCGGCAACGCCACCATTGTACACAATAGATATCACGCCCAGGCGGGGATCGTTATTATCTTTAAGGTGGCTTATAAATGCATCCTGGTATTTGCCGCCTTCTGTATTTGTAATGCCATCCTGCGCTATATAATCACTATTCCAAAGGTTATTGGCAAGCGGGTTTTTGTTAATATCCTGGCCGGAACCTACGTAAGGTACTTTGGCTACGTCAGAATCATCTAAAATAACGCCGCCCGCAATGGCTTTTGCCGCCCATGACTGTGCTGATGTAATATCAACCTTTGTCATACGCATAGCATACCTCAGCATCAGCGAATAAGCAAATTTCTTCCATTTGTCGGTTTTTCCGCCATAAATAAGGTCCGCATCACCAAAGGTAGCTTTTGATCCGTCAAGGCTGGTTGCTGCCTGGTCAAGCTCTTTAAGCATATCAGCATAGATGTCTTTTTGAGGATCATAGGCAGGCTTGTATATTCCACCGTTATAACCCTGGCCTGCCTGCGAGTAAGGAATATCGCCGTACAAATCGGTAAGCCTTGCAAAGCAATACACCCTCCATATACGAGCCTCGGCAACAAGGTTTATTTGAGAGGCATCGCCTTTGGTTGCCTTAAGCACTTCCACCAATTCATTTATCTGGTTTGTATATGAACTGTTAAAAGTACCTGCCGACTGCTGGGCCTGGGCCAATATGTATTTTGAGCCAAAGCCCGCTACATCGTTAAAGCTGGTTGTATACTGCATAGTACCCAATAACAGGTTTAACATAGCCGAAACACCATCGTATTCAGCCTTGGTGAATATATACCCGGGAACCGGTTTAGGCGAGCTATTGGGATCCGTATTATACTTATCAAAGTTTTTAGTACATGATTGTATTGTAATAATGCCGAGTAACATCAGCGTACAATAGATATATTTTTTCATCTTATTCAAATTTTAAATATTAGAATTTAACTGCAAGGTTTACACCCAATGAACGGGTGCGCGGCAAACCAATTGATTCAAAGCCCTGGTTATTGCTATTGGTAAAGCTTTGCTCAGGGTCAAAATTGTCCGTCTTTTTGTACAGCGTCCACAAGTTACGAGACACCAGCGAAATGCTCGCCGACTGAATATGCACCGCCTTTAAATCAATTGCGGGAAGGTTGTAGGTTAAAATCACCTGGCGTAGTTTAACAAAGCTTCCATCGTGTAAAAACAAATCTGAATATATTTTATAATTGTCATAATACGAACGTAAGCCACTTACCGGTACAGTGTGGGTATATGGGTTTCCTTTTTGGTCAACACCTGTTACCGTCAGTCCGTTTTCGCGGCCTGGCAGCGTCATTTTTGTTAAACCCAAACGTGTGGCATATACCTCCATTTCGGAGAATACCTTGTTGCCGAATTTTCCGTCAAGCAAAAAGCTGAATGAAAAGCGTTTGTACCTGAATTCGTTGGTTAAACCCATAGTTACCGGTGCAACGCTTTTTCCAAGCGGAACATAACCTGTAGCAACCGGCAAATTGGTGGTAGAGTTAAATACTACCTGCCCGTTAGCATTTTTCAGCATTTGTGTAGCGTATATGGTACCAAACGACATACCTTCGGTATTATTAAGTATGCCGTAGTTATTTACAGTTGCGGCAAGCTGTATGGTTGATAACCCGCTGGCCAGTTTCACTACTTTGTTGTCATTATAAGCTATGTTATAATTAACATTCCAACTGAATTTTGAGGTCTTCACCGGCGCGCCGTTAATTGCCACTTCAATACCTTTATTATCAACCTCGCCAACGTTCAATATCACGTTGTTATAACCCGATGTAGGAGATATGGCAGTGTTAACAATGTCATTAGTGGTTTTACGGTTATAAACGGTAACGTCTAAACCTAACCTGTTATTTAACATCTGTAATTCAATACCTGCCTCAGTTGTGGTAGAAGTGTAGGGCCTGAGATGACTGTTGGTGATGTCATTACTGGCCACATTTTGCAGCGGTTGGCCGGCGCTTGGGATACTTTTGTATGCAAGATTGATTACATACGGATCAGGTGCGCCACCGCCTACCTGTGCCCATGAAGCTCTTAACTTAGCCAGTGTGAAAAACTCTGGCAATTTAACAGCATCAGACAGAATAAAGCTGCCGCCTATGCCCGGATAAAAGATGCTGTTGTTTTGCGGACTAAGTGTCGAGAACCAGTCTTTACGCCCTGTGAATGACAGGAAGAATATGCTCTTATAATCAAAATCGGCCGAGCCAAATACCGAGTTGGTAACTATTTTGGCGTAGTATGGCGTGTTTGATATGGTTGCCAGGTTGGTTGTACTATAGAAAAAAGGTATTACAAACTGTGAACCGTTGGTGGTCGTCTGATTGGTAATATGCTGACGACCGTTAACCCCGGCTAAGAAATTAAAGCCAAAATCTTTTGCAATCGTTTTTTTGTAATTCGCAGTTACCAGCTCATTGGTTTCCGAAACGTCTGATTGAATTGCCTGGTACTGGCCGTTTAGTATGTACAGCGTACCGCTTGGCAAAATGTTTGTATAGTTGTAGTTAAAAAAATCGCGGCTTAATGTTGCTTTGAAAACCAGGTCTTTTATAGGGGTATAAATGAGGGAGCCCTGGCCGATAAAGCGGTCTTTAAGATCGTCCTCTTTAAATTTATTGATTACAAAGTAGCCGTTTGAAGCGATGGAAGCGTCATTCCAAACTATTTCCTTGCCACTGGAATCATAACCCGGATTCAGCCAGCGTATATCTACCGTATTGGCAACTTCAAGCGGTGTCCAGTTGGGGTTACCTAATGCATCACCTGCGCCCGTGCGGTCATGACCTGTCTCTATATTATATTGGGCAAGGGCCTCGACCGATATCTTACTGCTTAATTTGGCGTTTAAAGCAAGGTTAAATGTTTTACGGTCATAGGTAGTACCCGGCAAAATACCTTTGCTATTCAAATCAGCTAACGAAAAACGGTAGTTAATACCTTCGCTGCCGCCTACAAAAGCCAGGCTATTGGTATAAGTTGTACCTGTTTGATAATAGTTTTGTAAGTTATTTTTTTGCGCTACATAGGGGTGCGTTTTACCATCCACAGCAACGTAATCTGTAGAGCCGTCAATTTTAGATCCCCACGAACGTCTGCCGCTAGCCTGTGCAGCGGCTAAAGTAGTCGGTTTAACACCGCCGTCTCCCTGGCCATATTCATATTGATAATCAGGAAAAACAGCCACGTTATCATAGGTTGCGGTTGAGTTAAATTCAATCCCTATGCCTTTTTGGGCACGGCCTTTTTTGGTGGTGATGAGTATTACACCATTTGCAGCACGTGAGCCGTACAAGGCAGCGGCCGTACCGCCCTTCAACACGCTGATCGACTCAATATCATCAGGGTTTATAGCAGCAATACCATCGCCACGGTCAACGTTATTGGTAGTACCATTTGTAGTTGGAGCACCGCCGGGTACGCTGTTATCAATAGGCATACCGTTTACCACATATAATGGCTGGTTGTCGCCGGCAAGGCCACCGTTACCCCTGATAACAATACGGCTTGAGCCACCAGGGCCAGTTGAAAGACCTGCGGCATTTACACCGGCAATTTTACCTGATAAACCGTTAGCCACGTTATTTTCGCGGGCCTGGGTAAATTCACTGCCCTTTACTTCAGATACCGAATAACCAAGCGATTTCTTTTGCTTGCTGATACCCAGTGCTGTTACTACTACTTCGTTAAGCGTACTGGTGCTTTTCTTCAGTTTTACCTGCACAGGGGCCGATGGGTTAGTAACAAGAACTTCTTCCTTGTCATACCCAATATAAATTACCTCCAGGGTAAACGGCTTATCGGTATATTTATCCGGAATAGTGAGCTTGAAATTACCGGATGCGTCTGTAGATGTGCCCACCTGGTGGTCGGCTTTCAGTACAACAGTAGCGTCAGTAACCGGTTCATTATTGGTTGCATCAACTACCTTACCGGTAATAAGCGCTGCAACCGGAACCTTGACTTCAGTTAATTCTTTCGAAGAAAAAATCGAGATCTGGTTGTCATTTATCCTGCGATAGCCGAGCTGAAAAGCAGATAACAACTGTTTCAGATTGTCATCAAGATTATACAGCCGGGCATTGTTGGTTAAGCTTGCCGGCACGAATTTATTATCCAAAAGGCCTTCGTGGTAAGCAATCTGGATTTTGAATTGTTTTTTTAGGTTGTCGAGCGCATCTTTTAACGTCACCTTATTTTCAACAGCCTGTGTTGTAAAATTCTGTGCTTTTAAGTGAGCGCTGTTGCTGGCATACGCTGTTTGTGCAAGGCCGTAAACCGACTGGCCGAGCAAAGCAAACATGAAACAGCAACACTTAAAAAAAGCTGATAAGTCAAGTTTTCGCATAATTTAGTTGTTTAAAGGTTAGTTTGTTAGTTTTCTGTTATGGTTATATTTTTGTCAGCGTAGGTCACTTTCACTGACAAGGTGGTTGTAATGGTTTCCAGGAGCTCATCAACATTTGATACGCTTATGTCTCCCTCAATTTTCAGGTCTTTGAGTTTTGGGTTTGCAATGTCGACGTGATAGCCGTAATCATCGGTCAGCACTTCGCAAATCTGCGCCAGTGTGGCATTGCTAAATAAAAGCTGGTGGCTGGTCCAGCCGGTAAGCTTTTCGGGCACGGCAAGTTTTTTCTGCTCAACTACGTGTTTTTGAGCGTATTCCACGTAGTCACCCTTTTTCATAACAAGCATTTGCTTAGTTCCGGATGGTTTGTCTTTGTCAACGTATTCCAGGCGGATTTTTCCGCTTATCAGGCCGACATCGGTTTTATTATGGCGGCTGCGCACGTTAAACGACGTGCCTAATACTTCTATGCTTACATCGTCGCAATGAACAATAAACCTTTCGGTAGCCTTAACAAAGGCCGGGTTTTTGTTTAGATGCCGAACGTTGAAAAAGCCTTCGCCGCTAATCCAAACTTCCCTCGGCTTATTATCCCAGTTATTCACGTAGCTCAGTTTAGAATTGCCGTTTAAAACTACTATCGAGTTATCGGGCAGGGTAACGGTAAGCACTTCGCCAAAGCCGGTGCTGATATCTGTTTTTCTGTTATGTTTAAACAGCCACAATGCTATGCCTACCGATGAAATCAAAATCAGCATAGCGGCAACGCGTATGAAAAGATTTAGCCTGAATATTTTTTGTTTTGGAGCTGGCAGCGCCCGAAGAGTGGCCCCTATATTTTCCCATACTTTTTGCTGGTTAGCTTCATTTGTAAAAGCATCCTGCTTGCGGTAGGCAAGTATAATTTTTGAAGCCTCATCAATAGCTTCCTGCTGGGCCGGGTAAGCCAAAACAACCGAACGCCAAAAATTTATATCGGTTTCTGATGGATCTATTACAAAACGAGCAAAATCGTCATCATTTAAAAAATCAGGAAGGGTGTAAGTATGATATTTCGCAATCTCCATGCTATATAAGTTTCTTATTTTAAACCTTATATACACGGATACATTTAAATTATCCCTTTAAAAAACAAAAAAAATTATTTTGTGTGGAGATTGATGCTTAAACAGGAGTAAAGACTTAAAAAAATAACCAGTTTAGATGTTTTTAATGCGGTTTGCAGGTTACTGAAGGCCTTATAGATAAGCTTATATGCCGAACTGGTGTTTATCTCCATAATATCGGCAATCTCTTCATAGCCTAAGCCTTCATAAAAACGCAAAAAGATAATTTCCTGCTGCCGGGCCGGCAAATCTTTAATAACGGTTCTGAGCTTAAATTGCAACTCGCGCGCTTCTTCGTTCGCGATGATCTGGTGATCAAATGAAATTTCAAAGGAGAAATTATAATCGGGATTATCTTCCAGGTCAACAAACCGCGATTGGGATTGCAGTTTGCGGAAGATGATATTTCGCAGGGATTTATACAGGTAATTTTTTACCGATACGGGATTACCTAAAGTGGCCCTGTTGGTCCACAATTTAATAAAAAGGTCATGTACGGCATCCTCAATAACATTTACATCACGGGTAAATTTGTACCCGTAGTTATTGAGCATTTTAAAGTAGTCGTTATACAGCTTAGTGTATGCGTCCCAATCCCCTGCTTTAAATTCAAGCCATATTGCGGTATTATCATCGTTAAAACTCACTATACTCTTCGACATAATTTAATAAGCGCAACATGCTTTTTAAAAAATGAAAATAGCATATTTAGTTAAATATAACAACGATTTTACATAAACTTTAAAATGTTTTTGTATTACTTAGTGTTTCCAGCGGAGTAACCCCTGCAGGAAACACTTGTTTTGACTTATTCCTCTTTAAGCGGTTTGCGATGCCAGTAATTAGCGAGCAATGAGCCGGTGGTATTCATCAGCGGACCGAATACAGCCGGGGCAAGGCCAACCGTAGCTATTTTACCCATGGCCTTTGCCAGTCCCGACGCCAGCCCGGCGTTTTGCATCCCCACTTCTATAGCCATTGTACGGCAATCCCTTTCAGACATTTTAAATAAACGCCCTGACCAATAACCCAGCGTATATCCCAGCAAGTTATGAATCAGCACAAGTAAAACCAGCAAACCGCCGATATGTAATAAGCTGTCCCGGCCTGCAGCGGTAATAATTACGATAATAAATGCAATACCGAACATCGATACCAATGGCATCAGCGTTTCCAGCCAGCGGGCCCGTTTAAGCAAGTACTGGTTAAATATTATCCCTGCCCCTATCGGGATGATCACTATTTTTACAATATCCCACATCATGCTAAGGGCATCGATTTTTATGAATTCTCCCCCGAGTAGCTTCATCAGCATCGGCGTAAAAATGGGGGCTAACATTGTAGATACCGCAGTAATTGTAACCGACAATGCCAGGTTAGCTTTGGCCAGGTACGACATTACATTGGAAGCCATACCGTTTGGTGAGCAGCCTACCAAAATCATCCCGGCAGCAATCTCCGGCGGGAAACCGCTTAGCTTAGCTAAGGTAAAACCAAGCAATGGCATAATTATAAAATGACTACCCACACCGATAAAAACACCTTTAGGCATTTTTACAACGCCGGCAAAATCCTTAAGCCCCATCGATGTGCCCATCCCGAACATAATAAGTTGCAACAACGGCGTAATCAAACCGGATAGCTTAAAATCGCCTATCGATATAAAATATTGCGGAAAATAGAGAGCTGTTGTTACCGCAGCAAAAATAATCAGCGTGTAGGAGAAGCCTTTGGTAGTCGGCGCGCCCTGTGAGGCCACCGCCAGCAGCACAAAAAATGCGATAATGAACGGACCGGCATGGGCAATGCCACCCGTAAAAATGTACCAGGCCGCAACAGCAATGCAAAGTACAGCTATGCCGGCAACAATTTTATGAATCCCAATATTTTTCAATCGTTTAAATTTAGGTTATAGTTTTTTACCAGGTGCGTTTTTCCATAAAGGAATCCAGCTGCGCCCTTGTTATTTTTGTTTCATTAGGGTTTTCGTCCAGCCATTTCATAAAGGCCTCTTTAATTTTTTCGGTCCATTGGCTGTCAATCTCGCCGGTAGCAAACTTGCCCGATCTCAGCATAGCATGACCGAATTTATCTTTAACGTCGATAAATTCTGCGGTAGCAATTACCTTTTCGGCCAGATGGGCCGGGATAAAAAGCACGCCTTCTTTTTCTGATATCACCAGGTCGCCCGGCAGCACTACCGCGCGGCCTATGCGAATAGGCGTATTCAAGCCCATCAATACCATTTCTTCCAGGTAAGATGGGTCAAAATCACGTACAAAAGCATTAAAACCTTTAATCTCTTTCAATCCGCTCAAATCGCGGGCAGAACCGTCGAAGATTACCCCATTGCCTGATTTGGCGAATATCGAGTTACCGAGGTTGTCGCCAATCAACGTACCTCCCCTCACCTTCCCGAAACCATCAGCAACATAAACATCGCCCTTCACCAAAGCATCTATTGGCCAGGAGTTGGTATTACCTTTCCGGCCTTCTTTGGCGCCGCGCGCTTTGATGTTTTTTTCGACGTCAGGCCGGCTTGGCATAAACATGGCGGTAACTGCACGGCCGACAACAGGTATGGTATCATTCACCAGTTTCCAGCCGCCTTCAAACTGGTTATTGTAACCCTCGTTTCTTAATACCTGCCAGGCTTCCTCTATGCCGATTTTCTTTGCCCGTTCAACCAGGGCATCCGGTATTTTAGGTCTGCCATCAGCAAACCGCTCACCTTTCCACTCCGATGTTAAAAATATCAATTCCTCTTTCGAAATGGTTTGCGCCTTAGCCTTGCGATACCCACCAATGGATGCGATAAGAACTAGGATTAAAAGTTTATAGTATTTCATGGTTATTAAAACAAATGCACTCAAATTTAATGGGTTTCCGACTTTGCAGCCGCTTCCTTACTCTTAGCAACTTTTCTTGGCGGATAAACAGGTGATGCCGATCCATTCAAATCGTAAACAATTTTTCCTGCCCTTATGGTTACTTCGCACTCCAGTTTTTTATCGGTGGTCAGTTTATAGCCGGTGTAGTCAAAAAAACCGAATTTACCATCGCGAAGCGTTAATATAGCCACGTCCGCACCGGAACCAACAGATAAATTACCCAACTCCTCATGCTTTATTTCCTTGGCTGGATTTGAAGTGCTGGCCTGTATCACGTCGTGCAAGGGCATTCCCATCGCCAAAAACTTATTCATACAGGTAAGCATATCCTTCATGGCATCATTCATACTGCCTACGTGCAAATCCGTGCTGATGGAATTAGGGAAAAAGCCCTCCTTTATTGCCGGTATCGCCTGCGAATAGGCAAAGCTGATACCGCCATAGCCTACGTCAAAAAATATCCCGCGTTTCCTGGCCTCGTACACAAAAGGTTTTACTTTATTGGTTTGCAGGTCTACAATATACTCACGGGTGCCCAGTTGCCCAAAGCAATGTGTAAATATATCGCCCGGGCGCAAATGTTTCATAAACAATTCCTCGATAGACAGCGGTGGATTGCTTCCACCAAAATCTATCATAGCCGGGATACCGCCCGCCAACGTACCGGCTTCAACTGCCCGGTCAGCCGGAGTCCAGTCATGACCTTCGTAATGGGCCAGTTTAATACCCACCACAATATCCCTGTATTTCCGGGCGACCATCGCGGTCATCCTTGCATCCATGTCGTTAGGGTTCTGTTCGTAAGTGCCCCGCATGCCTTCGCCTACGATATTTAAAAACGCCAGCACCCTGGTTCTCGAAACATCAATAGTCTGGCTTTTAAATGTAGGAAAAGTCCGCCAGCCCGAGCTGCCTGCATCCACAACAGTGGTTACGCCGTTTCTAAAGGTGAATCCATCGGGAGATATCCCCAGGTTGCCGTCTTCATACTGGTGGTCCGGCTGCGTGCCATAAAAATCATGCGTATGAATGTCAATTAAACCAGGCGTAACATACATTCCCTTTGCATCAACTACCTGTATCCCCTGTTTGGGGTCGATATCTTTTGACACAAGCGCTATTTTACCGTCTGTAACAGCAATGTCCATAACTGCATCCACGTTATTTTTAGGGTCGATAACATGGCCGCCCTTAATCACGATATCATAAGATTGCGCAACAGACGCCTGGCAGAACGCCCCGGAAAGGACGAGCAGCAAAAAGTATTTTTTCAGCATTTTAGTAACTCTAAATAAAATATAACGGCTCCTGGTCCAGGTTTGCCGGCATTAAATAACATATTGCTTTAAACAGCTTGTTGCAATATCGATTTCACTCTTTTCGCAACCACATCAACCTGGTCAGGGCGTAAAAGCACCACGCCTATGGTGAGATGTTCCTTTCTTCCACCTGCAACAATACTTGGCGTGCCGCTCTTTAAAGCAGCTACCACATCCGTAGGTTTAATCTTAATTTTAGCTTGATCCCAGGTAACGTTCAGGCTCGGGAAGTTATTAGCAGGTCCCGGATCCACCCAAACTTCGGTTTTAACTGTCGGCAGGGCTTCCAGTTGCGAACCGATGGTTTTGGTGCGCGCAATCCATTCTTCCCACTCCTTCTTATGGTCTTTTTCAATATAAGCTTTGAGAGCTGCGTACATACCGAACATTTCTTCCTTATTAACCTTCATCGGCCTGCCGATAGGCGCCTCGTTGGGGCTGTGGTTCAAACGGGCAGCGGTAATCAGGTCTTTACGGCCAAACAGCAAGCCGGCGCTTTGCGGTCCGCGAATCATTTTCCCACCCGAAAAAGTCACCAGGTCGAAACCTATTTTCTGGTACTTGAACAGGTTTTCTACAGGAGGAACATCTGCAGCAGCATCTAATAATGTCGGGATTTTATGCTTTTTGGCTACCGCTACAAAATCCTCATGTGTAATGCTGCTTTTACCGGCTGCATTAAAAAACAATGCCATTACCGTGTGCTCATTGATGGCTTTTTCCATCTCATCAGCACCTTCAACCTCAATAATTTTGGCGCCGGTTGTAGTTACGGCCTGGTCAAAAAGATAGCGGTGAGTTTTTTGCATTATCACTTCGGGCCGCGGGCCGGGCAGGTTAGGGATCAGCTTTATCTTTTCTGCATCGGTGCCGGTTATACAGGCGGCGGTACTCAGCAATATGGCACATGCCGCACCCGATGTAACCATTGCCGACTCTACATGCAGCATTTCGGCAATTTTAGCGCCTACTTTATCCTGCAGCTCGTACATATTTGCAAAATCGTGCGAGGTTGAATTAATGGCCTCCAATACTTCCGGAAGCATTAACGACCCTGATAAAAAAGTCATGGTTACCGATGCATTTATTACCGGGGTAACGCCGAGCTCTTTAAAAAAGTCGCGCGCCGGTGCTGCCGGCTTGGTTGGTTTGGCAACTCCTATCGAAGCGGCCTTGCTTGCCAGGCCGCTTGCCAATGGCAGCAGCGTAAGGCCTTTTAGTATATCTCTGCGTTTCATTTCAATTTTGTCTATATGTAAGCAATGCAATCCATTTCAACCAGCGAGTTGCCCGGTACACCGCCTTTGGCTACAGCAACTGTGGTACGTACCGGCGGATTTTTACCAAAACGACCTTTGTAAACCTCGTTCATACCCTGGTAGTCTGCAATATCATTCAGGAATACGCCAACTTTAAGTACTTTCTCCATTGATGAACCGGCTTTTATCAGCTCTTTTTCAAGCTCTTTCAATACAATTTCTGTGTGGGCCTTAATTTCAAACGGCTCAACATGCGCGCCTTTGCCGGCTATAAAAACCATATTGCCCAATTTGGTGGAACCGGAAAACAGGGGTACATCCTGCAAGGTGGTTACGTTGTTAACTACCTTTTCAGCGGGAGCTGCCATGGCCTCTTTGCTTATTCCAAATACAGACAGGCCTGCTACTGAGGCTATCATTTTCTTCAAAACTGATCTTCTCTTTTCCATATTGTTGTTGTTTTAGTTTGTATGATGTTTTAGTTTTTAAGTGTTTATTTTGACGCAGTCGGCACACTCTTCGCATTTAAGGTCAGGATGTACTTTATCATCTTACCCGCGTCGTCAGGTGCAATTAACGGGTGAGGCGCCATAGGGACCTGTCCCCAAACACCTTTGCCACCTTTAATTATTTTCTTCGTAAGCGTATCTAAAGAGGCTTGGTTTTGCGGATATTTCTCAGCAACAGCGGTATAAGCGGGTCCAACCAGCTTGGTGTCTAATTTATGGCAGGCAAGGCAGTCAGCTTTAGCTAAAAGGGCCTTACCCTCTTCAATTTCAGGGGCGGTTGCAAACGGCGGCGGCGGGGGCGCTACTACAGCAGCAACCGGGGCCACCTTCTTTTTTACCACAGCTTTTTTCTTAACCTGTGCCAATGCATTGCCTGTAAGTGCAATAAAGATAATGCACAGGGCCACAGTTATTATTCGTTTTATCTGCATATGCTTATTTCTGATTTTGAGTCATTTTCCATTCACGGCCGGGCTCATCAACCCTAAAGGTTTCCAGGTTGCCCTGGTCTTGTAAGGTAACATACATAGTCTTGCCATCGGGGCCGCCGAAGCAAACGTTTGTAGGCCGCTTACCTGTGAGCGTTATTTCCTGCAGGATTTTCCCATCCGGCGATACTTTGGCTACT
>Ga0207671_10004202_pt1 | contig 13882 bp, 10 predicted proteins | sample KBSC24metaG_FD_184352 | JGI IMG/M metagenome (GOLD analysis project Ga0207671, IMG submission 184352) | Corn rhizosphere microbial communities from Kellogg Biological Station, Michigan, USA - KBS C2-4 metaG (SPAdes) (version 2) | ecosystem: Host-associated > Plants > Roots > Rhizosphere > Soil... | reverse complement strand
TGCGCCACGGGAACGGTGCGCTGCGGACGGCGCGAGGTTTGGAGAGCGCGATCATCATGGACCGATCGAACGATTTCCCGGGACGCCCGCTGCTTTGCGCAGCTCACCCCAAGGCGGGGGCAGCGGGCTCTTTTTGCGGCGGGCGCCGATGAGCCTCGCCGTCGTCCACAGCCGCGCGCAGGACGGCATCGCCGCGCCCCTGGTCGCCTGCGAAGTACACCTGTCGGGCGGCCTGCCCGGCACCGCGATCGTCGGCCTGCCCGAGGCCGCCGTGAAGGAAGCGCGCGACCGCGTGCGCGCCGCGATTCTCAATGCGCAGCTGGAATATCCGCAGCGGCGAATCACCGTGAACCTGGCGCCTGCGGATCTGCCGAAGGACGGCGGCCGCTTCGACCTGCCGATCGCGCTCGGCATCCTCGCCGCGAACGGCGGCATCCCGCGCGAGCGACTCGCCGATTGCGAATTCATCGGCGAGCTCGCGCTGTCGGGCGAACTGCGTCCGGTGAACGGCGTGCTGCCGGCGGTCCTGCACGCGACGCGCATCGGCCGCCGCGTCATCGTCCCGCGCGGCAACGGCGCCGAAGCCGCGTTGGTCGCGAGCGCCGACGTGCGTGTCGCCGACTCGCTGCTCGAGGTCTGCGCGTATCTCGCCGATCGCGCCGATCTTCCGCGCGCGCAGGCCGGTGCGATACCGGCCATCGCGCCCGCCGAACAGCCCGACCTCGCCGACGTGCGCGGCCAGCTGCAGGCGCGCCGCGCGCTGGAGATCGCCGCCGCCGGCAGCCACAACCTGCTGTTCGTAGGCATTCCCGGCGCCGGCAAGACGATGCTGGCCAGCCGCCTGCCGGGCATCCTGCCGCCGCTCGAAGAGCACGAGGCGCTCGAACTTGCCGCCATCCGCTCGATCGCCGGGCAGCGCAACGACGTAAGTTCGTGGAAGGTCCGCGCCTATCGCCATCCGCATCACACGGCGTCGGCCATCGCACTGGTAGGCGGCGGCTCAATACCTCGCCCCGGCGAGATCTCGCTGGCGCACCACGGCGTCCTGTTCCTCGACGAACTGCCCGAATTCGACCGCCGCGTCCTCGAAACCCTGCGCGAGCCGCTCGAATCGGGTCGCATCTCGATTTCGCGCGCGGCGCGGCAAGCGGAGTTTCCGGCCCGCTTCCAGCTCATCGGCGCGATGAACCCCTGCCCCTGCGGCTACGCCGGTGACCCCGGCGGCCGCTGCCGCTGCACGCCGGACGCGATCGCGCGCTACCGCGCGCGCATCTCCGGTCCCCTGCTCGACCGCATCGACCTCAAGCTCGACGTGCCGCGCGTCAATCCCGCGGAACTGCGCGATGCCGAAGGCGGCGAATGCAGCGCCACGGTCCGCGCACGAGTGATCGCCGCCCGCGCACGCCAGGTGCAGCGTGCCGGCAAGCCGAATGCGTGGCTCGGCAACCGCGAAGTCGAACGCGACTGCGCGCTGGACGCCGGTGCGAAGAAGCTGCTCGACCGTGCCGTCGAACGGCTGGCGCTGTCGGCACGCGCGTATCACCGCACGCTGCGGGTCGCCCGGACGATCGCCGATCTTGCGCAGGTACCGCGCATCGACGCGGGCCATCTTTCCGAGGCGATCCAGTATCGGCGGTTCGAGGCGGGCTGAGACCGCTCGAGCTGCCGCGGTACCTCCCGTCACGAGTCCGCGCACAAGCGCTGCGATCGCCCGTCTCGCCGATCGCCATCGATCTTGGTGCACGCCCAGCCCCACCCGCTATGATCGAACCGCGATGAACGCGATCCATCATACCTACTGGCTGCTCGCGGGCGCTGCGGCGCTGGTGCTCGTCGGCATCGGCTCCAGTCTGGTCGCGCGTCGGTTCGGCGCTCCGCTGCTGCTGGTGTTCCTCGTGCTCGGCATGCTCGCCGGCGGCGACGGCCCGGGCGGCATCCAGTTCGACGACTACGCGACGACCTATCGCATCGGCTCGCTCGCCCTCGCGATCATCCTGTTCGACGGCGGCTTGCGCACGCGCCGCGAGAGTTTCCGCGGCGTATTCGCGCCGACCTTGCTGCTGGCGACGGTCGGCGTCGTCATCACGGCCGGACTGACCGGTGTCGCTGCGCACTGGCTGCTCGGGCTCGGCGCGGTGGAGGCGTTCCTGCTCGGCGCGGTCGTCGCGTCGACCGACGCGGCGGCGGTGTTCTTCCTGCTGCGCGCGGGCGGACTGCAGCTGCGTTCGCGTGTCGGCTCGACGCTGGAGATCGAATCGAGCGCGAACGATCCGGTCGCCGTGCTGCTGACGACGCTGCTCGCCGAGTACCTGGCGACGCCGGCGAGGCTGGCGCCGAGCGCGTTCGTGCTCGAACTCGTGGCACAGTTCGGCGTCGGCGCGCTGGCCGGTGCGGCCGGCGGTTTCGCGATCGCCGCGGCGATGCGCAAGCTGCCGCTGTCGGGCGGCCTCGCCGCCTTGTTCCTGATCGCCGGCGCGATCCTCGTGTTCGGCGCGACGGGTGCGCTCCACGGCAGCGCGTTCCTGGCCGTCTATGTGGCCGGCGTGATCGTCGGCAACCGCAATATCCCGGGTTTCGTGAACCTGCTGTCGGTGCTCGATGCCGGCACCTGGCTGTGCCAGATCGTGATGTTCCTCGTGCTCGGCCTGCTGGCGACGCCGCATGCGCTCGACGATGCGCTGTGGCCGGCGCTCGGCCTCGCCGCGTTCCTGATGCTGGTCGGCCGTCCGCTCGCCGTCACCGCGTGCCTGGCGCCGTTCCGCTACGGCAAGCGCGAGATCGGCTTCATCGCCTGGGTCGGCCTGCGCGGCGCGGTCGGCATCTTCCTCGCGTCGATCCCGATGCTGATGCGCCTGCCGCACGCGGCCCTGATCTTCAATGTCGCGTTCGTCGTCGTGCTGGTGTCGCTGCTCGTGCAGGGCTGGACGCTCGGCCTCGCCGCGCGTCTGCTCGACGTCGCGCTGCCGCATCGCGACCGCGAAGTCCGCCGCGTCGAACTCGACCTGCCCGGCTCGCTCGCGCGCGAACTGGTCGGCTACGAGGTCGCACCGGGCGCGGCGATCCTCGGACGCGCGGTATTGCCCAATTGGGCGCAGCTCGCGCTGATCGTGCGCGGCGGCGAAATCCTGATGCCCGAGGCCGGCAGCGCGCTCGCCGCAAACGACCATGCCTACATGCTGGCGCCACCCGGACGCGTCTACCGGCTCGACTGGCTGTTCGCGCCGCCTGACGAGGCGCGCGAGGCCGAGCGCGAGATGTTCGGCGAGTTCAGCTTCGATGCCGACGTGCGCCTCGGCGACGTCGCCGAGTTCTACGCGCTGCCGATCCGCCCGAAGGATGCGCCGCTGACCCTGGCCGAGCATTTTGCGAAGCGCTTCGAGCACACGATCGAAGTCGGCGACCGCGTGCGCCTCGGTCCGGTGACCCTGGTCGCGCGCGAACTGTCCGACGACGGCGTCGCCAAGGTCGGACTCAAGCTGGAACGCCTCGGCAAGGCATTGGCGCGGCCGGCGAACTGGTTCGGCGGCATCGCGCGGCTGTTCGGACGCCATTGAAACGAGGTAGGCGTGACATCATGCCGTGTGCGTTGTGGTTGGCGCTGCCCGCGACGAATGCCGGCGGCGATACAACCGGCCCGAGGTCGTGTGTCGGCCCGGATGAAGTCGATGGAATCCGGCGCTCGCCGGAATGACGAAACAAGAAAGCGAACCCCTCATGCACGCCCACGCACGCGAAGCCCTTGCCATCGAACCCATCCCCACACCGCCGCTCGGCGGCCAGCGCGCCGTCGTCGACGGCGTACGCGCGTTGGCCGAGCGCGGCGAAGCCGGCGTGCTCGCGGTCGTCGTCGAAACCGGTGGGTCGACCTATCGCAAGCCCGGCGCGCTGATCCTGCTCGACGCCAGCGGCGTGCGCGTCGGCGCGCTGTCCGGCGGCTGCCTCGAAGGCGAATTGGAAGCGGCCGCGCGCCACGTGCTCGCCGGCGGCGTAGCCGGCGACGTGCGTTTCGACACCAGCGGCGACGAAGATCGCGTGTTCGGTTCCGGCACCGGCTGCGGTGGGTCGACGCGGGTGCTGCTGCTGCCGTTACCGGCACAGGCTTCGCCGCTGCGCGAGGCGCTGCTCGACGCCGACGCGCGCGGTCTCGCGCTGCGTCTGACGCTGGCGACGGCCGCCGACCAGCTCGGCTGTGGCGATGCGCTCGTCGGTCGAACGCGCATCGATACGCGCCGCTACCGATTCGATCGCGACGGCTCCGCCTCGACGCAGACGAGCGCACTCGACGCACCGATCGTGATCGAGACGCGTCCCGCGCTGCGCCTGCTGCTGCTCGGCGCCGGGCCGGAAACGCGTCCGCTGCTGCAGCTGACGCGTCTGCTCGGCTGGCTCGTGGAACTGTGCGAGCACCGCCAGCGCTGGGCGCGCTTCGCCGAGGGCAGCGGCGTCGATCGCGTGCACGGCGGCGGCCCGGATGCGCTGCCGGCCCTGTTCGAACAGGGCGCGTTCGATGCCGCGCTGGTGATGAATCACAACTACCTGCTCGATGCGCGCTGCCTGGCCCATCTTGCCGCGACGCGCATCGGCTACGTCGGCTTGCTCGGCCCTGCCGCGCGCCGCGACGACCTGCTCGGCGAGATCGGCGGCAGCACGGCCGCGCTGCTGCGCACGCGCCTGCATGCGCCGGTCGGACTGCCGCTCGGCGGCGAAGGCGCCGAGGCGATCGCGCTGTCGATCGTCGCGCAGTTGCAGAACCAGCTGTCGCGCAAGGGACGCGACGATTGATGCCGCGCCCGGCGGCGTTCATCCGATGAGCGAAGCCGGCATGCTCTCGCACGGTGCAGTCCTGCTCGCCGGCGGCGCGTCGAGGCGGCTCGGTTTTCCGAAACAGCTGATCGAGATCGATGGCGAGCCGCTGCTGCGCCGCGTCGCGCGCGCGCTGCTCGCGACGTCGCCGCTCGACTGCGTCGTCGTGCTCGGCCACGAGCCCGAACGCATGCGCGCGGCACTCGATGGCCTCCCTGTGCGCAGCGTCGTCGCCGAACAGCACGCGCGCGGCATGTCGGCCTCGCTCGCGGCCGGCATCGCCGCACTCGATGCGCGCTGCCAGGCCGCGCTGGTCGCGCTGACCGACCAGCCGGCACTCGATGCAGCGCATCTGATCGCGCTGCGCGACGCATGGCGCTGCGCGCCCGACCACGCGGTCGCCAGCGCGTACGCCGATACGCGCGGCGTGCCGGCCGTGCTGCCGCGCGCGTGGTTCGCCGAGATCGCACAGCTGCGCGGCGACGTCGGCGCACGCGATCTGTTGCGCGCATCCGATCGCGCCATCGTCGCGATCGCGGCCGCGGCGCTCGAACGCGATCTGGATCGGCCGCAGGATCTGCATTGAATTCGTGCCATGCAGGCGCCATGGGTTTCGTCGAGCGCCCATGCAGTCGATGACACCGGCCGACACTTGTGAAATGTCTTGTATACCCCTGGAACGTTCGCACGCAGGCGTGTAGGCTTTTCGCTGCAGTTCTGAATCCGTCTCTTCAGGTCACCCGGCCCTCGCCGCACCGACCGGAATCGAGCCAGCCGTCGCGGCATTCGTCCAGCGACAGCCCCATGTAGAACGTTCTTTTCCCTTCTTTCCCCGCCAGCTCGGAGAACGACCATGAAACTCGTCGTCAATGGCCAGCCGCATGAAGTCGATGCGCCGGCCGACATGCCTTTGTTGTGGGTGCTGCGCGACATCGTCGGCCTGACCGGCACCAAGTTCGGTTGCGGCATGGCGCAATGCGGCGCCTGCACCGTTCATCTGGATGGCCAGCCGATCCGCTCGTGCGTGACACCGGCCTCAGCCGTCGCCGGCAAGGCGATCACCACGATCGAAGGACTGTCCAAGGACGGTACCCATCCGGTGCAGCGCGCGTGGCAGGAGGTCGACGTCGTTCAGTGCGGCTATTGCCAGTCCGGCCAGATCATGGCCGCGGCGGCGCTGCTCGCCGTCAAGCCGGCGCCGAGCGATGCCGACATCGATGCCGCGATGACGGGCAACCTTTGCCGCTGCGGCACGTATCAGCGCATCCGCACCGCCGTGCATCGCGCAGCCGAACTGACGAAGGAGAGCAGCCATGTGGCGTGACGCCGTCGATCTTTCCGCGGCCGTCCGCACAACAGCCGCGCCGTCCCCGTCCGGCGAAACCACGGCCGTTGCGGCCGCCCGCGTGGACACCGATTTGCAGCGGCGCGCGTTCCTGAAATCCGGCGCGGCTGCGGCCGCGGGACTGGTCATCGCGTTCTTCGTGCCGGCGGCGATGCGCAAGGCGCTCGCCGAAGAGGCGCACGCGGACGCACCCAAGCCGGCGGTGTCGCCCAACGCGTTCATCCGTATCGCACCGGACAGCAGCGTGACCGTGCTGCTGAAGCATTCGGAAATGGGCCAGGGCATCTGGACGTCGATCCCGATGGTCATCGCCGAGGAACTCGGTTGCGACTGGAGCAAGATCCAGGTCGAACATGCGCCGGCCGGTGCCGACTACGCGCACACCGCGTTCGGCATCCAGATGACCGGCGGCTCGACCAGCACCTGGGAATCGTTCGATCAACTGCGCACCGCCGGCGCGATGGCGCGCGAGATGCTGCTCGCCGCCGGCGCTTCGAAGCTGGGCGTGAAAGCCGCCGACTGCCGCGTCGAGCAAGGCTTCGTCGTCGCCGGCACGAAGAAGGTCAGCTTCGGCGAGGTCGCCGTAGCGGCGGCGAAGTTGCCTGCTCCGGCCAACGTGAAGCTCAAGGACGCGAAGGACTGGACCGTCATCGGCAAGCCGACGCGGCGTCTGGACAGCAAGGCGAAGACGACCGGCAAGGCCGAGTTCGGTATCGACGTGAAGCGGCCGAACCAGGCCGTCGCGCTGGTCGCGCGCGCGCCGGTGTTCGGCGGCACGTTGAAGAAGGTCGATGCGACGAAGGCGAAGGCGGTGGCCGGCGTGATCGACGTCGTCGAAGTGCCGAGCGGCGTCGCGGTGCTGGCCAAGCACTTCTGGGCGGCCAAGCAGGGGCGCGATGCGCTCGTGCTCGAATGGGACGCCGGAGCCGGCGCGGCCATTTCCACACCTGCATTGCGCGAAGAATATAAAAAGCTGGCGGCGACCCCCGGCGCGGTGGCGAAGACCGCCGGCGACGTCGATGCCGCGCTGAAAGGCACGCCGAACGTGATCGAAGCCGACTACGAGGTGCCGTTCCTCGCGCACGCGCCGATGGAGCCGCTGAACTGCACGGTGGAGTTCGCCAAGGACGGCAGCTGCGATATCTGGACCGGCACGCAGTTCCAGGGCGTCGATCAGATGGTCGCGGCGAAGATCCTCGGCCTCAAGCCCGAGCAGGTGCGCATCCACACGACTTTCCTCGGCGGCGGGTTCGGCCGGCGCGCAAACCCGGCCTCGGACTTCATCGCTGAAGCGGTCGAGGTCGCGAAGGCGTCGAAGCGCACAGTCAAGGTGGTATGGACGCGCGAGGACGACATCCACGGCGGCTACTACCGGCCGATGTGGCTGTCGCGCTTCCGTGCCGCCATCGGCGAGCAAGGCAAGCCGATCGCCTGGTCGCACACGATCGTCGGCCAGTCGATCATCGCCGGCACGCCGTTCGCGTCCGCGATGATCAAGGACGGTATCGACGCGACATCGGTCGAAGGCGCCGCCGACTCGCCGTATCTGGCGACGATTCCAGCGCATCGCGTCGACCTGCACTCGCCGACGAGTCCTATCACCGTGCTGTGGTGGCGCTCGGTCGGGCATTCGCATACTGCGTTCGCCGTCGAGAGTTTCCTCGACGAACTCGCCCACGCCGCCAAGCAGGATCCGCTCGAATATCGCCGCGCCCTGTTGCCGGCCGACTCGCGCGAGCGCCGCGCGCTCGACCTCGCCGCTGCGAAATTCGGCTGGGGCCAGCCGCTGCCGCAAGGTCACGCCGCCGGTGTCGCGGTGCATGAGTCGTTCGGCAGCTACGTCGCGCAGATCGCCGAGGTGTCGATCGAAGACAACAAGGTGCGCGTGCATCGCGTCGTCTGCGCGATCGATTGCGGGCCGGTCGTCAATCCGCTGACCGTCGAGGCGCAGATGCAGTCGGGCATCGTCTACGGACTCTCGGCCGCCTTGCATGGCGAGCTGACGGTGAAGGACGGCAAGGTCGAGCAGAGCAACTTCCACGACTATCCGGCGCTGCGCCTGGCCGAGGCGCCGAAGATGGAAGTGCACATCGTGCCGAGCACCGACAAGATGGGCGGCTGCGGCGAACCCGGCACGCCGCCGATCGCGCCGGCGGTCGGCAACGCGGTGTTCGCGCTGACCGGCAAGCGCTTGCGCCAGTTGCCGCTGCGCCTCGCGTAGCGGTGAGCGAGGAGCAGGCCGGCGGGTTCCGGTCTGCTCCTGCGCGCTTGCGGAGCCGCTGTTCGCCTGCCTGACCGCGGGCCTGTTTTCGCACGTTCAGCGTCGATCGGCGATGGTCGACGACGCCTTCGAGGAGAACGTGCGATGAACTATCTCTGGCGTGCTCTATTGACCGCAGCCGGCGCGGCAGGCGTCTTCTCCGCCGCACCGATTCGCGCGGCCTCGGCCGACGCCGATTTCGCCGTCGTGCAGCAGGTGCTGCAGCACCCACGCTGCCAGAACTGCCATATTCCGGGAAATCAGCCGCTGCAGTACGACCAGGGCAAACCGCACGCCCAGCTCGTGCAGCGCGGCGATGACGGCAAGGGCGCGCCCGGCCTGCCTTGCAGCACCTGTCACGGCAGCAGCAATCTCCCGGCGAGTTATGGGCCGAACGTGCCGCCCGGCGCTCCGAACTGGCATCTGCCGCCGGCCCACAAGAAGATGGTGTTCATCGGGCTCGGCGCGCACGACCTGTGCACACGCCTCAAGGACATGCGCGAGAACAACGGCAGGGATCTCGACGCCTTGGTCGAGCACGTCGACCACGATGCACTGGTGCTGTGGGGCTGGAATCCGGGCCCGGGCCGCGCGCCGGTGTCGGTGCCGCATGCGGATTTCGTCGCAGCGTTCAAGCGCTGGGCGGCGGCCGGTGGGCCGTGTCCGGGGTGAAGCGGAGGCACTGCTTCGCCGATCCGCGTTCAGCGTCGCGCGCCCGTTTCGTTCCAAACGGCACCGAGTGGATCGAGTTCTATCGTCGTCCGCTGCGACGCGCGAGGTCCGAAGCCGCAAACAGCGAGTACGCCCTCCTGCAACGGTTCGAGGCCGAACGCTCGCTCGATGTCCACTTCGTTGATCGCCGCCGTCACGTAGGCACCCCAGCCGCATTCGGTTGCCGCCAGATAAAGGTTCTGCGAAGCGTGGCCGGCTTCGAGCACGATGGCGCGATGGATCTTCGGATGCAGGCGGTACTTCCAGAACGAGCGCGCGAAGCGCGCCGCAACGACGAGCAAGACGGGAGCCGCCGCGAAATAGTCCTGGCCGGCGACAGCCGCCAGCGAGAGGGAGCCGGCTTCTTCGCGCGACAATTCGCCGAGCAAATCTAGCGCATGCGCTTGCACGTTGTAGTGGTATAGGCCGCTCGACAGCCCGGCGACACGCTGTACGATCAAATAGGCTTCCAGCGGATGAAGTCCGCCGCCGGAAGGATGATTCTTCTTGATCGCCACCGCACCGGGCGCGATGTCGTCGTAGGCCTGTGCACCGAATACGCGGTGCAGCAAGGCCGCCAGTTCGGCCGCGGCGATCCCGGCATCGACGTCGAAGTTGCGGCACGTGGCGCGCCGCGCCATCAGCGCATCGAGCGAGTCCGCCGCAGGGCGCTGCAGACCGATGCGCCGCTTCGCATCCACGCGCGTGTAGTGATGCGGCGGCGGCGGACCGTATTCGTCGATCAGGTCGGCAGTCGACTGGATGCGCGATTCGCCTTGCGCGGCAAGGCTGTCGACGCCGGACCAGCGGGAGAACATGTGCGCGGCCGCCAGCAAGGGATGCCACGGCGGGTCGATCAGTCCGGCGTCCGCTGCCGGCAAAGGCACAGACGCGTCTTCGACCAGCACGAGACCCCGTTCGATCAGGGACTGCAGGCGCTCCGCTCCGATGGCGCCGGCAACTGCCGGCCAGGGCGTCGAGCGGCTTTCGCCTAGACGGCCGAGCGCATCGACGTCGAGCGCATCGAGTTCGACGGGCGTGCCGAGGTGCGGTGCGAGCGCATGCCAGTGCTGCCGCATCCGCACGGCGTCGCCGCCCGTCAGCAAGGCTGCGAGATCGAACGCCGGGCGTTCCGACGCCTGCAGCAGCAACGCCCGACATCGGCGCACCGCACGACCTTCACCCATGCTCCAGTTCCCGCCAGCCGTTTGTGTTAGAAATGCGCCCCGCACGCAGCATTCGCGATACCGGACCGTCCGTATGAGCGCGCAAGCGTAAGGCATCGAGCGCGCGTCGTCGCGCGCGGGCCGACATGGCAAGGCTCCGCCGGCGGCGGGCCGTGCCGCAGCGTCGCCGACCGAACGATCGGCTTCGCTTCCCATCACTCAACCAGGGGCACCGAGTCATGATCAAGGGATCACCGTCGAACGATACGATTGCGAAGATTCTCGACCAGTTGGCGACCAGCCACGACTTTCGCGAGCAGATGCTCGGCGATCCGGTCGCAGCGATGAAGGCACACGGCATCGAGGTTGCCCCGAACGATGTGCCGGCGACGCGCAGCCTGCCGTCGATGGCCGACATCGCGACGATGCGGGATCAGTTCCGCGCCAATCCGCAGGACAAGTCCTGCATCGCCGTGTTCATCGTGATCGGCGCGAAGTAATCCGGCCGCGGGCGCCCGAGGGCGCCCGCGGCTGGCCCGCAGCCGTTGTCGGGCTCGCCGAGTACCGGCGGTTTCAGTGACTCGGCTTGGCCGGTGCCGGTGCTGCGCCCGCGTCGCCGGCATTGGCCTGGCGCAACACCAGCAGGTTTGGAATCAGCGCGGCTTCGTTCTCCAGTTCGGCGACGGCCTGGCCGCGATGCTGCTGCAGCCAGCGCGCCTGTTCCTGCGCGTGCGCAGTGTCCTTGTTCGCTCGGTAGGCGAGGCGCAACGCGGCGTGAGTCTGGTAGTACTCGCGGCCGTCGAGCAGTGCCGCCAGGCAATCGATGCGCTTGGGTACATCGGCCGCGAACTGCACTTCGCAGTCGGCGCTGCGCCACAGCGCGCCTCGGTCGTAGTAGCCGTGATCGAGGGCCGTGCCGCGCACGGCATCGAGCGCCGAACGCGCGCGCTCGGCGTCGCCTGAACGCACGGCCTGCATCGCCGCGAGCGCCAGATGGATCGATGCGCTGCCGTCGACGGAAGGCGCCTGGCCGCTCGCGCGCTCGGTCTCGCTCGCGATCAGCTCAGCGAGTTCGTGCGTCGCATCGGGGTTGCCGACGGCCTGATCGAACGAAGCGCGCGCCAGCAGGATTCGCGCGCGCTGTGCGCGCGAAGACGTTTTCGCACTCGCTTGCGCGGCCGCGTCGAGCGCCGCCCGCACCTGCTCGTCACGCCCTTGGTCGATCGCCACGGCCGCGAGCTTGAGCTGCTTCTCGGCCTGGATTGAATCGGGAACGGCATTCGGTACGCCTTCCAGCCGAGCCGCGACCGCCGCGTAGCGTCGCGCGGCGAGGTCTGGCGCGACGTCCTCGAAATGCGGCGCGATCGTGCCGAGCTTTTTCGCCTCCTCGACGTATTTCATGGCGGCGGCGTCATTGCCGCGCTCGGTCTCGATCACCGCAAGGCTGAGCCAGCTCAAACCGCGCAACGGGTGATGCGAGTTCGCTATCGCGGTGAAGTGCGGAACAGCTTCGTCGAAGCGGTGTTGATACCAGTAGTAGCCGAGTCCCAGGTTCTGCTGCGCCGCGATCGCGTCCGGGTAGAGCTGCACGGCCACGGCCCATTTTTCGATCCACTTGTTGGCGTCCTCGAACTGCGCGAGTGTGCCGTCGAGGAAAAGCTGCTCGCGTGCGCTCAGGCGATCGCGATTGGCCTGGGCTGATTGCAGGCTCGCGTAGGCGGACTTGGAGTCGTTGAGATAGGCGTTCTGCATGGTGCTGAGGCGGCTCCATGCGAGCGCGAACTTCGGATCGAGCCGCAGCGCTTCTTTCAGCAACAGCAAGGCATCGTTGATCTTGCCGCGGCCGTACTCCTCTTCGGCCTTGCCAAGCGCGCGTAGCGCTTCGAGATTGCTCGTGGTGATCTGCGCCAGCGGTGCCGACGTGTTGCCAATCGCGGCTAGGGATTCACCTAGGCGGCCGCGCATCCGCTTCAGCAACTCGTCCATGCTCGGCAACACCGAGTCCTCGCCCGCACCATCGACCGAGTCGCTGTACACCGACGTCTGCGTGTTCGGATCGACGACTTCCGCGGTCAGGCGCACGTGGTCGCCGACTTCCGCGATGGTCGGCAGGATCAGCGCGCGCGCGTTTTCGCGCAACGCGACTTCCGCCCCCGTCGCGCGATCGAGCACGGTCCCGGCCGGGTCGCGCTCCATGCGCTTGAGCGCCGAGCGCACCTGCAGCTCCGGAATCACGTTGACGTAGCGCGACTGCTCCAGGCCGACGCGAAACGCGGTCTGCAGCGAGTCGTCGAATACCTTCTGGCTGGTCAGGTTCTTGAGGCTGCCGACGACGACCCAGTCGCGGTTCGCGAACGCGATCGCCGGCGCGGGCTGGAACAGGTACCACGCGGGAACCGCGATCAGCACGAGCAGCAGGACGCCCTCGATCACGACGGTCGCCGGCCGGCGCCAGAACGGCACCTCGCGATGCGCTTTGCCCGACCACGGCGGCGGTTTCAGCGGCGCGACGCCTTCCTCGCCGACTTCGAACACCGGCACCGGATCGGGTACGCCCTTGAAGCGATAGCGCCCGTGCGTGCGCCAGCGCACACGCGCAAGCTGCTCGCCGAGTTCGCCCTGCGCGCGATGCGCGATGTCGTAGGCGACGCCGGACAGCAGGATCTGGTTCGGCAGCGCCAGCTGCATCAGCCGCGCGGCGACGGGCTTGACCAGGCCTTCGACCTCGGTCGGCTTGGCGCCCTTCTGCACGTCCTGCGCGAGGTTGTCCCACACCACCACTTCGCCGACGTGGATGCCGAAGCGCGCCGCCAGCGAAGCCTGTTCGGCGGTGCCGAGCGCGGCGATGTCGCGCAGGTAGGCGAGCGCGAACGCGACGGCCTGGATCGGCCGTTCGAACATCAGCAGGAAACCGTCGGTCTTGTCGATCTCGCGGCCGCCGTGCTGCTGCATCAGCGCCCGCGCGAGACGATCGTGCCGGCGGAACAATTCGGCCGCACGCTGATCGCCGAGACGTTCGACGAGCGCGGTCGAATCGACCAGATCACACACGACGAGCGTGCGCAGCACCGCCGTCGCCGTTTCGGCGGCGCGATCGACTTCATGCATCGGTAATGCGGCGGTCACGCTCGGCGCTCCCCCCTGGGCTGGCCTTGTGGCAATTTTGCTATGTATAGCGCGGCCTTGCCAGCACAATCGGCCATGAGGTCCAGCTTCGCCGTCAGGCGGACGGCCAGACCGCCCCGAGCGGGTCGAATTCGACCTCCTTGCGCTCCGGCGCCCGGATGCCGAAGCCGCAGACCGCGAGCGGCCCCTCTTCGAGCGGATCCAGGCCGAACGCTTGCTCGATGTCGACCTCGTTGACGGCCGCCGTGATGAACGCGCCGAGGCCGAGTTCGGTCGCCGCGAGGTAGAGCGTCTGCGACAAGTGGCCGACATCGAGGATCAGCGCACGATAGGCCTTGGCATGGTTTCGGTATTTCCAGAAATTGCGCACGAAACGGCTGGTCGGCATGACCATGACGTGCGCATCGACGAAATAAGCCTGCGCGGCGACGAAGCGCTTGGCCAGCGTGGCGGCCTCGTCGGGGGCCAGGG
>Ga0207671_10004196_pt1 | contig 13901 bp, 13 predicted proteins | sample KBSC24metaG_FD_184352 | JGI IMG/M metagenome (GOLD analysis project Ga0207671, IMG submission 184352) | Corn rhizosphere microbial communities from Kellogg Biological Station, Michigan, USA - KBS C2-4 metaG (SPAdes) (version 2) | ecosystem: Host-associated > Plants > Roots > Rhizosphere > Soil... | reverse complement strand
GCTCGCGCCGCGGATGCGCGTCAGGTCGACCACAAGCTCGATGCCGAGGAAGACCGCAATCGCGAGCGCGCCGCGCAACACCTGCTGCCACGACAGCTGCCACATCGCCTGATCGGGGTAGTTCTGATGCACGATCAGCGCGATGGCGCCGACGAAGACACCGTGCGCGAGCGTGAAGCCGAACGTGGCGATCGCGTACTCGCCGATCAGGCCCATCTCGGCCGGCTTGTCGTTGACCTGGATACCGAGCCGGTTCGAGTGCCGCCAGTAGCCTCGCTTGCGCGTCCACGCGCGATGCGCGAAGAGCCGGATGAGCGTGCAGAACCCGATCAGGAGGTTCTCGAACCAGTACAGCACGAGCACGTTGATCGCGGACCAGTGGAAATACAGCACGCCGACCAGCGGCACGACGTTGATCAGCAAGGCGAGCACGACGGCGCCGAACTTCGACGGCTGCGGCACGCCGGCGGAAGGCGCATTCGGTGCGGCAGTGTCCATGACGACCCTCCCCGATCGTAGGCATGCCCATGTTAGCGGCAAGCGCGTCGCGCCGCGCGCGACCTGTCGCAAGGGAACGCAGGACCACTCTGTATGAGGCCGCGCCCTCGCCGCAGCTCTTTCCTGGGCGAAAAGGGATCGTGATGCACCCGTGGATGCCTAAGGCCGCATCCACACGGAGAAGACGAGAGCGCACAGCAACGCGATGCCTAGAACCAGCCCCAACCCCCGAACCATCCAAACGACTCGGTGCACATAAGCCGGCGTATTCGAACCATCCGGATTGTTGAACCCACCCGGAAGGTCATCTTCGAGCTTCGCGACCCAGCCGTTGACGAAAATGGCGAGGGTCGCAATGACAAACGAAACGAGAAAGCTCATGCCCGAGACAGCCGAAAGCCCGACTGCGAGCAGCGTCGAAAGGAGCCATGGAAACAAGCGCAGCGCGAGCGATTTCACGGTGTACCTCAGGGCGACGACGACTCCAAGTCTCGCGTGAACCGACGACGCAATCCAGTGCGAGCAATCACTGCTTCGCCCCCTTCTCTTTCGGAAGCTTCTGCTTCACGCGCTCGTACAGCGACACGCGCCCGAGCGCCTTGTCGAGCCGGTCGAGCGCGTCGACGAGGTGCTTCGCTTCCTTGTCCAATTCGACCGATGTCTGGTTGAGGATTTCCCACAAGGGCTCGAGGCGTCGCACCAGCTTCTTGCCGGCTGCGGAAAGGCGCAGTCGCCGGCTGCGCGCGTCGTCGGGATCCGGTTCGGACTCGACGAGCCCGGCTTCCTCGAGGGAACGGCGAGTCTGGCTGACCGACGAATGGCGGATGCCGAGCATCGTCGCGAGTTCGCCGACCGAGAGCGCGTCCGCTCCGGCCAGCTGTTCCAGAATGCCGACCCAGCGCTGCTGAATCGCGAAGCCGAGTTCAGCGTATATGCGTCCGGCATCTTCATCGAGGCTCTCGGAGAGTCGGCGAAGTCGCGCACCGATGGCCGCCGGGCCGTACTTACGTGTGCGGTCCATTGCGCTCCTTGCATATCTGTAGGCGCCTACATATCATGTCGATCAGACCTCCAAGCATCGGTGCGACGCTATGCGTGTGTGGATTCTAGCCATCTTCTTCGCGGCTTTCGTCGGTGTCGCCAACGGCGAGGAAGCCGCGGCGTCGAAGGGCGCCGACGGTGCGACCCGCCTCTACTCGCCCGAAGAACTCCGCGCAGATCTCGACCAGATGTATCGGGGGCTGCAAGCAGCGCATTTCGATCTCTATGCGTTCACGACCAAGGCGGAACTCGATCGGCGCTACCGCCAGGCGCGAGCGAGCCTGCGTCAGCCGTTGACGTTGCTCCAGGCGAAGACGCGGTTCCAGTTGTTCGCCGCTCGGGTGCGCATGGGGCATACGCGCGTCGACTCGCCGGCTGCGGATTGGCGCCGGTATCGCAAGGATGGCGGCAAGGGATTTCCGCTGCAGATCCGCATCGTCGACGAGCATGCCTACGTCGCGGAGAACCTCAGCGGCCTCGACGACATCAAGCCGGGCGACGAAATCAGGAGCATGGATGGTCAATCCATGCGGCAGTGGCTCGCGCGAACGGAGCGGCACGTATCCGCCGAAACGGCCGCGATGGCACATTCCCTGATGGAGTACGACTTCGCGATGTATGCATGGCTCGAACTCGGTTCTGTCGAGGGTTTCGACATCACCATCGATCGCTCCGGCGCTCCGCCTCGTCGCCTGCGGCTGCCCGCCCGAACCAGCGCCCAAATGGATGCCGCGCGCGCCGCGCAGCCGCCCGGCTTGGATCTGGAGCAGCCCCTGCGCGATGCGCGGATCATCGAGCGCGGCGTCGCCTACCTGCGCCCAGGTCCGTTCTACAACGCCGAGGCGAAGACCGAGGCCGACGCATGGGATGTTTCGAGCTTTCGCGATTTCATCGATCGATCGTTCGGCACGTTCCAAGCGGCGCATGCCGATCGGCTCATCGTCGACCTGCGCGGCAATCCAGGCGGCGACAATCTCTTCAGCGACGTGATGGTTTCCTGGTTCGCCAACCGCCCGTTTCGGTTCGCTTCGCAGTTCAAGATCAAAGTCAGCGAAGCGTCGATCGCGGCGAATCAGGCGCGCATCGATCACGATGCGGCCGCGGCGGGTCCCATTTCTCAGAAGTTCGCGCAGCTCTACGCGCGGTCCCGCCCCGGCGACATCGTCGACTTCGATATCCCCTTGGCGCAACCGCGAACGGGCTCCCGCTTCGAAGGCAAGGTTTTCGTCTTGATCGATCGGCAGTCCTATTCCAATGCAGTGGCCGTCGCCGCGCTCGTCCAGGACTACGGGTTCGGTACGATCCTCGGAGAAGCGACATCCGACATGGCGACGACGTTCGGTGCGATGGAACAGTTCAGCCTGACCCACACGGGACTGTCCGTCGGCTTCCCGAAGGCGAGAATCGTGCGACCGAATGGCGACCTGCGCTCTCGCGGCGTCACTCCCGACAAACCGCTGCGCATCCCGATCGTGCAATCGCCGGCCGACGACGTGTTGCGCGAAGCAGCGGCTATTGCGGCGGATGGATAGTCGGCCCGCTCCGAGTTCTAATCGCATCCACGCGCGTTGCGAGCACAGGACGGCGGGCATACCATTCATGCACCATGGATCCGCTCTACAAGAAGGCCATCACCCAGGGAATCGCGGGAATCGCCGTATTCGCCGCCCTCATTTTCTTGCCCGCAGGCACGTGGCACTACTGGCAAGGATGGCTCTTCATCGCAATCTTTTCAGCCTCGACCATCGGCTTCACCGTCTATCTCGCCCTCTACGACCGACCGCTTCTCGAGCGCCGCATGAGCGTGGGACCACAACATGAGAAGGAATCGTCGCAGAAGATCATCGTGTCGCTCATCATTCTGGCTTTTTTCCTCTTTCTCATCCTGCCTGCACTCGACTACCGCTTCGGCCTCTCGCCGGTACCAGCGTACTTGTCCGCGGCAGGGGAAGTCGTCATCGTATTGTCATTCCTCTTCATCTTCTGGGTGCTGAAAGTCAACAGCTATGCGGCAGCCAACGTCAGCGTCGCGAAGGGGCAGGAAGTAATCGATACGGGTCCTTACGCGTACGTTCGTCATCCCATGTACGCCGGTGCGCTCTGGCTTTTCGTCGGCATGCCGCTTGCGCTCGGCTCTTGGCTCACGATCTGCCTTGTCCCGCTCATCATGCCGGTGCTCTTCTGGCGGCTTCTCGACGAGGAAAAGATCTTGCGCCGCGATCTTCCCGGCTACAGCGAATACGCAAGCCGTGTGCGCGATCGCCTCGTTCCGCATGTCTGGTAGAAATCGGTGCCCCGCGACGGTCCGGAAGACGTCTATCGAGCTGCGGTGCGTTTGGCTCATGAGCATCCGGCGAAGAACCAGGACCACGTCGCGCCGGTCATGGCGAACTCGCGGTCGACGATCGTGATGCCGCACAGGCAGTAGCGGCCCGCGCAACCGTCGGCGCGCAAGCGAAAAAACGCGAGGCATCGAAAGCACTTGTAAAGCCGCACGTAAAGACTCGCTACATTCAGGACCACGTCACGCTGGTACGCGACGCCGCGAGTAGCATCCTTGGCGTGCGGATATTTCGGATGTCGTCCTCGTGAGGCCCGCGGTCATGTTCAGAGCGAGTAAACCGGTCGGCCTGCTACTTGCCGTGGCGGGCGTCGTCGTGGCAGCACGCGCGTTGCCAGTGCAGGCAGCAGACGGCGATTCGGCGCCTTCGACACCGGTCATGTCCGGCGTCCTGGCCGGCAGCGCGAGCACCGCGCCGAGCCTCGATCCGGCACCCACGCGACAGCCAGCGGCGATGCCCGCGACAGCGTATACGCCACCTAACGCCGCGCAATTGATTCAATTGCTGGCTCCGGTCGCGGTGTTCCCCGACACGCTGGTAGCTGAAGTGCTCGCGGCAGCGAGCTATCCGGATCAAGTCGTGGCCGCCGATGCGTGGCTGGCGCAGAGCGGCAAGCCCACCGGGGCAGCGCTTCAGCAGGCGCTCGAGCAGCAGAACTGGGACGACGGCGTGAAGGCGCTGACGGTGTTTCCCGAGGTATTGCATCAGATGGCGCAGAACCCGCAGTGGACCGCGGCGCTCGGCGATGCGTACGTCAACGATCCGGTCGACGTCATGAACGCCGTGCAGGCGCTGCGTCAGAAGGCTGTCGCCAGTGGCAATCTCAAGTCGAACAAGTACCTCACGGTGACGAGCGCTCCGAGCGACATGGCCAAGCTCCCGGCGGACGCCTCGGCGGACTCGTCCGAGCCGCCGGTGTATGAAGGGCCTGCGGTGGTGCCGCCGCCCGAACGCATCGTCGAGGTCGCGCCGGCCGATCCGGACAACGTGTACGTGCCCTACTACGATCCCGGCGTTTTCTACGGCGCGCCGATCGGCGTGTGGCCGGGTTATGCATACGCATGGCCGGCGCCGTTCTATTACGGCCCCGACTTCGGAGCGTTCGCGTTCGGCGCCGCCATCGCGATCGACATCGGCTTCGGCCGTTCGTGGGGTTGGCATTCGTGGCACACGCGCTGGGGCCCGGGCTACTACGGACATGGCTGGCGCGGACCGACCGTCGTGCACGACAACCATCCCTACGTCGATCACTCCGATCGAATCGTCAACCATTTCGCGCCGCACGGCTCGCTCGGACGCGGCCGCATCGAACCCTCGGCGCGCGGCGCAGAGCGGGTCGCGGACACGCCCGCGCGCACGGGCACGGGATCCAATCCTGTGCCGCCGCGCGGCGCCGAATTCTCCGGCACCCGTGTGGCGCCCGAGAACTTCAGCCGCATGTCGATGCCGCACTTCGACAGCCCGGTGACGCAACACGGCAGCAACGTCGGGCGCGGCCAAGCCGCTTCTGCCGCGCCCGCCCCCGCTCGCGAAGGCACGCTCGCGTCGAGTCACTACGCGCCTGCGCGCACCGCGATGGGTACGCGCGAGCCCGGCGCTTCGACAGGTTATGCACGAGGCGAAGGCTTCGGCCGCGGCGTGCCCATGCAGTCGCGCGCCTTCGAGCAGCGCCCCCTGTCGCCGCGAGGGAATGTCGTACCGCGATCTTTCCAGGAAGGCGACTTCGAGCCTCGCGGCCGTGCGGCGGCCGGCCGGTCGGCGCCATCGGGCGCCGCGCCGCGCGGTGGAGGCAGCGGTGGGCGCGCCGGCAACGGAGGGCGTCGCTGACGTCAGCGTGCAGGACTCGAGGCGCCCAGAACCAAGCGCCTCCATCGCTCCTCGCCGAGGACGGAGCGATTTCTATTTCCGAGCGGCAACCTCCGCCACCCTAGCGGGAACATCACCCGCGATCGGCTGCTGCGGCGCGCCCTTCCACCTCCACAACACAACGATCAGCAGCACGTCGACGACGACCGCGAAGATGCTCGCTTCGGGGCCGAAGGTGCCGCCGGTAACCCATTCGGGCCTGTCCTGCAGCAGCGGATGGAACCAGCCGGTCTGCCCGAAACCGCTCACGTCGAAACCGAGCAGGTGGCCGAGCGTCCAGTTCCAGCCGAGGTGGATGCCGACCGGCATCGCGAGGCTGCGCGTGCGCAGGTAGGCCAAGCCGAGCAGCACCGCGCCGAGGAAGAGTTCCACGGTGGCCCAAGCCAGGGTCGCACCCTGCATGCCCGGGTTGTCCCAATGGCCGGTCGCGAACAGCAAGCCCGTGGCGATCAGCGCGACCCACGGTCCCACACCCGCCACGAGGCGCTGGAACACGAAGCCGCGGAACAGCGTTTCCTCGAACAGCGCGACGAACAAGAACACGTAGGCGCCGCGCACCAGCGTCGCCAGGCTGCGCGCGGGGTCCAGTTCCAGGCGCGCGCCACCCACTGCCCAGATCATCGCCACCGCGAGCAGCGCCGTCGCGACGCCGAAACCGGTGCCGACGCCGAGCTCGCGCGCCCAGCGGCGGTCCAGCACGAAGCCGATGCTCGACAGCGGCTCCCTGCGCAGGCGCACGCAGATCCAGGTGACCAGCAGCAGGAAGCCCAGCCGCAGCGGCTCCAGGCCGTCCTTCGACACGCCCAGTTGCTGCAGCGCGTGGCTCACCGGCGTGTACACCAGCCGGCTCGCGAGCATCAGCGCGATGAAGACGAGAATCCACCAACCGTTGCGCAGATGGCCGTCGGAACCGAAAAGGATCTTCTTCAAGCGCACCTCGGAAGAAAGGAAAAGGATCGGAACGGGGGCCGCATTGCCGCCCGGGCTCACAATGTATCTTTACATTAAGATACTTGATATCAAGATATACTTAAACAATCGCCCGGATAGCCCTATGGCACGACAGACGGAACGCGACGACGACAGGATCGACCGGCTGCTGGCCGAGTGGCAGACGGAGCGGCCGGAACTCGACTCGGCCGCGATGGCCGTCGTCGGCCGGCTGCTGAACATCGGGCGCCAGCTGGAAGCGCGCGCCAACACGGCACTGCGGCCGCTCGGCCTGCACTACACGGATCTCGACGTGCTGGCGACGCTGCGCCGCGGAGGACGCCCCTACCGGCGCACGCCAACCCAACTGCGCGATTCGGTGCTGATCTCGTCAGGCTCGATGACCGCCTGCCTCGACCGCCTGGAGCGCACCGGCCTGGTCGAGCGCATCGCCGATCCACACGATCGCCGGTCCAGCGCTGCCGCGCTGACGGGTGAAGGGCGCAAGCTGATCGACAAGGCCATCGCGGTGCGCTTCGCGGAGGCCGCGGATGCGCTTGCGGGCTTGTCTGCCGGCGAACGCTCGCATCTTGCGGCGCTGCTGAAGAAACTGGGCCAGACGTTGGAGCGGTAAAACAACTACGGGTCGACCACGCACCAACGAACCTCGCCGACTGATGCCAGTAGGCGCCCGTTCAAACGGATAGTTCCTCCGTCCCCGCGTCCGCTTCTTCACTGCCCCGACTTCCGGCAGCGTGCGAATCACACGCCCGCGCAGCAACCCGATAGGCCCTGGGCGACTTGCCGGTGACGCGCTTGAAGGCCGTGCTGAAGGCGCTTTCGGATGCGTAGCCGAGCGATTGGGCGACCACCGTCACAGGCGTGCGCTCTTCGCGCAACGCGCGTTCGGCAAGGCGCATGCGCCATTCGGTGAGGTAGGTCAGCGGCGCAACACCGGCGATCGTTCTGAAATGGAGTGCGAACGTCGTGCGGGACATCGCGCATGCTTCGGCGAGTTCGTCGAGGTGCCAGGCGCGCGACGGATCGCCGTGCATCAACCGCAAGGCGGGCGCAACACGTGTGTCGCCCAGCGCCCGCAGCCATCCGGCGGGCATCGCGGTGGACGTTTTCAGATGGGCGCGCAGGATCTGGATGAAAAGAAGCTGCGCCAGTTGTGCGGACGCGAGCTGCGTGCCGGGCTGTTCGGTGGCCCGTTCTTCGACCAGTTGCTGGAGCAGCCAGCGGAAGGCCGTCGCCTGCGGCGAGGCGGCCGGTACGTGTATCCACGGCGGCAGAACATCCGACAGCAGCCGCCCGCTGGCTGGATCGAGCAGGACATGGCCGCCGATGTGGCCGAAGTCGGCGCCATCGCCCAACTGCGCCGTGGTTCCGCCCGCGCCGGCAAATGCGCTCATCGCGTCGACAGGCGACACACTCAGATCGCTGGCGAGCACGAAGGATCGCTTCGCGGACAGAAGCCCGACGTCTCCGGTGTCGAAGCGAATCGGCTCCGCCTCGCCGTCGATGCGAACCCAGCAATGACCCTTCACGATCGCAAAGAACTTGATCTTGTCAGGCGCCGGGAAACGGAGAGCCCAAGCACCGCCCGCGGTGAAACCACCGGTGACGAGCGATTGGGCGCTCGTGAACTTGAGGACGTCGGAGAAAGGATCGGCGCTCATATCCGCACTATCGCGAAAGTAATTCGCACTTTCAATTATTCACAGTACGGACCGCCCTGCCTAACCTGGATGGACCAATCCATCAGGAAATCGGCATGAACGAACCATGCGTACTCGTCACCGGAGGAACCGGCTTCATTGCACAGCACTGCATCCTCGCCTTGTTGCGCGAAGGGTATCGCGTGCGAACCACCGTCCGTTCGCTGGCGCGCGAAGCGGAGGTACGGAACAACCTCAGGACGGGTGGCGCCGAACCGGGGGATCGCCTGTCGTTCGTCACCGCGGATCTGGGCGACGACCGTGGTTGGGCGGAAGCCGTCGCCGGGTGCACCTACGTGCTGCACGGCGCTTCGCCGACGCCGTCGGGCGATCAAATCCGCGAGGAAGATTGGATCAGGCCCGCCGTCGACGGCAATCTGCGCGTTCTGCGCGCCGCGCGCGATGCCGGGGTCAAGCGTGTCGTACTGACCTCCGCCTTCGGTGCGATTTGCGCCGGGCATCCGCAACTGAATCGGCCATTCGATGAGACGGATTGGAGCGACCTGACGGGCAGCAACATCTGGCCCTATCAAAAGTCGAAGACGCTTGCCGAGCGTTCGGCCTGGGACTTCATCGCGCGAGAAGGCGGCGACTTGGAACTGTCCGCCGTCAACCCGACCGCAGTGCTCGGGCCGGTACTCGGCCCCGACTATTCGCATTCGATCCGGACGATCACGAACATGCTGGATGGCCAGCGCGGATGCCCGAAAGTCAATTGCGGCTTCGTCGATGCGCGGGACGTCGCGGATCTGCATCTGCACGCCATGCTTCATCCCGCCGCCAAGGGCGAGCGCTTTCTTGCGATCGCCGGCGACAGCCTGTGGCTGAGCGAGGTGGCGAAGGTGCTGCGCCGTCGCATGGGCACGATGGCCAGCAAGGTGCCGACATGGGAACTGCCGAACTGGCTGGTACGCCTTGCAGCGAGGCGGAACCCTGGGCTACGAGGCGTCGCCACACTGCTCGGCAGGAACATGAACGCGACGAGCGAAAAGGCCATCCGCCTGCTCGGCTGGGCGCCGCGCTCCAGTGAAGAGGCCATCGTGGCGACGGCCGAAAGCTTGATTCGGCTGGGCTTGCTCCGCGAGTCGAAAGAAGGCGCGTAACGTGTCTGGGACGAAATGATAGATGGCCTCGGAGCGAGCCACCGACGACGCGACCTACGCGCACGGGCGCATCGGCACGATGCTGGCGGATGTCGAGTCGAGCGCAGGCGTCGGGGCCGAGCGCGACAACCCTGACGTAGCTAGACCTGCGCAGGCGACAATCAATTCCCAGTGCCAACGTGCATGCCGAGAATCTCGCAGTCGCGAGTAACGATCTGCGGATCGAACAAGAGCCCCATGACAAAGTCCTCATTCTCACGCATGGAAACAAACCCACCGACGAAGCCGAATACTTCGGATCTATCTCCGTCCGGCCTCAGCACGGTGAACGCTCCGCACACCCGGCGTTCACTTGGATTGTCCTTCATCGATCGAACGATTACTTCGGTCAGATGAGCGCTTCGCCCATTCTCTACGTCCGCGCCAATCGCCGCCAAGAGTGCCTCAAGCTCGCTTCTCGTGGCGATTCTCGGTTTACCGAGATTCTCCGCTAGAGCTTGTGTCGCCTTTGGAGGCAGGAGGATTCGTGTATTCGCGTTTGCCGAAAAGGCAAGGACTGCCAAGAACGCGATCACACATCTGCCGTAGAGCTTGCAGCTACGCATGAGGGTCACCTACGCCGCCAACCTGTGCTCGTAGTACGGATGCCGCTGCAGGCTATAGCGCGTAGTCGTGTGTGCGCACAACTAGTTCGCTATGACACTGGTTCGCGGCACGCTCAAGCAAACAGAGAGGGCTGCGGCCGCTATTGGCCCGGACATTGCGATCGTACCTGTGGAACGTTCTGGAACCAACGGCGGTAGGTCTCGGCCGCCCATTGGGCGGCCTCATCCGCAATTTGCGGGTTCAAGGCTGCGCGCTGCGTTTCCAGTCGCCCGTCGAGGATACGGCCGCGTTCCACGTCGCCGACACCATATCGTGCTAAGAGTGCAAAGCGGTATTCCCGCGATGGATCTGTATAAGCGCCTTGGGCCATGCGCGCCATAGCTGGGCGGCGCTTCCCGCTCAATCGTATCGGTCCTTCAAGCATGTCGACTACCGACCAATCTCCGCGTTCCAGTGAACTTTGCAGCAAAGTCTGAAAAGTTCCATCCTGCATTGCGGTTGAGGGGTGATTGTCGAGCCAATCTCGCAGCCAGCAGTTACCTGCCTCGATGTCTCCTGCCTGTGCGGCCACCAGCGCGTCAGCGAAAAAAGTTTCGTCGGGTAGCACTGGCGCGTCTGCGCAATCAGCTGCGTGTGCGTCTACGAAAACTTGATTCGCGTCGAGTGCATCCATGATGTCACTCGAATGCTGAGGCTGCTCCGGATGAGTGAAGTTCGCATCGTCCGCAAGGTATTCTTTCGCGAGCTGGTTACGATCGCCAGTAAATGGGAGAACGTTCCGGTAATGACGGCACGTTGCCTCGCGTCTGTACTCAGCGATATCCGACCGACTTGGATTTCGCGGTGGGGCTGAGTTAGCCGCCAACGGGCGTATTGGCTGTGATCCAGCTCCGTCGATGCCCGCCCTATCGTCCGCGCCGCGCGCATTAATTCCGAGCGACACCATCGAATGAGGCCGAGACGGACGCGAGTAGTGCACCCACAACGCGGCGAACGATAGCGCCAGGACGAGTGCCGATACGACAGCCCGTTGCCAACGTCGCATTCTTGAAGTATCCGGTCGCGGACGTATTACGGGCTTCATCGACCTACGCAAGTTCCAATGCCGGCTGAGGCGTGATGCCACCATATTTTGACACGGATCTAGTCGACCACGTCGTCAGTAGGCAGCCAAGTGCGTCTTGGACCTGATCGCCTGGTAGCCATGGTGACCTCCTTGTGGGGAGGGCGATGCTACGGGTCGAAGTCTCACGGAGAGAGAACCGCGTCAGGGCGCGGCTCACGCGGCGTTCAAGCACCGGGCGTGCCCGGAACTCACAACAGGCCCTCGCAAGCGCCCAGCTCTCCTCTATGCAATATTCGACTGCCTGATAGACTGAATCGGCACGGCGATGTCGCCGCTTGAGTGGCTATCGGGGATGTGTAGTGCGCCTTGCTCACAAGCGTTACTCGATCTCAATGCTGGCACTCGCAATGTCGGTGGCCGCAAATGCGTCCGCTCCAGCGAGTCCGAATGAGCGAGAACCTACCGAAGCAACCTATGTGAAGGTGACTGCCAAGGTCTTTGTTACCGAAGCCGGAATACCTAAGACTGTCGAAATTCTTTCCGTCGAGCCGCCACTGAGTCCGGCGACAGAAGCAGACTTCGCGAGCACGACCAAGAGTGCGCTTCTCACTTGGACGTTCCGCCCCAACCAAGAGAACGGACGGCCGGTCGCTGGCTACGTCATCGCACCTGTGATGATCGACATTTCGGACAACATACCGATTCGCAGACCTTGAGCGTTCCCCGCCGGTCGCGCTGCCGTATCTGTTCGCGAGGTTGTCCCGTCAAGCGATACCTCCGGTCTGTTCGCGAGGTTGTCCCGTCAAGCGATACCTCCGGAAAAACGCCAAGCGCGAGCCGCTTTTCCTTCCCGCCGTGTCGGCACTTCCAGCGCCAATACTTCGCGCCGGTTAGCATGACTTCGAGGTACAGGCCGCCCTGCCGCGAGCTTGTATTTCGCTCCCCTCGGCAGTGCCTTACTGGCCGTCGCCGCCGTCAATGTCTTGGCCGGCATTTGTTCCCCCAGCTCCGCTCAAAGATCCCCCGATTGTTCCCCCCAAGCTCCCCCGGATTCGAGCGGATGTTGGCAGATGTCGTCGGACGCTAGAACAACAAAAACCCCGCTTTTCAGCGGGCTTAGTGGACGGCTGCGGACGTTACCGGATGCTCATTTGGTGCCCGGACCCGGAATCGAACCGGGATGACCTTGCGGTCGAGAGATTTTAAGTCTCTTGCGTCTACCGATTTCGCCATCCGGGCACGGATGGGCATGTTGCGGCCGCGTCGACATGGTAGCCGCTCGCGCGGGCCCGGACCAAGGCGCGCACGTGGCGTCGGCGACGGCCGGTCGCGGCGACCGTCATGCACGCGCGCGATATGCGTATGCTTGCGCGACGAGCACGATCGCGCCGGACGCGCTATCTTCGGCGGCTGCGGCCGCCGGGCCGTGCCGGCGCCGCGGGGATCGTGGCGCGCGCAAACGCATCACGCCGCCGATTTGACGAGTAGACCGACGCATCCATGCCCCATTTGACCCATCTGCAACGCCTCGAAGCCGAGAGCATCGACATCCTGCGCGAGGCGGTCGCCGAGTCCGAACGGCCCGTCATGCTGTATTCGATCGGCAAGGACAGCGCCGTCATGCTGCACCTGGCGCGCAAGGCGTTCTTTCCGTCGCGCCCGCCCTTCCCTCTGCTGCACGTCGATACGACGTGGAAATTCCGCGCGATGTACGACATGCGCGAGCGCATGGCGCGCGAGTCCGGCATGGAGCTGCTGATCCACAAGAACCCGGAGGCCGAACGCCTCGGCATCAATCCGTTCACGCACGGCTCGGCGACGCATACGGACGTGTGGAAGACGCAGGGGCTGAAGCAGGCGCTGGATCAGTACGGCTTCGACCTCGCCTTCGGCGGCGCACGGCGCGACGAAGAGAAATCGCGCGCGAAGGAACGCGTGTTCTCGTTCCGCACCGCGCAGCATCGCTGGGACCCGAAGAACCAGCGCCCCGAGCTCTGGCGCTTGTACAACGCGCGCCGCAATCCCGGCGAAAGCATCCGCGTGTTCCCGCTGTCGAATTGGACCGAGCTCGACATCTGGCAGTACATCCAGCAGGAAGACATTCCCATCGTGCCGCTGTACTTCGCGGCGCAGCGGCCGGTGGTCGAGCGCGATGGCCTGCTGCTGATGGTCGACGACGAACGTTTCCCGCTGCGCGACGGCGAGCAGCCGCAGCTGCGCAGCGTGCGCTTCCGCACGCTCGGCTGCTATCCGCTCACCGGCGCGGTCGAGTCGCTCGCCGATACGCTGCCGGCGATCATCCAGGAGATGCTGCTCGCGCGAACGACCGAACGCCAGGGCCGCCTGATCGACCACGACAGCAGCGGTTCGATGGAAAAGAAGAAGACCGAGGGTTATTTCTGATGGAGTCGCAGACCGCGCTGATCGAGACGGACATCGACCGCTACCTCGAACTGCACCGCAACAAGAGCCTGCTGCGCTTCATCACCTGCGGCAGCGTCGACGACGGCAAGAGCACTTTGATCGGGCGCCTGTTGTACGAAGCGAAGGCCGTGCTCGACGACCAGCTCGGCGCGCTCGATGCCGATTCGAAGCGCTTCGGCACGCAAGGCGACGCGCTCGATTTCGCCCTGCTGGTCGACGGCCTCAGCGCCGAACGCGAGCAAGGCATCACGATCGACGTCGCGTACCGCTTCTTCGCCACCGCGCGGCGCAAGTTCATCGTCGC
>Ga0207671_10004195_pt1 | contig 13903 bp, 8 predicted proteins | sample KBSC24metaG_FD_184352 | JGI IMG/M metagenome (GOLD analysis project Ga0207671, IMG submission 184352) | Corn rhizosphere microbial communities from Kellogg Biological Station, Michigan, USA - KBS C2-4 metaG (SPAdes) (version 2) | ecosystem: Host-associated > Plants > Roots > Rhizosphere > Soil... | reverse complement strand
AGTATATTCTCCAGGCATCGTCTGTTATAGGATTGATGCTTTTTTTGTCAGGCTGCGCATCTTATAATGACCGTATTCTTCCGTATTATAAAAATGTTTCGGCCGGGAATTACAAAGCGGCCGAGACCGAGCTGGACAAAAACAGCCTGATCCAAAAACCCCGTAACCGGCTCCTTTACCTGATGGAAAAAGGAAGGATCAGTCAGCTGAACGGAGAATATAAAAACAGCAACCAGTATTTTAATGAGGCCGACTCGCTGTTGGAGCAAGGCATGACAAGTGCCGCGGATGAAGCAGTTGGCGCGCTGGTAAACCCCATGACGCAACGCTATAAAGGCGAGGATTTTGAGAAATTCATGATCCACTATTACAAGGCGCTCAACTACATGTATCTGCACAATACCGAAGATGCCATAGTGGAAGCCCGGCGCATCAGTTTACAGGCCCAGGTGCAGGGCGATAAATTCAATAATAAGGATAGCCGTTACTCTAACGACGCGTTTTCGCTCATGCTGCAGGGTATGCTGTATGAAAGCAATAACGATGTTAATAACGCATTTATATCTTATCGTAACGCGGCTGAGCTATACCTCAAAAGTCCCGATAAAACGTATTATGGTACTACCATACCACTGGGACTGCAGCAAGATGTGATCCGTACGGCAAATCTGAATGGCTTTACAACCGAGGCAGATCAATTTGAAAAAACCTTCGGCATTAACAATTACGTGCTGCCCAAACCAAGCGAGGGCGGCGAGCTGATCCTTTTTTGGGAAAATGGCCTGGCTCCGGTTAAAACCCAGGTCGATTTATTCTTTAGCCTGATCAGGAATGATAACGGAGATCTTTTCTTTACCGATGCGGCCGGGGGTATAGTGGTTCCTTTCAATTATAGCGGCGACAGGTATAAAGTAAATACCAAATCGGTAGAAAGCCTGCGCGTAGCCTGGCCAAAATATGTGGCACAAACCCCATATTATTCGGGCGCGGTAGTCACCAACAACCAACAGCAGATCCCCTTTGAAAAAGCCGAAGATATTAATGAACTGGCCTTTAAAACATTACAGCAACGCACATTAAAAGAGATCGGCAAAACACTCTCCAGGCTGGCCGTAAAAAAGATAGCGGAGTATTCGGTACGTGCCGCCGCTAAGGATAACAACGGCAATAACAATTCCTTGTTGCAGGGCATAGGCTATGGTATACAGCTGTACAGCCTGCTATCAGAAAAAGCCGATACCCGTAACTGGCAAACCCTGCCCTCGTACATTTCATACGCGCGCATCCCATTGCAAAAAGGCGAAAACCAGATCAGTCTTACCTTAAAAAACAGCCATGGCGCCGACGAAATCAAAACCATCAAAGTAAACGGTACCGGTCGGCTCCAGTTTTATAATTATCCGTCATTAAGATAAAAAGGATTTCATTAAGTAGTCTGTATTCCTAACCATATGTCATTGCGAGGAGGTACGACGAAGCAATCTCCTCATGCGCTCGTCTACCAGACACGCGAGGAGATTGCCACGCTGCGCTCGCAATGACATGGTTTATTATTTACCCTTCTTTCCGGCGAACTTGCCATTGCAAATCCCAAACATTTTTTGTATCTTTAAGTACATCCAAACGCCAGCCCTGCTTACTTGAAAATTGTAAGCAGGGCTGTTTGGTTAAAGAGATAAAAGCTCAAAAATCAGAACTATTTACACGCAATATTCTGAACATCAATAATGTAATACTTTTTAAAGCTTTCAAAACCCATCAAAAATTTGTTAAAAAGTGTTAAAATCGATAGTTACGAATGGGTTTTGAGCAGTTTCCGGTTCGTTTTTAGTCTATTTTGAGTAGAAAAAGTGTTAAAATAAAGGTTTAAAAAGCTTTCTGCTGATTATGGCTGTTTGAATTTTATAATTATCTTTAATGGAGTTTCACCAAGCTTCAGGAACCTGTCACCTTCAACATATTACGGTCATGGCCGAAAACAAAACCAAAGAAACCACAGCCAGTGTAGCCGAATTTCTAAATTCGGTACCGGACGAAACCAAACGCACAGATAGTTTCAAACTGGTACAGATCATGGAAGATCAAACCGGACTAAAAGCCAAAATGTGGGGACCCGCTATTGTGGGCTTTGGCAGCTGTCATTACAAATATGAAAGCGGTCGCGAGGGCGATATGCCGTTGGTAGCCTTCTCCCCGCGCAAAGCCGAAATATCCCTTTACCTGATGCAGGAGCCTGCTGAGAAAGAAAAACTACTTGCCGGTTTTGGCAAATACAAAGCAGGAAAAGGCTGCATCTACATCAAAAAACTCCAGGATGTTGATGAAGGTGTACTTCGGGAAATGATCACCGCCACGGTTAGCTATGTAAAAAACAAATATGGCGCAGCAGTATCCTAAATAGTTAATCGCTGATATTTGGAATCTCATTTATTTTATCTTCTTTTGAGCAAGGATTCAGGGAGTTATCCTGATCAAAACACCAGGCCCTTATGCAGGCGTACGCTGTATACCGCGATAAACCAATTTTGAATACCAATTTATAAACACTATTGCTGAATTTATAAAACACCCCGAAGAGGTTGTTAGGTGTTGATTTTGGGCTTTTAAAGCTTAACAATAACTTAACTTGTAAAATTAAGCATAGTAATACCTTAGTGATATAATTGCCCCTATTGAATAATTATAATGGATGATATAGAATTACTGTCGCGGGTAAAAGCAGATGACAGGGAAGCCTTCAATTCCTTATTTCTAAAATATTATCCATTACTATCAGATTTTTGCAGGTTTTTAGGCATAAACAGCGATGATGGAGAGGACATTATTGCCGACGTTTTTTTAGACCTGTGGGTAAAACGGGAACGTTTGCATATCCATACCTCCTTAAAATCATACCTGTACGGCGCTGTAAAAAACAGGGTTTACACCCTAAAAGGCAAAAATCAAAAAATGCAGCTACTGCCCGAAGAGTACGCATCGGATAAAGCTATCAGCGATCACCTGCGCCCGGATGAAATGCTTTTCAGAAAGGACCGCCGCCTGATGATCGAGCGTTTTATTGATGAATTACCAGAACAAGGCAAGCTCATTTTCCTAATGAACTGGCAACACCAGCTTGACTACCAGGAAATTGCCGAAATTTTAAGCATTTCTCCCCATACGGTAAAGACCCATATTTACCGATCCGTAAATTATTTCCGGAAACGCCTGCTTTTTGTTAAGTAATTGGCACCAATGTTAACATTATATTAAATCGTAAAAACATGTAATCGAATTATGCCTTTTTGGATACTTACTTCAAAATGGCATACATGGATGAACATCATTACCTACTGATCATAGGCTACCTGGAGGGAAGGATAACCGAAGAGGAAACACAGTATTTATTACAAAAAGTTCAAACAGATAAGGAATTTTCTGACGCGTTTGAAGATATAGCCGAGATCTGGTCGGCCAAAAAGGCTGTACCGAATAATAGCGATAAGGCTAATGATGCCTTAGCCCGTTTAAATAAAAAAATAGATGATCTGGAAGCAGGAGAGCATATCCGTAAAAACGGATATGCAAAAACCGGACATCAAAGCTCCATTATTCTAAAACTACGCCCAATACTGGCCATAGCTGCCTCTGCACTGATCTTGGCAGGTGCCTTTTGGTTGTATAAACCAAAGCTCAGTAACAAGCCTGCCAGCACCATGGTCATGGCCGAAAAGCATACTGCGCCCGGCGAAAAGAAAAAGATCGATCTGCCGGATGGTACTTCGGTTACGCTTAACGCATCCAGCAGCCTGCGTATCGCTAATAATTTTGGCGATGATAAACGCGAGGTTTACCTGGAGGGTGAAGCTTTTTTTGATGTAAAAAGAGATCCGCAAAAACCATTTATTGTACATACCGACAAAATAGCTACCCAAGTGCTGGGCACTCATTTTAACGTTTCGGCCTACCAAAACGACGGCAATATTACCGTATCGCTGGTGCAAGGCAAAGTTCAGGTGGATATGAATAATGACCCATCCAAGCGTATCATCCTTGACCCCGGTAAACAAATGATCTATTCCAAAAGCAATCATCAGGCCCATGTTGCCGATTTTATTACGGATGATATTACCGGCTGGAAAGAAAACAAACTCGTATTTAACTACGACAGCTGGCCAGATGCCGCTAAAAAACTAAGCAGGTGGTATGGCGTACCTGTGCTATTAAAAGACAGCACCCTGCTGCGCTGCAAGCTGAAAGGCACTTTTGATAATATCCCACTGGCTAAAGTAATGGAGCAGATCAGGATGGTAGCGGATGTATCATGGCAAATGCAGGGAACTCAAGTGATCATATCCGGTAAATGTAACTAAACACAAGAAAGGTAATTTTAATGAAGTAAGAAAAACCATAAAACAACAACAGGCAGCATGATCAGATCATACTACCTGCTCCGTAATCAGGTTCTCGCCAAAGGACCCAATTCATTTTAGTAAAACAATCTCAAAAATATGAAAAAATATATATTCTCGCTTTTAAGTGCTATTTATTTGATGTGCACGGTTGTACAAGTTAGTGCAGCCAACGTAAACCGCGCGTCAGATTCTATCAATTGCACTATCCAGGTTTCTGAAAAATCGATCAAGGAGGTATTTTCTTTGATAGAAAAACAAACCGGTTTACGCTTTATACATAATGCAACAGAGGAACAGCTTAGTAAAAAGATCAGTCTTTCTGAAAATAACCAGCCTATTGATGAGGTATTAAAAAAGATAGCCAAACAATCTGGTTTATCATTCAAAAGGGTCGATCAAACCATATATGTACAAACCACCGCCAGGCTCATGCGGGTTAGCGGTAAAGTTATCGATTCGCAAACAGGCGAAACCATGCCCGGCGTATCGGTAAAGCTCAAAGGCAGCACCGATGGTACCGTAACTGACATCTCGGGCAGTTACCACATTGAGGCTGCCGAAAACAATATCCTGGTATTTTCATTCATCGGTTACCAGTCGCAGGAGCTTGCAGTTTCGGGTGGTACGCTTAACGTGTCTTTGAAACCAGATCAGGCCGCGTTGAAAGAAGTGGTAGTAGTGGGTTATGGTAAGCAATCACGCAAGCTGTTAACCAGCTCTATCGTATCCGTTCAAAATAAAGATTTTAATAAAGGCGCGTTCAGCAACCCTGCACAGCTATTGCAAGGTAAAGTGGCTGGCTTAAACATTACCCGTTCGGGCGACCCAAACGAAACGCCATCTATCAGTTTGCGCGGCCCATCAACCTTGCGCACCGGTCAGGCCCAGGAACCATTTTATGTGATCGACGGTGTACCTGGTGCCGATTTCCGCCTGGTATCACCGGATGATATTGAAACACTGGATGTACTGAAAGATGCCTCTGCAACTGCCATATATGGTACCCGTGCGGCCAATGGTGTAATTATCATCACCACAAAAAAAGGCAAAAGCGGTCAGTCTATAATATCCTATAATGCCTATGCCGGTTTTGAGAAGATCGCCAACAGCATTAAAATGATGAATGCCACCCAACTGAACGACTATCTGACCAAAAACAACCTTTCGCTTGACCCTTCCGACCAAAAAGGTGCCAATACCGATTGGCAAAAAGAAGTAAGCCGTACAGGTTATTCCCAAAACCATAACGTGGCTTTGAGCGGCGGTTTTAACCAAACATCATACAGCGCCTCTGTGAATTATTTTGACGATAAAGGGATCCTGAAAGGCAGTGCCTTAAATCGCTTAACTACCAAAATAGCTGTAGAACAAAAGGCTTTTAATGACCGGTTAAAATTGGGTTTATCAGTAAATAACGCCACCAGCAATTCGGATATCATCCCTAACCAAAACATTGTGCTGTACAACATGCTGCGTTATTTGCCAACCGTACCGGTGATGCAAAATGGCGTGTATACCGAAAATTTGCAAAGGGTACAATACTATAACCCAGTAGCTTTGCTGGCCGATGCTTATCAAAAAACCAAAAGCAAGCTTAATTTGATCAATGCTACTGCCGAGCTGAAACTACCATTTAACTTTACCTACAACATCAGCCTGTCGTCACAAAGCGAACAGGTAAATGGTGGTGCTTATTACAATAGCAAATACACGCTTGATCAGGGTGTAAATGGCGAGGCTTACCGCTCGTCTTTTGAAAACACCCGTAAGGTAGGTGAAACTTTTTTGACCTATGCTAAAGCTACCGGCAAACATGATATTAATGTATTGGCTGGTTACAGCTTACAACAGGATGTTAACGGTGATGGTTTTCAGGCCAACAACCGTAACTTTCCTACAGATGATATTGGTTACCTGAATATTGGTCTGGGTTCGCCACCAACCGGATTTGTGACTGACTGGGGGCCAAACCTGTATCAAAAACTACGCTTAATATCCTTCTACAGCAGAGCGAAGTATAGCTATGATAATAAATACCTGTTACAGTTATCATTAAGACGCGACGGTTCATCGGCTTTTGGCGCCAACAACAAGTGGGGTACTTTCCCGTCGGCTTCATTGGGTTGGCGGATCACCGAAGAATCATTTATGCAGAATCAGCACTTGTTCAACGATCTGAAACTGCGCGCCAGCTACGGTATCACCGGTAACTCTCTGGGCTTTGATCCGCTGATATCACAGATCAAATACGGAACGTCAGGTGCGTTTTATTACAATGGTACCTTCACCAATTCTATAGGTCCATCGCAAAATGCCAATCCCGATCTGAAATGGGAAAAAACCACCATGTATAACTTAGGTCTGGATTTTTCGATGTTCAAAGGCAGGCTAAGCGGTACTATCGAAGCTTATGACAAAAAGACCAACGACCTGATCTACTTCTACCCGGTATCAACAACTCAATACTTTGTGGGCACTTTAACCGCCAACGTAGGCTCTATCTCCAACAAAGGTTATGAGGTTACTATTGACGCGATACCTGTGCAGTCGAGTAAATTTCGCTGGAACACTTCTATCAACATAGCGCATAACAATAATAAACTGGTATCCCTGTCAAACAACAGCTTTAAGCTGGATTCGATACCGCAGGCAGAACCCGGTGGTCAGGGCGAAACAGGCTACAAGGTGCAGATCCTGAAAACCGGCTATCCGGTTGGCCAGTTCCTGTTGTATAAATACGCGGGTAAAAATGCAGCCGGTATATCACAGTTCTACAGCCGCAACGGCGGTGTTACCACTACCCCAACATCCAAAGATTATTACTATGCCGGCAATGCGCAGCCAAAATTACTCTTCGGGTTTAACAACAGTTTTACCTATGGCAACTTTGACCTAAACGTATTTATCCGCGGCTCATTAGGTGGCAAAGTGTTGAACGCTACCCTGGCCGACCTGAACCGTACCAGCGATGTAAGGAGCTATAACCTGCCTGTTTCATCAGCCAATGAATCGCCAAAGGATGTTAACGCTTATCTGTATTCCGACCGCTATATCGAAAGCAGCTCTTATTTAAGGTTGGATAATGCTACCCTGGGTTATACCTTCCCTAAGTTCACTCCGGGTATCCGTAACCTGCGTTTGTATGTGTCGGGTAATAACCTGGCCGTTATAACGGGTTACAAAGGTATCGACCCCGAAGTTTCATTAGGAGGACTTACGCCTGGTATTGATAATAAGAACTATTATCCGCGTACCAGGGCTTTCCTGTTCGGTTTAAGTGCTTCATTTTAAATCATCTCATTAACAGATCAACATGAAAACTTCCATTCATAAATACTGCGCCATATTTTTAGCCGCGCTTACCATATCATCATGCACCAAGGTTGATATACCGGTTGAAACCGAATTGACCCCTAATAATTTTCCTGTAACGCAGCAGCAGTTTATCCTGGCATCAGGAGCTGCCTATGCTCAATTAAGAGGCTCTTTTGCACAGGCTTACTGGCAAATGCAATCCCTGAGCACCGATGAGGCCATTATGCCTGCAAGAGCCGGTGGCTGGCGCGATGGCGGTCGTTATCAGCAATTACACTATCATAGCTGGAACGCCGACCTTCCGGAGGTTCAGGACGCCTGGACATGGGGCTTTGGTACCATCAGTACCTGTAACCGGGTTATTGCAAGCTTTGCCACGGCTCCTGATAGCCCGGCCAAAACTACTACTATTGCCGAACTACGGGCTACCCGCGCCATGGTATTCTTCTTTATGATGGACCTGTATGGCAATATCCCGGTAGTAACCACTTTTGGTTCGGCCGATAAACCAGCTACCACCGCCCGTAAAGATGTATTTGCCTTTATTGAAAAGGAATTAAACGAGGTGATCCCCAGCCTAAGCCAGGTAGTTGATCAAACCACTTACGGAAGACCAACTCAATATACCGCCTATGCCATACTGGCCAAAATGTATCTGAATGCACAGGTTTACACCGGTACAAGTCGTTATGATGATGCCGTTAAAATGTGTGATAATATTATTGCGTCGGGTAAATACAGCCTGGAAGATGATTACATCAAAATGTTTTACCCGGATAACGGTCCTAAGGACAAGGAATTTATTTTCGCTATTCCTTTTGACCATGCACAAGCCCAGGGTGAGCAGTTTACCTGGTACAACCTGCATCCGGCATTACAGGCCAAGTATGGTTTGCTTTACCGGCTGAGCAATCCATGCAGTACCATACCATCCTATTACGCGCAGTTTAATGATCCTAATGATATCCGTACCAGCATTTGGCTTATTGGTAAACAATATGACTTTGCCGGCAACCCGATCATCATCAAAACAACTAAAAAAGGGCTGGATGCCTCTTATAGCGGCCCGGATCCAACTGCACCGGTTGACTTCCAGCTAACTTTCACCCCCGATCTGACCCTGGTTGATGTACCTACATTTGAGGTTGGCGGCGACGAACTGGGTAAAGCCAAAGGTATCCGTAACAACAAATACTATCCTGATGTTACCGCTACAGATCGTAACCAGAGTAATGACGTACCGGTATTCCGCTACGCCGATGTATTGCTGATGAAAGCCGAAGCTATTTTGCGTGGTGCAACAGCAACTAATGGCGATAGTCCCTTATCATTGGTTAACCAGTTAAGGGCCAAACGTAAAGCCGCTACCTGGTCAAGCGTCGACCTGCCCAATATTTTACAGGAGCGTGCTCGTGAGCTGAACTGGGAAACCTGGAGAAGGAATGACCTGATCCGTTTTGGTAAATACGAAGAATCATGGGGTTATAAAACTGATAACAACGTAAACAAACGTCTGTTCCCCATCCCTTCTGCCGAAATTATCCTGAATTCAAAATTGCAGCAAAACCCGGGTTACTAATCATATTGACCTAAACTTTATCACAGCCCTTAGCATTTAGCTAAGGGCTTTTTTATTGACCAAAATTTTATAAATAGCACATAAAATTTTATAAAACATATCCGTTATAATGCCTTAACTTTGTTGTCAGATGAAAAGAGCAGCCGTTTTAAGCATAGCAGCATTTTACCTGTTACTCACCACAGGGATGTTTGTATGCCTGGTGCATTGTACCGGCCAAAGCTTAATGGGCAACAAAATGGCCATGCAGGCCATGAACCACAAAGCAGCTCAGCATCATCATAAACACAATTCAAAAAGCGACGATTGCGACTGCTGCAAAAAGCATGGCAATTATGTGATCAAAGAAAATATAAAACCAGCCGGTGTTGATGTCCAAGCTCCATTGGTAGCTATTGTTACCAGGCCTTTTCAGCTAATCCCGGCTGCTACACATTACCTTGTTTTAAATACATTTAAGCTAAGTTTAGGGAAGGCCCCGCCGGGTTTATCGGGCAAAGCAATAGCTATCCAACAACGTTCTCTCCAGATCTGATCTGATAAGTAATCCTGTTTTGAAGTTGGGGCGACATTACGCCTTGTCATTTGAATCATATGGTTGTTAACCCGTTAATTACCGGTTATAATCATCGACTAAAAATTAATTACTTTTAATCTTAAAAAATCATGAGAACGTTAAAATCCATCATCATACTCTTCACTGTATTCATCACTTATTCAACCGTTAAAGCCCAGGATAAAACAGCCAATACCGCTGTAAACAATGTACTGAGTGCTTACCTGGACGTTAAGAATGCGCTTACTACCGATAACAACGCGCAAACCAAAGCAAAGGCGAAAGATCTGTTAACAGCCATTACCGCTGTGCCCATGGATAAGTTAACCGCCGATCAGCATAAATTGTGGATGACCTATGCCGAGAAACTGGAGTTTGATAGTCGCCATATCAGCGAAAGCGATGCCATTGATCACCAGCGCGAGCATTTCACCAGTTTATCTAAAAACATGTATGCAGTGATCAAAGGGCTTAAACTGAACACCAACACGGTTTATGAACAATACTGTCCTATGAAAAAAGCTACCTGGCTGAGCGAAACCAATACTGTTAAAAATCCTTACTATGGTAAGCAAATGCTAAGCTGTGGTAAAACAACAGAAACCCTGGCTCCGGCTACCAAATAATAAACAGGCTTTTTATGAAGACTTACCTTTTAATATGGGTAAATCTGCTCCTGGTGGCTACTGCTTTCGGTCAGCATCACCTATCTATGAAAATGGATCAGGGTGCTGGCGGAAAGCGGGAGCCTTTCCATACCAAAATAGGCAACAGGGAGATTTACCACTTATATATAGGCGATACCACCGTAAATTATACCGGTAAAGCCAGGCCTGCAATGGCCATTAACGGATCGATACCGGCTCCTACCCTTACATTTACAGAGGGTGATACTGCCGAGATCTACGTACACAATAACATGATGATGGAAACATCCATTCACTGGCATGGACTGATATTGCCTAACCGGTACGATGGTGTATCTTATCTCACCACATCCCCGGTAAAGGCCGGTGAAACACACCTGTATAAATTTCCATTGGTGCAGCATGGCACTTACTGGTACCACTCGCATACCATGACGCAACAGCAAAGTGGGATGTATGGCGCTTTTATTATCCATGAAAAGCAACCAACACCCATCAAGGATTATACTTTGCTATTGAGCGACTGGACAGATGATAATCCCGAACAGGTGCAGCGCCTTTTGCATAATGCTACTGATTGGTATGCCATACGCAAAGGCAGCACACAGAACTATGCGGAGGCTATTAAAGAAGGTCAATTTAAAACCAAGGTGGCCAACGAATGGAAACGGATGACAGCCATGGATGTGAGCGATGTATTCTACGACCGTTTTTTCAGCAATGGCAAAGCGGAGAACTCCGCGCCGCAGTTTAAAGCCGGCGATCAGGTAAGGCTGCACGTGGTTAATGGTAGTTCATCTACTTATTTCTGGCTCAATTATGCTGGCGGCAAGCTCACCGTAGTAGCCAATGACGGCGAAGATGTGGAACCTGTAAAGGTTGACCGCCTGATTATTGCCACGGCCGAAACTTATGATGTGATGGTCACCATCCCTAAAGATGGCAGCTATGAGTTTTTGGCTACGCCTGAGGATCGAACCAAATACACTTCGCTTTGGTTGGGCTCGGGTACAAAGCATAAAGCCACGCATCTGTCGCGCCTGAAATATTTTGAGGGCATGAAAATGATGAACGGGATGATGGACATGCAAGGCAATATGAAAGAGATGGACGGCATGACCATGACCAACCAGGTGATGGATATGAATACCGTGATGTATCCCGAAATAACCGGGGAGGCAAAAAAACCTGCTGATAAAAAAAGTCAGAAAGCCGAAAAAATGGAGGGTATGGACATGGATGGCAAAAAATCCGATCATAAGGATATGGGCAGTATGAATATGGATGGCATGGACATGAGCAGTAATTCCTCCGATATTGTTACGCTGAATTACGGTATGTTACGATCAACCAAAGTGACTATCCTACCCGAAGGGCCAACCAAACTGCTGCGATTTGACCTTACCGGCAATATGAACCGTTACGTGTGGACGATCAACAACAAAACCGTTTCTGAGTCGGACAAGATCCTGATTAAAAAGGGCGAGAATGTACGCATCATCTTGTACAACAATACCATGATGCGCCACCCCATGCACCTGCATGGGCACTACTTCAGGGTATTGAATGGCCAGGGCGATCACTCCCCCTTAAAAAACACGCTGGATATTATGCCAATGGAAAGGGATACTATTGAGTTCAGGGCCAGCGAAAGCGGCGACTGGTTTTTCCATTGCCATATACTTTATCATATGATGAGCGGCATGGGGCGTATATTCAGTTATGAAAATTCGCCGCCCAACCCGGAGATACCGGATCCAGCCGCGGCAATTAAAAAGATATATGCTGATGACCAGCATTTTTATGCATCGGCAAGAGTAGGGCTGGAAAGTAATGGCAGCGATGGTGCCGCTGCACTGGCTAACACCCGCTGGAAGTTTTCGACCCTTTGGCACCTTGGTCTGCATGATCGTGATGGTTATGAAAGTGAAACCATGCTGGGCAGGTACTTTGGCCGTATGCAATGGTTATATGCTTATGCTGGTTTTGATTACCATTACAAGAAAGAAACAGGCGAGCCCGAAAAAAACCTGTTTGGCCAGGTAAGTAACAAAAGTAACCGTAAAACCGTGGTTGCCGGTTTGGCTTACACACTGCCTATGTTGGTTGTAGCCGATGCCCGTATTGATGGTAATGGCAAGCTCAGATTTCAACTCAGCCGTGATGATATACCGCTGACCAGTCGCCTGCGTTTTACCATTATGGGCAATACAGATAGGGAATATGCAGCTGGGTTCAGGTATATTTTTACCCGCAACTTTGCGCTGTCCAGTCATTATGATAGCGACATGGGTTGGGGCGGAGGTTTAACGCTTACCTATTAACTAATTAAAGAAGAGGCTGTATCATCAACCATGATCAGCCTCTTTTTATTTGATCTACCCGGATACTTAATCACAAATTGATGTATAGTTTTGAATTGACTTTATAAGCAAAAAGTGGGTTTACATGGTTTACACTTTTTACGGTTTACACTATTGCAATTTACTGACAATCAAATGATTAATTTATTTTATCATCAAAAAATGGGTTTACAGTGTAAACCATAAATTATGTAAATCCACTTTTGTATAAATATGATCAGCTTAATTTCAACTCATAGCTGGCACAACACCAAGGGCGGTTAATTCGGTTTATGATACAGTCTCTTTTTTGTTCTGTTTATATTTTCTTTGTTTTGATAAAATCCAGCACCTTTTGGGTTTCTTCCGGATAAACCGCTATATGATGATTACGCAATAGATAAGGCGCACTGGTTTTACCCTGAGAACCTCCTCCAACCATGATCACATGCGATGATTGCTGCGGCATATGGCAATTGATACAATAGTTATTAATTACCGCACCTATCTGCGGAGCCATTTTGCAAAAATTGTGCTTGGCCTCACTATGGCAGCTCAGGCATTTTTGGGTAAACATCCCCATGTTTTTCTCCTGGTTAACATGCGGATCATGACAGGTATTGCAATCCATCTTACTCATGATAAAACATTTGCTGGTAGGTAACAACGCGCTCTGGTTACCATGTACATCTGGGCTGGGGTGATTAGGATCATCGGGCAAAAAGGTCATTTCTTTAAATTTCGACAAGGTATCGCCCATATGAAAAGCGTATGATGTACGCTGAAAATCACCTTTTGTACCCGAGTGGCAAACCGCGCAGGCATCCATCTTTTGCCCCCTTGTTAAAGAAGCATAAGTGGTGATGTACTTTGGCTTTTTTTCATCCGGGTAAGCAGTATGATAATTAACGTGATTGGCAGCCGGGCCATGGCACCGTTCGCAATCAATACCATATATCAAGGAGGCTTTATCAAACCCTACCTGCATACTCGCCTGAGGCAGATCGCTAATGTAAGAGGTGTGGCACTCCAGGCATTTACGCAAAATCGGGCGTTGAAAATTCACCCGG
>Ga0207671_10004194_pt1 | contig 13917 bp, 7 predicted proteins | sample KBSC24metaG_FD_184352 | JGI IMG/M metagenome (GOLD analysis project Ga0207671, IMG submission 184352) | Corn rhizosphere microbial communities from Kellogg Biological Station, Michigan, USA - KBS C2-4 metaG (SPAdes) (version 2) | ecosystem: Host-associated > Plants > Roots > Rhizosphere > Soil... | reverse complement strand
GGAGACGGTCTCGACAACTGGTATGAAGTCACAGATATACTAAAACAACACAACACCCGCCTCGTCCTCTGCGGACACGGCCACCGCCTCTCCCTCCACAACTTCGACGGACTCCCCGGCCTTATGGGTCGCGCGGCCCTTATCGGCGGATCAGATATCCCTGGCTATAACATCCTCACCCTACGCAATGACAGCGCCTACCTCTATGAAAAGAGGCTGCACCAGCCCATCGGCAGCCCCTTTATCGCATTCGCTCTATCCAACCCTTCCCCCGTGATAGATCACCGTCCTTCGATGCCACGCCCTGACGCTGCCATCGATGCCGCCTATCCGCCGGCCGCCATCCCTTTTCGGATGAATGATACAGCTTCCATCTTCACAGGGGTCCTGCCAATCGATAAACATACTATCATATATGGCAACTCCCGGGGTCAGGTCATCAACCTCGATCCCCTTACCCATAAGGTACGCTGGCGCAATCAATACCCCGGCTCCATCTATTGCACCCCCGTGTATGGAAAGGGTATCGTTGCCTTCAGCACGGTGGACGGTTACCTGCATGGTCTCGACGCGGGGACAGGCAAAGAAAAATGGAACCTGCCCACCGGCCAGCCCGGTATCAGTGAAGGTGTGGTCAGGGACGACGCGCTCTACATCGGTACAGGTAGCCATTTCTACAAACTGCGTATCACGGACGGAAAGCTCCTCTGGAAAAATACCACACCCGAAGGACAGCTGCAGGCCAGACCCATCCTCTCACCCGCAGGCGACAACATCATCTTCGGCGCCTGGGACCGTCACCTCTATTGCCTGGACGCAGCTACAGGTCAGCTGAAATGGCAATGGGACAACGGCAAACAACAAAAGCTGTATTCTCCCGGCAATGTCGTCCCCGCCATTGCAAACGGAAAAGTATTCATCGTAGCCCCTGATCGCTATATGACAGCCATCGACCTGGCCACAGGCAAAACCTTATGGCGCAACAACAGCCGCCATGTTCGCGAATCCATGGGTATTTCCGCAGACGGACGACAGGTATACGCCAAGCTGATGAACGACACCATCATCGCCGTCAGCACGACAACAGACTCCTTCCACCTCAACTGGGAGGCCAACGCAGCATTCGGATATGAACATAATCCCTGCCCCATGCTTGAAAGTAACGGTATAGTATATACGGGAACAAAGAATGGAATATTCGTAGCCGCGGATGCCGCCAAGGGCCGTATCCTTCTGGAGCACCGGGCGGGCAATTCCTCTGTCAACGGTATCACCCCCGACAGGGAAGGCAATATCTGGATCAGCCTCATCGAAGGCAGCATCATGGAATTCGTACCTCCGCACCGCACGACGGCCCATTGACAAGGTTTTCCTAACAATCACCATAAACAAACTCAACCAAGGAAAAACTTAAAATTTACATTATGAGAAATTACAAAGCGCTGTCGCTCGTCGGACTGCTTTGCTGGTTCACCAGCCAGGCGTTCGGGCAGCAGATCACCGGCGAGGTCCACGACAGGATCACGCACGCCCCTATCGCAGGTGCGAGTATCACTCTCTCCGGCACCAAAGGTATCACTACCGACGCCTCTGGTAAATTCACCATCCAGACCAACGGAGTAAAATCCTTTTCCGTCTCCTCCGTGGGATACACCCCGGCAGTTGTGACCATCACCGACGCTACCTTCTATGAAGTCGCTCTCGAAGCCACCGATAAATCCCTCGATCAGGTGGTAGTGGTGGGTTACGGCACACAGAAAAAAGTAGACCTCACCGGGTCCGTAGCCATTGTGGACGTCAACAAGACCTTTGGCAGCAAGCCATTCAACGACCCTACCAAAGCGTTGCAAGGCATCGTGCCCGGCCTCACTATCCAGTACGGCAATGGCGGTCTCACCACCGGCGCCGATATCAAGATCCGCGGCATCGGCTCGGTCAATGGTGCAAGCAGACCGCTGATACTCGTTGATAACGTACAGACGGACGACCTCTCCGTCATCAATCCCCAGGACATCGAAAGCATCTCTGTACTGAAAGATGCCGCCTCCGCCTCGATCTATGGCGCCCGGGCCGCTTTTGGCGTAGTGCTTATTAAAACGAAGACAGGCAAAAGAAATCAAAGATCCTCTATTACGTATTCCAATAATTTCTCCTGGAATACCCCCACGATCCTGCCCGACTTCTCGGACCCCGTCCCGGAACTGGCAGGCCTGTCACAGGCAGACAAACGCGCCAAACTCTCTCCCGAGACCTTTGGCATGAACTTGGACACCCTGCATGACGCGATCGCCTACTGGGAAAAGACCTATGCAAAGACCAACACGGGTCTGGAAATGATAAAAGGTCAGGACTGGGACATCCGGCCCGATGGCAAGACCTATTTCTATAAAGTATGGGACGCCAAAAAGATGTTCCTGAACAAATACACCTACTCTCAGCTGCACAACATCAATATCTCCGGCGGTTCAGAAAAGATCAACTATTATATCTCCGGCGGCTACAGCGGAGATGGTGGTATCCTGAAGCTCAATCCGGACAATGTAAAGAAATATAATATCACCGCGTCGGTCAATGCGGCTGTCACCGATTACCTGGATGTCAATATCAAGACCTTATACCGCAACTATCAATATGACTACCCCTACCAATACCAGGACTACTGGTATTATTTCTGGCGCTGGGGCTCCTACTTCCCCTATGGCACTTATCAGGGAAATTATTTCAGGGTCAACTCCGCTTATATGACGCAGGCTCCCACACAGCGGCTCACCGACAATTATTCGCGCATCGATCTGGGTGCCACGCTGAAGATCTCCAAAAAATTCAATATCCGCGCCGACTATACCATCGGAAGGGATAATGCGCTCCGTCATGAAAGCGGCGCCCCTGTCACCGCCTGGGACTTCTGGACTGCCGGCAAGCTGTTCCTCTCCAATATCGCCAGCGCAAGCTCCGATGTCGTTGCCTATACTTCCGGAAGGGCTATGGTCAATACTTTCAACGGATACTTTACCTACCAGGACGCATTCTCCGACCACCATCTCAAGGTCATTGGTGGTATCAATGCCGAGACGGACCAGAACATTAATTTTTATGCAGCTCGCAATGGCCTGCTCGATCCTACCCAGGCAGAGCTCGGTCTTGCCTACGGTAACCAGACAGGTACCTATACCGCATCAAGCGTTCCGCAGGGCTGGAGCCAGAAAGGTCATGGCGATAAGGCTTTTGCCGGCTATTTCGGAAGGATCAACTACGACTACAAGGACAAATACCTGTTGGAGATCAATGGCCGTTATGACGGCTCCTCTTATTTCCCGCCGGATCAACGCTGGGCTTTCTTCGGATCGGCCTCCGCCGGCTATCGCCTCATAGAGGAAGATTTTATGAAATTTATCAAGCCTGCTTTCTCCGATCTGAAGCTGCGCGCTTCTTATGGCGAACTGGGCAACCAGGACGTAACCTCGGACGGTAGCAATATCTATGCGGCTATCATGAGTCCCATAGGCGTCAACTGGGTGGGCAGCAACGGTCAGAGCGTACAAAGTATTGGTCAGCCCCAGGCCATCGCCAACGCCTTAAAATGGGAAAGGATCAGGACCCTGGACATCGGTGCAGACGCCCGATTCCTGAACAACCACTTCGGTGTAACGTTCGACTGGTATCAACGCGACAACATAGGCATGATACAACCCACTTCCGTAGCAGCTACCTTCGGCACCACCGGTCCCAGGATCAATGCGGGCAACCTGCGAACACGCGGCTATGAGATCAGCGTCGATGTAAATTATACCATTGGTAAAGACCTGCAGGTCTATGGTTCTGTCGGCTTCACAGACTACAAGGCTGTATTCACCAAATGGAGCAACCCCACCAATTCCCTGTCCACCGCTCAGAACTACGTAGGCAAGACCTATGGCGAGATCTGGGGTTTCGAGACAGAGCGTTTCTTCACAAATGACGACTTCCAGGCGGATGGAGTTACCTATAAGCCCGGTGTTGCCAGCCAGAAAGGTCTCGAGCAGTCGGGTAATTTCCATTACGGCCCCGGCGACATCAAATACAAAGACATCAGCGGTCCCAACGGCCATCCGGATGACAGCATCAGCTATGGCAATTTCACGCTTGGCAACCACGGCGACCTTAAGATCATCGGCAACAATCAGCCACGCTACATTTACAACGCCCGTGTCGGCGCCGCCTGGAAAGGATTCGACATCGACGTCTTTATCCAGGGTGTAGGCAAACGCGACTGGTGGGGCACTGGCCAGACCATCCTTCCTCTCTGGCAGAGCGTCGATATCCTTTATGCCAATCAATTGGACTACTGGACACCGGATCATACCAATGCGAAATATCCGAAACTGTACCCCGGCAATTCGGGAGGAGTTATTGCCGGATTGCAGGCCGGTGGCAACAACTTCTATCCGCAGACCAAATACCTGTTGAATCTGGCCTATATGCGGCTAAAAAACGTCACCGTTGGATATGCTTTCAGCAATCAGCTGCTGACCAAAGCCAGGATCCAGAAATTGAGGATCTATTTCAGCGGTGAGAACCTGGCAACAATATCCCACGTCGGAGCCCCCATCGATCCGGAGATCACGGATGGCGCCGTCGCGAACAGCGCGTTTACAGGAAGGACCTGGCCATTTAACAGAACCTATTCAGTCGGTGCACAGATCACCTTTTAAACCATTTAATTTCTGAATCATGACATCAATAAAAATATATCTGCCGCTTGCATTGTTCATCCTTTGCATGAGCACGGCCTGTAAGAAATTTGTCGATGTGGACAATCCCGATTCACTACAGGACCCCACCTTCTGGAAGAGCGAGAACAACGTTCGCGCCTATAACTGGGAGTTCTATAACCTGTTCCCCGGCTTCGGCAACGGCAGCAGCCTCAACGGAGACTTCTATTATCCCAGCATCACCGACGACCAGGTGCCTTCCGGTCTGACCCCATTCCCAAAGGCAGCCGCTACGTCCAACGGTGACTGGTTCTTTGGCTATATCCGTAAAGCCGATATCATGCTGGAACGCATCGACGCCGTGCCGATGGCAGACGAAGCCAAGAACCATTGGAAAGGGGTGGCCCGTTTTTTCCGTGCCCTTCAATATTTCAAGCTCGTACAGGAGTTCGGCGACGTACCCTGGTACAGCCATTCGCTGGACATTTCCGATTCAACTCAGATCTACAAATTGCGCGACCCGCATCAGCTGGTAATGGACAGCGTCCTGGCCGACCTCAATTTCGCGGTGGACAATCTCCGCACGGCCGATCAGACCAACACAGTGAACAAATTTGTCGCACTGGCGCTGAAGTCCAGGGTCTGTCTCTGGGAAGGCACCTTCCGTAAATACTGGACGGATAAGAACATGCCGGATCAGGACAAATGGCTGCAGCAGGCAATGGATGCAGCCAATACCCTTATGACCACCGGCGGGTATTCACTGGCCGTCAGCTATCAGACTGCCTATAATTCCAACGACCTGTCCACGGACAAGGAAATGATCCTGTACAAGCGCTATGAAGCCACCTACCTTACCCATTCCCTCATCGCCTACCTGTACAGCAGCACCCCTACGGCCGGAGCTTCCAAATCAGCGATAGAATCCTATCTGTGCAAGGACGGTCTCCCCATCGGCCTGTCCCCGCTGTATCAGGGCGACGCCTCGATCTCCAATGTGTTTGCCAACAGGGATAAACGCCTTGGAATTACCATCGACAGCACCTGGTATTATTATAATGGCAATAGTAAGAATGGTCTCACCGCCAGTTCGGGCTACCGTCCTATCAAGTTCCTGCCGGATTCCAATACCCTCAGGACCATCCAGACGGGCATCGGTACCAACCTTACGGATGCTCCCCTGTTCTGGCTGGCGGAAGTATATCTGAATTACGCGGAAGCCGCCGTCGAACTGGACAAGGATGGACAATACACCCTCACACAGTCAGACCTCGACGCCTCCATCAACAAGCTGCGTGACAGGGCCGGAGTCGCCCATCTGACGCTTGCCGGACCACAAGACCCCGGATTCACCGATCCTAATAAAGACCCAGACGCGAACATCACTTCATTGATCTGGGAGGTGCGCCGCGAGCGGCGGGTAGAGCTGCTGATGGACGGATTCCGGTTCAACGACCTGCTCCGGTGGAAAAAAGGACCCTATCTCGACTACAGCGTCAACCCGAATGCAATGCTTGGGTGCAGGATCACGCCCGGGACCAACACAGATCCCAATGGTTATGTGCTGCGCTATCCGGCTGGTTCCCTAAGACCGTTTGTGGATCCGAAGAACTATCTGACTGCAATACCTACGACCCAGATACTGTTGTATCCTGCGGGCGAGCAAGGCAAAATGCAAAATCCGGGCTGGTAATGAATGATATGAAAATTGCACGTTCTGAAAAAAACACTACTTTAGGGTGAGAATCAAATTCGTTATGCTCAAACAGGAAAGGCAGGCTTATATTCTGCACCAGGTCAACCTCCATAACCAGGTGTTGTCCGCCAACCTCAGCCTGGACCTCAATGTCTCCGAAGACACGGTCCGGCGGGATTTGCAGGAACTGGCCGACAATGGTAAGATCATAAAAGTTCACGGAGGAGCGCTTTCCCTGTCTTTCAACGACTTCCACTACCCATCAACGAACGTATATGCCCATCCGCAGAAAAAGCTGATCGCGCGTAAGGCTATACCCCTCATCGATAAGGAAATGACGGTCATGACCACGGGAGGCACCACCTTGATCGAGCTGGCCAAGGCCCTCCCCCAGTCGTTGAAAGCCACCTTTATCTCGGGTAGTATTCCGGTGGTGATGGAATACACACATCATCCGAACATAGAGGTGATCATCATAGGCGATAAAGTATCTAAGAATTCGAAGATCACCGTGGGAGGCGAAGCCGTCGCCAGGATCAGACAGATAAAGGCCGACCTTTGCTTCCTCGGCGTCAACGCTATCGACGCCGACCACGGTATCACAGACAATGATTGGGACGTCGTACAGATCAAAAAGGCAATGATCGAGTCCTCAAAAAAGGTGATATGTCTTTCCATTGCGGAAAAGATCAACTCATGCCAGCCCTTTCATGTCTGCCCCATCGAAGACATAGATACCCTGATCACAGAATTACGGCCTGACGACCCCTTACTGGAGCCCTATAGAAGAAAGGGCATACATATTTTATAGAGTCACTTGAGAAAATCAACCCGGGAACCCTCGCCCATGCGGGGGTTCTTTTTTTGTCCCCCGGCCCTGCCGGGCCGGCGGAAGCCGAGTCTTATCCAAAGAATAAATAACAAAGCAGTATCGACACCACAATACTCACCAGGTCGGTCAATAACATCGCCCCGATGGAATAGCGGGTATTCCTCACCGACACAGCCCCAAAATATACAGCGATGATATAAAACGTACTGTCGGACGAGCCCTGCAATATCCCCGCCAGCCTGCTGGCAAAAGAATCCGATCCGCTGGTCGCCATCGTGCTTACCATCATACCCCTCGCCCCCGCCGCACTCAACGGCTTTATCAACGCAGTAGGCAGCCCCTCTACAAAACGGGTGTCCACTCCCATCCTGGTAAAGACCCACCGCAGCCCGTCGATCACGGCATCGAAAGCCCCGCTGTTACGCAGCAAACTGATAGCCACCAGCATTCCCACCAGGTAGGGAATGATCCGCACAGCCACCTCAAAGCCCCCCTTTGCCCCCTGGACAAAGGCATCGAATATATTGATCTTCTTATACCAGCCCCCCATGACGATCAGCAGGAACACCAGCAGGATCAGCCCGTTCCCCAATGCCCTGCCAAAAGTTTGTACCCCATCCGCATTCAGCGTACGGAGATAAACGACCAGGGCGCCTATCAAAAGGCTCAGTCCGCCCAGCCAGGCCAGGATGACGGGCTGGAATATATTGATCCGCTGTTTGAACGATACGATGAGCATGGACGTCAGCGTGGCGATAAAAGTGGCAATAACGATGGGTATGAATACATCCGTGGGATTGGATGCCCGCAGGGACGCCCGCAGGGCAATTACGCTCACAGGTATCAGCTGCAGTCCCGATTGATGCAGACAAAGGAACATGATCTGGGAATTGGAAGCCCGGTCTTTATCGGTATTCAGCTCCTGCAGACTATCCATCGCCTTGAGGGCAAAAGGGGTGGCGGCATTGTCCAGCCCCAGGAAGTTGGCGGAGAAGTTCATAACCATATGCCCCATGGCCGGGTGGCCAGGTGGTACATCCGGGAACAGCCGGGAAAAGAAAGGACCGACGATACGGGAAAGGAATCGGATACCGCCCGCCGCCTCTGCAATGCCCAGAAGCCCCATAAAAAGGGCCATAATGCCGATAAGTCCAAGGGAGAGGGTTACAGCCCCCTTGCAGGTTTCGATGATCCCATCGGCTTTCTGGACCTTCACAGGCAAATTGGGAGATACACGTAGTGTATCTCCACCCCGCCCTATCACCATGGAACTGAATATCTCCTTATCCGCCGGGGAAACGACAAACCTTATCCCTGCCACGAGCACCGAAATAATGATAAAAGCCGCCCATATCCTGCTTAATGCCATGCGATAAAAATAGCATTAATTGCCAATAAATTAGCTACCTTTGCGCCCGAAATTACGGGCCGGGAGACAGGTCCCGGTAAAAAAAAAGAATTATGGGTTTACAAGCGGGCATCGTAGGATTGCCAAATGTAGGGAAGTCGACTTTATTCAACGCCGTCAGCAACAGCGCCAAAGCACAAGCCAGTAACTATAGGTTCTGCACCATCGAACCCAACACCGGACTGGTGGACGTACCGGATGGCAGGCTGGACAAACTGGCCGGGCTCGTAAAACCCCAACGCATCGTCCCCACTCAATTAGGCATCGTAGACATTGCCGGGCTGGTAAAAGGCGCCAGCAAAGGCGAGGGACTGGGTAACAAGTTCCTGGCCAACATCCGGGAAGTGGACGCCATCGTACACGTCATCCGCTGCTTCGAGGACGAGAATATCCTACGCGATGAAGGCGCCATCAACCCCGTCGGCGATAAGGAGATCATCGACACCGAATTGCAGCTCAAAGACCTGGACAGTGTAGAAAAAAAGTTCAGCCGTACGGAAAAAATGCTGAAGACAGGCGATCCAAAGATCAAGGCGGAATATGAGGTCCTCAAACGTTGCAAGGAACACCTCGAAAAAGGAAAGAGCATCCGCGAACTGGCGCTCGCAAAAGAAGACCGTCCCGCCATCGCCGACCTCTTCCTGCTCACGGAAAAGCCCGTCCTCTACGTCGCCAACGTGGACGAAGCCTCCATGCACACCGGCAATAAGTTCTCCGAAGCCCTCAAAGCCGCCGTCGCCGGAGAAAATGCCCAGGTCATCATCATGAACAACTCCATCGAAGCCCAGATCGCAGAAATGGAAGACCCTGCCGACCGGGAGTTATTCATGGCAGAATACAAGATGGAAGAGCCCGCCCTCAACAAGCTCATTCGCAGCGCCTACAAGCTTCTTAGCCTCTATACCTACTTCACCGCAGGTGAGCAGGAAGTACGCGCCTGGACCATCCACGAAGGCTGGAAAGCCCCCCAGGCCGCCAGCGTGATCCATACGGACTTCGAAAAAGGCTTTATCAAGGCCGAGGTCATCGCCTACAACGACTTCATCCAGTATGGGTCCGAAGCCGCCGCCCGCGACGCGGGGAAATTGAGAATAGAAGGAAAAGAATATATTGTCAAGGACGGAGATGTGATGCATTTCAGGTTTAATGTATAAGAAAAAAGGGGCCGAAGCCCCTTTTTTCTATTTAAGTAGTTCGTCAAACGTCATGCATAGATAATACACCGCCCCGATCTTCGGATTCCCAAACGACGTCTGATAGTAATGGTTCAATATATTCGATCCGCCTATTTTAAGGATCGTCTTCACGCTCGGAATCTTATAACTTACCTGCGCATCTACTGTCCCGAAAGCAGACACATCCCCCGTTGCAAAGCTCGAGTTCCAGGTGAACGCATCCTGCCAGCGATACATGATATTAAACCCTACATTCTTTACCACATTCCTGTTCGACACGCCCAGGTTGACCCTGTGCTTGGGTGAATTAAAAGAATTGGCCAATCCCTGATCCTTCGAAATATCGTTATACGAGTAATTCCCCGAGAGGGCCCAGTTTCTATCCACCAGGTAATCCAGCCCCAATGCCCCTCCCCAGGTATTCACCTTGTTGGGATTGTTGACGTAGGTAGCAAAGATATTGGGATTCTGAAACCCTGCAGGAGGTGGACCTGACGGCTGAAGGAGCACGAGATAGGAAAGGAAATCCTTATAGCTGTCATAGTAGTAATAGGCATCGACCAACAGCTTATTTGCGAACAAGCCCTTATATCCAATCTCATAGGCCGCCACCGACTCAGGCTTGAACTTTCCGAATTTCCACGCCTGCAGTTTGGTAGGATCGGTATACCCCGTAGCCGCGAATGCCTGAAAGCTCGCCAGCGTGTACCCCGGATTATTATCCAGGTTATGCCCGTGAATAATGGCCGGCAATCCCCCGATCAGCCGGGTATTGGCCCGGATAGGCAGGTCGATGTACTGGTCCTGGTTCGTAGGATTGCGATAGCCTGTCTGGTATGACACGCGTATATTATGCTGCGGCGCCACCGTAAACACCCCCGCGATACGGGGAGTAAACCGCCCGTCGAAATTGTCGTTCTTGTCATATCTGATAGACCCTATCAGGTGGATCCGGTCATTTACCAGCTTCTTGCCCACCTGCAAAAAACCTCCGTACTCATTGGTTCCGATCGTACCGGTGGTGTCTACAAAAATAGTACCATTGGAATTGAGGCTATAATGACGTAGACTGCCGCCTAATTGTACTTCCAGGACCTTTAGATGATCCGTGAAATCATACATGCCCTCGTATTGGTAGAGGTTGGTCTTGTCGTTGAACTTGGCGCCATTACGGCCCTTGCCATATCCGATATAAGCGCTGGTGATGGCATTCTTCGCCTGGTTGAAAGCCGCCGAGCCCGGCTGCAGCCTCGTTCTGTCCGCATAAGTCCTGGCCAGCGCATGGGACTGGGCGTCGGAAGCTCCACCTAATCTCGCCTGGTTGTACGCACCGGCATAATCGGCAAACCATCCCCCGATGACATTCCCGGTATTGTCATAGACGGCGCTGGGACTGGACGCCTCATTCAGCAGCGTCCCCAGGGCCGTAGCATTATATGCCTCTCCCGAACGTTCCTGCGTCGTATAAGCGCGCAGGTAAAACCGTTTGCCACGCAGCTCCAGTTTGTACTGACCGATATTGAAATTATGCAGGGAATATCTGTCGGAACCTGTGTACACCGTTGTACCCGAACCATAATTGCCCTGGACAATGCCTTCGATGTCATTGGTAAATTTATAGTGCAAGGCCGCCGTACCCTTAAAGCTCTTAGTACGATAATCCACGAGATCGGCCTCCTTATAGCCGGTACGGCTCACCGTCACCCCGTTCAGCAAGCCCGCTGAAGCGCCATATGTCGTGTTGATCTCGTCCCCATATACATTGATCCCGTCGTAGTTCGGGTCGGCGGCATGGGAATAGCCGGGCTTTATCTTCAGGTTCCCCCTGTCGAAGTTGCTGGAATCATTGGCCTGCCAGTCATCGGCCTGCAGATAGCTCACGCTCACCTTAAAGGCAAACTTCCCAAAAGCCTTCGCATAGCGGGCCGACAGGTCGGGTATAAAACCTAGGCTCGACTGTTCTTTCTTACCCACATGGTTGACGCCGCCCATTACCCGCACGCTAAGCCCCTGATAATCGAAAGGGCTCTTGCTGTTGATGAGAAGCGTACCGTTCATACCACCCGCGCCATATAGGGCAGAACTGGCGCCCGGCAATAGTTCTACCGTGGCTACGTCCAGATCGGAAGGCCCCACGATATTGGCAACGGAAAAATTCAGACCAGGGGCCTGGTTATCCATACCATCCACATACTGGTTGAATCTCGTATTGCCATTTGCGTTGAATCCGCGGGTAGTCACCCCCCTGAACGTGAGGCTCTGCACACTGGTCTCCACCCCTTTCAACGCGGGCAATGCGTCATAAAAAGAAGGCGCCGCTATATTACGTATAGCCGCGGTATTCATCTTTTCGATGGATACAGGGGATTCCAGTATATTCTGAGGCACACGGCTGGCGGATACGACAACCTCCGTGCCCAGTATCGAGCCTGGCTTGAAGTCGACATTGACCTCCGTGCTGCCGCTATTCACCGTCACCTCCTGTTGCTCGAATCCCACGGAGGAGAATACCAGCACGATCGGCAGCGGTTGTGTAGTGGTGATCGAAAAGTTGCCCCTGTCATCCGTCGTAGTTCCGGAAGTAGAACCCTTGACAGTGACGCTTACGGCAGGAACCCGCTCCCTGGTGGCGGAGTTCTGGACATGTCCGGTAATGGTCGTAGGGGTTTGTGAAAAGGTGGTGAGGCAGGAAAAGGCGGCCACTACTAAAGCAGCTACTTTAATTGAGTAGTTCCTCATAGCGCAAGTTTTCGTTTAAAATATTGTGATTTGAAACTATTACTAAAATACAGATTGTAATGTAGTAATGAAAATTTAATTTTGGGCCCTAATTTGGATACATGAAGACTTTGCAGTTCCCCCATCAGACAAATTTCTATCGTGGTAAGGTACGGGATGTATACACCATTTCCGACCAATGGCTGGTCATGATCGCGTCTGATCGTATATCCGCATTCGACGTCATCCTCCCCCGCCCCATCCCTTATAAAGGACAGGTTTTAAATCAAATCGCTGCTTATATGTTAAAGGCTACCAGCGATATCTGCCCGAATTGGCTGGTGGACACCCCTGCCCCCAACGTCGCCATCGGCAGGAAATGTACCCCTTTTCGCGTAGAGATGGTCGTAAGGGGAAACCTTACAGGACACGCCTGGAGAACCTATAGTTCCGGCAAAAGGGAGCTCTGCGGGGTACCCCTGCCCGAAGGAATGAAGGAGAACGACTACTTCCCTACCCCCATCATCACTCCCTCTACCAAGGCGGAGGTAGGACACGACGAGGACATTTCCCGCAGCGAGATCATCCGCCGCGGATTGGTGTCAGAAAAAGACTACGCTATACTGGAAAAATATACCTTAGCCCTCTTCCAAAGAGGCAAAGAGATAGCCGCCAAACAAGGACTGATCCTCGTAGACACAAAATACGAGTTTGGAAAGATTGACGAAACCGTCTACCTGATGGACGAAATTCACACTCCTGACAGCTCCCGTTACTTCTATGCGGATGGCTTCGAAGGGCGTCAGCAGACGGGCGAGCGTCAGCAGCAGCTCAGCAAAGAGTTCGTACGGGAATGGCTCATCGCCAATAATTTTATGGGGAAGGAAGGCCAGACGGTGCCGGTGATGGCCGATGAATGGGTCCAAACCATCAGCAAAAGATATATCGAACTGTATGAAAAGGTTATTGGACAACCTTTCAACCCGCAGACGCTCAGCGACGAAGAGACCTATCAACGCATATTATACGCGCTAAGCAATATTGGCTAGATCCCCGCTCTTGGGGAGAGTAAAGGAAAAAGTACTGCCCTTGCCGGGCTCGCTTTGAACATGCATACGCCCACCGTTCTTGGAGAGAAATTCTTTGCATAGCATCAATCCAAGTCCCGTACCCGCTTCTCCATCCGTACCCTTGGTGGTATAATAGATGTCTTCCATCATCAGCTTCTGAATGATCTCCTCGGTGATACCCATGCCCGTATCCTGGACATAGACCTCGATATGACTGCGCATTTCCCTGGCTTCGATGGAAATGGTCCCCTCTACCGGTGTAAACTTGATGGCATTGGACAGGAGATTGCGCAATACCAGGTTGACCATATCCTTGTCCGCATAGAC
>Ga0207671_10004193_pt1 | contig 13918 bp, 8 predicted proteins | sample KBSC24metaG_FD_184352 | JGI IMG/M metagenome (GOLD analysis project Ga0207671, IMG submission 184352) | Corn rhizosphere microbial communities from Kellogg Biological Station, Michigan, USA - KBS C2-4 metaG (SPAdes) (version 2) | ecosystem: Host-associated > Plants > Roots > Rhizosphere > Soil... | reverse complement strand
TTATCCGCCATGATTTTTTGAAGCAAAAATATCTGACCACAACGTATCGGGCAACAGGTAGTTTACCGGAGGCTTACTTACAAAGGGCACCGCCTGGAAGATCGTCCCATCCGGCAAAGGATCCGGAAGATAGCAGAATCGTGGGTTAGGTATGGTCACGAACGCATCCATACCCTATTGAGAAGAGAGGGGTGGAAAGACAACCATAAGCGGACCTATCGGATCTACAAAGAAGAAGGGTTGAACTTAAGGAGCAAACGTCCCAGGCGGAACAAGTCAGCAGCTCACCGTCTGGAAAGGCCGGTATTGACTGAGTTGTATCAAGTTTTGTCCATGGATTTTGTGTCAGATGCGCTCTACGATGGGCGCAAATTCCGGGCGTTAACTATAGTGGATAATTATAGTCGGGAGTGCCTGGCTATCCCGGTCGGAAAATCACTAAAAGGGGTAGACGTCGTTGCAACCCTCAAGCGATTAAGAAAGGAACGGGGGATCGTTCCTAAGCGCATTCAGACAGATAACGGCAGCGAATTCACGTCGAAGGAAATGGACCAATGGGCCAATGAGAACAAAGTTATCATGGACTATTCCAGACCAGGCCGCCTACAGACAACCCGTTTGTAGAGTCTTTTAATGGCAGTTTTCGGGATGAGTGCTTAAATGCACACTGGTTCTTATCTTTGGAGGACGCACAGAAGAAGATCGAGTCCTGGAGAAAGGAGTACAATGGGTATCGACCGCACAGCTCCCTTGGTAATCTTACTCCTATGGAATTTGTAGCTCAATGTCGGCAAGAAGCTGACAAGAAGGATGGCCTGCCGGCGGCTCCTGTGTCTGACCAGATGATTTTTGCAACGGTAAATCAAACCTCAACTGTAACGGAAAAATCATCCGATCCGCCACAGGCGAATAAGCGTTTTAAACGCCCTGGATTTCCAGCTTAGCCCGCTACAGCATTGGGGAGAAGGTCATTACCCCGAATTTTCTAACCTATTTTACTACAGTTTTTTGGGGAGAGGTCAACAGCAGCTAAAGGTGGCTTCAAGACCGCTCCTGGAAGCCACCTCCGACGCGCCTACTGTCATCGTCTGCCGAGCATTGAACTGCCTATGCAAAGAATTATTTCGAATTCGCAGTCCATTCAGGACACTCAATAACCACTATTTTGAGTCAAATTTGGATTCCTTGTTATTTCATCTTGCGGGATGGGAAAAAATTGCCAATCCGGCTTCCAAATACCTCCCTTAACCTGACAAACATCTCCAGGCGCCCCCATTACCGAGTTGATGGTTTGGCTCCGAATAAGGTCGAACCAGCGATGTCCCCATTCAGTGAAAAGTTCTACTTGTCGTTCGTGCAAGATGGCCAACAAAACGTCCGCCTGAGTTATTGTGGAAGGAATATCAGGCAATGGATTGGGTATAGTTGCCGAAATTGGCGCCCTAGCTCTGCTACGCAATACATTTAAGTCCGCTACAGCACCTAAAATATTACTCTGTCGCGCCCTCGCTTCTGCCCGAATCAAATACAGTTCCGCCAGCCGAAGCATCATTGTATATTCTTCAGTATTGGAAGGATCATTATCGATTTGAATCTTATATTTGAGCGGAAAATAATACGTATTAAAGGGAGGATCTGACATCGTATAGGATCCTACCCATTTGACCTTCCTGTTATCTCCCTCTTCAAATGCAGCCATCATTTGGGGACTTAAAGTGGCCGTACTCGGCTGTCCCATTAATATAAACCAATATCCTTCCCAAGTATTACTTCCTGCGTTATTTCCATTAGATAAGGGAGAAGGCAATTGCCAGATGGCCTCCCGGCTATTTGCCAAAAAGACAGAATCAAAATCAGTACATAATCCGAACATCCCATTATTATTGATTACAGCGGTAGCCGCAGTCTCTGCACTATCATATTTCTCAGTGAATAAATAGCTCCTCGCCAGCAAGGCTATAGCTGCCCATTTAGTTGGCCGCACGCGTTCGTCGGTTGATGTTATATTATCCGCACCTACGAAATCACTGCTTAATAACTCCTGCGCATCCACAAGGTCGTCGATGATCTGGCGATACACGTTCATCATTTTTTCCCGATGTAGGCTGCTATTGACCCAGTAGTCTGTGCTGGTTACAAGTGGGACATCCCCATAGCAGTTCAACAAGTAAAACATCCAAAATGCACGGATAAATTTCGATTCCCCGGTCAACTGCTGATTAACAACATGATCAATTCCTTTATTATCTTTAAGCCCTTGCAGTATTGCATTGGCTTGATAAATATAATTATAAGCGTTTGTCCAAGGACCATACGTGCCTGTTGCTAACATAGAATTGGTATATTGCTGTATATCGCTGGTCGCTTGGCTATAATTGGTCAACTCGTCTCCAAGGATACCAGTTTGGAATTCCATGAAGTAGGACTCTTGGTTATTGTACATACTCTGATAAATATTGGTAAGTGCGGATGTAGCTGTAGAATTATTATTGAATACACTAGAAGCAGCTAGTTGGTTTATAGGGGCCGATACTTCAACAAATTTCCTACAACTTACTCCTATAAGAGTTATACAGCCTCCAATAAATAACAATAAAGGAAAAAAGATGGCTGACCATTCTTGATATCTAAAGAATTTCCTCATATATTTAATTTAATTCTTAGAAAGCATGTCGATTATAATATGACTTGGACACCGGCTGTGACAACACGAAGGGGAGGTAAATTTAAACCTCCAGTTTCTGGATCCATACCTTCAAATCGTGTTATTGTAATTAAATTTTGGCATTGAACATAAAATCTAGTTGTTGTTAAACCCATTTTTTTCATTATATTATCAGGTAATTGGTAGAATAATGCAAAGTTTTTTAATCTGATAAAAGATGCATCAACAATTGCCGCATCAGAATTTCTTTTTGCACTCCAGTAGGCGAAGCCGGTTCCTATTGAAAACCGTTGTACGTCAGTAACTTGTCCTGGGCTAGTCCATCGACGAAGTACGTCTGCCGATTGGTTAGAGTTAAACAAACCGGGAGGAGAAAAAGATGTTAAATAATTATACCCTGTTTGCTTAACAAATTGAAAGAATAGATCAAGGGTAAAGCCCTTGTAACTAATATTGTTGTTAAATCCGCCAAAGAAGGTCTGTGTAACAGGGCTATGAATAAAAAGATCTTCAGGATAGGAAGGTCTAGCAGCAGCGCTTTTAGTATTAAAAGCATACAGTCCAGTTTGTGGATTTACTCCTAAATAATGATAAACTCTTTCAATGTTTAAAGATTGTCCAATTACGTAAGAAAAATTATAACTGGGATAATTTTCAATATTAGGAAATGCCACCAATTTATTCTTGGGTATACTTAAGTTGAGAGAATTCGTCCAAGAAAAGTTTTTTGATCTATAATTGATAGTATTCAATGTCACCTCAATTCCTGTATTCTGCAAGATTGCTGGCAGATTAAATTGAACAGAGCCAAAACCAGTGATCAAAGGAAGCCCATATCCGACTAGTTGATTGTAAGTCCTGTTACGGTAGTAGCTGATAGTAAATAATATCTTGTCCTGAAAAAAACCCATTTCTAATCCTCCCTCTAATTTCTTTACTTCCTCCCATCCTATATATGGGTTCGTTAATCGGTCCGGTGATAATGCTGTAATACCCTGAAAAGTAGTAGAAACCGGCGTATAGGTATTTAAGAAAGAATAGTCCTGAATACCATCATTCCCGGTACTTCCATAACTTAAACGCAATTTACCGAAACTTAGCAAGTGAAGATTATCACTTACAAAGGGTTCTTTTGAAAAAATCCAACCACATCCGACTGCCCCGAAATTACCAAATTGCCTACCAGGGCCAAATCGGCTACTTCCGTCACGACGCCCAGTGACATTAAGTATATATTTATCATCCCAGGTATACCCTACTCTTCCAAATATGGCATTGTAACGGTATTGTGTATACGAGCTTCCGGATAGCAAGAAAACAGATGCTGCAGCTGGGTTGGAAATAACATCATCAGAAGCAAATCCATAACTACGATACGCAATTGTACTATTAGTATTCTCTTGAAACGTAGAGCCACCTAATATATCCAATATTCCTTTCCTAATTTTTGCTCGATAGGTGATTTGTGGTTCAATGATCCAAGTCTGTAATTCTGTTGTACCTAATTCATTTGATGACGAACCAGCGCTCATATTATATGGAGGTGGACTAAAAGTAGACGGTGTTAGATTTGTTTGGTTGAGTTTGCTCCAGGTATAGCCTAAATTTCCTTTTAATTCTAGTCCCGGAGTTATAATGTAGCCCAGGTTTATGTCGGCAACGAGATTTTTAGTATTGGCCTTATCAGTCTGAACAATATATCTGAGCGGATTTTGCCAAGTATTCCTTCCATTCTTTATCTGCCAATTGATTTTTCCGGTGGAATCATAGATAGCAGGTGCGTCAGGAGCCAATAAAATTTTACTTGTCAGGTCTATATTAGGCAAATTGTTAATGTCGTTTGTATATTGCACATTCATTTGAGTTCGCAGCCTTCGATCAAAAGATTGATTACTCATACTTGTATGAATCGATACCTTCTGATCTTTGTAATCGCCTGGGTAACTGGGTCTCTGGAGGCTATAAGTAGCCCCAATAAGGAACTGTGTATTTATATCACCCCCAGAGATCGATGTTTGCACATTAGTAAATCTAGCAGCATTTCCAATAAGTACTTTTTGCCAGTCTGTGAATCTTGTCGTATCCCAGGTACCGTTAATATCATAGTCGGTTAAGCCAATGTTACGGCCGTCATTCCGAAAAGCCTCACGACGCATATTTAGATATTCCTGAGTATTAAGGAGATGAAATTTTCTAGTAATTTTAGATACACCGGAGTACATATTTAGATTTAAATGGGTGGCCCCAGGTTTACCCTTTTTTGTGGTGATTAATATAACTCCATTGGCCCCCCTTGACCCGTATATAGCTGTGGCGTCCGCGTCTTTTAATATATCTATACTTTCTATGTCTGAGGGGTTCAAATTATTGAATGGACTCAATCCCAGTCCTGTTCCCAAATTTTGAGAGCCTGCCGCACCACTGTTCAGTAGCAGCCCGGTAAGAGACGCAGATCCAAAAGGTACGCCGTCTACAATATATAAAGGATCATTTACGGTTATTAGTTTTGTTGTGGGGTTTGGAATGCTATTTTGACCTCTCAAAGTTACTTTACTGGATGATCCTGGCACTCCTGACGTTTGAGAAATGTAAAGACCCGCAACACGTCCTTCTAGTGCCAGAAGTGGGTCCATTACTGGTTGCCTGACAATTTCTTCTGCTTTGACGGTTGCGACATTTCCAGTGTTTAGTCTATTACTAGTACTGTAATATCCTTTAATAACAGTCGCATCCAGCAAACTATTCGACACAATCAATCGGACCTGCATAAATTCGTCACTCTTAAGTGAAATTTCCTTAGAAACATATCCTATAAAACTGATGATCAACACACTATTAATAGGAACCCTGTCAAGGAAGAATTCACCTTTAGTATTGCTTAAAGTTGATTGATTTGAATGTTTTACTATTACTGTTGCACCAGGGAGGGGTTGCCCTTGTTCATTTATAACCAATCCTCGTGCTTTAAGTAATCTTTCAATGGCAACAGTACCACCGGCTTTTTGCTGATCTATCTTTTTTATTATAATAACCTTTTCAATTATTTCCCAATTAAATAGCAACCCTTTAAATATACTGTCAAGTACTTCACTCAGCTTAGTTTCGGTAAAATTTACGCTAACTAAGGCATTATTTAGTTTTACATCCTTAGCGTATAGAAAATAATGCCCCGTCTGCCTCTCAATCTCCTTGCATACTTTTTCCAAAGGCATATCTCTTACTGACAACGTCACCGTCTGCGCAGTCCCCCGCGCACCAGCATGTAGAACAAATGCAATTAACAATATTAGAGTCAGCTTCATGACTAGCAGGCATTTTCGCCACCTGCAATAAGCAGTTGGTTCATGAAATATATATTTCATAAATTTGTTTTGGGTTACTTGAAAAGGAGTGGAAGTAATATTTCACGAATGGGGTAACCCAACAAAGCCGGCTCCGGTGCAATGGTGGCCGGTTTTTTATTAGATTATCCCATGAAAGATCGGTTAGCCTGTAGAGGGAGGACGTAAAGCTTTGTTCATGGTGGTAGTCTTGTACGATTAGAAAATAGTATGGCGTCTAACAGGAAGGAATAATAATAATTATGGTGTTACAGTGACTTTCTTGCCATCGATCCGGAAATGTACCCAGCCGGTGGCTTCAAGGATTTTTAGCAACGTGGAAAGGTTTACGTTTCTGGGGATAGTGCCCCTGAATTGCTGATTCACTTTCCCATCATAGGCAACTTCAAGATCATACCAACGTGCAGCCTGGCGCATGATGGACTCGATGGAAGCGTCATAAAATTGGAATCGGCCATTCTTCCAGGCAATAGTTTCGTCTACATTAATAGAATCGATAAGATTTAAGGTGTATGATTTTTTATCAAGATAGGCTTGTTGCTCGGGCTGTAAGATTACTAGTTCATGACCAGTACGAGCACTGACTGACCCGTTGATCAAGGTAACCTTTTGGCGATCTTCATCCGGGTATGCCATTAGGTCAAATTCAGTACCTAGAACATTCACTTCCAGTGATTCATGTCCAGCGATTTCAGAAGATCTATGCGTAAGCTCTACTTTAAAAGGCAGTGAAGTATTCTTTACAATCTCGAAATACGCCTCGCCATTGAGCTCAACTTTTCTTTCCCTTCCCGTGAACGCAGTGGGAAACCTCAGACTAGATAAAGCATTGAGCCATACTTTGCTTCCATCTGGCAGCATTACCTGATACTGACCGCCTCGTGGAGTTGATATTGTATTATAGCTTACAGTTCCTATGCCATTTTGTCCAATATGATAAGCCAATTGACCATTGTCTAACTTTATAACCTTGGTAGTCCCTTGCTTGGCTAATTCGCCATTGGATGCATTATCCAGCACAATCTTGCTTCCATCTGCCAATTGAAGCACTGCCTTATCTCCCCCTGGAGATACATCATTATGATAACGTTGCTCTAAAGGAAGTGTGGCAATATTGGTTTTTCTTCTGTTCAAGGTAAAAAAGACAGCCACACCTGCAGCAACGAACAGTACGGTAGCAGCGATCAAATAGATCCTCCATCCACGTCTCAATTTAACAATTTCAACCGCCGGTACAGCAGGCTGAGTCGCCAGTTGAATTTTTTTTTGAATGTCGGCCAGGGCAGCTCCTTGGTTAAAATCATACATGGAAGACAGGGCAAGATGCACCTCTTCCCAGTCAGAACAGTCCTCGAAGAATTGCCGGCTACTCGGATCTTGCTCCTTTAGCCAATTGTCGAGTGCTATCTGCTCGTGTATGTTCAATTCACCTGTAAGACGGCGGAAAAGTAATCCGCCTATCTCCTGCATCGTTTCTATTAACTGTTGATCGCTGATTGACATAAATAGGATTGAGAATTCAAGAATAGCAAGGCAACAGTTAGGTTTTGGTTAAAATATGAACAGGATGAGCTTAATGGTTAATGGGAGGCTATTAGGGTCGAATATTAGCAAAGGACGGTATTCAATTATAGAAACAAGCGTGCGGGAATTTAGTACTAGGAAGCTCTGAAATTTTTATCTTTTGACAACATATCGTATGTAAAAATTAGTACATAATGAATAATTTATTAAAATTCCTGAAGTTTATTAAACAAAATCTGTAAATATTTAGAAAATAATCGAATAAATATTAAAATCTATATATGATTTAGATATTTTTATTGTGGACAGTCAAGTTATCAATAGGCATTTTGTGTTACATCCTCTTGCGATGGGCGCTTTCTTATCAGCGTATATTCAATGAAATACAAACCAAATGCTATCTCTACTATCAGTATTACAATTTCATATCTCAAATTAACGGGAGAAGCAAACACGCTAAACCCGAAATCGGCCATCCAGAGAATGGCCATTAATGTCAGGCAGCCAGAAATAGAATTTTTAATTTCCCGGAACCCTTTACTCAAGAAAAACGCCAAAAAACCAACAATAAAGGTCACATGGGATAGAAAAAAAAGGATTGGGAATTTTCTGAAGAACGACCTGCTAAGTTCTATACGGGAACGACTCCAAGTCGGTGTCTGCAATACAAACCATTTTTCTATAGCACTGTCTCCATATTGTGGATGGAGGTACCAGGGATCCTCATCATCAAATATTTCTGGCGTCGGTATACAATATCGCGAGAAATTGGGCCATAGATAGCCCCGAATAAAAGCCATAGGATATTGTCGGACGAAATATTCCCCATATTCCTGGTATAAAGGGCCTACATCTACCCAGCCTCTGGAAGTAATAAATTTCTCCCCGTCCCGCCATGCATATTGCTGGTGCATATAAACCACTAAAGGGCTGAAAGGGCTAAACATGTAATATCCTCCATAAGTAAAATCTTTGTTTACCAGCCCATGCGGATCATCAGGTTGATATTTGGCAAAATAAGCTCGAATCAGGCTGTCTAATGACCGAAATTCTTCCGGAACTAACTCTATTTTGACCGGTTGTGCATAGGGATAAGCATAGATCACATTATTAGCCAATTTCCAACCCGCAAAGGGTGAGAATTGACGCTTTCCGCCAACGGCAGCAATCTGGCTGCCTGTATCATAGATAAACCAGCCCAACAAAACCAAGGGGATACTGACCCCTGCAACTTTCCACCGGATAGCCTGTCGGTTAATAATAAAAGCAATAGTACCTATCAGAGGATAATATAATGCATTATATCGTACAGTAAAAGCAGCCACAAGAATAAGTGCATGTGTAATCACCATATAAGGTCTTGGTGCACAGATGAGCCAGAACAATTGTGTGATCCAAAACAAGCTCAAAGTGATGAATAAGGCATCAGACTGTAAAAAATTGCTACAGGCAATCAATAACGGGTTCGCGAAAAGTAAGAAAAACACTATCCACACAATAAATCTTCCTGGCTGGAAAAAATAAAGCCAGCTGAAAAAAAATAGCAGGCAGGAAAATTCCAACATACAGTACTGAAGACAAACCAACAGCTGTGCGGAATGTGAGAAAAATCCGTAGGCTTGTACAAACCTTGAATAACCAACGGGCCATGCATGTACAGGCCAATTTAATATTGCAACCCTTAAATAATAATAAGAATCATATACGAGATTAGGAAAAGGGTAAAAATATTTGAAAATACTAAAAAGGAGAATACTTACAATGACAGCGGCAATCAAATATCGCCTATTAGCTGATTCGCCCCATATAAACGTGCTGAAATGAGTGCCATTCATTAGAAACATTTATACAAAAATCTAGATCTTAGATGATCCATTTAGTATAATATATGATCCCAATGGTGTCTAATTAAGCCACTTCACAGATCAGATATAAAAACGCTATCTCACCTAAGCTTATATTGATACCAACTTTCGCACAATATGTTTCAGACACCTTAAATATGAAAATCTGAAATTTGGTTGACGGTTTTTAAAATTGACTACTAATTTTCAATTTATGAGTATCAAAGAACAGACAGACATCCACAGAAAACTCAATATTTTAAACCACGGAAAGGAGCTGAGTAACGTCTCTAATACTTTTCGACACTTAGGTATATCCAGGTTTATTTCTAATGGCGTCAATTAGAATTATTAAAGCAGGAATAACAGGTGCGACAAAAAGAGAAAACCAGGCAATATCAAAGCGGCTGCTGTCATACATCATATAAATCCCTATTAAGAACATTGATAAGGAAAAAATTCCTATCAATATATAGCCAAATGACTGTTTGTTCTGAATAAACCCGAAATATCTTAATATGATTGTAAGGTATCCAAGCATAATAGACGCCCATACACCGACAAAATAATAGGGAAATACACCGAACATGTTCGAAGAGTTATTGCTGATTACTTTAAAATATAAACAGATCGAAAATATTATCACAACCGACCACAATATTTTTTGCCACAGCAAGCGTTGTTGTTTCATACGAAATTTTTCAGTGAGCAATCAGGTTATTATAACATTCCGAAAAGTATCGTAACCATGGCTTTATCTTATCCTTAGGCAACTCATAATAAATTCTGGAAGCTTCGTAATAAAAAAAACCACCATACTGACTTATCTCTAGTTTAATTTTGGTACCACTATGTTCGCAACTGACTACATAAGCACCCATCCACAATGGGGTACTGTCCGCAGATATTATTCTGGCGCCCTTCAGAAAAGCCTGTATCGAATCTTGGTTTAGTTCATGATACCTAAAATTCTTTAGGGTATCTACAGTATAATCAAAAAGGCCATGACCGTGAATTTCGTATAATCTCCAATATCTCGTGTTTTCCCATTTCACTTGTGCATTTAACTTTGACGAATAAAAAATGACCACACAAATCATTGTTGTTATTACTTTTAAGGGGTTCATATACATTTCCCAATATTAGAATGATAAAACTCAACCGTGTTCCTTGTCATGTTAGGCAATGGCGTCATTTGACGTATATCTTCGCCCAAATCTCCCGGATTATTTCCCATCCCCCCTATCCATTTGCCTATTGTATTTGGCAAATACACGCCTCCTTGCATTAAGGTTTGAAGGGCAAAAGTTGTGCAGTTTTCTGTATTCAAATTGTACATAAAGCCAGATCGATTACAGTTCGTCACATAGTTAAGCATCATTGTAAACTGAGCATTCGTCAAAGTGAAACTTGCCGAAATATTAAATGAATGACTTTCATCATTATTGAAGACACCCTGGATCGATGGAGACAAAGGATAAATAAATCCAGAAGGGTAAAATCCCACATTCCTGGTGATAGTGGTCGAACCGTACTGTTCCGTAAATATTAGGAATGTATGTCCTACATCAATAGGATTCCCCTGATTAGAAGACCCGCTTAAGCCTCCTTTAGTGACATCCCAAGGCTCTCGAGTGCCAGGAATAGGTTGATCAACACATAATGTGACAGTATAAGTATGATCATTCCCGCCAGTATTGGTGAAACATTTAAGGTAGTCAGCGACATTCGCTATCGGGTTATTCCCTGATACCATTGACAGCCCAAATGCTCCACCACCAATCCCCCCTCCCCCACTCATCCCACTCCCCAGTCCACTCCTCCCTCCATCCCCATAATCCGCCCTATCCGGCAGGTACATATAATAGCACCCTCCTGCCTGCACCCAGGAATATCCACCGCCCGGATCACCGGATGCATAATTATACCCATAGATATAATTACAAGTCCGTATAATCGTCGCGGCCTGTGTATTGGATGCATAATACTTGCGCACGCCCCCCTTCGAATACAGCCACCTGGACAAACTATTCCCCCGCCAGTCATCGACAAAAAGCATCCCGCTAAAAACTCCGGTGGGCTCAGCTAGAAAACTACTATCCGGCATCCACGTAAGCACCTCCGCATGAAAATGCCCAAAAGCATCCTTATACAGCAGCAATTGGCTCAGATTATCGAGGTTGAAAAAATGGTCCCCCGCAAAGTCGGGTTTGACAAACAATGGCTGAGAGTATGAGATAGGCACTATCACACCCCGACCGATGGGAAGAGACACCGGGCTGGCCTGTTCCCAATATATCCTTTTGGGAATTTTTGCGGGATAACTTTCAAACACACCGATGGCAGACTGAACCGAGTCCGTAAAATACTTGCGCGCCTGTGCCTCAAAAGAAGAAGATGCATCCATGACAGGGGACACCTCGCGCTTTACACATCCATTTATCCACAGGCACACGCCCAAAATGAAAATAAGGTTACAATAACGCATACGATAAGGTTTTTTAAAGTTAATAAATTTAATATTTAAACTGTTCTGCTCTCCAAAATGAACCCCGCTAAATCAGCGTCCTCTTTCATCAGATTGAACTCGACATCCACCAATCTCATAATATCATACCTCACCTGCTCAAACACAGACTGTATCACCGAAGACAAATCCTCAGAAGAAGAGAACACCACCGGCAACGCTTCATTACCTAAAATCTCGGACTCCCCCAGCTGAACCTTCGCATGAAACGCCTTCAGCTCCACCGGCACATCCGGATCGTCCGCCACCACGCCTACGAATTCACCGGAAGATAAATTAGCAATCGTCGCCGGTGTCACTATAGGCTCCCATTGCAGGGAATGACTGATAGAGGTGTCAACACTATTCGTAGACACGCTGGTCTTTTCTTTCTGCACCTTCGGGAACCTTTCGCTCATCCACCGGGCGGTCTCACCGCCTGCCTGGCCACACAGCACATTACCGGCAATATTGAGTATCGCATCCGCCTCTTCTCGGGAATACCGGGTATACAGCTGATTGACATCCTGGATGGCAAGTACGGGTACGATATTATTAGACCTCGCCGTGGCAATCGTCTCAGCCATGCTATAGGCCCGTAAAGTGGCAAATTCGTCGCATACAAGGGCGCAGGGATACTGTCCAGGCTTGTTGACCAGCCGGTTCATTCGATCGATATACAGGGAAATAATCGGCGATAAAGCCTCTTGCCTTGAAATGTCCCCTCCCAGACAGAATATCTTGGGGGCACCAGGATCGTTGATATCCAGGGTAAAGTCGTTTCCTGTAAGGATATAATACACGTCGGGCGATGCCAGCCGTCCCAACGGGATCCTCGCCCCGGACACCTGCCCATCCAGCATTTTCAAGGTGCCGTTCTTATAGGTCTCGATAAACGGCGTGACCAACACCTGCACTTCCGGCTCTGTCGACAGCACACTGAACAGCTTATGATATTCCACTTGCGCCAGTTCGATGACATGAGGCAAAGTACAAAAGCGTCCACCCTCATATTTCCGGAGAAACCATATCAAGGCAGCCAGGAAATTGACGGCCGACTCTACAAAGAACTCCCCCTGCTGCCGGGCCCAGATCTTGTTCATACTTAGAAGGATAGTCCGGCTGGCCCCGATGGCATCGGATTGCCATTCCATGGTGGCAGGCTCCAGCAGATTACAACGATGACTCCTGGCCAGGTCCTTGAAATTGATACAATAAAACTGTGTTGCCGGACGGTAATACTTCCTATACTGCAGAAAAAGATTATAGGCCTGCCGGCTCAGGCTGTCATATTTCAGATCGAAAAGAAAAATAGCCATCCCCTTTCCCATCAGCTGCCGGATAATGGGCTCTACAATAAACCTGGACTTGCCGCTGCCCGGAGATCCAAGGATCAGTATTCCCCTCCTGGCATTGACGATATTGATCCAACTGTTCTTCTCCTGCTTCTTGTACGTATACCTGGCCGGTAAATTCACTCCAAACGCCGAAGCTATCACCCTTCGTTCTTGCGGAAAGCCGGCCTGCTGCTCACCGAAAGGGTCGCTCTGTCGAAAAGGCGAAGGTAATACACGCATAAGCCGGGTAATGCCCATCAGTGTCAGTAGATAACCGGCTCCAGTCGCCAGCATATACCAGGTGGTCGTCGCTAACAGACAGCTGCCGAAATATAGCAAACCTCCGATCCCTATAAGCCAGTAGCAGGAAGCATAAGTGGCACGCAGGCTCTTGCGTCCCGCCCCTCCCAAAAGGGATAATAGCAGCAATAGCAAGGAAAGCCCCTTTAAGGTCAGCCGGTGGTCAAACGCACCCGTCTTCTGGATATTTGTCAGCAAGCGATCAGTTATCGTGGTCACCCATCCCCATTGCTGAAAAGCCGCATAACAATAGAAATAGCTGTCCACCAACAGGAGCACGACACTAAAAGCCAGCAGCATGTCCAGCATAGGCGCCATTTGCTGTATGGTTTGTTTGTTACTCATAATTCTAACGACCGATCGTCCCTCTCTTTTTGTTGCTGAATACGTTTTTGCTCCTG
>Ga0207671_10004190_pt1 | contig 13923 bp, 10 predicted proteins | sample KBSC24metaG_FD_184352 | JGI IMG/M metagenome (GOLD analysis project Ga0207671, IMG submission 184352) | Corn rhizosphere microbial communities from Kellogg Biological Station, Michigan, USA - KBS C2-4 metaG (SPAdes) (version 2) | ecosystem: Host-associated > Plants > Roots > Rhizosphere > Soil... | reverse complement strand
TGCCGGATTGAACGCCAATACGCCGTTTTTCAACACCACCATCGGCCTGGCGATGTTGATCGGGCGCTTCTTCACCCTGCTGCCGATGCTGGCCGTGGCCGGCTCCCTGGCGATGAAAAAAACCGTGCCTGCCGGCGCCGGCACCATCCCCACCGCAACCCCGCTGTTCATGCTGCTGGTGGTGTTCGTGGTGCTGGTGGTGGGCGGCCTGACCTTTTTGCCGGCGCTCGCGCTCGGCCCGCTGGTGGAGCAACTGCAGTTGCTGTCCGGCCAGACGTACAACTGAGGACACCTGGATGACGACTCAATCGATATTCAAAGGGCTGTTGCGCCCAGTGCTGGTTTCGGCGGTTTTTTTCATGCTGCTGACGGGGCTCGCATACCCGGCGTTCACCACCGTTGCCGCACAGCTGTTGTTTCCGTTCCAGGCCCGGGGTTCGCTGCTTGAACGCGACGGCCTGGTGATGGGCTCGGCGCTGATCGGCCAGCACTTCACCCGCCCGGAATACTTCCACGGCCGCCCGAGCATGACCCTCGGCGCCGACCCGCAAGACCCGAGCAAAAGCGTCTCGCAGCCGTACAACGCAGGCTCCAGCGGCGCGAGCAACCTGGGCCCCACCAGCCAGAAGCTGGTGGACCAGGTCGCCGCACGCGTCCAGGCCTATCGCCAGGACAACGGCCTGGCCACCGACGCGCAAGTGCCGGTGGACGCCGTCACCGCCTCCGCCTCCGGCCTCGACCCGCATATCTCGGTGGCCAACGCGCGGCTGCAACTGCCAAGGGTCGCCCGCCTGCGGCAAATCCCCGAAGCCGAGCTGCTGCAACTGGTCAACGCCCACACCACCGCGCGCACCCTCGGTTTGCTCGGCGAACCACGGGTCAATGTGCTGCAACTCAACCTTGCGCTGGACGCCCGCCTGCCATCGCGTCAGCCCCCCATTGCGGCCAGTGAGTAAGAGATTTCCCCCATGAAGAATGCTCGTTTACCTCTGTTTGATCGCAGTATCGTGCTGACCGCCTGTGCGGACGCGTTCAAGAAACTGCTGCCCCAGGCCCAGTGGAAAAACCCGGTGATGTTCGTGGTGTACCTGGGCAGCATCCTTACCACGCTGCTGTGGTTCCAGTCCCTCGGTGGCCAGGGTGAAGCGCCCAGCGGCTTTATCCTCAGCATCACCTTGTGGCTGTGGTTCACCGTGCTGTTCGCCAACTTTGCCGAAGCCCTGGCCGAGGGCCGCAGCCGGGCCCAGGCCGCGAGCCTGCGCGGGATGAAACGCCAGACACTGGCCAAGTTGTTGCAACAGCCCAAGCACGGCGCGGCGTGGCTGCCGACGGAGGCCACGCTGCTGCGCAAAGATCAGGTGGTGCTGATCGAAGCCGGCGACCTGGTGCCGCTGGACGGTATCGTGATCGAAGGTGTCGCCTCGGTGGACGAAAGCGCAATCACCGGCGAATCGGCGCCGGTGATTCGTGAGGCCGGTGGTGACTTTTCCTCGGTCACGGGCGGCACGCGGGTACTGTCGGACTGGCTGGTCGTACGCATCAGCGTCAACCCTGGCGAATCGTTCCTGGACCGCATGATCTCGATGGTCGAATCGGCCAAGCGTCAGAAAACCCCTAACGAAGTCGCCCTGACCATCCTGCTGGTGGGCCTGACCTTGTTGTTCCTGCTGGTAATTGCCACGCTGAGCCCCTACTCGATCTTCGCCGTGGCCATGAGCGGTACGGGCAGCGTGGTCAGCGCCACGGTGCTGGTGGCCTTGCTGGTGTGCCTGATCCCGACCACCATCGGCGGCCTGCTCTCGGCCATCGGCGTGGCGGGCATGAGCCGCATGATGTCGGCCAATGTCATCGCCACCTCCGGGCGGGCGGTCGAGGCGGCGGGCGACGTCGACGTCCTGCTGCTGGACAAGACCGGCACCATCACCTTGGGCAATCGTCAGGCCAGCAGCTTTTTGCCGGCGCCAGGGGTGAAAGAAGCCGAGCTGGCGGACGCCGCGCAACTGGCCTCGCTGGCCGATGAAACCCCGGAAGGCCGCAGCATTGTGGTCCTGGCCAAGCAAAAGTTCGACATCCGTGGGCGGGACATCAACGCCCTGGGCGCCAGCTTCGTACATTTCACTGCACAGACGCGCATGAGCGGCGTCGACCTGCCCGAAGGCCGGGCGATTCGTAAAGGCGCAGCCGACGCGATCCGCAGTCATATCGAAGCCTTGGGGGGCAGCTTTCCGGCGGCCTTGCAGGCCAAGGTGGATGAAGTGGCACGCCGCGGCAGCACGCCGTTGGTGGTATCGGATGGCGCCAAGGCACTGGGCGTGGTCGAGCTCAAGGATGTGGTCAAGGGCGGTATCAAGGAGCGCTTCGCCGAGTTGCGGCGCATGGGCATCAAGACCGTGATGATCACCGGTGACAACCGCCTGACCGCCGCCGCGATTGCCGTGGAGGCCGGCGTGGATGACTTCCTCGCCGAGGCCCGCCCGGAAGACAAGCTGCAACTGATCCGCGACTACCAGGCCCAGGGCAAGCTGGTGGCCATGACCGGCGACGGCACCAACGATGCGCCGGCACTGGCGCAGGCCGACGTGGCTGTGGCGATGAACAGCGGCACCCAGGCCGCCAAAGAGGCCGGCAACATGGTCGACCTGGACAGCAACCCGACCAAGCTGATCGAAGTGGTCGAGGTCGGCAAACAGATGCTGATGACCCGCGGCGCCCTCACCACCTTCAGTGTGGCGAATGACGTGGCCAAGTACTTCGCGATCATCCCGGCGGCGTTTGTCGCGACCTATCCCCAGCTCGGTGCGTTGAACGTGATGCAGCTGAGCAGCCCCAACTCGGCGATTCTCAGCGCGGTGATTTTTAACGCGCTGATCATTGTCGCGTTGATTCCCCTGGCCCTGCGCGGCGTGACTTACCGCTCGATCGGCGCGGCGGCCTTGCTCAACCGCAACCTGCTGATCTATGGCCTGGGCGGGGTGCTGGTGCCGTTTGCCGGGATCAAGCTGATCGACCTGCTGCTGACGGGATTGGGCCTCGTATAGCGCCCCATCCACTGTAGGCGCGAGCTTGCTCGTGAAGGGCGTTAACGATAACGCGGGAAACCTGACACCCAACGGCACCCTCAGGTTTTTCGCGAGCAAGCCCGCGCCTACAGACAACTAGAGGAAGAATATGCCCGCCTTAAACGATGCACGCCCCGACCCCGACGCCCTGCTGGCGCGGGTGCAACAGGAAGAACAGGCCGCCTTGCGCGGCAAATTGCGTATCTATTTCGGTTCCAACGCCGGCGTGGGCAAGACCTGCGCCATGCTCGAAGCAGCGCAACGCGAGGTCGCCCAGGGCCGTGACGTACTGGCTGGCGTAGTGGAAACCCATGGCCGTACGGAGACCGCCGAACGGCTCCACGGCCTGGAGCAACTGCCCCGCGCCCACCGCCTGCACGGTGAGTTCGCCCTCACCGAATTCGACCTCGACGCCGCCCTGCTGCGCCATCCCGCCGTGGTACTGGTGGATGAACTGGCTCACAGCAACATCCCCGGTTCGCGCCATCCCAAACGCTGGCAAGATGTGGAAGAACTGCTCAGCGCCGGCATTGATGTATGGACCACCCTCAACGTGCAACACCTGGAAAGCCTGAATGACCTGGTCAGCGGCATCATCGGCATTCGCGTGCGCGAGACCGTGCCGGACCATGTGTTCGATAACGCTCACGAAGTGGTGGTGGTCGACCTGCCGCCCGACGATCTGCTGCAACGCCTCAAGGACGGCAAGGTGTACCTGGGCCCTGCGGCGGCACGCGCATCGCAGCATTTTTTCCGCAAGGGGAACCTGTTGGCCCTGCGCGAATTGGCATTGCGGCGCACGGCGGATCGGGTCGACACGCAGATGCGCGTGTACCGTCGCGAACAGTCGATCAAGACCCTGTGGCCCGCCCGCGAACGGCTATTGGTGGGTGTGGCCGGTGATGCCGGCGATGAACGCCTGGTGCGTGAAGCGGCGCGCCTGGCGCAAAAGCTGGAGGCGGACTGGATTGTCGTGCATGTCGCCTCCGCCCAGGGGCGCGGTGCCAGGCGCTACCTGAGCGCGATTAAAACCTTGGCCCTGGCCAGCGAATTCGGCGCCGATACGGCCACGTTGCCGGGCATGGACGTGGCGCAAGCCTTGGTCGCCTGTGCCCGTGAGCACAACGCCAATCGTCTGGTGCTGGGCCATCACCCGCGCCAGGCCTGGCGGTTCTGGCATCAATCGGTCAGCGACCGGATCAGCCACCATCATCCGCAAATCGACCAGATCGTGATGGCCCACGGGGTTGTGCCCGACAGGCCCCTGATCGTCGAAAAACCTGCGCCCGTGCCGGGCAGGGCCTTGGCCTATGGGTGGGCCAGCCTTGCCTGTTTCGCCGCCAGCGCCGTCGCCGCGTTGCTGTTGCAAGTGTTCGACCTGGCCAACGTGGTCATGCTGTTTTTACTCACGGTGGTGCTGGTGGCCTTGCGGTATGGACGCGGCCCCGGCGTGTGGGCAGCGATGCTCGCGGTGCTGTGTTTCGACTTCTTTTTCGTGCAGCCGCGCTATTCCTTCACGGTCACTGACACCCAGTATTTTTTCACCTTTGCGCTGATGCTCGGCATCGCCTTGATCACCGGGCAACTCACCGCACGCCTGCGCCACGAAGCGCGCACCGCCGCCGCGCGCGAACGCCGTGCCACCTCCCTGGCGCGGCTGGCGCGTGACTTGTCGGCAGCGTTGACCGTGGAACAAATCAGCGAAGTCGCGCTGCGCACGTTCAGCGGCGTGTTCGAAGCCCGCGTCGGCCTGGCCCTGCCGGACGCCGCCGATGGCGTACACAGCGTGGGCGCAGGCGGGCTGCCGATGGATGACAGCATCGCACAATGGACCTATGACCACGGCCATGCCGCCGGCCATGGCACCGACACCCTATCGGCGGCCAAGGGCTGCTACCTGCCGCTCAAGGCGCCGATGCGTGTACGCGGTGTGCTGGTGCTGGAACTGGCCCAGAGCGAACGCCTGAATGACCCACAGGAACGCCGCCTGCTGGAAGCCTGCATGAGCCAACTGGCGATTGCCCTGGAGCGCGTGCATTTTGTCGAGGTGGCGCAAAACACCCTGGTGCAGATGGAGGGTGAAAAAATGCGCAATACCCTGCTTGCGGCGATTTCCCACGACCTGCGCACACCATTGACTACCTTGATCGGTGCCGCCGACACCGCCCTGCCCCACGCCCCACCGGGGCCGTTGCGCGAGTTGTTGCACGGCATCCACGAACAAGCCACGTCGATGCAGCGCCTGATCGAAAACCTGCTGGACATGGCGCGCATGCAGGAACGCGGCGTGCGCCTGAACCGGCAATGGCACTCCCTTGAAGAAATCGTCGGCAGCGCCCTGCGCCAGTTGCGCGAGCCGTTGGCGCGGCATCAGGTGCACACCTCGCTCGACGCACGGTTGCCGCTGGTGGACGTCGACGCGCTGTTGATCGAACGCGTGCTGGTCAACCTGCTGGACAACGCGGCCAAGTACACCCCACCCGGCACCACCATCAGCGTCGCGGCCCACGCCACGTCGGACAGCATCGTGCTGATGGTCAGCGACACCGGCCCGGGTCGGGCCCCGGCCAATCTGTTCGAACCGTTTGCGCGCGGCCAACAGGAGTCTTCCGTGACCGGCATCGGCCTGGGCCTGGCGCTGGCCAAACGTATTGTCGAGGCACACGGCGGGCGTATCGAGGCCAACCCGGGGCGTACCTGCGGCATGCATTTCATCATCACGCTACCGGCGGGCACTCCGCCGTCCATGGAATCCCTATGAACACTGCACGTATTCTGATTGTTGAAGACGAAGCCAATATCCGGCGCTTTGTCGGCATCGCCCTGCAAGACGAAGGGTTCCAGGTGTTCGAAGCCGATAGCGTCAAGCGCGCCTTGATCCACGCCGCCAGCCGTCAGCCGGACCTGGTGATCGTCGACCTCGGCCTGCCGGATGGCGATGGCAAGCAACTGATCAGCGAGCTGCGCGGCTGGCTGGCGGTGCCGATCCTGGTGCTGTCGGCACGTGATCGCGAAGAAGAAAAAGTCGCCGCCCTGGACGCCGGTGCCGATGACTACCTGACCAAGCCCTTCGGCGTGCCCGAGTTGCTCGCACGCATCCGCGCCCAACTGCGCCGGCACGGGCAGACCGGCACCGTGGCGGCCACCAGCAAAGTGGCGTTTGGCGAGATTGAAGTCGACCTCGCCAGCCATGAGGTCTGGCGCAAGGGCCAACCGGTACACCTCACGCCCATCGAATACCGCCTGCTCTGCGCGATGGTGCGTGGCCAGAGCCGGGTGCTCACCCATCGCCAGCTACTGCTGGAGGTGTGGGGCCTGGATTACGTGGATCGCGCCCACTACTTGCGGGTGCACATGGCGCACCTGCGCCAGAAACTGGAGGAGGACCCCGCTCAACCGCAGTACTTCATTACCGAGTTGCAGGTGGGCTATCGGCTGATGGGGTTGTGAACAGGCGTTCGGCGGCGACGTCCAGGAACACGCGGATTTTCGGGGTCAAGCCCGATGAACAGCGCATCGCGTTCTACTGCTTGCTGGGCGAACTCTTCCAGCCGCTTTGCCAAACCCCAGACAGCAAAAAGCCCGCTCGATGAGCGGGCTTCCTGTGGTACCTGGCGTTCAGCGTTCCAGATGACCGAATATGGCGCAGCGGACGGGACTCGAACCCGCGACCCCCGGCGTGACAGGCCGGTATTCTAACCGACTGAACTACCGCTGCGCGTAACACTTGAAGCGAATGGTGGGTGATGACGGGATCGAACCGCCGACCCTCTGCTTGTAAGGCAGATGCTCTCCCAGCTGAGCTAATCACCCTTCACTTTCGGTGTGGGGCGCATCATATACGAAAAATCTGCAATGTGTTGATTTAAATGCAATTTATTTGAAATAAATTTTCGACCGACACGCCAGCCCTGAAAACACGCGCCTTGCGTGCCAAACGCGAGTCTATTGCATTTGCCCCACCCCAGGCCGCACAATTAAAAACCATTCTCAATAACCCTTGAGCCACGCCTATGTCTGTGGGTGAACCGCCATACCAACGGGAAATAACCCAGCTCTACAGCGAGCATCATGGCTGGCTGCTCACCTGGCTACGGCGCAAGCTGGGCTGTCGGCAGAACGCGGCTGACCTGGCACAGGACACCTTTGCACGCATCCTGCACACCCGCGAATGCGTGGCGACCATTCGCGAACCCAGGGCGTACCTGAGCACCACCGCCCGGCGCCTAATTATCGACCAGGCCCGACGCCGGCAAATCGAACAGGCCTACCTGCGAGAGCTGGCGCTGACCCTGGATGCGCTGGAGGGGTTCCAGTCGCCGGAGCAGATCCACACCACCCTCGAAGCCCTGGAGCACATCGCCTTTATCCTCGAAGGCATGCACGCCTATTCGCGCCAGGCCTTCGTGCTGTACTACCTCGAAGAACTGACCCAGCAGCAAATCGCAACGCAACTCAAGCTATCGGAACGGACCGTGCGCAAGTACCTGATCCAGGCGCTGGTGCATTGCGGCCACAGCATGGACACCTGACGGCCCATGCCCGATACCCGACAGCACATCGAAGAACAAGCCGCCGAATGGCAGCTGCAGTTGCATGAAGGCCCCTTGAGCGAGGCCCAACGCCTGGCGTTCGAGAGCTGGAAACAGCAAGGCCCGCGGTACGCCGCCGCCGCTGCGCGCATGGAGGCTGTGATTGTCAGGGTGCAGGCCCTGCGCGAGACAAAATCACCGGCGCGGGCAGCCCTGGATGCGGCGTTTGCCGATAAACCATCGCGCCGCAATAAACACGCGATGCGCACCCTGCTGCTCGCTTGCAGCTTGGCCCTTCCCGCAGCGGCGCTGCTGATCAGTCCCTATCCACAACGGTGGATGGCCGACGTGCGCAACGGTCCCGGCCAGTGGCAAACCTTGCACTTGGCGGACGGCTCGGCACTGACGTTGAACGGTATCAGCGCGGCGAACCTGCATTTCGATGCCACCCAGCGACGCATCGATCTGCTGCAAGGCGAAATCCTGGTGGAGGTGGCCCATGACCCGGCGCGGCCGTTTATCGTGCAGACGGCCCAAGGCACCTTGCGGGCGCTGGGCACACGGTTTGTGGTCAAGCGTGAGGACGATGTCACCGTGCTCAGCATGCTGGAATCGCGGGTGGCCGCACAGAGTGCCAATGCCCAGCAGACCCTGGAAGTCGACGCCGGCTCCCAGGCGCTGGTCAGCGCCAACAGCGTACGCCTGGCCGGCCGCATTGACCCGGCCAGCATCAACGACGCCTGGCGCCGCCATCAACTGGTGGTGGAAAACCGACCATTACCCGAGGTCCTCGATGAGATCGCACGGCATCGCGCCGGCCACCTGCAATTTGATCGGGCCGCGCTGCAAAACCTGCGTGTGTCGGCCGTGATCCCCCTGGATGACAGCGACCATGCCCTGCAATTACTGGCACAAACCCTGCCGATCAAGGTGTACACCTACACGCCGTGGCTGATCCGGGTGGCCCTAGACAAAACGCCCAATAAATAATTATTCGCATTTGCTTCCGGTTTTTTCGAGGCTGCCCGTCAAGCAAGGTAATTCGACACGTAAAGGATTGCCGCCACCATGCACACCCCCTCCTCCCCACGCGGGCGCTTTGGCCTGCTGAAAAGCGCCCCGTTTTCCCTGGCCATGCTGGCCGCGAGCGCGATGACCGCCAACCTGGCCCAGGCGGACACGGTTAACGTCGCGGCACAGACCTATGACATTCCCGCCGGACCGCTGGGCAGTTCACTCAATCGCTTTGCCCAGCAGGCCGGCGTGGCGATTGTGTTCCAGTCTCACGAACTGGAAGGCCTCAACGGTCCCGGCCTGAAAGGGCAGTACGCCACACAGGAGGGTTTTGACCGCTTGCTGCAAGGCAGCGGCTACCGCGCGGTCAAGGGCGACCAGGTGTATGCGCTGCAGCCCATGCCGACTAGCAGCAATGGCGTCATGGAATTGGGCCCGACGCAGGTCACCGCCAACCAACTAGGCAACGTCACCGAAGACAGCAGCTCCTACACACCCGGCAGCATTGCGACCGCGACTCGCCTGGTGTTGACCCCCAAGGAAACCCCGCAGTCCGTCAGCGTCATCACGCGTAAGCACATGGACGATTTCGGCCTGAACAACGTCGACGACGTGATGCGCCACACCCCCGGCATCACGGTGTCGGCCTTCGACACCGAGCGCAGCAACTATTACGCACGTGGTTTTTCCATCAACAACTTCCAGTACGATGGCATCCCCTCGACCGCGCGCAACGTCGCCTATTCGGCAGGCAACACCCTGAGCGACATGGCGATCTATGACCGCGTCGAAGTGCTCAAGGGGGCCACCGGCCTGCTCACCGGCGCCGGCTCACTGGGCGCAACGATCAACCTGGTGCGCAAGAAACCCACCGCGGATTTCCAGGGGCATGCCACCCTGGGCGCCGGCTCCTGGGACAATTATCGCAGCGAGCTGGACGTCAGCGGCCCGATGACCGAAAGCGGCAATGTGCGTGGCCGGGCAGTCGCCGCCTATCAAGACAAGCGCTCGTTCATGGACCGCTACTCACGCAAGAGCCCGACCTACTACGGCATCATGGAATTCGACCTGTCACCCGACACCCTGCTGACCGTCGGCGGCGACTACCAGGACAGCCTGCCGACCGCCTCGTCGTGGTCCGGCAGCTTCCCACTGATCAACGCCAACGGCGAGCGCAACAGCGTCAAGCGCTCGTTCAACAATGCCGCCGATTGGAGCAGTTGGGAGCAATACACCCGCACCGTGTTCGCCATGCTTGAACATGACCTGGGCAACGGCTGGGTCGGCAAACTGCAACTGGACCACAAGATCAATGGCTACCACGCGCTGATGGGCTCGATCCAGGGCGACCAGCCACAGCCCGACGGCACCGCGCAACTCACCTCGGGCAAGTACACCGGGGAAACGGTCAGCGATTCCGCCGACCTGTATGTGAGCGGCCCGTTCAGCCTGGGCGGGCGCGAGCATGAGCTGGTGCTGGGCGGTTCGATCAGTGCCTCGGAATGGAAAGGCAAGGGCTACTGGAACCTCTCCCCCAATATCGTCGACTTCAATAACTGGCACGGCAACGCCCGCGAACCGGACTGGGGCACCGCCCAATCGCTGACCGACGACACCGTGCGACAGACCGGCGCCTACATGACCACGCGCCTGAATCTGGCCGATGACGTCAAGCTGCTGCTGGGCGGGCGCGTGGTCAACTATCAGGTCACAGGCTATAACCCCAACTACCGCGAGTCCGGACGTTTCGTGCCGTACATCGGCGCGGTGTACGACCTCAACGACACCTATGCGGTCTACGCCAGCTACACCGATATCTTCATGCCGCAGGAAAACTACAACCGCGACCGCGACAACAAGCTGCTTGAACCGGATGAAGGCCAGAACTGGGAGTTGGGCGTGAAGGCGGACTTCCTCGACGGCCGCGTAAACGCCAGCGCGGCTTACTTTGAAATCCACGAATCCAATCGCGCGCTCTCGGATGATGAGTACAACAACCAGACGCCGATCCCGAATAACTATGCGTACAAGAGCAGCAAGGCCGTCACCAAGGGTTATGAAGTGGAGATGTCCGGCGAGATTGCGCCCGGCTGGCAACTCCAGGCTGGCTACACCCACAAGGTGGTGCGCGATGACAAGGATGTGAAGATTTCCACCTTCGAGCCTGAAGACCAGATCAAGCTGTACACCACCTATAAACTCAAGGGCAACCTCGACAAGTTGACCGTCGGCGGCGGCGTGCGCTGGCAGAGCATGGGCTGGCAGGACATCTACAACACCCCTCACACACAGTATGAAGAGTTCTCCCAGGACGCCTATTGGCTGGTCGACCTGATGACGCGCTACCAGGTGACCAAGAACCTGTCGACGACGCTGAACGTGAACAACCTCTTCGACAAGTCCTACTACACCAACATCGGTTTCTATAACTCCGCAGCCTACGGTGAGCCACGTAACTTCATGGTCACCACACGCTGGGACTTCTAACCCCCAGACAGCAAAAAGCCCGCTCAATGAGCGGGCTTACGGGTGTGCCCCGTCAGAAGTCGAAGAACACCGTTTCTTCTTCGCCCTGTATGCGGATATCGAAACGATAAGCCAACTTGCCATCGACCGTGCAACGCTTGGCGACCAGCGTCTCCTGGCGTTGAGGCTGTTCGATCAGATTCAGCACGGGATCGACGGCATTGGCCTGGGCTTCATCGTCGAAGTACACACGGGTCTGCAAGTGGATATTGATGCCCCGCGCGAACAGCGAAACATTGACGTGCGGCGCCATCGGCACACCCGCAGCATTATTCACGGTGCCCGGCTTGACGGTATGGATCTGCCACTCGCCGGTATCCGTGGTCGCCGTACGGCCAAAACTGTTGAAGGGCTTTTCCAGGTTGTAGTCACTGTCGTAAACGCCTTCGTGGTCAGCCTGCCAACACTCCAGGAACGCATCGCGGATCAGATGACCGTTGCCGTCATAGACATGGCCCAGCAACAGGATGTGCTCCCCCGGCGCACCGGGCTTGGCCATTTCGTTCCAGATTTCCTGCGCGCGGGGCGGGTTGCCCGCCGCCTCCAGCGCCAGGCCGATATGCACGTAAGGACCGGCGGTTTGCGACGGGGTTTCAGGTAGAAGTTCAACGGGCATGATCGGGCCTCCTCAGCGGTTTTCGAAGTGAGTCTTGCGCTGACCGCGCAGAACGATATCAAAGCGATAAGCCAGGCAATCCATGGGATTGGCCATGCTCATATCAAGCCTTGCGATCAGGCTCTGCACTGCATCCGGATTGGCGATCGACTTGACGATCGGGCACATCGGGATGAGTGGGTCACCTTCGAAATACAACTGGGTGATCAATCGTGTGGCAATCGATGGGCCGCTGATGGAGAAGTGAATATGCGCCGGACGCCAGTCGTTGGGACCATTGCGCCATGGATACGGGCCAGGCTTGACCGTGCGGAAACTGTAGTTGCCGTCGCGGTCGGTCAAGGCACGACCGACGCCACCGAAGTTAGGGTCGATGGGCGCCAGATAGCTGTCCTTCTTGTGCCGATAGCGCCCCCCCGCGTTGGCCTGCCACATCTCCACCAGGGTATGGGGAATCGGCTTCCCATACTGGTCACACACCCGACCGGCGACGATGATGCGCTCGCCGATGGGCAAGCCGCCGTGGTTGAAGTTCAGCAACAGATCGTTATCGTGATGCCCCATCTCCAAGTGGGAAAAATCCGGGCCGCTGGCTTCCGACTGGGACTGCGGGATGCTCACCAAGGCCTGGCGCGGGGACCGCAGGATTGAGGTTTTGTAGTCAGGCGTCAGGGCTTTGGGGTGCCAATTGCGGTCACGAATGACGAAACGGCTGTTGTCCGCATCAGACATGTCGGTTTCCTTTTTATTATGGATAAAAATCAGGGATGAATATTGTATAAACAACAATAAACAACCCAGTGTCCCTTGATGAGGCGCTATCCAAAATTGAAAAAACCAACCCTATCCATATCCAAATGGTTATGGATAGAAACCCTCGCGATATTCCTGGCCCACCTCGCGCAGCACCTCCACGCACCATTGAGCCGCCAAGGACATCGTCAACGCAGGATTGCTGCACAGTCCCACGGAACCACCCGGTTCGCGAATTCCCAACTCCAGCTCAAACAGATCACCTCGATTCAAGTCCTGCCTGACCGCATCGAAAGGCGCGACCCAGATCGCCTGACTGCACTGCACATAACGCCGGCTCAAGATCAACGATAGGGTTTCCAGGCGCTGGCGCGGCGGATTGATACTGTGCTGCACGAACAAGCTGTCGGCGAATTTGCGAATCGTCGTCCCTGCCTGCGGCAACACCAGCGGATAATCTTCGATATGTTCCTGCGCCTGTGGATCGCTCAACAGCGGATGGCCGTTACGCACCACGAGGGTCATGGATTCGCTGTATAGATGCTCGAAAATCAGCCCAAGGATCTGCGGGCTGTCCGTCATGCGTCCGACCACCAGGTCCAGCTCCCCCACCCGCAATTGCGACAACAGGTACGCGCTCGGCCCGGTCACCACGCTCACGATCAGCGCGGGATGTCGGGCATGCAAACGACAGACGACCTCGGGCACCAACAAACTTTCCACAGTGGACAGCACGCCGAGCCTGGCGGTGAAGGGCTCGTGCTCGCCGGAACGCAGACTGTTCACCCCTTCACGCAGCGCTTGTACGCTCGGCCCGGCATAACGCAAAAAAGCCACTCCGGCTTCCGTCAACGCCGCGCCACTTTTGCTGCGCATAAATAAAGTGGCCGTCAGCAGGGTTTCGAGTTCTTTGAGGGTCTTGGAAAGCGCCGGCTGGCTGATCGCTAATTTTTCCGAGGCGCGCGCCAGACTGCCCTGGCGCGCCACTTCGAGAAAGCACACCAGGTGGCGGAATTTGATGCGGGTATCGATGTTCACCGTATGTTGCCGCCTTCGAGGTGTCCCCTACCGCGCGTGAAAAAGCGCGAGAAGTAAGCTAATTCGGAAGATTGTGCGCGAAAGTGTACCGCCGATCGACCTCACCACACAGCGAACGCAGGTTGTCGATCTCGTGGATCAGGCTGATCAGAATGGACCGTCGTCGCCCTGACGCCACCAGGGCGCTGAATCCCGGGCACAAAAAAAGCCCGCTCGATGAGCGGGCTTCCTGTGGTACCTGGCGTTCAGCGTTCCAGGTGACCGAATATGGCGCAGCGGACGGGACTCGAACCCGCGACCCCCGGCGTGACAGGCCGGTATTCTAACCGACTGAACTACCGCTGCGCGTAACACTTGAAGCGAATGGTGGGTGATGACGGGATCG
>Ga0207671_10004187_pt1 | contig 13932 bp, 8 predicted proteins | sample KBSC24metaG_FD_184352 | JGI IMG/M metagenome (GOLD analysis project Ga0207671, IMG submission 184352) | Corn rhizosphere microbial communities from Kellogg Biological Station, Michigan, USA - KBS C2-4 metaG (SPAdes) (version 2) | ecosystem: Host-associated > Plants > Roots > Rhizosphere > Soil... | reverse complement strand
ACGGCTTTTGCAGAAAATGGATGCCCTCCTGGCTCGCCAGTCCGCGGCTGACCAATTCAATTTGATAGCCGCTGGTGTAGAGCACGCGCAGGCCGGGCGCGTGCGCGCACATCTGCTCGGCCAATTCCTGCCCGCTGACGCCATCGGGCATGACCATGTCGGTGAGGAGCAGGTGGATGTGCTGGCCAGTTTGCTCGAAGATCGTCATCGCCTGACGGCCCGAGGAAGCTTCCAGCACCTCGTAGCCGAAGTGTTTGAGAGCCATGCGCATCATGCTCCGGAGCGTTGGCTCGTCGTCCACGAGCAGGATGGTTTCGTTCCCACGCAGCACCGGAGCGGCCACACGCTCCCGGGCCGCCGGCTCGATATGATGGGCGCACGCCGGGAGAATGATCTCGAAGGTCGTGCCTTCCCCGACGGTGCTGGACACCCGAATCTCGCCCTGGTGCTGGGCCACGATCCCCTGCACCGTGGTCAAGCCCAGGCCCGTGCCCTTGTTCAATCCTTTGGTCGTGAAGAATGGCTCAAAAATACGCCCGCTGATCTCCGGCGGAATGCCACTCCCGGTATCGGTGACCCGCAGGCACACCGCCGGGCCGGGGGCGGCGAAACCGGGGCTGTTTTCCGCGGCCTCCTTGGGCTGGTGCGTGGTGATGCTCGTGGCGATAACCAACCGGCCGCCGCCGGGCATGGCGTCACGGGCATTGAGCGCGAGGTTGAGGAGCACCTGCTCGAGCATCCCCTGGTCGGCACGGACCATCGGCAATTGGCCGGCCGCCTTCACGACGAGCGTGATATCCTCACCGAGGCTGCGCCGGAGCAGCTTCGTCATGTCCTCCACGACCACATTGAAATCCAGCACCCGCAACTGCATCGCCTGCTTGCGCGTGAGGCTGAGCAACTGGCGGCTCAAGCCGGCCGCCCGCTCGACGGCAAAGGTGATCTCCCGCGCGGCCTCCACGTTCTCCATGGAGCCCTGCTCGAGCAGCGTGGCGTAGCCCTGGATCACGGTCAGGATGTTGTTGAAATCGTGCGCGACGCCGCCGGCCAACTGGCCGACAGCCTCCAACTTTTGGGCCTGGCGAAACTGTTCCTCGAGTTCGCGGCGCTCCTTCCGCAAGCGGCTCTCCTCCAGGGCCCGATTCACGGCAGTTCCGAGGCGCGTCAGGTTTCCCTTCAATAAATAGTCCGTCACCCCGTGGCGCATCGCTTCCACCGCGACATCCTCGCCGATCGTGCCGGACACGGAAATGAACGGCACTTCCAACCCGCTCTCTTTCAGGAGCCGCAACGCCCGCGGCCCGTCGAATTGCGGCATGGCATGATCGGAGAGGATCACATCGGGATTCGTCCGCAGCCAGGCCAGGTAATCGGCCTCGGTGTCCACGCGATGCCATTCGGGCTCGAAACCCGCGCGGCGCAGCGCGTGCAACACCATCTCCGCATCATCCGGATTGTCCTCGACCAATAAGACTCGGATCGGCTGCCCCATGCTAGGATTCCAGCGTGGGTGGTTGGTTGAGCAGCAGCCAATACATGCCCAAGTCCCGCACGGCGCTGACAAAGCCTTCGAAGTTGACCGGCTTCACGATGTAGCTGTTCACGCCGAACCGGTAGCTCTCGATCACATCCTTCTGCTCCTGGGAAGAGGTCAGCACGACGACGGGGATGGCCTTGGTCCGCGCGTCGGTCTTGATCCGCCGCAGCACTTCCAGCCCGTCAATCTTTGGCAGTTTGAGATCCAGCAGAATCACCTTCGGTATATCTTCGATCCGGCGGTTTTCATGGACGCCTTCGCAAAAGATATAATCCAGCGCCTCGGCGCCGTCGCGGGCGACTTCGATGCGGTTGGTCAGCCCGGCCTTTTGCAAGGAGCGCAAGGTCAGCTCCAGATCGTCGGGGTTGTCTTCGACCAGCAGGATTTCAACGGCAGTGGAATGGCTCATGATTTGTTTTCGTCGGGAAGGGTGAAATGGAACGCCGCCCCGCGATCGATCGCCGCCTCAAACCAGATGCGCCCACCGTGGCGATGAACGATGCGCTGCACGATGGCCAGACCCACGCCCGTGCCTTCGAAATCCTCGGCACGGTGCAGGCGCTGGAACACGCCGAAGAGTTTTTCGGCGTAGCGCATGTCGAATCCCGCCCCATTGTCGCGGACATAGTAGGCCCCTCCCGAAGGCTGCGCAACAAATCCGATCTCGATGACCGCCGTGTCCCGCTGGCGCGTGTATTTGAACGCATTGGACAGGAGATTGATCCAGACCTGCCTGAGCAAGGCCGGGTCGCCCTGGCAGGGAGGCAATGCCCCCAGTTGGATCTCGATCCGGCGCCCGAGGTTCTGCGGTCTCAATTCATCAAGGATGTACTGCACCATCTGCTCGACATTCACCTCCCGCTTGTTGAGCGGGGCGCGGGTCAGGCGCGAGAAGGCGAGGAGATCATCGATCAAAAGACCCATCTGCTGCGCGCCCCGCCGGATCGTCCTCAAGTAGCGCTGGCCTCCCTCGGGAAGTTGCGACGCGTAATCTTCCAGCAAGGCATGCGAAAAGCCGTCGATGGCGCGCAGCGGCGCCCGCAGATCGTGCGACACGGAATAGGAAAATGCCTCCAGTTCCTGGTTCGCGGCTTGCAACTCGGCGGTCCGCTCGGCCACCCGGTTTTCCAAATCGGCGTTCAGGCGCTGAATCTCGGCCTCGGCTTGCTTGCGCTCCGTGATATCCACCGACACGCCGAGCACCGCCCGCTCCCCGGTCTCGGGCACCGTGAACGGCACTTTCGTCGTCTGGAAAATGCGCTGGTGGCCCGCCAGGTTCGTGTTCACTTCCTCCGCGACGTATTTCGGGAGACCCGACTGAATGACGGCGAGATCGTCCGCGCGATAGGCCTCGGCCTGGGCGCGGTCCGATACCAGGTCGAAGTCGCTTCTTTCGAGGACCTCCTCAACGGAAAAGCCGCATCCATCGGCCAGCGCCTGGTTTACGAAGAGGAAACGCCCGTCGGCGTTCTTGGCGAAGATGCCGTGCGGCACGAGATTCGTGATCAGCCGCAACCGCTCCTCGCTCGCCCGCATTCGCTCCTCGGCTCGCATCCGCTCGGTAATGTCGGCAAACATGGAGATGGCGACCATTTCGTGTTCGCCGGGGAATTCGATCATCTCCATGGAGATCAAGGCTTCGAGCAGACCCCCGTCCTTTCTTCGGAATTGCGTTTGGTAGCCGTGAACGATCCCGCTGGCTTGCAGCTTTTCCATCACGAGAGTGCGCTCGGGCGCGCTGGCCCAGAGGGCCAGTTCCACGGCGGTGCGCCCGATGAGTTCTTCCCGCGGGAAATCGAAAATCTGGCAGTAGCGCTCATTGACCTCGAGGAACCGGCCCTCCCTGATCGTGGTCACGCACATCGCCGCCGGGTTGGAACGAAACGCCTTCGCGAATCGCGCCTCGCTTTGGCGCAGCGCCGCCTCGGCCTGGCGGCGATCGGTGATATCGCGCAGGTAAGCCGTAAACATCGATCGCTCCTTGAAGCGGATCGCATTGATCGACAGCTCGACGGGAAACTCCGAACCGTCCGCCCGCATCGCCATGACCTCGATGCGCTTGCCGAGCACGGGCCCCTCGCCGGTTTCGTGATAGCGGGCAATTCCCTTCCGATGACCTTCGCGAGCGCCGGGAGGGATGATTGTCTCGGCAAGCTGCTTTCCGACGACCTGCTCCGGCGAAAAGCCAAACGTCCTTTGCGCCGCCGGATTGAATTCGAGAATGCGGCCCTCGTGGTCCGCCGTGATGATGCAGTCCAGCGCCGTTTCCATCATCGCCGTCTTGCGCGCCTCGCTCAGGCGCACCGCGTCTTCCGCCCGCTTGCGTTCCGTGATGTCCTGGACCACGGCCAGCGTCCGCAACGGCCGCCCGCTTTCGTCGCGGATGAGCGAAGCATTGATGTCGATCCAGACCGTCCTGCCGTCCTTGCGCAGGTAACGCTTCTCGCGGCGAACATCCGGGGCCTCGCCGCGGACCATGCGTTCGTGGGCCACGCCGTCGTCGCCACGATCATCCGGATGAGTCAGGTCGCGAAAGGTCATGCCGAGCAGCTCCTCCTCCGTATAGCCCGCGATGTCGCAGAACTTGGGGTTCACGCGCAAATACCGGCCGGTCGGCGGATCCACCTGCGCCTGGCCGACGGCGGAGGAATAGAAGCTGGCACGAAAATCCGCTTCGTTGGCGCGCAGATTTTCCTCGATCTGCTGCCGCCCGGAAATCTGGCGCTGCAATTCCGCATTGGCCGCCTCCAGCGCGTCCGTGCGTTCCCGCACCCGCGCCTCGAGCTGGCGGTTCAATTTCTTGACCTGTTCCTCGGCGCGGCGCCGCGTCTGGATTTCCTCCTGCAAAGCGGCATTCGCGTGCCGCATCTGCTCGGGACTGGCCAGGGCCAGCGCGGCGGGGACAAGTCGCAGGAGAAGGATGGCGGTCGGCACCGAGGCCGCCGCCGTCAGCGCCTTGAAGGCTCCGGATAGCCAGTAGTTCGCGTGCCAGACATTCCAGATCTCCATCAGGTGTGTGGTGCCGCACGCCAGGATGAAGACCGCGAAGCAGACAAACATCCAGCCGAAGGTGAAGTCCTTTCTCTGCCGCACGAACCAAACCAGGATGATCGGGATCGAATAGTAGGCGAGCACGATCAGCGCGTCGGAAATGACGTGCAGCCACAGGACTCCGGGCGTCCACAAATAGCAATGTCCATGCGGCATGAAGCCGGAGGGGGTGAACAGCGTTCGCAAGATCTCATTCATAGGCCACGTGGAAAACGCTCACAACCGAGCCCGTCGCGCTACGGAATCCGGCAACGAGCCTGGTCGCTCTCTTGTCGCCTCACCCCGCGGGTCTCACCAGCGCCCACTCGAGCTGGAGATGTGGCGTCACTTCGCTAAAGTCACGGAAATCCACGGGCTTGACAAGATAGTTTTCCACCCCCAACCGCCGGCATTCCATCATGTCGCGGTCGTGTTGCGAAATCGTCAGCACGATCACCGGGATCTTTTCCGTGCGCTTATCCGATTTGAGCTGCCGCAACAAGTCGAGCCCGCTGATCTTGGGCAGATTCAGATCGAGGAGGATGAGGGCTGGTGGCGGAAGCTCCCGCCGATGGGCATAGGCGCCGGACGCGAAGATAAAATCATTTGCCTCCTCGCCGTCGTGGACAACGTGAATCGGATTCGTGAAGCGCGCTTTCTTGAACGCACGCAGCGTGAGTTCCACGTCGAACGGCTCGTCTTCAACGAGCAACACTTCCACCGCATTGTCCGGGGCTCCGTCGCGCGCTCGCTGGAAGAGCCCCGAGATCGAAAGCTCGAGCGCCTGGGCGAGCTTCTCGATGCTCTCGAGCGAGAGATTGCGGGCGCCGCGCTCCACGTCGGAGACATAGGTGCGGTGGAGCCCCGCGCGGTCGGCGAGTTCTTCCTGGGAAATTCCCAGCTCAGAGCGCTTGCCCTTGATCGCTGTTCCGAAAAGCCGTTTAAGATCGCCGATGGTCATGCAAAGTCATTGGAGAGGCATCTTAATGGCAGGCTCAACAGACGATGAGTGACAATCCACAGCCTCGTCGGGGGCCACCTAATGTCTCTTCGAAATTCGCGCGGTAGCTGCTACTAAAATGCGCCTGTGCAGCCCTCAGTAAACGCCTTTTTGCGTTTTAGCGCAAATGGCATTTTAGCGCTGTCAATCGGCAAAATCGAAGACTCGGACGCTCGCTCACTCCGGGTCGCCGCGGAATTGAAACGGCGCGCCCCCGAGCAGCACATCGCTCGTCACGGTCGGGCACCAATATCTTTCGACGTGCTCGACCATGAGGCGGGTGCCGGCGAAGTGGTTCACGTACGGCGGGCGCGCCGGGTTGTACATCGTGTCGGTCAGGTCTCGCACCAGCGCCACGTGCTGGCCCTGGTGCACCATTTGGCGGATGGAAAATGGCCGCCCGAGCACGCACATATTCAGGTGCACGCCGCAGACGAGGACATTCTCGATCCCACGCTGCCGCATCAAATTGTAGGCCTCCGCGCTGTCCGTGATCGCATCGCCCTCCGCGATCTCGATGGCGGGGTGTTCTCTCGTCCATGGATAGGGATCGCCCTTCTTCCACTTCCGTTCGCAGTCGCAGCCGCCATCCGCGTCGTCGATCGGCAAGGGCGCTTCGCGCGTGAGATCGATCGCGCACCAGCGCTGGAGCGGCACCGGCGGTGTGGCCGGCGGCGCATCCTGCGCCAGGCGGCGCCCGGGATGATCCTTGTAAAAGGCCATTGTGTCGCTCGGGCAATGAAAGATCAGGACCCCCTGCGCCCGCGCGGCCTTGGCGAATTCATTGACCCTCGGCGCCATCTCCGCCACCCGCGCCGCGGCGTTCGGGCAGGTGTGCGCGTCCCACATATCGCAGATCACGAGCGCCGTCTGGCGCGGGTTCCACTCCAGCACTTTCCCGACCGTGACGAATTCGCCACTGCCCGGCGCCGTCTCCGTGCGTTCGCGGGCCGGCAGGCGCAGGCGGGCGGCGTCCTGCGGAAAGGCGTGCGAGACGAGTGCGAATACGAAGAGGAGGCAGGAGAACCGGGGAGACATGGCGTTCATTCTCCGCCATTGGAGCGGGATGGCAAGCCGGCTCGCCGTTCACTCCGCCGGTTTGCGCGCGAAAGCCTTCGCTTGAAACAGACAGCCGACCACCGCCAGCGCGACGAGGATCACCGAGGCGATGGCCGGATCGGCGGGAACGGCACGAAGGATCAAATGGGCGCCGCCAATCGAAGAGAATATGATCAGAGCCCAATTGAAAACGGACATCATCAAGATCGCCCCCACGGCACCGCCCACCAAAAAGGCTGCCCACTCATATTCGGGCGCCACCATCCTCCAGGTGTGCGCCGCGGTCATGAGGTAGTAGCCGCCGGCCAGGAACCCGCCCAAGCCGATTGCGACCTTTTGCACCGCCAGCGCCAGCAAGGCGCCGACGATGCCAAGGACGACTCCCGCGATGAGAATCCAGCCGGAATCGTGCGGGGCCACCCTCGTCGCCAGTTCCACGCCCGCCATGAAGCCGATCGCCGCGACAAAGAGCCAGAACAGCTTGCGCCCCAGCGTGAGCAGCAGAATGCCCACGACGATGGCGGGAACGGGCGAAACCGCGAGGAGCTTTTGGAGGTGTTGGGGATGCACGCCCGAAACGTAGAAAGCGGGGAAGTGGAATTGCCAAGAGCTTCTTCATCTTCCGCAAGCGGAATGGGACGTATGCGACCAATACGACGTATGGGCTGCCACCGGAACACGCCCGCTGAGTACCACGCACTCTCCCCTTTCCCGCACTTGCCCTTCCGCATTTCTGCGGCATGCTCCCAATCGGTCTTTTTTGCCTGTGTCGCTCCCCTTTTCCAGTTCCCTGCGCTGTTCTTCCGCGGCTGCTGTCCTCCTCGCGGTCCTCGCCGGATGCACTCCTCCCTCCAACAAGACCTCCCAAGCACCTCCTCCTACCAAACCCCCGGAAGCCACCCCGCAAGCGGCTCCAGCTCCGGAGTTGGCGACGACGACGCCAACACCTGCCGCTGCCGAAGCCCAGCCCGCTCCCACGAACCCCAAGGAGATGGCGGAGGTGAAGGCGGTCGGAGACCTGGCAACTCCCGCACCCGCGAAAGTCCCGGCGGCCACACCGGCCCCCGGTGCGAAGGACACGAAGGATGCGGCCCGGGAAGTCGTGGCGGAGATCGCGAACATCCCGACCCCGGATTTTGCGGGCGACGTCAAACCACTGCTCGAGACCTACTGCTACAAGTGCCACGGGAACGGCAAAAAGAAGGGCAACCTCGCCCTGGATGGATTCCCCTCGATGGAGGCGTCCATCCGCGACCAGAAGACGTGGAGCCACGTCCTGGAAAACGTGCGGATCGGCGACATGCCGCCCGAGGAGGAGAAGCAGCCGACGCTCGATGAGCGGGAGCGCATCATGACGTGGATCGACCGCATCGTCTTCGCCGTGGATCCCACGAACCCGGATCCGGGCCGCGTGACGATTCGCCGGCTCAACCGGGTCGAATACAACAACACCATCCGCGATCTCGTGGGCGTCGATTTCCAGCCCGCGGATGATTTTCCCGCGGATGATTCCGGCTACGGTTTCGACAACATCGGCGACGTGCTCTCCCTGCCGCCGGTGCTCTTCGAGCGCTACCTGGCGGCGGCGGAAAAGGTGATGAGCCTGGCCATCCTCAACGACCACAAGCCGCGCCCGGAGAAGGTCTATGTGGACCTGATGCAGATCGAGGGCGGACCCAAGACGGGCACCACGTCGGTCTCCCGGAAGATCGACGAGAATGAATCGAAGGTGATGCTGGATCTGCCGGTGGCGGGCGAATACGAGGTGAAGCTCACGGCCACTTCGGACAAGGTGGGCAATGAACCGACGAAGCTGGAGTGGAAGTTCAACGGGCAGCTCCTGCGCACCACGGAACTTTCCGGCAAGAAGGACGCGAAGGACACATTGAAAGGGACCATCCGCGTGGACAAGCCGGGCAATTTCCCCTTCACCCTGCGCGTGGCCAACCCGCTGGCCAATCCCGAGACCAAGAACGGAAAGCCGGTGACGCGCACGCTCACCGTGCGGGAGATCCGGCTCACTTCGCCGCCGCAGCCCGTGAAGGCCCCGCCCTCGCAATACCGGCTCTTCGCGCCGGGACGCGGCCAGCCGAATCTCGAAGCCTCGGCGCGCGCGATTCTCGCGAGCTTCGGCCTGCACGCCTTCCGCCGGCCGCTGGCGCCCGCGGAGGTGGAACGCTTTTTCTGGATCTCCAAGCAGGCGGAGAAGAAGGGCGCGAACTTCGAGCAGGCCGTGCAGACCGGGCTCACGGCGATCCTCGTCTCGCCGCACTTTCTCTTCCGGGGCGAGATGCAGGCGGAGCCGGACAATCCGCAATCCTCCCAGTACATCAACGAATGGATGCTGGCGTCGCGTCTTTCGTACTTCCTGTGGAGCAGCATGCCCGACGACGCGCTTTTCGCCGAGGCCGAGCACGGCACGCTGCGCAAGAATCTCCCCGCGGTGGTCAAGCGCATGCTCGCCGATCCGAAGTCGTCCGCGCTCGTGGAGAACTATGCCGGCCAATGGCTCCAGATTCGCAACGTGAAGCTCGCCCAACCCGACGCCAAGACGTTTCCGGACTGGGACGAATCCCTGGCCACGGCCATGCAGCGGGAGACGGAGCTGCTCTTCCAGCGGATCATGCGCGAAGACCGGCCCATTCTCGATATCGTGGGTGCGGATTACACGTTCGTGAACGAGCGCCTCGCCAAGCACTACGGGATCCGGGGCGTCGAGGGAGAGGCGTTCGTCCAGGTCGCCGTGCCGGCCAATCGTCCCGGCGGCATCCTCGGCCACGGCAGCTTCCTCACACTCACCTCGAACGCCACCCGCACCTCGCCGGTGAAGCGCGGCAAGTACGTCCTGGAAAATCTTCTCGGCACTCCGCCGCCACCGCCGCCGCCCGAGGTGCCGAATCTCGACGACAAGAGCCGCGTGGAGCTCCACGGCTCGCTGCGGCAGCGCATGGAGCAGCACCGGGTCGATCCCGTGTGCGCGAGTTGCCACGCCCGCATGGACCCGATCGGCTTCGGCCTGGAGGGCTTCGATGGGATTGGCGCCTGGCGCGCGCAGGATGAAACCGGCGCCATCGACACGATGGGGCAACTGGTCAGCGGGGAGAAGTTCAAGGGTCCAGCCGAATTGCGCACCATCCTCCTCACGAAAAAGCGCGGCGATTTCCTGCGGTGCGCCTCCGAGAAGATGCTGACCTATGCGCTCGGCCGGGGGCTGGAGTTCTATGACCGGCTGGCCATTGAGAAAGTGAGCCATTCGCTGGAAAAGGACCCGAGCTTCTCGAACCTCATCCTCGGCGTCGTGAATAGCGTGCCCTTCCAGATGCGCCGCGGGGAGGGCGACCACCGGCAATTCGCCGCCGGCAAGAAGGCCACGGCGGCCAGCACCGCCACCCCCGCCCCGGCCAACCCCGGTATTACGCTCGCCCGCTGACCCTTTCTGTGCCTTAATCCTGCAAACCGTCCCATCGCCATGCATATCCCGGACAAATCCCTTCACCTCCCCCGTCGCACTTTTCTCCGCGGCCTGGGCGTCACGATGGCCCTGCCATTCCTCGAGTGCATGCTGCCCAACGCGATCAAAGCCGCCGGCGGCCTGACCGGGGCGCCGCGCCGCATGGTCTTCATGTATCTGCCCAATGGCATGGACATGGCGAACTGGACTCCGACCGCGGTCGGGGATCGCTTCGATCTGCCCGCCACGCTCCAGCCGCTGCTGCCCGTGCGGCAGCAGGTCTCCGTGCTGAGCGGGCTGGCGCACGTCAATGCCCGCGCGAACGGCGACGGCGCCGGCGATCATGCCCGCGCGAATGCCTGCTTCCTGACCGGCGTGCACCCGCGCAAGACGGCGGGCGCGGACATCCAGGTGGGCATTTCGGTCGACCAGGTGGCGGCCCTCCAGGTCGGCAAGGCCACCCGGCTGCCTTCGCTGGAATTGAGCTGCGAGACATCCATGCGCCAGGCGGGCGCCTGCGATTCCGGCTACGCCTGCGCCTACCAGAACAATATTTCCTGGCGCAATGAGAACACGCCCATGCCGCCGCTCGGCGATCCGCGCCTCGTCTTCGAGCGGCTCTTCAGCAGCAGCGATGAAGACCCGGATCTCATCGCCGGCCGCGCGCTCCGCGAAAGCTGCCGGGGATCGATCCTCGATGTCGTCCGCGAAGATGCGAAGGCTTTCGAGAAGCGGCTCGGCGCCACGGACCGGCGCAAGATGGACGAATATCTCACCGGTCTCCGCGAGACCGAAGTGGCGATCGAGCAGCAGGCCAAATTCAAGGCGGCGGAAGCGGCCAAGCCGCGCCCCGCGATGGAAAAGCCGGAGGGCATCCCAACGGATTTCACCCAGCACGTGCGCCTGATGTACGATCTGCTGGCCTTCGCCCTCCAGACGGACTCGACGCGTATCGCCTCCATGATGGTGCTCCACGAGGGCAGCAATCGCTCGTATCCTTTCATCGGGGTCACCGAGGGCCACCACGAGTTGTCACATCACGGCAACAGCCAGGAGAAGAAGGACAAGATCGCCAAGATCAACCACTTTCACATGGAGCAGGTGGGCTACCTGCTCACGAAGCTCCAGACGATGAAGGAAGGCGCGGGCAGCGTGCTCGACAATTCCATGATCGTCGTCGGCAGCGCCATCGCGGATGGCAATGCCCACGCCCACCATGATCTCCCTGTGCTGCTCTGCGGCGGGGGCGGCGGCACGCTCAAGCCCGGCCGGCACGTGCGCTTCGACAAGGAAACGCCGATGACCAATCTCTATCTTTCCATGCTCGATCGTATGGGCGCGAAGGCGGATCGTGTCGGCGACAGCACCGGAAAATTGGATCGCATCTAGGCGCGCGTTCGCGCCGGTGCAGAGTTTTTATGTATCGCATCCTCGCTCTCATCCTGTGTGCCGTCGTGTCGGCGCAGGCCGCGGATTCCCCTCGCAAGCTGGCCTACGCCCGGGGGAACAATCTGTATGTCGCCGCCCTGGACGGCTCCGGAGCGAAGAAAGTCGCGACCGGCGTCTCGCCCGATCTTTCCCCGGACGGCACGATGCTGGCCTTCAACACCGAGGACGCCAGCGGCAAGACTCTCGAGCGCTCCATCGCCGTGGCCGATGTCGCCACCGGCAAGACGACGATGCTGCCGAATATCCCGAGCAAGAACTGCCACAGCCCCGTGTGGTCGCCCGACGGCAGGCAGCTCCTCTTCCAAATCTACGCCGACAAGGACTGGCACATCGGGATCATCGGCGCCGACGGCAACGGGTTCCGTTTCGTCAAGCGGGCGGAGGCGGACAACCACTCTTTCTACTCCGTCACCTGGGCGCCCGATGGGAAAGGCTTCTACTGCCAGGACCTCGAGACCATCTATCACCTGAACCTCGCCGGCGCGCTCCAGGAGCAGTGGCCGATCGCGAAACTCTTCGCGCATGGCGGCATGAGCAGCGGCGGGCGCATGGCGGTGTCGCCCGATGATGGCAGGCTGCTCGTCGATGTCGAAATGGATGAAGAAACGGCGCGCAAGGATTGGGATGGGCCGCCGCCCGCGATCTGGTCGCTGGATCTCTCCACCGGCCGCGCCACGCGGGTCACGCCGAAGGGCGTCTTCGCGTGGGAGCCCTGCTGGGTGAGTGGAGACGCATTCTTGTGCCTCATCCAGCCGACCAGCGCGAAAGAGCCTTCGATCTATCGCGTCTCGGCGGACGGCAAGACGCGCCAGCCATTGGTGAAGAACGCGCGCGATCACAGCGTGTCTCGGTAGGGGACGGGGAGGGGAGGGGAAGGGAACGGATCGGAGTGATGGAGTGATGGAGTGCTGGAGTGCTGGAGTGTTGAGAATGCCCCTCATCCGGTCATTCTGAGATGACTCCTCCAGCCACGGTAAACTTGTGCCGTCTGGCGGGCGCCCCCAACGTCATTCAGGAACAAGGAACCACTGATCTCTTCCGGCATCTGACGCCACGTTGGTGAGGAAAGGCAGAGATCGGCTCGCCCGAAAGGCACCGGCCACCACGAGCACCTCATCCGCCACCTCGCAGGTTCTCTCCCGCATGCGGGATCAGAATGACGGTTGGGGGGAACGCGCCAGATGGCACAAGTGCACGGTGGCTGATCGAGAAAAGACTGCCAGCGGTTTGCGTTTCCAACCCGGAGGGTTGCGGAGAAATTAGCCGGTGGTGCAGCGAGGCACGAGCGCAACCACCGGAATACACCTACACAAACGGATGCGCCCCGAAGGAGGCGCGAGAAGTTCTCGCGCCATCTCCGGGGCGCATCCACGTTTGGGGCGTGTTCCGGGGGTGTTCGCTCGTTCCTCGCTCGACCCCCGGCTAATTTCTTTCAGCCCTCCGGGCTACCCCGCTCACTTCATCACTTCATCACTTCATCACTTCATCACTTCATCACTCCATCACTCCATCACTCCACCGCCCCAGCAGCCCGTCGATCGCCCGGATGACCACCTCGGCCGAAATGCGATCCATCGGCGCGCCTTTCATCCGGGGATGAAATTCGGCGAGCGGGGCGTCGGGTTGCGCGGCGGAGATGACCAACCCGCGATCGTGCATCGGGCGCCAATGAAACGGATTCGTCGGGCCGAAAAGTGCGATCTGTGGGACACGGAAGGCGGATGCCAGGTGCACAACGGCGGTGTCGCAGCTCACGACAATCCGCGCCCGTTCCACGAGCGCTGCCAGATGCAGCAAGTCGCGCGGGGACTTGAAATTGGGGTCGGCCTCGGCCACATGGCCGCGCTCATAGGCGTCGGGCCCGCAGGTGAAAATCGGACTCAGGCCATGAGTCTCGCGCAGATGCGCGGCGACGGCTTTCCAGCGTTCGGAAAGCCAGTATTTCTCCGGGCGCGCCGTGCCGGGGTGGAGCAGGGCGTAGGGCCCGGTCGCGCCAGTCCCTTCCAGAGCCGCGGACGCTGCGTCGCGGCTCCGGGGCGGCAGAGCGAGTTCGGGCACGAGGTCCACATCGGGCACGGCGACGTCTCCCGGCAGGGCCGAGGTCACGAGATCGGCATAGTATTGCGCGGTGTGCTCTTCGCGCACCCGGGACGGGCTCCATACATTATAGGCCAGCGCGCGCAGCTTGTTCTTGCGGATGGACTCAAACGCCACGCGTTTTCTCGCGCGTGAGAGCACGGTGATGAGGGCGGAACGGTCGTTGCCGGTGAAGTCGAGGCACAAGTCCCAGCCACCCGTGAGAGTCTGTTGCCAGGGGGCGAAGCCACGCCCGCGTCCGAAGACGATCCCGGCCTGAATCATGGGGATCGCGGGCAGCAGTGCGGCGGTGCCCTCCATCACGCCGAG
>Ga0207671_10004183_pt1 | contig 13937 bp, 10 predicted proteins | sample KBSC24metaG_FD_184352 | JGI IMG/M metagenome (GOLD analysis project Ga0207671, IMG submission 184352) | Corn rhizosphere microbial communities from Kellogg Biological Station, Michigan, USA - KBS C2-4 metaG (SPAdes) (version 2) | ecosystem: Host-associated > Plants > Roots > Rhizosphere > Soil... | reverse complement strand
AGAACGGTGTGGCAACGCTCCGGCAGGGCCGCGCCGCACACACCTATGTCCGGAATCATGCCCGTTCCTCCTTCGCCGACAGCGCATCCAGGTCGATGGTGGCGTCCGCCAGCGCCGTCAGCTCCGGGGTTTGGGAGACGTAGAACTCCCGCGCGTAGCCGCCGAGGCGCAGGACCTCCCGCTTCATCGTCATGAACATGCGCTTGTGTGCCGGGTCCAGCGGGCCGTCGGCCTCGTCGCTGAACAGCGTGCCGAACGGCCGGCCGGTATTGTTCGCGAGGTACAGCGCGATCGCCCGCGTCAGGCATTCGTTGATCCAGACCCGCTCGCCGCTGCTGACCAGCTTCAGGCTCTTCGATTCGGCCCGCCATCCGTCGTGCACGACGATGTCGAAGTCCTCCCGCAGATCGCCCTTGGCGGTCGCGGACTGCGTGATCACCACGAGCGTGTAGCGCGGGCCATAGCACGCGAGCAGCAGGTCGTTGGCCAGCGCTGCGAGCGTGGGCCCGGCGTCGTCGATGTCGAGCGCGATCACCCCGTCATTGCTCAAGGCTTGAGCGAGCAGATGCCACGCGCCGAGTTCTCGTTCCACGGCCACGGCCCGGACCTGCGCCGCCTCGCCCGATGCGCGGGCCTGGTTCAACTGGGCTTGCAGGGCCTGCAGTTGCTCCTGCGAGCGCACCGCAGCGATCTCGGCCGCTTCCGCGCCGCGCAGCGCCCGGGTGCGCTGCGCGACCGCCTCGCGTGCCGCCGCTTGGCGGTCCGGCGCGATCGGCGCGGGCAAGGTCGCCAGCTCGGCCTGCACCCGCGCCAGCGCCATCGACGACGCATCGAGCCGCAGGGCCGCCTCCCGCTTCGCCCCCTCCTCCGCTGCCTCGATCGCCTGTCGGTCCTCGGCTTCGTCCGCCGTCTCCGCCGGCGCCTGTTCGCCGAGCGCGGCCAGCTGGCTCGTCACCACCTCCAACGCCAGCTGGGCCTGGGCGACCTCCCCTTGCCGCGCCGCTGTCAGATGCAGCGCGGTCTGGCGTGCGAGCGATGCCTCGTGGCGTTGCTCTGCGCGGTTGCGCTGGTCGGCGGCCGCGCGCAGCGGCACCATTTCCTCCGCCGTGGCCTTCAGCGCGGCGCGAAGGGACTGCTGTCGCTCGCGCAGCGACGACAGCTGCATATCCACGCCTGGCTGCAGCCCTTTCGCCTCGTGCGCATCCTGCAGCAGCGGACAAGCGCCCTGAAGGTCCATGCCGGCACAGGGCACCTGACCGGCCAGTCCGAAGCGGCGCGCCAGATCGGTCTGGCGCAGGGCCACCTGCCCGGCTTGGGTCTCCAGGCCGGCCAGCTCCTGCTGCCGTAGCGCATGTGCTTCGCGCAGCCGCTCGAAGCGCTCGACGCTTGCCTGTGCCGCGGCGACCCGGGCGGCGCGCTCCCGGACAATGCCTTCCATACGCCCCGCCCTGCGTGCAGCCCGTGCGACGTCGTCCGCGAGCGCGAGCGTCTGGGTGAGTAGGTCCCGGCGCTGCAGCAGCTCGCCCCGCCGGACCGCGAATGCTGCGCGGCGCGCCGAGGCCCGCCGGCGCAGAGTGTCGCGGCGACCGGCGAGGATCCGTTGCTGCTCGGCCGCCTGCTCTGTCTCTCGCTGATACTGCGCCGCGAGACGATTTCGCTCGGCGGTCAGCCTCGCGCGTCGTTGTTCGACGCCGAATGTCGCCTCGAACTCGGCGGCAACCTGCGCGGCGGCCACCTGGGCCTGCTCCAGTGCCTCCGCGGCCTGGCGCTTGGCGGCGCGGGCCGCTTCGAGCGGACCGTCACCGGCGTTCAGGCCGGCCCTTTGCCGCTCGAGCCGGGCCACGGACTCTACGGCCGTCGCCAGGTCCGCCCGGATCATCCCGAGCCCGGCCTTCAGCAGCCGCACCGTCTCGGCGGCGAGGGCCCCAGTGGCACGCACCCCTTCCAGGCCCAACAAGTCGGCCAGCAGCGCCTTGATCTCGCCGTTCCGGTAGGCGGACAGCGGTCGCTTGCCCTGCGCCGAGAATGCCGACGTGAAGAACGTCTCGGGCGGCCCCAGGACCTCGCCGACGGCCCGTTCGTAGGTATCCACCTTGCCGTCCGTGGGCGTGCCGTCGCGCAGCTCGACGGGGCGCCAGGCACCGCCGTGGCGTACGAACAGGAAGGCCTCGGTCTTGCGCTTGCCGTTGACCCGGAACACCAGGTGAGTCTTGTAGCGGCGCCCGGCCTGCGACCACTCCAGCACCTTCTGGCTCTCCGGCAAGTAGACGTGGTCGTAGTAGGAGAACGACCCGAGGCCGTCGGCGCCGGCGCGCGAGGGCATCACGAGGTAGGGGTGCAGGTTGTCCAGCAGCGTGGTCTTGCCGCGCCCGTTGGCACCGGCGATGGCCACCAGCTGCGCATCCGGGGCCAGGGCCTCCAGGTCGAGGGTCAGGGTCTCGCGCCCCAGGCCACTGCGGATTCCCTTGAAGCCGGTCAGCGTGATCGACAGCCCGCCGCCCAAGCGCGGACCTTGTCCGCCATCGAACGGCACTGCGAGATGCCGGCCGCCCGGCTGCGCACGACCGGGACCACCCTGCCCTCCAGCCGCACGTCGGCGGCACCTTCCAGCGCGCGCTTGATCTCCGCACGGTCGACGGCATCGCGCTCCTCGTCGCCGACCACCCAGCGCACCCGCACGAACGCGCCGGCGAGTTGCTGATCGCGCACGGCCGCGCGGAGGCTGTCCAGGTCCGGCTTGCCGTCGAAGAACAGATCGATGGTCCGTCGCGCCGGCGTCGGCACGAGCTCGCAGCGGGCGACGGCCGCGCCCACGTCCCACAGCATGAAACCCTTGTCGCCCTGCTCGCCGTGGTGGAAGCGCCCGATCGAGCCGGCGTAGCCGATCACCCGGCCGTCCTGCTCCCAGGTCTGGTGGCGATGGATGTGGCCGAGCAGGAAGGCCTGCGCCCTCGACGCGAACAGCGTGCCCGTCGTGAACTCGTGGTCGAAGCCCGCCATCGGCACGCCATGCTCGGTAACGCAGCCCGTGACGGTGCCATGCGACACGCCGATCGTCGGCACGCCGGCGCGCCGGGCGAACTCGTGGATACCGGCGTAGCCGGCCAGCAGCGCGGCCAGTTCCTCGCCTTGAGCCGCGCCGGCCTCGGCGGCACCGACCGTAGCGGCCAGGTTGGCCTTGTTCACGGTCGGCACGCAGCTGAACAGCGCGAGCGCCCGAGCCGGGAGTTCGTCGAAACGCCAGCCAGGCGACGCGCACCAGGTTCCTCCCTCGATCAGGGCCACCTGGCCGATGCGATCCGCGACATGGACGGGGTAGCGACCTCCGAGCAGGCGGAAGATCGACAGCGTGCCCGGCGGCTCATGCGAGAAGGTCCCTTGCAGCATCAGCACGGGGCAGTGCTGGGCCAGGCGCAGCACCCGGCGCGCGAGGCGCTCGACGGCCGGGCTGTGCACATCGAGGGCGTGGTCGGTCGCATCGCCCGAGACGACGGCGACCTCCATGCCGCGCCGGATCGCCTCGCCAATGGCGTGGTCGAAGCAGCGGTCGGCCTCGTCGAGGTTCTTCTCGCTGTAGTGCAGGTCCGAGAAATGGCCGATGCGGATCATGGTGCGCCTCCCGGCGGCAACGGCGCTCAGCACGGCCTCGGCCGCCGGCGGAGACTCCAGCTCCAACGACAGTTCATGTCCATTCAGTGTCATCGTGCTCTCCAGGTTCGGCGCAGGTCCGTGCAGAAGCCAACAGCAGCCGCGCGGACCGTGCCAGATCAGTTGAAGATTTCTTCGCCCCTGACCTTCTCGCCGAAGCTCCGGGCGTCGCCACCGAAGCCGGCGATCTCGTCGAGTGCGCGCTTGCGCCCGCTGGCCGCGACTTTCCAGCCCTTGCCGAAGCGCTTGTCGGCATAGGCCTGGTAGCGCTCGGCCGAGATGCCCAGCGCCTGCGCGGCGGCCAGGACCTGGCCCACCTCGGGCGCGTCGCCGGCGCCGACAGCCGCGCGTCGGTCGCCTTGCGGCAGAGCGGTGGACACCGCCGGCGCGCGCCACGGAGTTGCAGCGGAGGAACCATGTCGCTCGGTGCAGTCCATTCCCGCGCTGCGCGTGGACGCGCGCGGCATCGCCACCGCGGGCTTGTCCTCCCTCGCGATGACACCATCGTCGTCCGCCGCGATAACGTCGCGTCCCTCGAGCCGGCCGGCGGACTCGGCGGCGCGCGCATCGACCGCCTCCATGCCGTCGTCGCCGCGCAGCAAGGCCGTCGGGTCGATCGGCGCTTCGAGCTCGATCAGCCATTGCGGCGTGCGCACCGCCTGGCCCTCGTCATTGATGCGCGACACGTCGACCAGCCGCTTCGTCACGAAGAACGGCGTGCGCGAGCCGTCCAGGAAGCCGGCGATGCGCCCGCCGCGCATGAAGCCGATGGTCTGGAACTTCTCGATCGCCGACTGCATGGCGTAGAAGCTGTTGGTGGGCAGGTCGAAGGCGCTGATCGAGCGGATGCCGGGGATGAAGAAGATAAAGCGGCCGGACAGGTTGCAGGCCTTCTTCTGATAATCCGGGCACGCTTCCGGATCGCAGACGCCGCCGTTCTCCTGGCGCAGGACCGTCTTGCGGCCGCCGAAGATGCGGATCGCGCGGCGCCCTTCCCGGTCGAGCGGCACCGCTTCGTAGGTCTTGCAGTAGCGCGTCTGCCCGTCGGCCGAGTACTCCGACCAGTAGGCCCGTTCGTTGGCGCGCCACGCGACCATCTCGTGCGGCATGACGTGCTGCCAAACGTCGGCCGGGAACACCACCGGAAAGCGATACAGGCGCCGCACCCCGTCGCCGCGGTCTTCGCCGAACATCGCCATGATCTGCTCGGCGAGGGTGGGGTTCGGGAAGTCCTCGCCGCGCACGGCGAAGTACGGGACGTTCTTCGGCGTCAGCGGTCGAGCCAGTTCGGCGACCTTCTCGCTGATCTCGCGTCCGATGCGGTCGAAGCTCTTGCCCGCCGCGAGGCCCGCGTCGTACAGCGCCCTCGCCTCGGCCGAGGCCTCGGCCTTCTTCGTCAGGACCATGATGCCGGCCCGGATGCGTCCGTCGACCGAGATCTTGCGCGTCGCCGACCGGCCGAGCAGCGTCGGTGGGACCAGCGCGCCACCCTGGGTCAGCGCCAGCGCCGTCGCGCGCCGGCCATCCGTCGATCCATCGATCATCGTCATCATCGGCTCCTTCGTCAGAACATGGGTTGGAAGTGCTTCATCGTCGCGCGCGATCGCGCGCCTTCAAGGTCTCGCGCGCGTCGCTCGCGGCCGTGCGTGCGGCGACGCGCGCTCGATGTCGAGCTGGAAGTCGGGCAGCCCCTGCATCAGCAACCGGCCCCAGCGCTTGGTGACCAGGCGCCGGTCGAGCACGGTCACGACGCCGCAGTCTTCGGTCGTGCGGATCAGCCGCCCCACCATCTGCCTGAAGCGGACACCGGTCTCGGGCAAGGTGATCTCGATGAACGAGGAGCGGCCCTGCGCTTCGATCCATTCGCGCCGGGCTTCCTCCAGCGGCGTGTCCGGGACCGAGAAGGGCAAAAATCTGCAGGAGCAGAAAATGCGCAGATGCCGCAGGACGTTCTCCAGAAACGGCGGGCAGTCCTGCGCATTTCGACGCGCTCAGAGCGAGTCCAGCCAAGCCAGCACGCTCGCATCGCGTCGCCAGCGTGGAGGCTTCGTGATCCTGGCGGCTGGGTCCAGCAGCTCAAGCACCGTCCGCTTCGTCTCCACGGTTGCACGAGCGTAGTGATTCGTCGTGTCGAGATGGACGTGTCCGAGCCAGTCGCGGATCACCGTGACCTCGGCACCTGCGGCAAGGAGGTGGACCGCGGCGGAATGCCTGAACCCGTGGGGGGTCACGTTCTTCTCGGCCAGCGACGGAGCGAGGTGCGCGGCACTTTCGACGTAATGCGCAAGCTTGAAGCGCACCCCCGAAGCGCCAAGCGGTGCCCCGTAGCGGTTGACGAACAACGGCTCGTTCGAAGGCCGGGGACATCTCTTCAACAGCGCCTTGAGCAACACCACAGTCTCCGGCCACAGCGGGCAAATTCGTTCCTTTCGGCCCTTGCCCCGTAACCGAACGCAGGTCGGTGCATCGAATCGGATAGCTTCAGGACACACGTCCAGCGCCTCCTGGATACGGGCGCCGGTGTTGTAGAGGAAGGACAGCAGCACGTGGTCGCGTTGACCTTCCACCGTGGTCCTGACTGGCTGCGCCAGGATGGCGTCGATCTCGCACGTGTCGAGGTGCAACGGCTCCGTCGTCGCGCGCTTCTTGAGGGGAATGTGCAACACCGCCGCGCAATGGGCGATGGCCGCCGGCTCGCGCTCGGCGACGAACCCATAGAAACTTCGCAACGCGGTGAGTCGGCAGTTGCGCGTGCCGATCGAGACCTTTCGGTCGCGCTCGCTGTGCTGCAGGAACGCCGCCACGTCAGCTGCCGTCAACTGCTCCAGCGTGAGCTCGACCACCGCTCGCCGGTGTCGTGCGGCGGCAAACTGCAGAAACAGCCGCCATGCGTCGCGATAGGAGCGTACGGTGTTCGGCGAGACGTTTCGCTGCTCTACCAGGCGCTCGTAGAAGAACGCCTGCAGCAGTGCCGGGAACGAATTGCTCGGCTTCATGGCTCCACTCCCTCGCAAGCAGCGTGCAACACATGTGCTGCATAGCCACGGAATCGTTCGCTTGCCTGCTGCATCAATTCCGGCGTGGCCTTCAGGTACACCAGCGTCGAGCGCAGGTTCTTGTGACCCATGTAGGTCGTCAGGTACGGCAACCTCGGCGTGACGTCGATACCCTCGCGATACCATGCCAGCAATCGGGTGCCGGCAAAGGCGTGCCGAAGGTCATGCGTCCGAGGGCCGACGCGCCCTGCCTCGGGTTTCATGCCGGCGCGTCGTAGTACGTCAGTGAGCAGCTTGCTGGCCATCGTGTCCGAATAGCGTCCTCTGTGCTGCAGGTGCCAAAACAGCGCAGACGAGCTGTCCTGCGGCGCCCCAGCAGCCCTTCGCGCGTTGATGTAGCGCTGCAGGGCATCGAGGACGCTGGCGGCTACGGGCAAGGTTCGTGACTTGAAGAACTTGGTGTTGCGGATCAAGATCTCGCCCACCTGCAGGTTCACGTCGCCGAGATCGAGACGCACGATCTCGCCCAGCCGCAGCCCGCAGCAGTAGGCCAGCGCAATCATCGTGTAGAGCGACAGAGGGCGTAGCGGCGCAAGCGGCGACGGAGTACACAGGGCGGTGTCGAGGAGATGCTCGACTTCGGCGGGCGTGAACACATATGGCTGGCGTCGCTCAATGCGTCGCCACAGCAGGGGATCCCCTCGTGGCAGCCCCACTTGGGGGTCGATGCGCCGCCAGGCCTTCGCAAGGTCGTTGCGCAATTGTTGGCATTGCCACGCGTGCGAGACGGTCCGGCAACTCGACGCCCATTGTTCCAGCAACTGTGCCGGCGCGGCGCCGGCAAGGTCCGGCCGCGTCTGAAGGAAGCGATCGAAGCGTAGAAAGCGATTTGCCTGCGTCCGGTACTTGCGGCCCAACGCTTGCATCAACTGCACATGGCCGCGCAGGAATTCCCCGAGGAAGCTGGCGAACGGCGGCGGTCGGCTGGCGGCCTCGAGAGCGGACTGCGGATCGTTGTTGAGCAGCGCTCGCGCGACGGCGGCTGTGCCCCGCAGGCGGTGTTCGGCGCGCAGTTGCGCGAGCGGATTGGCTGCGATCAGGCGCTTCTCGGCGAGGAAATCCATGAAGCGATCGACAACGCGGGCCCGATGCAAGAGCGTTGGCAAGGGCCAATGCGTCGCCCGTTCGCGCAACCATTCTTCGACAAGTGCTTGATCTATCGCCCAGCCTCGTTGTTGAGCCAGCCGCTGGAAGGTCGTAAGGGTGCCTCGATAGCAGCGCGCGCTGACTCGGCTGCGCAGGTGCAATTGGCGCAGGTAGCGGTCGATGAAGCCGCTGTCGCGGTCAGTTGAGTTCTTCATGGGCGGGCCTCCTGTCCGGGAAGCTCCAATGCGACAGCGCGAAGATCGTCGCTCGCCAGCTTGAGGTATGGAGCCGTCGAGGCGACGGAACGGTGTCCGAGCAGATCGCCAATGGACTTGGTGCTCACCGAGGCGCGCAGCAGACTCACCGCGCGCGCATGACGAAAGGTATGAGGCCCCTTCTTGCCGGCCGGCTTCACGCCGGCGGCTTCGAAGCGTTTGCGAACGATCAGGTACAGGCTCGAACCGCGCATCAAGGCTGAGAAAGGCGACTTGACCCTGACGAAGATCTCGCGAGCGGCTGTGGAAGGACGGCCGTCTCGCAGATAGTCCAGCAGCGCATCCCCCACCGCGGGGACGAGCGGCAAGCACGAGCGCGCGTCGGTCTTCGTGTGGCGAATCCAGAGTCGATCGGCGCGCCAGTCCACGTCCTCGAACCGCAGCCTCGCGACCTCGCCGGCTCGCAGGCCGTAGGTGGCAAGCAGGATCAGCACCGCGTGGTCTCTGAGCCCCGAGGGAGAACGGTCCTGTCGCGCCGAGGCCAGCACGGCGGCAACTTGTTCCGGAAGCAGCGCCGAGGGTATTGACTCGAAGGCATAGAGCGTGGGCGAAATGACGCCGGACGCGAGGTCACGCTGAATGTGCCCAGTGGCATGCAGGAATCGCAGGAAGCAGCGAAGTTTGTGCGTGACGTTCTTGCGTGATACCCGCCTCAGAGGCGGGCACCTACCCTTCAGGAACTCGTCCACGTCCGGCAACTGCAGGTCGTTGAAGCTTGCAACGCTTGCGCGCGTGCAGACGTACCACGATAGAAAGCGCCGAGCCTCGTCAACGTGGGCAACTGTGGAAGAGGCTGCGAGACCACGCCACTCGCGCAGCCATTGCTCGAGCTCGCTGCACAGCGATTCGCGCCAAGAGTCTTGCGGTGTCCTGGGCGTTGGCGCTATTGGCCATTGACCACGCAGGAATCGCAGCAGTTGATGGATGCCGGCGGTGTGCGAACTGCGCCAGGCAGTCATCACGCGGGGTGCACATCCATGGGAGCGGCGATAGCGGCGCAAAGCGCCTCTCAGGTAGGCCTCGACGTGCTGCGGTTCGACATCTTCCAGTCGAAGGCTTGCTTCGGCGATGTAGCAAAGGAACTGCCTGGCATACACAATGTAATTGTGAATGACCGTCGGCCTGTAACCGGAAAGCGTCAACGCATCGCGCATTTGCGCCAGCAACCAATCCGGACCCTGCGTCGGCACCGGCGGCCACGGGTCGCGCACCATTCGGAGCAGGTAGTGAATTGCGACGGTGTACAGGCTGCGCCAAGCTCTCATCGAGGTCGGTACTCGTCCGTGACGTCGACGGTATCGGCGCAGTTCGTGCTTCAGAAACGCCTCCAGGTGGTGGGGCTCGGCGTCGTCCACGCGGAGCCCCGAACCGGCAAGATGGCTGAGGAACTGCCTGGCGAAGACCACGTATCGGTTGACGACGGCGTGGTGGTATTGGGCAGCCTCCAATGCCTCTCGCATGCGAGTCAGCAGCGCATTGGAATCGGTCGGTCGGGTGGACATGATTTGTTTCCTTGGCGGTTGCGGGGCATCGAGGATGGCGCTGTATCGAACGTGACTGCGCGCGGCTCGGCAGCGGGCGCGACAGTCGAAGCTTGCAGTCGAGATGTGCAGGCACGGCGGTCGGCGAAGTCGATCACGGCCGCCTCATCGCGTTGAGCTGCAACGGGCAGCGGCTCCCCCGGTAGGCAACAATGGGGCCGCTTGCCAATGAACCAGGACTATGCCTATGTACGTCATCGATGCGAGGCACTACCTCAATGACAAAGGCGACATCGCCGCTGATCGGGGAGCCGCGCGTAAGATGGCTGAGTTCATGCTCTCGGTGATTGCGCACGCTTCTGACTTCGACCGCCCCGAGGCGGCCGCCGGTCCGACGTGCTTCAAGTGCAGGAAGCGCGATGGCTGCAGCGTGGATACCGGGATCGTCGGCGACGGGGCGGTCATCTGGAAATGCCCTACCTGTGGCACACGGGGACGCATCGCGAACTGGGAAGGGACGTTCTGGGATCTCAGCTCGGGCGTGCCCTCGGACTGACCCTTGCATCGATCGTAGGTGCACCTATGTCGAAAGTGACCGCCGAAAGCCTCGAGACCTTCTTGCAGCGGCAGGACTCATCCACGTTGGCGGCTGTTCTCCTTGAACTGGCCGCCGACCACGAACCGGTGCAGCAGCGCCTGACTCGGATGCAGCTGGCCGACCGTCCGGACGAACTCGCCGCGAGCTTCAAGAAGACCCTGGTTGCATGGCGGCGCTCAACCAAGTTTTACGGCTACGGAGAGTCGCGCGAGTTCGGTCGCATGCTGGAGGAGTGGCTTGACCAAGTCGCGCGCGAGCTGGTGCGTAGGGATCCAACTGCGGCGGTAGCATTGTTCGAAAGCTTCATCGAAGCAGATGCCTCGTGGTTCGGACGGGCCGACGATTCCGATGGTTGCATCGGCGACGCGGTACGGTCAGCCTGCCGGCACTGGTTGAAGGCAGCGGCCCTCTGCGAAGCGCCTGCAAGCGTATGGCCGGAGCGACTGCTGAAGCTGGCCCAGGCGGACGACTATGGTGCCCGGGAAGAACTGCTGCGAAGTGCTGACCTGCTGCTCGCGGAGCCCGCCCTTCGGGAACTCGCGGGCTTGTTCGAATCGCGCATGGCCGATGCCGTCGCCGTGTCCAGCGCGTCCAAGGACAAGACATTGCCGCATGAGGTCTTCAAGATCTCGGCCGCGCTGTCGTTGCTGTCCGAGGCACTTCACGACCCGGAAGTGAAGGTCCGTGCGGTGCTGAGCTACAGCCCTCACCCCAACGCGTTGCAGCAAGAGCAGTTCGTTCAAGCCTATCTTGACGCAGATCGCCCTGCAGATGCGTTGAACTGGCTGCGGGGGTCGTGGGGTCAGATGGAAGACAGCAGGCAGAGTTTGCTGGCTGATGCACTGGGTCGCCTCGGCCGCTTCGAGGAGAGTGCGCCGATCCGGCAGCAGATGTTCGAGCGCACACTCTCTGTCTTCTATTTACAGCGCTGGCTCGAACACCTCCCGGAAGCCGGCCGCCCGCAGGCCCTGTCACACGCTCGCCAGCTGGCGCTTGACCACGACGACCCGACAGCAGCCGCTATCATGTTGCTGGAGCTCGGCGACGCCGAAACCGCCGAGGCGAGGCTGGTTGCCGAGCCTACTCGCATCGATGGCAACAACTATCCGGACCTGGTGCCGCTGGCGAAAGCTCTTCGTGCGCACGAGTGCCGGCGCGGCGAGACGGTCGTCTACCGCGCGCTCCTGCGCGGTATCCTCGACCGCGCCTACGCGCGAGCGTACGGTCACGCAGCCGGCTACTGGTCTCGGCTGGGAGAGATCGCCGGCTCTGGCAATGGCTTGATGCCGTTGCAGTCGCACGAAAGCTTCGAAGCCGAGATTCGACAGCGCCACGCGCGCAAGTCGGCCTTCTGGGCGTATGTGACGGGTAAGCGGCGCGCGCGAGATGACGAGGAAGACAATTTGGGTGAGTAAGGCGAAGGTCGACTGACGACATCCTCCGCGGTCGCGTGACCAGCAGCTCCCTCACGAAGACCGGTGCGCCTGGGACAGGCCGCCCGGGCAACGCGATAGGTGCGTCGCTGTTGACGCGGTATCGACCGGCTCTGCCGACGACGGACTGACGGACGAAGGCGAACGTTGAAACTATCCCAACCGGACCAACGAGGTCGCGCCCGCTCGCATGCGCAAAGCCAGCAAATGCGCAGCAAGGACGCCGTGATGATGCTCTCCTTGCCAGGTCCAGTGGGTCCGTCCTTCACATTGCGGATTCCTCGCGATAGCTCCCGTAATCGCCAGCTGGCGATTAGGGCAACTTCACGCAGATCACGTGTTCGCAATAGGCGCCCGGCAGGTCGACGCCTTCGGCCATGCTTTGCAGCCCGAACAACACCGACTGGTCGCCGCGGTCGATGGCTGCCCGGTGCCGGGCCAGCATCTCGCTCTTCGGCAGGGCTCCCTGCATCAGGGTGACCCGCCGCAGATCCTCGGCCAGCTGCTCGTGGACCGCGCGCATCTGGCGGGCCGAGGCGAACAGCACCAGCGTGCCGCGGCTGAGCATCAAGCCCGGCAACCGGTGAATGACTTCGCTGGTGTGCGCGGCGGGCTCGCTGGGATCGGCGCGCATCGCCGGGATGACCAGCCTGGCGTGGGTCCGATAGTCGAACGGCGAGTCGACCTGCAGGAACGCCACGCGCTTGAGGCCGGCCAGGCCTGTCTGGCGCAGGAACAGGCCGAAGTTGCCGCCCGACGTCAGCGTCGCCGACATCAGGATGGCGGCGCTCGCGCGGTTCCACAGCAGTCCGCGCAGGCGGCCGCTGCCGCTGATCGGCGCGGCACACACCAGGTAGTCCTGGGCGCGACCCTTGTCGTCGTCCTGGCGTTCGACCCAGCGCGCCACCGGCGCCTCACCGTCGGCATCCTCGTGAAGCAGCAGGTCCCAGGTCGCGTTGAGGTTCTCCAGCTTGCCAACGAAGAAGCCGATGGCCGCGAGCACGTGCGTCGCGAGCGCCCCCTCCGACGGGGCCCGCTCGAGCAGGGCCTCACGCAGCGCCGCGAGCGTCTTGGCGAGCGCCTGCCCTGCCTCCCGGATGGTTTCGCCGCCCGACCGGACCCAGTCGGGCAGCACGCCCCGATTGAAACGTCGCGCCTGCTTGTCTTCGAAAGCGCGCAGCGCGTGGATGCGTTCGCGCAGTTGCCCGAGCTCTGCCGCCAGCCGCTCGCCGCTAGCGCTGGCGTCGGCGAGCAGCACCGACGACAGGCGCAGCGCGAGTACCGCGTCACGCACCGCTTCGATGGCGCCCCGCAGCCACTCCTGGGCGCCATGCAGCGCATGCCGCGCCGACAGGTGCTCGACCAACTTGGCCGCCAAGCCATGCGCTTCGTCGAAGACATAGATCGTCTCGGCGGCCGGCGGCAGCACGCTGCCGACCTCCATGCCGAGGGTGGACAGCACGAGGTCGTGGTTCGCGATCACCAGGTCGGCTTCTCGCACGCGCTGCCGGGCCGCATAGAACGGGCAGCGCGAGAATTCCAGGCAGCGGTTGCCCGAGCAGCCTTGTCGGTCCGTGCTCAGCTCGGTCCAGATCGCCTCGCTGACGGGGACCGGCAGCTCGTCGCGGTCGCCGCTCCAGCGGCCGGCCTCGAATTCCTCGGCCAGGCCGATGACGATCGTGCGCCGGCGCCGCGTCGCCGCGGTGTCCGGCGCCGCCCCGGCCTCGCCGTCGACCTCGAGCTCATGCTGGCCGGCGTCGGCCGCCTGGCCCATCAGCTTGGCCGTGCACGCATAGCGTCGGCGGCCCTTGGCCACCGCGAAGCTGAAGCCGAAGGGACTGATCCGCTGCAGCAATGGCACGTCCTTGTCGGCGTACTGCTGCTGCAGCGCGACCGTCGAGCTCGATACCACGAGGCGCCGTCGGCGCGAGCGCGCCATCACCAGCGCTGGGACCAGCGCACCGAAGGACTTGCCGGTACCGGTGCCGGCCTCGATCGCCGCGATGTGCTCACCCTCTCCCGGCGCCGAGTCCTCGCAGCGGCAATGGGCCAGCGTGTGGGCGACGGTCGCGATCATCTCGAGCTGTGGCCGGCGCGAGCGGAAGCCGTCGATGCCGTCACGCAGTGCGTCCATCCACGCGCGGATCTGCCTCTTCTCGTCATCGGTAAGCATGGGTTCAGGCGACGGGTCGGGCCAGGCACTTCAAGCCGGCGCCTTGGGCCAGCCGAGGGTCGACAGCCACAGGTTCTCTTGCGCCGATACGCGCGCACGCAGCCTCGACGCCGGGTCGTGCCCCTCGAGACCACGCTGACGCGCCTGGGTACGCACGACGTCCCCCTCGCCAGGATCGCGGGCGGCG
>Ga0207671_10004180_pt1 | contig 13944 bp, 11 predicted proteins | sample KBSC24metaG_FD_184352 | JGI IMG/M metagenome (GOLD analysis project Ga0207671, IMG submission 184352) | Corn rhizosphere microbial communities from Kellogg Biological Station, Michigan, USA - KBS C2-4 metaG (SPAdes) (version 2) | ecosystem: Host-associated > Plants > Roots > Rhizosphere > Soil... | reverse complement strand
GCAGCTAATACAACGACTCCACTCGCCACTACTGCCGGCTATCTCGATAATCTCAAGGCAGGTGATTATGTGGCTGTAGTTTCCGATCAGTACTCCTGTATCGTCACAAGCAAAACGCTCCGGATCACGGATGTCGGGCTCTCGCCGCAGATGCCGCAGGTCGCCGACGCTTTTATACCGAGAAATACTTCTACCACGCTCTCGGTTGCCAATCCAAAAACCGGCGAATATCTCCTGCTCAACGGGCCGTCCTTCGGCGCGGTGATCCTGGATTCTTCGGCATCGGGTATCCTGCACACGCCCAATATCCCGCAGGATGAGATCCTATATGTTGGGTTTATCCGGGGCGATTGCACCAGCTCTCTGGCCCCCGTAAACATCAAAGTCTTCGACTCGGTACGCATCTTCGTTCCAAATGCGTTCACTCCCAACGGCGATGGAAACAACGACCGATGGAATATTATCATCCAGGGAATAACCAGAAAAATACAGATAAGCGTTTTCGACCGGTGGGGTACCCAGGTCTTCACCAGCAACAATCCCAAAATGTCCTGGGACGGCACCATGGGTGGACATCAGCTTTCCGGGACCTTTGTGTATCTGATTGCCGGAACCGATTATTATAATAAGCCATTCATGCTAAAGGGTACCATCCTTATCGTCCGCTAAATTGGTTCTATTATTCGCCACCTACCCATCTTGCCTCTCATGGGACCGGAAGAACGCTTGTTGCAGGAAGCTTATGCCCTAAAACTAGCCGGAAAACCATGAGTGCAATAAAGAGGTATTGCTGGAAGACTCCTCCGTTCAGGCCATTGCTATTAGCGTCATTGCTGCACGAACCGGATTGAGAGCCGCGAAGCTAGTGTATGCTTACAGCTGGCCGCGTCTAAAAAAGCTACCATCAATATTGAAAAAATCATAGATGGTAATTTTAGCAATGCTAAAGGACATGATAGTATTTGTATTCTTCACCGGCCAAAGAATAACCAAAGAAGAGATAAGCGCTGCCAAAAACGCAAAAGCGCTGATTATTACCCAACCCAGGAAGTAATTAACGCAAGCTATCAGGAGTTCTTAAAGAAATACATGACTCATGATAAGAATGGGAGCTAGCAACGAATAGACAATATGTGGACAAAAGATAATGATGGCAATTACGCTCCAAAACAACCATAATACTAGATGAATATAAGCTGGAAATATATCCTATCGCCCTGCGTCATCGCAGCTGCAGTAATACTCATCGGCCTTATCCAAAGTGCCGCCACGATCAAAAGTTCGAAAGGATGGAATGCGCTTGGATTGATTTACGGCATTCCGTTGCTCCTGCTCATCATTGGTATTGACGTAGTCATCAAGCTACTCGTGAAAAAGAAAATAGGACTGGTATGGCTCATTGAACTGATACTCATTGCAGTTGTCTTTTTCTTATTCAAAGAGTTTGTTGGATAAGTAAAGAAGATTTATCACCATATAATTTGTCGCCATTATATGCCCCAGTGAAAACAAATGCCCCTACTCCTTTTATGCTGGATGGAACAGAGGCTCAAGCAAGAACAGCCGATTCTGTTACTCTAGAAAAATAGAAAAAAGCATCCACCATGCTTGAATCATTATTAAGAGCAAACGGCCAATTCAAGCACACGGTGATGGTGCAGTATCCATCTACAAAAACAAACCCTCACACATTATTTTGAAAGCGATAGCTCAATTTTAGGCTCAATGCTGTCCTCAGCAGATTTTTAGCGATACACTTACTTTCAAGAATGAATCTTTCAACATTACTCATTTGCCTTATAAATACTCATTTGATGATCCTATCGGGAAACATGACTGGAGCGTTAGGTTCGTCACCCGCTTGCCAATCCCTGCCTAAGAGAGACTCGAACAAAAATTCGAACACCCATTTCATTAATCAGGAAGACTTAATGTACTGCAAATCGACCTCTTGATTAAACAAAAGGGAATGACCAGTAATGATCATCCCTTAGTGGAGCTTCGGGAGTACCTCCGCCGCGCCTTCCGCGCGTGCTCGGTGATCCCGGGTGGGGGGCCTTACAAATATCTTTTCGAACCTTCAGGCGGCTTTGCCGCCTTCGTTTTTTCTTCTCCGCATCTGGCCCGAGCCAGCTCGCTCCATCTGCTCCAAACAAAAAACCCGCAGTGACACTGTGGGTTCAAAAAATTCGTGGAGGTAGGGGGATTGAAATTGAACCCCTTGTGCCTATTCTCACTTTTATAATGAGTCAATAAACAACTTAATTTCAAAGAATCATTAAAATTTATTATACTCTAAAAGTCATGTTTTGCAACTACTTCATATTTAATTTTCTATGCATATAAACTCACTAGCCCAAAATGCATCTATAATAAAATGCCATTATCTCATTATCGTTCTAAAAGAAAACCTGCATAGTAATGGCAGATTCTTTTTAAAATTCCCCACGGTAAGGACATTTAACTGTAAAATCATTCCACTCTTCTTTAAAATTTCCTGGAACCAATTTAATTCAGGCACTCGTGCTTGAACGAAATCATCTAGCAAAAGACTTTCATCAATACATTCCGATAACTCTTTTGCAAGAGAAGACACATCAGCAGACCTACCTACAAGGATTGCTAAAAACAACAATGCAGCCTCATGATCCTTCCCAAAAAACAAATCAGCTTTAAACTCATTATGACACCTGATAATCCTGTAAAGATTAACAAATCTGTTAATTGTTCGTGGTGAGCTGCCAAAAATGAATGAAAGTTTTTTGATAAAGCCGATCTCACCCTCTTCAAAAATCAAGCCTCTCACAATTACAGATTGTTGAGAAACAATATTATTTTGAATTTTCACATCTGCAACAGGCCGAGGGGATGGTCCCTCCGGAAAATTGACGAATTTTACATCCCCTTGTTCAGATCTACTTCTCTCTTTATTCAATCGTTCAGATATCTTCAAATTTAAAAGATAATCAAGAAGTTTCTCTCGATTGTTCTGTGTCATTGTCCGGATAGCAAATGGAACTTGAAATATTTTTTCGAGGTAGTCATACGATGTTGGTGAAGCCAATTGGTTAGCATCAGCAATATGTGAAGATTTATTACTATTGCCAAGTAGTGCACCAAATTTCAAATTGATGGAATTGTCCAACCACCGTGGATCTACCCCCACCACAACCACAAAAAGAGGAAACGCCAAAAGCAAATTAATTGCTTCCAGCACTTTTAATACAATATGCTCATCGCACCTATCAAGATCATCTATGTATAGAACGAGTCGTTCTATCCTCAAATTTATATTCAAAACTTTTTCACTTCTATCATAAACAAATGCCATCCCTTCCTGTTGCTGTCGTAACAAATTATCCAGCGTTTCAAAATCTTTCCTTATAACAGATATCAACCCCAGTTTGCTAGCATAACTACCATCCTTTATACGATGGTTAATAAAATTCCGCAGTTGGCTTCCGGTAAGAATATTTTGCACACGCTGCTCCGCACTATCTATTTTTTCGTCAAGTTTTGTTATTGACCTAGTTAATTCTAATAATCTCTTTTCATCCGTCCCAATAACTTCTGGTCTTTCTTGATGTACTTTTCCAAACGATTTTAGCAATGAATCCAATTGTCGTTTCATCTTTCTAATGGTTATGACATATGGAATTAACATGCGAATAAAACCTCCTATTATCGTAGTCAACACCGCGTATCCAGCAGCAATCTGTGCGGTCAAATGTTGCCATTTCGCACTAAAAACATATTTTGTTCCAATAATGGCGATATATATAAGTATAGTGAAGATTATTACAATCAACCATCGTCGACCTTTTAAACGACTTACTTGTTTAAAAAAACCAAGAAACAAGACCTTTAAAGAGCTTACAGTTTGGATATATTCCTTAATTTTCTCGGTATTCTGGACAATTTCTTCAATTTCTTCATTTTTCAATTCCTCAAATTGTTCTTGAATAACAACATCGCCAAGTATAGCTCTTAATATCCTTATGCCTGACAAATCTTTTAACTGTGCCCTTTCATCCGACCGCCTTTCTTTGTATTCAACAACCTTATTTTCAAGCACTTTCTTTTCCCCCTCCATTGATGCGCGCTCTAACTTCGTAATCTCAAGCGATTCAAGGATCGCCTGCATGCTTTTCTTCTCGTTTTCTTCAGTTGCATGATTACTCAATGAATCAAAAATCTCAGAGATAAGGCTTGCCCATAAATTACTGTCATGATAGTGCCAGGCGTTGAATCGCACTTGAACAATTTCATCTACAAATGCCTTCTCACCGCTCTTACCTAACTTAAGCACACTAGCTTGCAGTTTTTCCATGAAAAAACTTTTTCCTGTCCCCCAATTACCAAAAAGACCAATCGCAAGGGGCGGAACAAGTTCTTTTAATGCGATGATAGTGGAAAGAGCTTCAATGTCACTATCAAAATCAAGCTGATCTGGTGTAGTTGAGTGTGCTCCTTCTGGATGTACATTCGTACGAAATTTTGGCTTGCCTTGTCGTGAAGGAATTTTAAGAATTGATTCATATTCGTCTTGGTTAAGTGCAATAAGTCGCACACGCGAAGAACGCTCAAGATCCGATCTAGCTTGGCTGTTCAAATAAAAACTGAAATCTTCTGGCAATATTGGTTGAAACAAAACTCCTTCAACAATTAGCTCTACCACTTCCCCAAGAGTAGGATGACTAAATACCGAACGAACAACACGCATCTCATTAACAATACCATTATTCGGTTCCATTGCATAACCCAAAATAATATCACCTGGTTTAAGATTGTGATAAAGGTCATACTCGTCTCGTTCCTGAAAAGTTGTTGTATGGGTACCAAAATGAATCGTGGACCCAGGACGGAATATTGCTCCTTTAAAATTCGCAGGATTCAATTTCATCATCCAGAAATTTCTAATGGGAGTTGGAAAAGAACCTAATAACAACTTTTGATCGATTTTTTGATCCTCTTCACTTCTAAATATTGAGCACTGAATTTCGAATCTTATATTTTCAGCCCAAGCAAAGGGTGCGAAATACTTGAACGACTTTTTCAGTTCAATTATGACTGGAAGAATCGATATACCCTCAGTGAAAGAGTTGATTTTAATTACATTGAAATCACTATCCAATTCTTCTATGCTAAACATCATCTCAATAGGCCCACCTTTATAATCTTCATTACGCGTGAGCACATGATCATATCTGGGAAAATTATATTGAACTAATTGTAACCTACCAGGTAATGTCCATTGATCATTTTGGTCAAATTCACCAACTGCCCAATGTAAATCAGGCGTATTGATATTACCATGTCTATTACCATCAGTCGAAAAAGCAATGTTTTCACTCGTAGAAAACCGAAACCCTAAACGCCAGAATCGACCCTCAATGGGAAAAATTTTAATCTGATAAGTACGTTCCGCAATAAAAGGAATACCGCGAAACACATCATCATTATACTTTGAATTTTCTCTACCTTTAAATGTAATGTCTTGGCTAGGCATGAAGCGTTAATTTGTATATTGAACTCAAAACAGCTCTACTGAAAAACACTTGATCAATATTATTACAGTTAAAAAGGAAGCAAAATAGAAATCAAGTATAAGGGCCGGTTGAGTTTAATCTAAAGATACCAACCTTTACAACATTTATAATTTTCATTTCTTGTATGTGATCCTTCCACTGCTATGCTGGATGATATTTCAATCGCCTTCCAGCACATTTAAAAATGTATACATTCATCGTTTTCTTAGTATAAGTTAGATAATCTTAATGCAGATTCATATAATTGGAGGGCATACCCGATAGCAGATTTTCTGACCCAACTCTTCTTTACAACGGAGAGCCAGATGATCATTATAAGAATCAATCCGATCAATGCATAAAAAAAGGTAGGTGGAAAATTTAACGGATTGAAAGAATGAGTAAGTCCCGCACAACCTCCATATAATGCAGCCATCAGAAGTATTATAACAAAAAAAGCAGTGCCTTTCAGGCCAAGCATATTGCGCCTGAAATTATAATTGATCAGTTCCATGAACAGCATGGGATACACATTAGTATCCCTTGTATTCATCCGCACATGATCTGACCAAGTTTCGTACACCTCATCGGCTTGCAAGGAATCGTTAAACTCCATTGCTTCCGTTGGCGGCAATGGAACTGGACATATCTGCTGCAGCTTTTGATGAATCCTTGTCTTTGTAAGCGTGTTGATCGTCTTGTCTCTCCACCTTAACATTTGTACAGAGGGCATACCGCCCCACTCCTGCCATAAGCCCTTTTCCAAAGCTTTACCCCTGGTGCCGCCTGTCTGGATCATGAAAAAAGGAATGATAAACGGGAAAAGCGTTCCGAACGCCACAGGCAAGAAAGTCTTTAACTCAATAGAGAATATTCCCGCCACCAAAAAGACAGGCAGGAAAACCAAAGTGACCGGCGAATAAAGTGCCTTATACTGAAACTTGTTAAGCATCATCGTTTGCATTTTCACTTAATAGATAAATGGTAAAATAGAGTTAGGTGTAATAATGGTCAAAAAGACTGGTAGCGGGGTCGTATAGCCTTCATACTCGCTCTTAAAGCGAGCTACGGTAACTGCATCAACAGTACTCATTCCTTCCGGTCCTTTAGGATGGCTATGCCACTCCCCGATGTAACCCACCTGATTACCCGACTTCAAGACGGCATCATCAATGGTTGCTTTCAGGCCCTTAACGCCTCTAAAAAAGCACACCTTACTACTTTTGCTATCCTTCGGTGCATCTATCAAGTCCACTACATGCAGCACCCTTGTCTTATGGTTAGCACGACCGAGGAAAACACCTCCTGTCTCTTTTGGATAAGCTTTCTTCATCTTCGCCCTCATCTTATCCAGGATCCCTGCAGCATAGCGCACCTCCCAGTTATCATCATTGATACAGGTTACCACGTCAAAAGGCTTCACAGTTATAAGTTCACTTTTGGATTGAAAGAAGGGCTGATAAATGATCTGGTTCAAATAGATCTTCCCTTCGGCAGCCTGGTCCTCGTGCGTAGCCGATTTTATGGCACCGCTAAACAGCCCAGCATGGACATCAATAATATCGTTAGCTAATACCGTTGTTTCTGATGAACAGCCTAACCCTGTAGCTATATTGGTGGAATGCACCGATGCTTTAGCCTCCCTTTGCAGCCAGGCAGAAATACCTGGATGATTTCCTGCCGTAGCATAGAGCGACATTTGCAGATCGTCCACACGCGGATTACGTCCCTTACCTTCCTCTAGTAGTATGCCCAGATCACCAAAATCAGAGATGATCCCACGCACAACACGTGGATGTCCGGGCACCTTTGCCCTGACCAACTCGCTCAAAAAAAGCGGACTGGCAGTAAAATCCATGATCCATTCGTATTCCTTACTTTCCAAGTCAGAACGGCTTGCGTTGTCAAGTACCTTAGCGCCTTCGATGATAAAATCACCATCTGTATATAACAATAAAAGCTCGTGCAACAATGCTGTTATCTTTTTTCTACCGCCATGCCGAGCGCTAAGAGGGAGACGTATAAAATTGTGCTGTTCTAGTTTGTCTTTGTCGGCATAGGTAAACTTCATATCTCCACTCTTAGCCAGGTGAAGCGCTATCCTCATCCCAAGTGCTCCCAAGCCAGCAAAAAGGGAATGCCCTTCCAACTTTGCAACAAAACCTGAGATCTCCTTTGCCTTCGCCTCGTCCAACGTCTGCACATGCTTTTTGAACACCACTTCTGCATCTCCCTTAATACCTTCCTCTGATATCCGTTCTGCATTCAACTCAACGTGAAAATTCAACAGCTCCAAATCGCTAGTAAACCCAATCATTGGTGCAGGTCTTTTGATAGCCACCACCACAGGCGCCTGCCCTGCCGGTGCCCCGTTTGCAATTGCCCCAAACCCTTTTGAAAAGGATTCTACATCAAGTCCATATTGGTTAAAATAAACAGTAAACTCAGCCCAATTCTTTGGCAGGTCAATATCATAATGCCTATAAGCAGTATCATTCTTTGCCCACAAAATAAAACCAAAACTATAGTCTTTACGGGAAGCATCTTCAACGTCTTTCTTTTCCTCTTTCTCCATTTTTTGAAGAGCACTTCGAATAGACGGAGTATCGTGCATCGATTCAATGAAACGGAAATGATGGCCATCATCCTTAGAAACATGTTCAAAAAGCGCCATTGCATACCCCAATCCCTCCACCACGGACTTCTTCTGTGCAATAACACCTGCAAGGTCATCGTAACGGTAACTCATCTTCCCTGTAAACCCTTCCAAACGCAGGGGTTCAAACTGGCCGTTATTAATCACCAATTCCCCCGTCGCTGCATCCTGCAACCAGTTAGCAGCACGGATCACCACATCCTTTAATTGCTTACCTGCATACCACTCATCAATGTCTTCTCTAACCAGACAAAAACCGGGAGGCTTGCCATCCACTGGCACATACAGATGTCCAAGCATCTTGCGGGGAAAATCCAACCTGTCAGGATAGACACGCGGACCTGTCATCGGATAAAAGTCAGGATACAATACAATCAATATCGGCTCCTTACTACGGATATCCACTCCTTCATAAGTGCCAAGGGAAGGAAGGTTCACATTAACTGTCAGTGGGATAGCTATTGCTACATCACTCCACTCAAGAATCTCCAATTCTTTGACCTCTAAATAATCCATGAGGTTATGCAAAGAATGAATAAGGTCAGGATTTTTAATATCCTGACCATTTTTATAATCTAACAGCTCGCTGTATCTACTTACTGCCATAACCGGAGGTTTTGTTAACAGTAGAAGTAGTACCAGTTCCAATAGCAGCAGCACTGCCCTCTTCTTTTTTCTGGATCACCGGCCCTGTCTGCGTCACCTCAAAGACGATAGGTTGCGGGGTCTTCCCCTTCTTGCCATAGACGGAAGTTTCAAAGATGTTCTCCTTTTTTACCTTCGCTACATACTCCTTATAAGCACGGTAGTGCGGCGGGTTAGGTTCTTCGTCTTTGATCTCCCTGCAGGAGGCGATCACTTTTGCCGTGCCACGTTTATAGTCAAGTGCTTCGAGTGAAGACTTCGCCGCCTCTTCATCATTTTCTGAATCCGCACCAAAGTAGGTCCAGCTGCAATGATGCGGAGCCATGAAGAGATCCCACTTCAGGGCATGCTCCTTGGTATCATTGCCGTGCTTTTTCGTCTTCTTCAGGATCGTATCCCAGGCTTCATAATTGGAGTCACCGCCAAACATAGCAAGGGTTGCAAAACCGTCCTTAGACGCTGCATTATGAAAACGGGCCTGGAAAACAAGACTCACTTTGTTTTTATCCACCTCCTCATCCTTCAAATCCTTTTGGTATGGCGAATGGATAAAAATGGAAAATGTCTTTAAGTCGCGATCATTAAACCGCTTAACGACGTCACCCGGATAAAAATGTACCAGGTCGTCTATATCATCCAGCTTCTCATGGCCATTGTCACCGATAACGACGATGCGGTTACCGGCATTCTTACGTGTCTCTTTTTTGTTGCAATGAAGGTCAATACGACGTCTTGCCTCTTTATTGAAACAACGCTCATCATCATTGCCAGGTGTACCCATCACCATCGGTGAAAACCACAACACCTCTACCAGGATCTCATTCTTATCCTTGTTTGATTGTTTGTAACTGGCAGGATCACCCTGGTAGAAATGGTCTTTAAAACCATGCAGGTGATCATCATCGCCATGCGTGAGGACAAACACATCGACATAAGGCACATCCTTGATGCCATTATGCGTTTTCTTTTTCAGCACCTTCAGCAGATCCGCATGAACATCATACTGGTCTGCGTTGGTGTTTCCCTTACTGGAATCTCTGATGTTACAATCGACTAAAATGTTTGTCGTGTAACCATTTTCTTCAATGGAGATAAGTGTCGTATCTCCGTTACCTACAGGATAGTACTTGATTTGACTAGCCATTTAATTCTTTTTACATTAATAAATTACCCAATCCTAATCAAAGGTTTACAGGGCATGACATTAGATCATGGATATCAATTCCATGGGTGTCTCAGGTTTTTTCTGTAATAGACACATAATCATTTTCCCACATATCATATGTAGTTTGGTGAATAATGGCTGCCAATACTATGCGGATTAGACAGCGTCCTTGCCGGTAGATGTGGAGAGAGTGAGAGTTCAAAAGCTGTCCCGAAGAAAGGACCAATAAAAGTTGGCAAATAGAATCCAACACTTATCTTTGAGTTTCGTATACACACTGGTTCAGTTTATCTACAAACTGAATCTCAAAGCCCGGAAGTTTTACCAGAACTTTTGGGCTTTCTCTTTGACTTATTTTATTTCATTTCTTGTTTTTACTTTTTTTAGTTTCCGTTTCATCCTGAGCACTTTCTCGCTTCTTTCTAATTAAATCATTTAAATCTATTGAAGGCAAAATATATCTCCCAAATGGAGCATTAGCTGTAAATCCACTTACTAATGTCCGTAAGCAGTTTAAAGCCATATATACACTTGAATATCCTTCCACACTTTGTTTCTCATCTTCTGTTATCAATATTGACTCATCTAATTTAAATAATGCCGCTACTTCCGTTGATATTTTATATCCTGGAAGTGGCTTGTCTGAATGATTAATATCAGCCGTTATCACAATTTGTAAAGCATCATTCTTAAAAATTTTAAAATCAACATCGAGATCATATTTTTCAAAAAAAGGTTCGACTTTTACCGGTTTTTCAGGTGGAATGAATTCATAGTTCATTCGCATTATTGCGAAATCAAGAATCTTCAAAGGCGATGAAACTGGTTTCATTAAACTGCTTGTTTTGTAGGATGCTGAGATTTTTTTTGTTCTTCTTCCATCGCTTTTAATAATTGATCGGTTTTATCTACTGCCCCTCCCTTCATTGCACAATAAAAAATATTACCGGGATGCTTAGAATTGATATTCTGCAAATCCAATAACAAATCATTCTTACTGCATTCAAAGTTTTGTTTGTTCTCATAGCAAATAGAAAAGCTAAATGCCATATTAAACACCTCTTCACACTTCGCCATAAATACAGTATTAACCTGTTTATTGCCTCTAAACAATTGAGTTACATAACTTGGAGAAGTTTCAACCATAGCCGCTAAATCTTTCATTCTAATATTTCTTTCGTCGCAGATTTTTTCGATCTCACTTAAAATGCGATAAGAAATCATTTGTGCCCGATGGTCTATTTTCTCCTCTTTACTAGAAAAGGAAAATAGATCTTCAAATTCGGGCTCTACTTTAAGGTTCTTCGATTTGGTATTCATATTGCCCTATTTTTTCGATTATTGGAATCTCTTTCTTTGAAACTTTTTGCGTTTTCTTTTTAGGGTATATTTCCGCTGTAACAATGATGAAAAGTCCATCAGGCATAGATTGTTCTTTACAATATATTCGATCATTTTCTTGTCCCTTAAAGAATTTCATCGCTGTCACACCCTTGCACTTATCATTTATTTCCTCTTTATCATATAACTCTGAATTCCTGTGACCGCCCATTAAAAGCTCAACAATATGGTTCCATTTCTTTTTATGGCGGTCTGATTGTCTTATATATGCCAACAATTGTTCTTTGATCTCCAAATCCACACATATGGACTTTTTTCCATCAGGAGAAGAAACTATAATTTGACATTTACGTTTCAAAATTAAGCTATTGGTTAATTGTAGCAAAATTAAGCTATTGGTTAATTTTAGCAAAAAAAGATATAGATCATATACTATTGGTTATCAATTATTTGTTTAATAATAAAAAATAGAGGTTCTGAATTCAATTCGCTAAAGCTCCCTTAACTTTTCCTACCCTTGCTGCAGGCACAATCGATTAATGATGCTAACTGCCGACCTCTACATTCGCGTAAGCACAGAGGAGCAAGCCAACACTGGTTATTCCCAACGATACCAGGAAGAGGCTCTAAACAGTATTGTGCAATTAGGAACATTAGCATTCATAAAATCATAATCGAAGATTTCTCTGCAAAAACGTTTAAGCGTCCTGAGTGGATTAAGTGGTTTAATGAGCTTAAAACTCAAAAGCATCCCAAAATAGATCTGCTACTATTTACAAAGTGGGACCGTTTTAACAGAAATACAAGTGACGCTTATTACATGATCAGCACATTGAAAAAACTGGGGATCGAAGCTCATGCTATCGAGCAACCATTGGATCTTTCTGTACCTGAAAATAGGATGACGTTAGCCATCTACTTGGCAGTTTCTGAAGTAGAAAATGCTCGAAGGTACTCAATATTAAACAGGGAATGCGACGTGTTAAAAAGGAAGGGAAATGGGTCGGCTTAGCGCCTGTAGGATATGAGAATAAGATTACAGAATCTGGCGTTAAGTACATCTGTCCTACGGAACCCAAAGCTTCATTGATGCGAGAAGCGTTTGGACTATTATCTACCGGTAAGTATAATATTAACCAGGTCTATGAACATGCTGTAAGAAATGGGCTGCAATCAGGTAGAAATGCCTTCCATCGGGCTATCAGGAATCCAGTGTATTGCGGGTAAAATGTTTCTTCCAGCAGATAAAAAGGAAGAAGCCCGTTACATTAATGGCTTACATGAACCTCTTATTTCCGAAAGTCTATTCACACAGGTGCAGAGGAACTTCAAAGGAAGAAAAAGAAAAATGCCTGGAGAAATTGTTACCAACGATCATCTTCCGTTCAGAGGATTTCTAAAATGCCCTATGTGTGGAAAGACTTTAACAGGTAGTCGTTCGAGAAGCAAGACCGGTCAATATTACTACTACTATCATTGCTCAGGGAAATGCAGGGCACGATACAGAGCAGAACTCGTAGAAAAATCTTTTATCAAAGAGATTAAAAAGTATATTCTTTGCGATGAATATATCCCCCTTTTTCGCTCCATATTGAAAAAGTCATTCTTAGAAAAGATACAACTGAAGATTACCAACCGGGAAATCATCACAACCCCCATAAATGATCTTACCAATAAGGTACTAAAAGCGGAAGAATTAATGCTCCTGGGAGAAATTGATGGTAGCGATTATCAACGTATCAAAGAAGAAAGTGAATTACAAATCAATATCCTAGGAGAAAAACTCTCACTTATCAAAAGATATACGGGAAGTATAGACAAGTATACAAGACAAATGACAAGCCTATTATCCAAGCTGCCAACATTATACGATGAAGTCCATACTTTCGCAAAAAGGCAATGCATTGATCTGCTCTTTCCTGATAAGCTAATCTATGAGTTCGATCATTTCCGTCCTGCAGAATTAACTGAGGCAGCACGAATAGTCTATCATCGTGATTTCGCCTTCTCAAGTAAGCCATGAAACATCCTACAGCTATATCAGACAAATTGGATGCAAGCCCAAACTCAATGAAAGAGTGGGAAACCATTAGAAAAATCACAGAAAAGGAAGGAAAGATTATCACTATTGAGCAAACGCAAGCAGTTATGCACTTTTTTACAACGCTTGCAAATATTATAATTGATCAAATCATTGATAAACAGCCAACTATTAAAAAATAGCTATAGACAAAAAGTCCGAACAGGGGTTCGACTCCCCTCAGGATTCAACCTGTGCCATGGTAGTTAAATAATATCTTCAGAAAAGCAAATTCTATAATAAGCTAAAATACAATCGCTTAATAATTTCACTGGAAATAGTAGCGGCTTAAAGAAGGAAATATCCAATTATAAAAATTCTGGGAAATATTTTCAAGAAATGTGCAAAGCCCTTGCCTGAATTGAATTTCAGCCTAAAATAAAAACCGCCAATATGGAATGTGCCATATTGGCGATTCGTGGAGCTGAGGGACCCCAATCGAGCACCTCACCTCACTTTTGTCACTTATTCAGCGATTAAAATATTAAAACAAGTTCAATTCAATATGCCCGGGTTGATATCTCTGAAT
>Ga0207671_10004178_pt1 | contig 13947 bp, 12 predicted proteins | sample KBSC24metaG_FD_184352 | JGI IMG/M metagenome (GOLD analysis project Ga0207671, IMG submission 184352) | Corn rhizosphere microbial communities from Kellogg Biological Station, Michigan, USA - KBS C2-4 metaG (SPAdes) (version 2) | ecosystem: Host-associated > Plants > Roots > Rhizosphere > Soil... | reverse complement strand
TTAAGCCCGCCAGAGCCGATGGTACTGCAGTAAAATGTGGGAGAGTAGGTCGGTGCCAAATCTTATCATCCCAACGGATGTAAAATCAAAAGCCTTTGTGGAAACACAAGGGCTTTCTTCTTTTTATACCTGCTGTGTCTCACTCATGCAAATGAGTCAATGTGAGACACCTTCAAAATGTGTAAATCATACATAAACGCAACCGGCTCATTACCAGTATAATTACAAATTCAAAATCATTCAAAATCGCTCAAAATACACCAAAATAGAGCTAAATTAAACCCAAAATCATGAAAAAAGTATGTTTTTTAGCCGCTTTTTTCATCAAAATCACGCTAAAAACAGGCTTTTATCAGCAAAAACGACGTAAAAAACCCACTTTTAACAGGTAAATTCATAGCTGTTAGCTGTACGGCTGTCTCAAAGTGAGACACGATTTTATGCCGAACCTTACCCCAAATAATCTGGAGGGTAGACCTTTTGGCCATGCTTTTCAGCAATAGCCAGCAGTTCTTGTATCTTTTGAGGATCCATTTCAGGTGGCGGCAAAAACTCTCCGAATAGTACAGGTTTGCCTATTTCAGTGAACAACTCTTCAAGTCCTGCAGGGACTACCATACATAACAAATGTGCCAGCTTGTCGCTTTTATTTTTGAAGCAATGAACGATGCCACCTTTAGGGATGCTTACAAACGAACCTTTGGTAGCTATATAAGTGCCGGCTTCCGACTTTACTTCTATTTCGCCATCAATTACAAAAAATGATTCCTGGAAGTTAGGATGAGCGTGCGGGCCGGGGCCACCGCCGGGCGGGATGAGCATATCTATAGTTGCAAATGCGCCACCAGTTTCGGCGCCCGATATAAGGATGCGGTAAGTATCGCCTACTACCGACAGGCTTGTGCCATCATTTGCGCCTAAAATTATAGGGGTTGGCTTGTTGTTTTCCATTGTGTGTTTGGGGTTATTGGCTAATAACGCAAAATTTATAGTATTGTTGGAGGAAAAACAAGGGAGTTATCCCCAATTGTTGACTGTAGTTAATGTAGTTGTAAATGCCTGCATAGTGGCTGGTAGTTGGGAACTACGAATTATGTATTATTTGCACTTTTTACTTTTTTGTTAGAGTTGAATAAGCCTCAAGTAGTTTATTTATTTCAGTTTTTGAATCTGCTTTTCCAAATGCATGAATATACCGCGCCCAATCCATACCGCTTTTGCTATCGGTAATTATTTGTGCTGAAAAATGTCCGTTACAATTGTAAACTGTCCATACCTTGTCCATACCCAAAAAAGGTGAATGTAGTTTTTCTACCTTACAACTATCGTAATCCCGGCCAAAACCGTTCGGTGCATTCCCTAAATAAAATCCACCACGAAAAGATTTTTTGTCAGTTGTATCAGATGAGTAAAAATAATACATTGAAAAATCGATCTCGGTATTTTCTTTTATAATATAGTTTGCCGGTAATGACAGGTAATAAGTAGTACCCTTTATTTTCCTTTGAACAAGGCTTTTTCCAAACGCCGATCTGATAACAGGATGATTGATATTTTGGCAGCCCAAGACCGAACCGGTCAGCATAATACATAATACTAATATGGTTGGCGCAATTTTCATTCGGTGAATATAGAATAATATATAAAATATTATAATCAGGAATTTATTAGCCGTCCAGGTAAAGTGAACCTGGGAATATCTATAAATATCCGCTTCTACTTCGCCGCTATCTGGTACAATATCCAATCATCACCCTCATAAACCACGCGCAAATAAAGCGCCGAATTAAGGTGCTCAATGTAGGCTACATACTTATCGTTAAGCTGGGTGTAGCCGGTGGCAATGTTTTTTGCGGTGGCAACCAGTATGTAATCGTCATATTTTTCGGGGGCCTCAATGGCGCTGGAGTATTCGTCCTGATAGGGCATGGTGAGTTGCTTAATGTGTTTTACATAGGCAACAATGGGGTAGGCAATGGCATCGTCTATAAGTATTTTTGAAGTGGGGGGTATGCCGTTGATGAATGAGGCTACGTCGCGGTTGGCAGTTTGCTCGTCGCTTGGTTGCCGGTTAAACAGTATGCTTATAAAGCTTTTTTCCTCGCCTATCATTGATCTGGAGAGGTACAGGTAGCCGGTAAATATTTGTACGGGTATAAGTATGCACAGCAGTATTTTATAGGTTTTTTGCCGGGAAACGCTATGTGCCCTGAATATAATGCACAACAGTGCCAGTATTAAAAACAGCATGTAATACTCGTAAGCTAAAAAGGTGTTTTCGTATTTTATATGCAAAAACTCAATGAAAGCGAAAGGGGTTAGCAGGGTTAATATCTGGTAAGTACTGCGCCTGAAAAGATACACAGCTAACAATATCATGGGGCAAAACAGCAGCGCTTTTATTGATATAAAGAGTGATATTTCCTGCGGAAGCTCGTTTTGCGCACGGTGACTGATAATGTCGTTAAAATTCAGTTTATCGCTCAATACGTTCCAGGTAGCGTAGGGGCTCTCGAGAAAGTAATCAAGGTCATTGGCATGGGTAAGGTTCAACAGTTTATAGCCTATTACCGATGCGATGGGCAGTATAAAAATAATAATGTACAACGCGAATGTTTTGCTGATGAGCTTACGCCGTAACGACGGGCTGTTAAAGCTTAACGACAACCTGAAGATGGATTCCTTCTCGCTTAAATTAAGGCTTTGTATGGCAATTGCCAGTATCAGCGGGATAAAGAACAGCGTTAACCAAATAAATTTATAATCGCAAAATACCAGTATCACCAGGCATATACTGGCAATGGAGATGTGGAACGTTGTGTTTGATTTATAGAATTTTATCAGGTTAAGGAAGAACAGGAAGAAAAATATCAGCGACAAATAAATACCCTTACCCGAACAGGCCACATACAATATACCGGGATGCAGCACAAACAATATCACTAACAGCATCAGGTAAAAATCATCGCTGAAACGGCGTGTAAGCACATCGGCCATTATATAAAAAAGTATGGCTGTGCCAATTGCCGAGGCTATTACCGGCGCGAACGTGTAACTGATAGATGTAAAAATAGCTGCTGCATAAAACGGAAATATGGGAGCTGTAAGGCCCATCACTTTAAGCCTGTCGCCCATACCGCCAAATACTATTTTGGCTTTTTCAATATAAAACAGCGATTCAGCATTGCTGTAACCCAGCTTATTTAAATAGATACCGCACAGCAGGTAATAACCAGCCAATGCCAGGGTGATCATTATTAAATAAAATGAACGTGAATGCCTCATTTTACAACGTTTACAGGGTTATTAACTTTACTAATACCGTGGTTAGTTTTCTGCCAGTAAAAGGGTTTTACAATTAACTCATACAGCCCCATATAGGCAGCTATAGAGTGCATTAACCAGTACACAGGGTTGGCTATCGCGAATAAGATCAACTCATAAAACCGCCTTTTAAATACGGCCATCATGTTTACATATATCATCAGCACGTTACCCACCATCAAATTAAATATCGACATAAACAGCACCCAATCCGGAAACAAAGTACGTATGGCCGACAGGTCGAAAATAAGGTAGATAATGAATATAGTAAGCAATAACGGATATATAAGGAACGTAATGGGTGTAGCGCCAATAAAAAAGCTAAAACCTAAAAAGCCCTTCCAGCCCAGTTTGCGCCACAGTTTAGCCGGGTTACGCATGTGTACCAAATAGGTTTGCATATACCCCTTTATCCAGCGCGAACGCTGGCGTATCCAGTTAAATGGCTCGTTGTTGGCTTCTTCGTAGGTGGTTGAGTTTACAATGGCTACCTTATACCCTTTTGCATAGGCGCGTACACCTAAGTCGGCATCCTCGGTTACATTGAAAGGATCCCAGGCGCCCAACTCAACCAGGTTATCCAGTTTAAAATGATTGCTGGTACCACCTAAGGGTATAGGGATATCCAATGTATCGAGGCCAGGCAGCATATAATCAAACCAATACGAATATTCCAGCGTGAACATACGCGTAAGGAAGTTCTCGTTACGGTTAAAGTAATTGAGGGCGCTTTGTATACAAATATAATTGTCGGGCAGTTTGGCAAACAGGGCCACTACCTTCTTTAACTGGTCAGTATCAGGAATATCCTCTGCATCGTAAATAGTGAGGTATTTGCCTTTAGCAAAATGCAGCGCATAGTTACAAGCCTTCGGTTTTGTTTTAGGCATGTGGAAGGGCACTACTATCACCTCAAATATAGCCGGAAAATCGAGGTTACGAACGGCGTTTAATGTTTTGTCGTCGTCCTCTTCAATTACCAGTTTAATATCCAGCTTTTCGCGGGGGTAATCAATACTTTGCAAGTTCCATATCAGCTTTTTTATCAGCTTATCTTCCTTATACACCGGCAATAGTATAGTGTAGATGGGCAATTCATCGTTAATTATCTCTTTTACTTCGTCCTTAGTTACGGCCTGGTACAACTCAAACCTTGAGCCAACCAATGCCAAAAAAAGCTTAAATATAATGGCGATCAAAAAAAACATACTTAACAGTACGTTGATGAAGATGGATGTATTTTTAAAACTAACCACCAGCCCTATTGCCGATAAGCAAATGATAACAAAAACAAACACCAGCTGCCCTGTTGTAAATGTAACTATGGCCGAACTTTCCGAGTCGTTGTTCATTAACTCGTAAACGGCTGATTTTACATATTTTTCGCCAATAAGTTTATGGGTTAACCAAAGTATATCCAGGTCTGATGCTATGATGATCTCGGGTTCAAGATTATAGGTAAACTTTATAAAGTCGGTAAACAACTCGTCCGACGGATCGGCCATAATGGTTACTACCTTATTGTTTTCTATACGCAGCGGCAGGGCAATACGGTCGTCGGCAAATTTCAGGTCTATCTTTTTTAATACTTCTGTATCAAAAGGCTGATCGCGTATTTGTTCAATCTTATAATCGGCATCAACCAATATCCGTTCATAGTTTTTACGCGACAAATAGCCAAAATTAAGCGCGGTTTTAATAAACGACGCGCCGGTTTTAGCCGATAAATTCTCGATCTTTTTCCTATCGTCTGCTGTAATAAAGCCATTACCAACCAAAAGCTCAGGGATCGACATATTTATTTAGTTAACAAATTATAATTGAATTTTGAATAAGCTTTGGCAGCCGCATAACTGCCAAAGCTTATAAACGGTTTAATACCTGCTGGGCAATTAATCGTTAAATATCTCCTGCGACCTTTGTATCCTTGAACGAACGTATAGGAATGAAAGCAGTATCAACACCAATATACCTAACAAAATATACAGGTTATAGCTTTCCCAAAAACGGGTAAGGGGGCTTTTAGTATCGATATAATCAAGGTTTTCGCTCGATTTATTAATGTTGAACAAATACTTGTTCTGGTTCACATCCGATATACATACGTTGCTTGAGAGTGTTGAAAGCTGCTCGGTAATTGACCGTGAGGCTGCAAGGAACGCGTCGGCCAGTTGGTTACCGGTTGCTGTTATTACCAGTGTGGCATTATTGCTTCGCCCATAAAATATTTGCGCGAGCCCATTAGATACACTATCGTTCAGCGCGTACACTATCTTGTTGTTATCGCTGTTATACAGGCGGAATTTTTTGTTGAATTTAATAGGCGCATCAGGGAAGGTGTTATCATTCAGGAATTTATCATCTCTTGATAAAAATGCCACCACGTTATATTTTTTCAGGTCGTTATCTTTAAAATCCTTTGAATAAACAAACTCAGGGAAATTATTGGCGTTGATGTTGTTGTTCAACTCATAAATTACTTCGCCCATTGCGGCGCCTGCATATTTGGCAATATCCTGCGAAACTACAATGCGTGTGTTGCCGGCATTAAATGCCTCTGGATATTGGTAAAAGCTAAGATCGTTTGAAATAAACGGGTTCTTTGATTCCAGGTATGACTGGTCTACGTCAATTTCAGAGAAGAAATTGGTGAAGGCATCTTTACAGTTACCATTGTTTGGATAGAACCTGAACTCGGCCTCAAGCGTGTTGTATTTATGGTGCTGATAGCGGTTAATGGTTACCGATGTGCTTAATTTGCCTGATACATCCAGCTTTTGGCTGCTGATAAGCGAACCATTAAGGTAGATGTTAAAGAAGCCGCGGTCGCCGGGTACAATGGCACTATAGGTGCCCTGGAAATGTATCTCAATTTCTTTTGGGGTGAAGCTAAAATCGCTGTTCTTAAAGTTGAACGAACTTTTCAGCGAGCCTATGCCCGACATAAAGTTAGTAGAGCCGCCGATTTGTTTTAATGAAAGCTTTGAACGGTTTTCGTCAATAGTTTTAAAGAAGGTATTTTCTGCCGCGTTTATCAGCAGGTAATCGCCGAACGACGAATTTAAAATGTTGAGGTTACCCAAAGCGGTTATACTTTTTTCAAACCCGGCATCATCGCCGCCGGTAACGTATAAAACCTCTACCGGAACCTTGGCTGTTACGGTAGTTTTAACCGGCATTATCACATTTCGTACAGCCGTTAAATGTGTTACGGTGTCAGTTTCAACTTTAATTTCTTTATGCAGGTAAAACAAGCCTTCACCGGCTTGCGGGGTAATTTTTACCTGGGCGCGTTCGGCTGCCGAAAGCTGATCCATAGTACCCACAACAATGTAATTTTTAATGCTGTCGGGTTTTTGGCCGTCTTCAAAAACCATTACATTATTTATACCGGTTTTTTTAAGCCTGGCATACGCCCATGCAACTGCCTTCAGATCTTTCAAAGTAGGGTTTGACGGATAAACTATGGCCTTTTTTGAATCAAAGCAATTACTGATGTTCACATTACCGAAAAAGTTCTTGTCGCTCTTGTTCAGCACCAGGTATGAATAATCCTTAACCTTTATCCACATGGCAGGGTTATCCAGGTCCTTACATTTATCATCAGTAATGGTAGCCAGCGTTTTTATCTGTATCTTCAGGAACTGCCCGCTCGATATATCGTCGCGGTTTAAGTTAAGCGTTATTTTTTGTATCGAATCAGCTGAAAGCTTATTGCTATATGCAGGTTTGTCATTAATAATAATATTTATGAACGATTTATCTTTAAGCAATGCCTGCGAAGGTTCAAAAAATAAAACCAGCTTACTGCCGTTCATCTCATACTGAGGGTCGAGTTTTAAGAAGTAAGAGGTAGAGCCACTCATCCCGTATATAGGGTCGTCCTCATGCCCCATGGCTTTAAACGATATAACTGCTTGCTGCGCTACCGATGCGGTACATAATAGTAACGCCAGTGCTAAAAAGCTAAAAAATTTATTCATCGGGTGTAAATATTAGTTTATAACGTAAAATTCTACTCTAAAATAGTTGCCGTTATCATCGCTGCGGTAAGTTAATTCGCCGCCCATCTCCTTCGTCATCAATTTGGCAATTGAAAGGCCCAAACCCAGCCTGCTCTCTTTTGAGCCGGTGGCATCGTTCAGGGTTTTTAATTTATTAAACATCATGTCCAGTTCTTCCTGGCCAATGGCTATACCTTCGTCAATAATTTCGAATACAAATTTTTGGCGGTGCAGGCTGGTAACCACCTTTATGTTGTTATTGGTTTGTGAAAATTTAATAGCGTTCGAAAGCAGGTTCTGAAACACCTGGCCCACAAATACTTTATCCAACCTTACATTTAAAGGCAGCTTTAATATGTTATCCTGCAGGTGTATGTTTTTCATGTTGGCGGTTTCAACCAGGCCTTTAAACACATGCATTACTTCAACATTTATATCAAATACCTCCATGTTAAAGCTCATCTCGGGCGATTCAATTTCTTTCACGTCCATCAGTTTGTTTAACATGTACTGCATTTTCTCGGCCGATTCGGCAATATAACCCACAAATTCTTTCTGGTCGTCGCTTAGCCTGTCGGCTTCTTCCTTTATCATGTTATTACTCATGATCACAGAGCCAATAAGGTTCTTCAGGTCGTGGCCGGCAATGTTTATAAAGCTGTTCTTTTGCTCATCGAGCTTACGCAACTGCTCGTACTGCATGTCAATAATATTGTTCTTTTCGTTGATGTCGCGGTTCTGGTCTTTCAATTGTTCATTTGATTTTTCGATCATGATCTGCGACCGTACATCACGCTCAATAACCTTGTAGCGGGTTGCCGGTATAAGGCATGAAATAGCCGCGGTTATAAAAAAGAATTCGCCGCCGTTGCTCACGTACAAGTCTAAAGGATAATCGCTAAGCAGGTTAAAAAATATAAGCAACAGCAAAAAGGCCAGCAAAGTTTGAATAACGGAGTTAACAGGCTCCCAAAAAACCAGCAGGTTAAAAAATAAGATGATAACTGAGTATAATAAAAAGTATATATTTAATTGCTCAACATTTACCTGTGTGCACAACACGGCCTGCGTAGCCGAAATAAGCAGCAAGGCAATATGCAGCAGTATGCGGTAATTATATTTTTTTCGTTCGAAAAGGCTATGTAAGCCATATATTAATACGCTTATAATAAGGCGTATAATAACAAATTCCCAAAAAATATCATTAGCGTATATAAAATCAACTATACTAAAAACAGGGTATAATACTATAAGCGGAAATATGATAATGTTGGTTTGGTACCAGGCTTTCTTTTCTACTTGTTTTGCAAGCTCTTCTTTAGTAATTTGAATAAACATTCTATAGTTGTTCTAAAATTAGTAAGTATAAGGACTTAACACGTTAACTTGTTTATATCCTAAATAATCAAAAAAGTGACTATTAAAAATTGTTATAGTTTTTCGGCAATAATTAGGTTTTCTACGTTGTTAGCGGCTATTATGTTTTGCAGTAGTGCAAAAAGCAATCCAAATCCGCAGGCAAATGTGGCAACGGCATTTAAAAGGGCGCAAAGTTTAAACAACGGCATAAGCATATCATGGCTTGAACAAACCTGGACGCCCGGTATAATTGATAGTAATGGAATAAAAAGGAAAGATATGGAATTATTATCAAAGTTGGGTTTTAAAACAATTCGCCTTCCTATAGCTTTCGCTTTTTTTGAATCACAACACATCCCCCTGGAAAAAGTACTTGCCCGTGTTGATGCTGTGATAGGCAAATGCAATAAGTACGGCTTTAAGCTGATACTTGATAACCACTACGGTAACCTGAACGATAGCAACTATGCTGCTGAAACACAGAATATAATAAAGCTGTGGGTTATTTTAGCCAAACGCTACCTCAACCAAAACCACAATAATTTATTTTTTGAATTGTATAACGAGCCGCCGCGTATGAACCCTCAAATATGGCATGATGCTGCTTATAATATAGTTACCGCTATACATAATATCGACAGGCAGCGAACATTGATAATTGGGGCATCAAATTATAACAGTATATATGAATTGAGCCGTAGCGTTAGGCTGGCCGATGACAATGTTATATATACCTTTCATTTTTATGAGCCTTTTTTGTTTACTCACCAGGGTGCCGCATGGGTAGGCGACCAGGAGGCTACAACTGGGGTGGAGTTTCCATATAATGGGGAACATTACCCCAAGCTTAACCCTAAGGCAAAGAACACCCCCGGCGAAAGCAATTACAAGGAGTACCCTGTTGATGGCAACGAGCGATCAATTAAAGATAAGCTGATGATAATTAAGAATTGGGCGAATAAGTACCATGTGCCCATACTGTGCGGCGAATATGGTGTGTACAATAAATATGCCGATGCCGACAGCCGTTGCAGGTATATAAAGGCTATGAGAGAAACGCTAAAGGCGTTGGATATACCCGGTATTTTATGGGATTATAATACTTCGTTTTCTATATTTAATGGTATGCCATCCATAAAAAACCTGCCCGATTGTATGAAAAACGCCATTGGCTATATGGCAAAATGATATATTTTATTTATACTAAATTTGAGTACATTTGCACCACATTGAGTTAAAATATGGAATTTTTTGCTGAAAAAAGACGGGAAGTAATGGTACACATCGAAAAATTTATGCTTGAAAAAATGCATGAATATTTGAAGCCCATTGACACGATCTGGCAGCCTACGGATTTTTTGCCGGATGCTTCGCGCGATACTTTTTTCAGCGAAATAAAAGAACTGCAGGAAAGCGCGCAGGGCCTCTCATACGACCTGGTGGCCGTTTTAATTGGCGATACGATTACCGAAGAAGCATTGCCGAGCTATGAATCATGGTTAACCATGGTTCAGGGTGTATCAGACAATGAAGAAGGCGGCTGGATGAAATGGACACGCCACTGGACAGCCGAAGAAAACCGCCACGGCGACCTGCTGAACAAATACCTTTATCTTTCAGGCCGGGTAAATATGCGGATGATGGAAATATCTACCCAATATTTAATAGCCGATGGCTTTGATATTGGTACAGGTCACGATCCGTACCGTAACTTCATATATACCTCGTTCCAGGAACTGGCTACCAATATTTCGCACCGCAGGGTGGCATCACAGGCTAAAAAAGATGGCGATGCGCTGCTTTCAAAAATGTGCGGTGTGATCGCATCCGATGAAGCGCGCCATGCCAAGGCTTATAAGTATTTTATTGAAAAAGTGTTCGAAGTCGACCCGAACGAAGCTATGCTGGCTTTTGAGGATATGATGCGCAAAAAGATTGTTATGCCGGCCCACTTTTTACGCGAGGTTGGTTTAAAGATAGGCCAAACCTTTGGTCACTTTACCGATGCGGCACAACGCCTTGGCATTTATACGGCTATTGATTATGTCGACATTCTAAAGGAGCTGATCGAAGACTGGAAAATAACCAACGTAACCGATCTGAACGAAACCGGCGAAAAAGCCCGTGATTATATCATGAACCTCCCTGACCGCTTACTTCGGGTTGCTGAAAGGATGAAAAACCCCATGCTGGAGTATAAGTTTAGCTGGATAGATTGAGCGCCCCGACCCCTTGAAGGGGGAGTTTAAAAAATCCGCAGGTTATTCAAAAATTCCCCCTTTAGGGGGTTAGGGGGCTTCACCCCTCCTGCACCAAATCCGTTCCTCTTTTGCCTGAAAGATCATCAAACAATTCATTCATAGCGCTTTCGAGCGTGAGCGAATTTACGTCGTCAACATAATGCTCGGATCGGGTAATGTTTAGATTGTTGCCGTCTGGTTCGATGTGATATAATACACCCTCGTACATTTCCGGCTGCGTAATATCAATACTGTTATCGGCATTTTTATTTACAGTAAAATCGATGATAGATGGCTTATGTTTTCTAAAGGTGGCATTAAGGTTTTGTTTCAGATGATTGTAAACGCTATCAATATTTATGTGTTTATGCAGGGTGATGATCTTCATGTTAAAAAGTAATTTGTATGTTTATTTAGAACTGAAAGAGTGTTAATATTGTTTGCAAGAAACAGCCTCACCCAAACCCTCCCGGGTAGGGAGGGTTTTAAAAGAATTAAATAACAAACTAAAAACAAAGTCTCCCCTACCGGGGGAGATTTAGAGGGGGCTCTATGAAATACAAACTACTCGGCCGTAGCGGCCTTAAAGTATCTGAACTATGCCTGGGCACAATGGGTTTTGGCACCGAGAATGGCTGGGGTGCCGATAAGGACACCAGCTTTGCTATTATGGACGAATTTACCAATGCCGGCGGCAATTTTCTCGACACTGCCAACGTGTACAAACTCGGTACCAGCGAAAAGATCATCGGCGATTACATCAGTCACCACGACCGTGATTATTTTGTGCTGGCCACCAAGTACTCATTGAAAGATAACATGACCAACCCAAATGCATCAGGCAATAACCGCAAAAATATGATGCGTAGCGTTGAGGAAAGCTTGAAACGCCTGAAGACGGAGTTTATCGATGTGCTTTACCTGCACATTTGGGATGATATAACACCCATCGACGAAGTAATGCGCGGCCTCGACGACCTGGTGCGCCAGGGCAAAATAAACTATGCCGCAATCAGCGATACGCCCGCCTGGATTATAGCAAAAGGCAACACCCTTGCCGAACTGATGGGCTGGAGCCAGCTCATTGCCCTGCAAGTTGAATACAGCCTGATACAACGCACCCCCGAACGCGAACTGATACCCATGGCCAAACATTTCGGCATGACAGTTACCCCCTGGGCGCCCTTGGGCGGCGGCGCCTTAACCGGTAAATACCTGCGCGGCGAACAGGGCCGCATAAAACCCGAAAGTAATCGCCGCAACGAAAAAGCAGAAGCTATTACTAAAACAGTAGTGGCTATTGCCGATGAATTAGGCGTATCACCGGGCAATGTGGCCTTGGAATGGACAAGGCAGCAGGGTTTCCAGTGCATACCCATAGTAGGCGCGACTAAACTGGAGCAATTGCAGGATAATTTAAAAACGGTGGATATTGTTTTGAATGATGAGCAGTTGAAGCGATTGGATGAGGCGAGTGTCATTCCATTAGGTTTCCCCGGTGATTTTTTTAGAGAAGAAGGTGTTAAACTGAATAATTTTGGTGGGTTTTGGGATAAAGTGGAGAAAAGGAATTAGCTATATTAAGTTTAGAGTGTATCTTTGTACGTCTTAAACTTTATATCACAATTAAATGAAAAAACTATTACTTTTTTCGGCATTCGTAATGCTTGCTTTTTCTTCATGCAGCAAAAAGAAAGACAACTCACCTTCTACAGGCACGAATACCATTACAGCAAGTGTAGCCGGTACCGACACAAAATTTAATACTGCTGTATATGGGTTAATTCAGAGTGGCAATGGGTTGTATGATCTTATAGTGGCCGGCATCACAGGCTCCAGCGCTCAGGGAGGAATAAGCATCACAATTGGATCCCCAAATCCAATTACAAAAGGAACATACACTTATAATTCATCAACAAGCCCTGATGCTACATCATTCCCTGATTTGATTTATAACGCAAATGCATCAAGTTCGGAAGTGTTTACAACTGATATTTCAGGTACAAACGCAACAACAATCACTATTACATCAATAAGCAGTACCAATGTACAAGGTACGTTTAGCGGTGTATTGCTTTCAAGTAAGGACGGCACAACTACCAAAAGTGTTACTGATGGTAAATTTAATGTAAATATTACCACAAAGTAGTAAACTGTAAAATAGTTATAAGGCGATTAACCCACACTGGTTTAAGAGTTGCGTAGCGCTCTTAGATCTAACTATAAATCAAGGACTCCGTCCGGCTTTGTTTACACTAATTATTTGGGTTTGAATAATTAACGACGTTGCGTTTAAGAGATAGCTACTTTATAAAAACTCCGTCTCAAATATCCAGACGGAGTCTTTGTTTTTATACAGGATTTAAGAGTGCTATGCAACTCTTAAACCAGTACTTGATATTGAGAGTTGGAGTTTTTGGTTATACATTGCCTTGTCTAAACCCGATTGCAGCGGATACCGACCTGTGGCCAATGCCAGGCTAAGGCCTATGCAGTATAAGCGAAAAGCGGGGCTGACTTTTATAATAGCAATAGCGTTGGTTTTCAAACAATTTTGTCTGAACCATGATTTAGAGGATTTTAAGATTACCTTGATTTTTTGGCTCTCGAAAAGTAAATCCTTCCATCCTTCAATCAGGAAGATCATGGTTCAGACAACCATTTAACTACTCACCTAATCAACAGATCACTACTCACTCAAAAATAATTCACCCACCCTATTGAATATCAGAAAAATAGTACCTACCTTTGCAGTCCTTAAAATAAGGATAAAACTGTAAAGACAAAAAGAAAAGAATGCCTACTATTCAGCAATTAGTTAGAAAAGGTAGAGTAGCTCTGGTTGACAAGAGTAAGTCGCCAGCGTTGGACAGCTGTCCACAGCGAAGAGGCGTATGCACACGCGTGTATACCACTACCCCTAAGAAACCAAACTCAGCAATGCGTAAAGTTGCACGTGTGCGCTTAACCAACGGTAAAGAAGTAAACGCTTATATCCCTGGTGAAGGTCACAACTTGCA
>Ga0207671_10004177_pt1 | contig 13947 bp, 14 predicted proteins | sample KBSC24metaG_FD_184352 | JGI IMG/M metagenome (GOLD analysis project Ga0207671, IMG submission 184352) | Corn rhizosphere microbial communities from Kellogg Biological Station, Michigan, USA - KBS C2-4 metaG (SPAdes) (version 2) | ecosystem: Host-associated > Plants > Roots > Rhizosphere > Soil... | reverse complement strand
GCTGCACGGGCCGCGCAAGACGCAGCGCCTGCCGCGCGTGCTGACGCGCCAGGAGGTCGCGCGGCTGCTGCGCGAGCCGAAGGGCAGCGAGCCGCTGGCGCTGCGCGACCGGGCGCTGCTCGAGGTAATGTACGCGTGGGGGCTGCGCGTGTCGGAGGTGACGGGCCTGCAGGTGACAGACGTGGACCTGCAGGAGGGCATGCTGCGCGCGCGCGGCAAGGGCTCCAAGGAACGCCTCGTGCCCGTCGGCCGCCACGCCGCGACGGCGCTCGCCGCCTACCTGCAGCGCGGGCGTCCCGCGCTGGCGCGCTCGCGCGCGACCGGCGCGGGCGGCGAGTCGACGCTGTTCTTGAACCGCCGCGGCGGCGGCCTGTCGCGCCAGGGCCTTTACAAGATCGTGCAGGGCCACGCGCGCGGCGCGGGGCTGCAGGCGCGCATGAGCCCGCACACGCTGCGCCACTCCTTCGCCACGCATCTGCTGGCCGGCGGCTGTGACCTTCGCTCGCTGCAGGAGATGCTCGGCCACGCGGACCTGGCGACCACGCAGGTCTACACGCACCTGTCCGCCGAGCGCCTGAGGGACGCCTACTTCAGCGCGCATCCGCGCGCGACCTCGACTTGAGCGTGCTCGAGCGCAGGCGGGCGCTGGTCGTCGTGATGGACGCCTGCGGCGTCGGCGCGCTGCCCGACGCGGCGAGCTATGGCGACGAGGGCGCCAACACGCTCGCGCACGTGGCCGAGGCTGTCGGCGGCCTGCACGTGGCGACGCTCGCGCAGCTGGGGCTCGGCGCGATCGTGCCACTGCTCGGCGTGGCGCCGGCGAGCGACCCGGCGATTCACGGCCGCCTGGCGGCGCTGGGGCCGGGCAAGGACTCGGCGACCGGCCATTGGGAGCTGATGGGCGCCGTGCTCGCGCGGCCGCTGCCGACCTACCCCGAGGGCTTCCCGCCCGAGGTGATCGCGCGCCTGGCGGCGGCCAGCGGCCATGAGCTCATCTGCAACCGCCCCTACAACGGCATCGCGGCGATCGAGGACTTCGGCGCCGAGCACCTGCGCACGGGCGCGCTGATCCTCTACACGTCGCAGGACTCCGTGCTGCAGCTCGCCGCGCACGTCGAGCGCGTGGCGCCGGCGCAGCTGTACGCGGCCTGCGCGGCGGTGCGTGCGGCGATGCAGGGCGAGCATGCGGTCGGGCGGGTGATCGCGCGCCCGTTCACCGGGCGCGAGGGCGCCTTCGAGCGCACGGCGGGCCGGCGCGATTTCGCCCTGGCGCCGCCCGGGCGAACCTATCTGCAGGAGCTCGCCGACGCCGGCGTGCCGGTGCACGGCGTGGGCAAGATCGACGACCTGTTCGCCGGCGCCGGCGTGGCGCGCTCGCACGCCGGCGCCTCCAACGCGCAGGCGCTGGCCAGCGTGGCCGAGCTGCTGAACGAGCTCGAGCGGGGGCTGGCGTTCGTCAACCTGATCGAGACAGACCAGCTATACGGCCACCGCAAGGACGTGCGCGGCTTCGCGTCGGCGCTGGCTCAGCTGGACGAGCACGTGGCGCACTGGCTGGCGCGCCTGCGCGAGGACGACCTGCTGGTGCTGACCGCCGACCACGGCGTCGATCCGAGCCATGCGGGAACCGATCACACGCGCGAGTACGCGCCGCTGTTGGCGGTGACCGGCGCGATGGCGCAGCGCCGCGCTGCGGGCAGGCGCTACGAAGGCCGGCGCCACGACGGGCCGCTGGCGGACGTCGGCGCGAGCGCGCTGCGCTGGCTGACCGGGCGCGACGCGCCGCGGCTGCCGGGCGAGAGCTTCATAAGCTAGGCGCGGTGCCCGAGCTTCCGGAGGTCGAGACGATCAGGGGCCAGCTCGCGCCGCTCGTGCAGGGCCGCACGCTGGCGCGCATGCAGATACTCGATCCGCGCTGGTCGCGCCCGCTGGCGCCGCAGGAGCTCTCATCGGCGCTCGAGGGCCGCCGCGTGCTGGCGCTGGAGCGCCGCGGCAAGTACCTGCTGTGGCGCTTCGCCGGCGAGGCCTACCTGGCCCAGCACCTGCGCATGACCGGCTCGGTGCTGCTGGACCCGCGCCCCGAGCCGCTGCACACGCGCGTGCGCCTGGCTTTCGAGCCGGCGCAGAAGCTGGCGATCGTCGATCCGCGGCGCTTTGGCACGGGCGAGCTGCTGCTGGGGGAGCCCGCCATGGAGGCGTTCTTCGCCGCGCGCCTGGGCCTGGAGCCGCTGCAGGAGGGCTTCACGGCCGAGCACCTGCGCGAGATCGCGCGCGGGCGTCTGGGCCCGATCAAGGCGTTTCTGCTCGACCAGCGCCAGATCGCCGGCGTCGGCAACATCTACGCCGACGAGGCGCTGTTTCGCGCGCGCATCCATCCGCGCCGGCCGGCCGGGCGCCTGTCGCGCGAGCAGTACGCGCTGCTGCGCGACGCGATCGTCGAGGCGCTGCGCGCGGGCATCGACGCGAAGGGCGCGTCGATCGACGACTTTCGCCACGTGGACGGCGTGAAGGGGGCCTTCCAGGACCGGTTCCTCGTGCACCTGCGCGCCGGCGAGCCGTGCGTGCGCTGTGGCACGACGATCGTCAAGCTGGTCGTCGCCGGCCGCGGCACGTATGTGTGCGAGCACTGCCAGCCGCGTCCGCGCCTGCGTCGGGCCGCGCGCAGGGGCGACGGCGCAAGCCGCCCGGCGCGTCCGCGGCGCTGAGCGCCGGATCGCTCAGGCGGCGCGCAGCTCGTCCAGGCGGCCGTCGTCGGCGGCGCGCTGCACCTCGGCGTAGCCGCCGAGCAGCTGCTCGTCAACGAGCACCTGCGGAAAGCTCATCATGCCGGTCCTGCGCGCCAGCTCCACGCGTCCGGCCGGGTCCTTGGTCAGGTTGACTTCGCTGAACTGAAGCCCGTGAGCCGCCAGCAGTCCCTTGACGCGGCTGCAGAAGGAACACGGCTCGGTCGTATACACGGTGATCTTATTCATTACTTCATAAAATATAGCGTGCGCATTGCAAGAAATACGCTCATCGGCGACGAACCTGCCCCCGGCGAGCGCGCGCCAATCCTCGGCGCGCTGACGAGGCCCCGCGCAGAGCACGCAGCATGACGCTAAGGGGCCGCCGCCGGCGCTCCTAGACTCGCTGACAGTCATGTCCGGAGCTGTCAAGACCGAGGCCGTGGTGCTGCGCTCGATGCGCTACGGCGAGGCCGATCGCATCCTGCACCTGTATACGCCAGCGCGCGGACGCATCGGCGCGATCGCCAAGGGCGTGCGCCGCGCTCGCAGCCGCTTCGGCGGGCGCCTGGAGCCGTTCTTCAGGCTGCGCATCGAGCTGCACGAAGGGCGCGGCGAGCTTTTGACGGTGACCGGCGCGCAGACGCTCGACGGCCATGCGCGCCTGCGCGAAGACGCACGCGCGCTGGACGCGGCGGCGCGCGCCTGCGACGCCGTGGGACGCCTGTTCGAGACCTCCGAGCCGCATCCCGGCGTGTTCAACCTGCTGTGTCGCAAGCTGTCGCTGCTCGACGAGCAGGCCGGGCGCGGCGAGGGCGCGGCGATCGGTCGCGCCGGCGCGCTGGCGTTCCGCCTGAAGCTGCTGCTGGCGGCGGGCCTGGCGCCGCAGCTTGGCTCGTGCGCGTCGTGCGGCGAGCGCGAGGAGCTGGTGGGCTTCTCGGGCGCGGCCGGCGGCGTCGTGTGCGCCGCCTGCGAGGCGGCGTCGTTCCCGTTCGGCGAGCAGGCCTACCGCTTCATGACCGAGGCGGTCGGCGCTCCGCTGCACGAGGCGCCCGAGGCGCCTGAGCCGGCGCTCGGCCAGGTCGAGCGGGCGATCGCGGCGACGCTCGAGCACCACGCGAACCTGCGCCTGATGCCGGCCGCCGGCCGCTCGCGCTAGCGCTCGCTTGGCAAGGCGCCGCGCGGGTATCTTGTGTGCATATGAACGAGGGCCTGCCGATCGCGTACGAGGTGCTTGAAAAAGGCGTGCCCGTGCTCGCGTCCGACGGGACCAAGGTCGGCACCGTCCATCACGTCGTCGCCGCGCCCGAGCAGGACATCTTCCACGGCCTGGTCGTCTCCGTCGACGGCCAGGGACGGCGCTTCGTCGAGGCCGCGGCCGTAGCGTCGCTGCACGAACACGGCGTCGAGCTGCGTATCGACTCGGCCGCCGCGCGCGAACTGCCCGAGCCGGGCGGCGGCGCGCCGGTGTTCGGCGAGGACCCGGGCGAGGTGAAGGGGTGGCGCCATTGGGTCAACCTGGTGACGATGCGCGGCGACTGGAAACGCGAGGGATGAGCGCCGCGCGCGGCGCCGGCGACGTCGGCTGGTGAGCGCCGCGCGCGAGCAGGACGTCGTGGCGGCGGCCTTCGCCGAGCGCGTGCGCGAGCGCGAGGCGGCGCTGCTGTCGCCGCTGGCCGCGCGCTCCTATCCGGCGCGTCGCGCGCGCGCCGAGGATGACTGTGCGCTGCGTACGCCGTTTCAGCGCGATCGCGACAGGATCGTGCACAGCAAGGCCTTTCGCCGCCTGACGCACAAGACGCAGGTGTTCGTGGCGCCGCGCGGCGACCACTACCGCACGCGCCTGACGCACACGCTGGAGGTGACGACCATCTCGCGCACGGTCGCAAGGGCGCTGCGCCTGAACGAGGATCTGGTCGAGGCGATCGGCCTGGGGCACGACCTGGGGCACCCGCCGTTCGGGCACATCGGCGAGGAGGTGCTGGACGCCTGCCTGAAAGAGCGCTTCGGGCGCGACTTTCGCCACTACGAGCACTCGCTGCGCGTGGTCGAGCGCCTGGAGCGAGACGGCGCGGGGCTGAACCTGACAGAGCAGGTGCGCGACGGCATCGCGCGCCACTCCAGCCGGGCGCCGCTGCCGGACACGCTGGAGGGTCGCATCGTGCGCGTGATCGACCGCGTGGCGTACATCAACCACGACATCGACGACGCCGTGCGCGCGGGGCTGCTGCGCGAGGACGAGCTGCCGGCGCAACCGATCGCCGCGCTCGGCACGAGCGGATCGGCGCGCATCGACACGCTGGTGCACGACATGGTCGAGCACTCCGAGCGCGCCGGCGAGATAGCGCAGGGCGCGAAGGCGGGGCCGGCGATGGACGCGCTGCGCGACTTCATGTTCGAGCGCGTCTACCTGGGGCCGGCGGTGCGCGCCGAGCACCGCAAGATCCAAGGCGTCGTGCGCCGGCTGTTCGAGCACTACGTGCAGCAGCCGCAGCTGCTGCCGCGGGCGCCGGGCGGGCCGTCCGCGGCCGGCGCTCGCGGCGATGGCGACGCCGACACGAAAGCCGCCGCCGCAGCCGGCGAGATGGACGAGCAGGCGCTGGCCGAGCGCGTGACCGACTACCTCGCCGGCATGACCGATCGCTACTGCATCCGCCGCTACACCGAGCTGGACGTGCCGCAGGCGTTCGCCCGCTAGCGTTGGCGACGTGGCGCTCTACACCAACGAGTCAAAGGACCGTGTGCGCGACGCGGTTGACTTCGTCGAGCTGGTGTCCGCGCGCACGGAGCTGCGCCGGGCGGGGCCGGCGCGCTTTGAGGGCCTGTGCCCGTTCCACGACGAGCGCACGCCCTCGTTCGGCATCGACCCCGGCCAGAAGGTCTACCACTGCTTCGGCTGCCAGGCCTCCGGCGACGTGTTCACGTTCGTGCAGGAGACCGAGGGCGTGGACTTCAAGGGCGCGCTGGAGCTGCTGGCCGAGCGCTACGGCGTGGAGCTACAGCGCGAGCAGGAGGACCCGCGCGAGGCCGAGCGGCGCAAGAAGCGCGAGCGCCTGCTGGAGCTGCTCAAGCGCACGGCCGCCTACTACGAGCGCTACCTGTGGGATTCGAGCGAGGCGTCGCGAGCGCGCGAGTACCTGCTGGGGCGCGGCCTCGCCGAGGAGATGCTGCGCGAGTTTCGCGTCGGCTACGCGCCGAGCGCGTGGGATCAGGTGCAGCTGGCCTCGCGCCGCGCCGGCTACGCCAACCGCGAGATCTACGAGGCGGGCCTCGCCCAGCGCTCCAAGCAGAACGGTCAGCTGTATGACCGCTTCCGCGCGCGCATCATGTTCCCGCTGACGGACCTGCGCGGGCGCGTGCTCGGCTTCGGCGCGCGCGCCATGAGCGACGGGCGCGGGCCGAAGTACCTGAACACGTCCGACAACGACGTCTACCACAAGGGAATGCACCTGTATGGCGCCGACCTCGCGCGCGCGCACGCGGCGAAGGCCGGCTCGGTGATCCTGTGCGAGGGCTACACCGACGCGATCGCGCTGCACCAGGCGGGCATGCGCAACGCCGTCGGGCTGATGGGCACGGCGCTGACCGGCGACCAGGTCGGCGAGCTGTCGCGCATGGCGCAGACCGTGCTGCTGGCGCTCGACGCCGACAGCGCCGGGCAGGAGGCGATGCTGCGCGCGTCGGGCCTGGCGGCCAAGCGCAACCTCGAGCTGCGCGTCGTGCCGCTGCCCGCCGGCGCCGATCCGGCGGACCTGATCCAGCGCGAGGGAGCGCAGGCGATGGCGGCGATCGTCGAGCAGTCTGTGCCGTTCGTGCGCTTTCGCGTCGAGCGCGTGCTGGCCAGCGGCGATCACTCGAGCCCCGAGGGCCAGGATCGCATGATCGACGAGCTGCGTCCCGTGTTCGCGCAGGTGCCGGCGGGCGCCATGCGAATGGAGCTGATGCGCGTGGCCTCCGGGCGGCTGGCTGTGCCCGAGAGCGTGTTCGAGCAGCGGCTCGCGGCCGCGAGCGGCGCCGTTCGCGCGAGCCGCGGCGGGCAGGCGCAGGGCGCCGGTCAGGCGCAGCGCGGCGAGCGGCGCGCGGTCGCCGGCGCGCGCGGCGCCGGCAAGCCGCTGGACGGGCGCCAGGACAGCGAGCGCGCGTTTTTGGCGCTGTGCATAGCCTCGCCCGAGGAGGGTGAGCGGGCGCTGCAGAGCCTGGACATAGACGAGCAGTTCTCCAGCGAGCTGCTGCGTCGCGCGGCCAAGCACCTGCGCGCGGGCGACCTGCGCGCGCCGATGCAGTCCCGCCAGCAGCAGCAGCAGGAGCAGGGCGCGGCCCCCGACGACGATGTGGAGCTGAAGGCGCTGCTGGCCGAGCTCGTCGTCGAAGGCGGCCGCGAGTCGGCGGCCAACCCGGCCATGCTGGAGGCGCAGCGCCTGCAGCTGGAGCTGGCGCGCGTCGATCGACAGATCCAGCGCGCGCGCGGGCGCCAGAGCGGCGAGGTCAGCGATCTGGCGCGCCGCAAGGCCACCGTCAAACTCGACTTCGACCGGGCGTACGCGCGGGTGTTGGAGGAGACCGGCGACAGGGAGGGCTGAAGGGCCTTGGCGGGCCGCCGGGCCGCGCGGGCGTGCAGTTGCGTCCCAAGCGGCGAAGACAATGCGCTGCATGGATCGCGCCGCATTGCAGAAGATGCTCGGCGAAGGGTTGTCGCTGGCTGAGATCGGGCGGCGCGTTGGGCGCCACGAAGCCACGGTGTCTTACTGGCTCAGGCGGCATGGACTAGCGGCGGTCGGTCGGCACGAGCACGCCGCGAAAGGCGCTCCGTCACGAGCTGGGCTCGCGGAGTTCGTCGACGCCGGGCTGTCGATCGCGCAAATCGCCGAGCGTCTGGGTTGCAGCAAGGGAACGACTCGTCACTGGCTCAGGCGGTACGCGCTGAGGACTCGAGCCGCAAGCGGACGCGGGCGGGCTCTGGAGTCAAAGCGAGCAAAGGATGCCGGCCTTACAGAAGCGAAGATGTTCTGCGCGCTGCACGGCGAGACGCTCTTCGTGCTCGACAAACGCGGCTACTACCGGTGCCGGCGCTGCCGCTCGGCGTCGGTGAGCCGGCGAAGGCGGCGGCTGAAGAAGACCCTCGTTGCCGAGGCGGGCGGTTGCTGTCGGCTGTGTGGCTATTGCCGCTGCGTGGCGGCGCTTGAGTTCCACCACCTGCAGCCCGACGACAAGGCGTTTTCGTTGAGCGAAGAGGGCGTTACGCGCTCGATCGCCAGGGCGCGTGCCGAGGCCAGGAAGTGCGTGCTGCTCTGCGCCAATTGTCATGCTGAGGTAGAGGCCGGGGTCGCGACGCTCACGGAGGAGGCGATAGCTCGCGTAGAATGCGGTCCCCCGGGGCAGAGTCCCGGGTAGCCCGATCCGGGGTAGCTCAACTGGCAGATGCGCTCGACTGTTAATCGAGAGGTTGTGGGTTCGAGTCCCACCCCCGGAGCTGATTCGCGAACGGCCCAACTGAGGTCTCGGCTAGTGCGCAGCTCGATGGCTCGCCAAGGAATCTGAATGGTCAAATCGTCCGACGCGTCGGCGACGATGCAGGTGTGGCCGTCCCGGTTGTGATCTTCGTCGTCTGTCTCAGTGGCGGAGTCTTCGCCTGCGCGCGCTGGCTTCCCGGCCTGGCGGCGGGCACGGTGGGCGGCCTGGCTTTCTTCGTCGTCTGCGGGCTGGCGGGAGGCGGCTTGGCCGTCGTCGGCCTGCGCATCTACTCGGTCGTCAACACGCTCGATCACGGCGCCGGCGGCTTCTTTAACCGGGCCATCGTGGCGGACGACCTCATCCAAATGCTTTCGCAGGCTGGGCTCTTGTTCGGACTCGCTGCCGCCGTGTACCTCTTGGCGCCCCGCCTGGCGCATAGGGAAGAATCCTCGGCTGGAGTCTCCTAGGCCGCAAGCTCCTCCACGAGCCGAGCGGCGGCGGCGCCCGAGTCGTGCTCATTCGCCCACGCCGCCAGCTCCGCGGCCCGCGCCCTGATCGAGCTGTCGCCGAGCGCCCGCTCGACCGCCAGCCGCAGCACGCGCGGCGTCTGAAACCGCCGCGGCACGCGCACGCCGGCCCCCGCCCAATCCAAGCGCGCGGCGTTCTCGTTCATGTCGCCGATCGCCGGACAGGCGACGACGGCGCAACCGCAGGAGAGCGCGCGCACGAGCGTGCCATGCCCGGCGTGGCAGACGACGGCGTCGCAGCTCGGCATGGTGCGGGCGTATGAAACCCACTCGACCAGCCGTGCGTTGTCGGGCACGCTCAGCGGCCGTGGAGGCAGCCGCCGGTTCCACGTGGCGAGCACGCGCACGGGCGCGTCGGCGAGGCCGTCGAGCGCGGCCTCGAGCATCCGGTGCTCGGGGTCCTGGGCGGTCGACGGCGCGACGAGCACCAGCGGCGCATCGCCGGGAGGCGGCTCGACGTCGGCGGTGGGCGGCTCCCACATGAGCGGCCCGACGACGTGGACGCCTGCCGGCCACGGCCGCGGATACTCCAGCTGAGGGAAGGAGGCGACGAGCGCCAGCTCGCGGCTGATGCCGCCGTGAACGTGCGCCAGCGGCGCCAGCCCGACGCGCTCACGCGTTCGGTTGAGCTCCACGCGCCCGAGCTCAAGGCCGGCGTCGACGGCCCGCTGCGCGTGGCGCCACAGCGCGCGGCCGAGGGCGCTTCGCGGCATGCGCGCGCCGAGCGAGTAGATCGGGAAGTCGCGCGCCATGTGCGGGTGGACGTGGGGGATGAGCGTGGCGCAGCGCACGCCCTCCAGCTCGGCGGCCAGCGCGGGAGCGAGCGTGAGGATGTCCGAGACCGCCACGTCCGGGCGCAGCTCGCGCACGAGCGCCCGCGTGTCGAGCGTGGCGTGCACGACGGCCTCGTAGAAGTCCAGCGGCTCGGGGCCCGACGGAAACACCTGGTACTCGGGCGCGGTGGCGAACGCGATGCCCTCCGCCTCGATGTGCTCGCGCCAGCGCGTCCACGTCTGCAGCGTGACGTCGTGCCCGCGCGCGACGAGAGCGCGGCCCAGGGCGATCATCGGAAAGGCGTGCCCGGGGTCGCCGAAGGCGCCGAGCAGCACCCTCAACGGCCGTCCGGCGGGATCTGTCATGCCCGCGCCGGTCAGGCGGCCAGCTCGGCGAGCAGGCGAAGCTGCTCGAGCCGTTCGGTTGCGTCGAAGGCCGTCGGCGTGACGCCCAGCGTGCCGACGCCGGCGTCGCGGTACACGGCCAAACGCTCGCGCACGACGTCCTTGGGCCCGCACAGCGAAACTTGGTCGATGAGCGCGTCGGGAATGGCGGCCATGGCCTCGTCGCGCTTGCCTTCGAGGTAGAGGTCCTGAATCGTCTTCGCCTCGGCCTCGTAGCCGTAGCGGCTGACCAACTGGTTGTAGAAGTTCTGCTTGCGCGAGCCCATGCCGCCGACGTACAGCGCGACGAACGGCCGCATGGTGTTGCGCGCGGCCGCCAGGTCGTCGGTAATGCACAGGCTGACCGTCGGCGCGATGTCGAAATCGTCCAGCGATTTGCCAGAGCGCGCCGCGCCCTCCTCCAGCAGCGGGCGCAGCTCGGAGACGTGCTCCGGGCTGAACAGCGTGGGAATCCAGCCGTCGGCGATCTCGCCGGCGAGCGCCGTGTTCTTCGGTCCGATCGCCGCCAGGTAGATGGGGATGCGCTCCTGCACGGGGGAGATGGTCAGCTTGAGCGCCTTGCCGGGGCCGTCGGGCAGGGGCAGCTCCAAGGTCTCGCCGTGGAACTCGACGCGCTCGCGCTCGAGCGCCATGCGGATGACCGCGACGTACTCGCGCGTGCGCTGCAGTTGCTTGGCAAAGCGCTGACCGTGCCAGCCCTCGGCCACCTGCGGACCGGACGAGCCGATGCCGCAGATCATGCGCCCGTCAGATAGTTGGTCGATCGTCGCGGCGGTCATCGCCGTCATCGCGGCCGAGCGGCCGGGCATCTGAAAGATTCCCGAGCCGAGGCGGATCGTCGAGGTCTGCCCGGCGAGCCAGCCGAGCACGGTCGCCGTGTCCGATCCGTAGGCCTCGGCGGCCCACACCGAGTCATAGCCCAGGCGCTCGGCCTCCTGGACGATTTTCAACTGGTCCTCCGAGGTGAGGCCGAGGCCCCAATAGCCGATGTGCACGCCGAGCTTCATGTGCAAGTTTCCTTTCAGCGGGAGGGTTTTGTTGTGGCACGGAGAGCAACGGCATAGCGTTGGCCGCGTTCCCCCGCCGCACCCGGAGTCAGCCTCCGAGCGGGGGAAAGCCTATGCGAAATCGCCGCCGCCACACCACCGACGCCGTCGAGCGCCTGCGCCTGGCGATCGACTGCATGCCGGTGGCGACCCGCGAGGCGATGCTGGCGGGCGTGCGCGGCAACGAGCGCGTGATCGCCGGCGCTTACGTGGACGACCGCGGCGGCGTCTGCCCGATGCTCGCGGCGCATCGCGGCGGCGCGCGCACGGACTTCGTCTCATTCGCGAGGACCTGGGACCGCTTCACGCGCGCCGGGCGCACGAGCCGCCCGGCCACCGAGCGCGAGCTGCGCATCCTCGTGACCCAGCTGGAAGGCAGCCTCAGCGAGGCCAATGGCGTGGAGCTAAACGAGGCGATCAAGGATCATCGCGCGCTGCGGGGCCGCAGGCTTCTCAGCCACGGCTCGAGCCGCTTGCACACGGGCGACTCCGCCTCGCGGCAGGCCGGCCGATCCGAGCTTTCCGACGGCGCCGATCCCTCCGGCGAGATCCGCGCAAGGCGCCTGCGCTTGCCGCGCCGGCGCCGACAAGCCCGAGACGCCGCGCCCGAGCCGCGCGAGACGACCGTGCTGGCCGTCGCGCACGACTGAAGCCGGCGCCGGACCAGCTACAGCGAGTCGCCGGGCCTGATGAACATGATCTCCGGCACGACGCACGCCGGCGAGGTGCGCAGCAGGTAGCGCACCGACTCGGCGATGTCCTGCGGGCGGATCATCTCGTCGGCCGCCACCTGGCCCTTGACGAAGTCGGTCATCGGCGTGTCGACGAACGCGGGGCACAGCGCCGTCGACTTGACGCCCTGCTTGCCCAGTTCCTTGTTCATCGCTTCGGTCCAGCCGACGACGGCGTGCTTGGTCGCCGAGTAGACCGACAGCCAGCCCTCGGCGCGCTTGCCGGAGATCGACGACGTGTTGACGACCAGCGCGTTCTTGTGCTGGGCGCCGGCCTGCAGCAGCATCGGCACGCATTCGCGGTAGAAGAGCACGATCGAGCGGATGTTGATGTCCAGCTGCATGTCCAGGCGCTTGGTCTCGATCTCGCCGACCGGCGCGCCGATGCCGACGCCGGCGTTGTTGACGAGCACGTCCAGGCGGTCGTAGCGCTCGCGGTGGGCGGCGACGACCTTCTGTATCTCCGACTCGTCGGCGACGTTGGCGGCGACGCCGTGGACCTCGAAGCCGTCCGCCGCCAGGCCGGCGACTGCGCCGTCGAGCTTCTCCGCGCGCCTGGCGGCCATCGTGATGCCGTAGCCCTCTTCTCCGAGGATCCTCGCGATCGCCAAGCCGATCCCGCTCGAAGCCCCCGTGACGATCGCCGCGCGCTCTGCCATCTGCAGTCCCTCCGTTCGCTGAGAAGATCAAGACGCTCCTCGACGAGCGTCGATCGCCGCCGGCAGGACGGCGCGCGCAGCATTCCACATCTCGCTGGTAGCGTCTGCTCGCCGATTGCCATCGGCCGCGCCGGGCCGCGGCTCGCGTGCGTGACGGGCCCGTAGCTCAGTTGGTTAGAGCTGCCGACTCATAATCGGTAGGTCCCTGGTTCGAGTCCAGGCGGGCCCATGTAGAGCGGCTTGCGCTTGCGGGCCGTTTCCATTTCAGGGCGTACAACGCTGACGGTGAACACCCGATGGCGTTCGACGAGCTGGCGAACGCGGTTGGCCGCCGGATTGTGCGTCGCCCCGGCCGGATGATGGCTCGCCGCGCACCCCGCGACCACGATGACGGCGGTGGCGGACAAAGTGCGCGGCGAAGGCCCCTGGCCGTCACAAGCTGCCTACCCGTCCAGCCCCACGGCTTGGAGGGCCGCGGACAAGTCCTGGTAGGACGCGGCGAAGGCGACCTTGCCGAGCTCGACCCTGAAAGCGGTGACGTACCGGGCGTCGAACGGTGCCCCGCTGGTCTTGCCTCGCCCGTAGGAATGGACGGCGACGAAAACCCAATCGCCGCGCTGGATGAACCGCTCCGGTTCAAAGCGAAAATCGCCGAAGGCCTCCAGCGACGCGTCAAGCCACTTCTTCAAGCCCTCCGGCCCGTGATAGACGGCGGCATCCGGGACGAGCACGTTCTCGCGCAGTTCGAGCTGCGGGCTGACCATCTCGACCATCCCCGCGATGTCTCCTCGGGCGACGAGTTCGTAGGCGCGCCTGACGATCTCCACGTTCTCCTGCGACATCGCGCTGAGTATCGCGCAGGTTCTCCAGCCTTGTCGACGACGTGCTCGTCGACGCGCGCAGGCCATGCCTCGCCCCGCGCGTACGGGCGGCGCTCGCCGTGGACGTCCGGCAGACCCTTCGGCCAAGCGCCGGTTTGGGTCATGCGCCCGCACATCGGCATCCGCGACGTGCGCGTGCTCGCCGCCGCTCTGCCGAGGCCGCAGCGGTGCGCACGCCCGCGGGGTCAGTCGAGAAGCCGCAGATAGGCGACGCCGCGATCGGCGAGCGCCGGCCGTATCTCATCCACGGTGGGCGAGCTGTCGACGTTGACCTTCACGCCGAGCGCGCGCGGGCCGGCGCGGTCGAGCAGCGTCTTGAAGACCTCGGCGGCGCGCCGGGGATCCTCCTCCAGCGTGGCGTGTGCGGTGCGCCTGCGTCCGTCGAGCGTGACGGCGACGTCGGCGCCGCCGTGCAGGTTGTGGCGCCAGTTGCCGCCGGCGGACAGCACGAACGTGCCGTCGGGCGACTGGTGGCGTCCAACGGGCAGCGTGTAGCGGCGGCCGCTCTTGCGTCCGGTGACGGTCAGCAGCATGAGTTTCCTGCTGAGCAGGCGGTGCAGCGGCGAGCGCAGCACTGCCTTCAGGACCGGGTTGACGAAGCGCAGGGCGATCTTCGGCGGAGAGCTGTCCTGTACGGGCGGGGCCACGAGCCCAACCCTGTCACATCCGGGTGTACGCTGCGCGACATGCCTGAGATCGGCCCAGCGCTGTACCGAGCGGGCTCGGGTGAGCCGCTGGTCCTGCTGCACGG
>Ga0207671_10004174_pt1 | contig 13958 bp, 8 predicted proteins | sample KBSC24metaG_FD_184352 | JGI IMG/M metagenome (GOLD analysis project Ga0207671, IMG submission 184352) | Corn rhizosphere microbial communities from Kellogg Biological Station, Michigan, USA - KBS C2-4 metaG (SPAdes) (version 2) | ecosystem: Host-associated > Plants > Roots > Rhizosphere > Soil... | reverse complement strand
GTCCGTTTGTCCGCTGGTGGTGGAATGGGGACAGGGTGACGGCAGAAGAGCTGTTGCGGGAGATGGATGTCATGAAGGCGGCGGGCATCGGTGGGGTGGAGATCAATCCTATAAAATTCCCGGACGAGGCGGATGCGATGGATATTCCATCGCTGCCCTATCTGAGCGAGGAATGGATAAATGTGCTGGAGGCAGCCTTGAAAGGCGCGAAGGAGAAGGGGATCATCTGTGATATGATCGTCGGATCGGGATGGCCCTATGGCGGAGAATTCCTCTCCCGGGAAGAGCAGACACAAATGGTGGCATTGGGCACCCGCGACCTGGCGGGCGGACAAAAGGTGCAGATCACTAAAAAGGAGTTGTTGGACAGTGTGCATCCCGCCTTTGTCAGCGCCTATTCGGATCCGTTAAAAGAGTTGGTGACTTTGCGGCTGGTGCCGGAGCAGATGAACGACCTCGACCATGTCATCATGCTGGATGGGCAGTTGAAGGAAGACCAGTTGACCATTGATGTGCCGGAAGGGGCTCATGTATTATATTTTTTAGTGAAGATCACTGGCTTCATGGCCGTGATCAATGGCGCGCCCGGCGCCAGCGGACCGGTACTAAACCATTACGACCAGGCGGCGGTGCAAAAATACCTGGACCGCATCTCCGACAAGCTCACGGCGCGGCTGGGACATCTGGGGGATTATTTCAGAGCATTTTTTACGGACAGCATCGAGCTGGAAGGCGCCAATTGGTGCAGCGATATGTATGCGCAGTTCCGGCAGCGTAGAGGATATGACCTGCAGCCCTGGCTGCCGTTTGTGCTTTTTAAAGTGGGGGAGATGGGCAATGCCGTTCAGGAGGCATATGGGGCGAAGTTCTCGTCTTCCTTACAGGAACGTATCATGCTGGTGCGGTATGACCTGGAAATGACGAAGCGGGAATTGTTTGAAGAGCGGTTTATCAAAACCTTTGCCGGCTGGTGTGCAAAACACGGGGTGAAGTCGAGGATGCAGGCATATGGTATGGACTGCGACCCCATCGCATCGGGGATGATGGTGGATATCCCGGAATGCGAGACATGGATATGGACGGATGCCATCGATGAATTTGGCACCGGCGATTATCGGAAGGGACGCAACTATACGATGATCAATAAATTTGTCTCCTCTTCGGCGCATCTGTCCGGCCGGCGGCTCATCAGCTGTGAGGAGATGACCAATACCGACGACCCTTTTCACGGGACCCTGGAGCGGATCAAGCTGGCGGGTGACCAGAGCATGCTGTCCGGTGTTACGGGTTCCATCCTGCATGGGTTTAATTACAGTCCGCCCGAAGCGCCCTTCCCCGGATGGGTGCGTTATGGATCCTATTTTAATGAACACAATACGTGGTGGCCTTATTTCAGGCTTTGGGCGGACTATAAGGCCCGGCTCTCGGCCGTGTTTCAGCAATGTGATATGCAGGCGGCGGTCGCTGTATTGCATCCGATGGCGGATATGGCTTCGAAATATGGATTCCAGCGTGACCCTTATCCAAACGTGACCTATCCTTCTTATGTACATAAGATCTGGGAGGCAATACATCAAAATGGGCATGGATGTGATTATGTCTCCGAAGAGATCATCGCGGGATGTAAAGTGGCCGATGGGGCGTTGGTGTATGGCCGGCGGCGATATAAGGCGCTGCTGCTGCCCGAGGTGGAGTCCATTACTCCTGCTACGGCGGTGGCGCTCCGAAAGTTGGCGGATGCGGGTGGGAAGATCATCTTTATCAATAAGACGCCTCACCTTTCGGCGGGATTGCGGGAATTTTCTTCCAGATCGCTGAAAATAAAGGATACCGTGGACGGACTGCTGCGAAAACATCCACGCACCACGGGCGTGCGGTCCATCGACGAGGGGGACATGGTAGGCTGGTTCAAGGGGCTGGTCTCGGAATTTGGGCTGGTGGCGGAAGTGGCTGTCAGTCATCCTGTCGACCATATAAGCACCTTGCATTATTCGGATGGGACGAATGACCTGTATTTTTTTGTCAACTACAGCGGCACACGGTCGAATAGCTTTGAGGCGGTGTTCCCCACGGGGGATAAGGAGGCGTGGTGTTGGAATGCGGAGACGGGCGAACGCTGCCCCTGTCCGGTAGGGGATGCGAAGAATGTGGTGCCGATGACGCTGGGTCCTGCTGAGTCGCGGCTGATCGTGTTTGGGCCGGGGGCTGGTGTGGCTCCGGCGGCCGGATGTCATTTTGTTGGCAAGGCCGATCGGAAGGTAGATGATGGATTGCAAGTGAATCACCAGTGGCAGGTGACCTTTCATCATGTCAACGGAACGGTGCGGACAGTGATGATGGAGGACCTAAAGCCATTTGACGCGCAGTCCGAATGGCACGCGTTTGCCGGCACCATCGAATATCGGGGGCAGATAACAAGGAGCATTGATAAGAAGGAAGACCACTCACGACGGCTTTGGCTGGACCTGGGCCATCTCCGTGATGTCTCGGAAGTGGAGCTCAATGGCCGGGTCATTGGCGCTAAATGGTATGGCGAACACCTTTATGAGATCACCGGCGACTTGGTCGGCGGGGCTAATAATCTAACCATCCGGGTGGTGACTACGCTGGGTAATTATATGATGGGCTTGCAGCATAATTTGGCCGCGCACAACTGGACGAGGCGCACGCCTTATTACCCGGTGGGGCTGGCGGGGGTGACGATATACACGGAATAGCCTTCTATTGTGATAGCCAGCCGGGTTTCTTTCCTGAAGGGTTAAGCGAAGGCGGCTCTCCCTTAATGGCATAGTATAAGCATGCGACTCCTAGTACAATGAACATTACTATACACAAAAAATCGCCTGTTCTGGGGTCTTCATGAGAATATAGAATCCGGCCTTCATATCCTTGAAGATGCCGGAGCAGGATCGTATCGCCTTTATTAAATGTGTTGGCCGAGTATTTCGAGAATGCTTGTACCCATCCACTTATTCTGGGGCAACAAATTCTCCATTTTTTACAGTGCGCGTCTCCTTCTTAATTAGCTTCCCGTCCGGGCTATACCATTTCCATGTAACTGCCGTTTCACTTTTATCTACATAATTACCTGAAAGAATTATGCCGTTATTAAGCCATTTCTTGTATGGCATATCTTTTTCGCCTTTTTTATTGTTATAATACTTACTGGTGTCGCCATTTTGTTTAAAATAGTACATCATGCCATTTAAAGCATTGTCTTGATAATTCGCTTTTACTAAGATTTCCCCATTGGGATAGAATTCTTTATATTCTCCGTTTTTTATAGAGTCATTAATTAAATGATATTCCTTTAATAATATACCTTGGGTGTTATAAACTTTGGCTAAGCCTTCAATCATGCCATGTTTTACTTCAAATCGCGCGGCAATTGCCCCATTCTCGTAGTACCTTCTCATTATTCCATCCCAGCTTTCACTGAATCGATCTCTCGGATGAAATAAGCTATCTACGGTGAATATTTGCCCATTCGGATAATAGGTTGTGGGAGTCCCAATTATTTTATTTTTCTCAACAAAGAGTTTTTGATGGACCTTTCCATTTCGATAATACTCCCAATATGTGTAAGTGGAAGTATCGCGTAGATCAGGGTAGTCGTAAAGAATTCCAATAGATCCATCCTTAAATCTATCAATGACCTTCTTTCCTGGTCTCTTGCAAGAGGCCGCGTTGAGGAATAAAAAGGCAATAAATATATTGACCGAGATGGAATTTCGTTTATACATATAAATTAGGATATTCAAAAGGTAATTTATTTCTTTTTTTGACGAGACGTATCAGTCTTGTAATTATTTTTAGGATCTCCAAGTGTAATGGTGTCTATACTTCCAGTTTTTGGGTTCTTAAATACGTACCTTGGATGCAGGTCATCGCCAGGAATACCATAGTTGACTCCAGGTTGGTAGTTATTGCCATCTGGATCTTCATTGGCTTTTTCTTTTTGCTTTTTATCATCTTCCGCAACCGCGTCTTTTGTTGTTTTTGCGAGTTCCGCAGCAAGTCCGGCATCAGGTGTTTCCGGTTGCTCCGTTGGAACAGCTTCGGCTGCTAATGTTGCTGCTTCCAAGTCGTCTGATTCAATATACATGAAAGGTCTGTCTGGATCGTATGGACTTCCGAGACCTTCACCTGGCCTGCCACCACCATAGCTAAATGTTTGAGGTAAACGAAATGGCCATGCGGATTTTTCCGCTGCTTTCTTTTTAGTGTTTTTCGAGTCAACGACCTGCTTAGTACGCGTGTTATCTGCTGCAGCAGGGGCATTTGCGGCAGCAGCAGAAGCATCGAGTCCAATCAATTTAGGTTTTGGATCTGTTCCTTTATTTCCGCTTCGCTTTTTACCCTTCCCTTTATCTCCGCCGCCGAATTGCAGTTGTTGGAAAAAGGCCTTGATTTCGTTGGCGTCACTTGTACTGCTTTATTTTTGGACTGTAGCTAACCTACTGAATCGTTTTCACAAATTGCCTGCCGTCTCCATATTCCATTAGTTTTTACCTTGTTGCTTTGCATAGCATCATGATTAATAGCTGAAGCAAAAAGAAACGCCAATTGATAGGTTATCAATTTCATAAAACAGGTTTAACGATGAGGATTGTAATTCCCACATGGTAATGCATATCGCCACTTAAAATATTATTGCTTTTTTATTTGATGACAGTCCGAAACTGCCTGAGAACGCCCTCGATAATGTTGGTAGCGTACATGTACACAAAAGCATTAGTGGCGAAGTCAATAATTATTCATAGGAATATTGCAATAAGGATGGCAATGAGGGCCATGCAAGCATAAAATGTAACCAATGCTCTATTGGCTTTTTTGCGCAATTGCAATTCCTCACCCTGCTTATACCTAATTCGCATTGGTAAAAAATCGGTTATGTATATAAGTCTCAACACAACAAAATAATACTTGCCTTTCTTAGTCGGATCTTTAATGATTATTTGAAAATAAATTTTGACGAAGAAGGCCAAAATTCCCCCAATTATCAATAGTGTAATTATAGTTTGAATTAGCATATTTATTTGCGTTAATTAATTCTTCGTTGGTACGGTGTCTGGAACATATGTTGTTCTTACGGTTGTGTTATCTGAAACAATCGGGTTTCCTCCCACTGGCGGACTGATGTAATTATTGCCTACTGACATATTCAAAGTAACTGAGACGTCCAAGCCAAAGTAATACCCGACCTTGAGGGCAAAAAATTCGTGCTCTATTCCGGAATACCCAGCCCCCCCCTTTTTTCGAAACTATGCTAAAGGCGAGGGCTGATGCTTTCCTTGTGCTCTCGTATTCGGCAGGAAGATTGCCACTTGCGTCCATGGGTTCCTTTGATTCTATAGTAGACTCTCCTCCAAACCCTGCAATAGACACCGACGGGCCATTCTTATAGGTTTTTGCGCGTTTACTAATTTTGGTGTTATCCCTCATGCCCCAAATATCAGTCTCGTTACTTGCAGTTGATCCCTCTGCGCCAATATTCAGCGCTTTTATCTTGAACCCATACGTCCCTTTTGTTATGGCAAATGTTTTCGTAAGAAGAGGAGGAGCATTTTTAGCCCTTTTAATATTATCCTCTATTACCTTATTGAGCTGTTTCTGATAATGAGGGTCTGACGTATTCATATTACCGCCTCCAAGCGTTACATTGTGCCCAGGCTTTGTCTTCTTCTTTTTGCCATCACCATCTTGCCCTTGGTCTCCTAAAGGGTCAATTTTTGAAATAGGGTCGTTATTCATTGATGCATAAGGGCTCTCACTATAGTCTACCTTGGGATCTACCTGCCACCATCTACCTAGTTGTGGATCTAACTCGCGCAAATGAGTCTCATACATCTCCAATCCTGATCCATCGCTGAACTCTTTATTCTGTAGCTCCGATCCTTTGTTGTATCGATACTTATTCTCAGCATAATTACCTTTTAACGCTTTATCGCTGATGCCTGCCATGGTCAGCCCAAACAGATAATAATGCGTTTCCTCATATAACTAATGATGTCGAAAAGAGTTTAACTTTTGTAGCGGAATTTGTCATTGAATTATAGTAGACCATGACCATTAAAATGTGAGTCCTGAATTTCAAAAGTGGATAGAAAAACATAATTCTTTTTCTTAATCTTTCTCTTTTCCGCAAGTACGACTTGAAAGGATGGCTTCTCATTAATTTTGTTTCTTTTGAATAGAGAGGCTTAAGTTTAAAAGAATCAGGAGAATTAAAATTTATATATCTTTCTAATGAATCTACTTTATTTAGAGCCTCAAGCTCCTTGCGATTTAACTTTAGCTCAGGCATCTTAATTTCATTAAAGTCCTTCTTAGACAAAATGCGAACTTTATAGGGCAACAAAAGACATTGTATAACGTCGGGAGGTAAAGTCTCCCTGCTGCCACTATCAATTATGCCTCGCAATAAGGATGTATCCTTTTCTTGTACGTATGCTTTCAATTCTTCATAATCAAAAGTAAGGTCTGAATTTATAGTATCTGCCAGATAGATAGAGTCCGTGTGTTGCCTTAGAGAAGCGAACATCCCCTTTAATTCCCTTGCAACGGATCTTTGATCAATTTGGAAAAACGAAAAGATAGGGATTGCAAGCAGCGAAAACAAAGTCATTTTCATGATTCAACTTATTTAAAGTGAGTCTTCTTATATCTTGGTGAGTTGAGAATGATATATTTCATAGCCTCGCTAACTCGACCAGCGCCTTCCTTGTCGTCATATATCTCTACTGTTCTATGCGATTGGCATCCTGCATTTCCCCTCCAGGGTCTTCAATTGTGCAAGAGCTCCCGCCGTCTGCGGGTCTTTCATGAATTTCAACATTCCCTGCAATGAATCCGTATAAGCCTGGTACTCGCCGCTGAGATGCAGACTACTCCCTCCCGAGTCGCTGGCCAATTTTTGGCCAAGGGCTGTATACCGGTCCGTCGATCCGGCAAACAACGCCTTAGCCCCTAACGAATCAACCTTGTATAATTTCTTATAGAGCCGCTGCTCCCGGCGTTGTATCCGGAAAAGATATTTTTCCGTCTGCCGGGTAAGTTGTTCGTCCAGCCCCGAAGTCTTGTGTTGGATGCGGCTGAAAAATCGGGAAGGGAGATTGAGGAGAGCATCCGCCTTATCAGGCTGATCCTGCGCAACGCAGGCATATGACAGGATAGTGAACAGCAAAAAGAATGCTGTCCGGGGTCTTAGCATGGCTAGCCGGTTTAGGAGTTATAAAAAAGGCAAATAGACTCAGGGACGGTACAAGCACGTCACGAATGAACAGCTATGTTCAATGGAACAAACGAGATGCTAAATAATCAGAGCAGATAAAATGTCGGAGAGTAATAGAATAAGAGTAAAACTGCATTACGAAATAAGGGAAAGTTTTTTAATATTTCATATTTGGACGACAAATAATTTTAATTGTGTTTCAATTTCTCCTTTGATAAAAAAAGATGATGCATAATCACTTTAATAATCCAGCTATTTAGCACACTATTAACACCCTGTTTATAAGTCACGCTTTGCCATTGCCGGGAGAATGGCTACATTAGGTCTATGATATTCACCCCCGGACAGACTGTTACAGTCCTTGACACCACCCACAAGCCCGCCGGAGATGGCATCGTGCAGGTTTTCAACTCGGAAACGCAGTTTTGCGATGTCCTGTTCCAATACCCGGGTAAAGCCATTCCGGAAAGCATTCCCATTCCGACCTATCGGCTGATCCCTCAGCAGGCTAATAATTTCCTGCACTAAAAAAATCTCCTTTTTCTCCCCTTGTTATCGAAAATGGTGACTGCATCGACATTCTTATCTATGCTCAGGAACCTTGCCGACTGTGACAACAGCGAAGAGCCAGAGTAAAATTCCCGCTTTTGCTTTTTGCCATTACGATAGCTTATTTCCGCGCTGACATCATCCGGGTGCAACGGAATATTCTGACAATCTCTCTCAAGCTCATATAGTTTCAGAGGCCCCTTGTTTTGAGTGGCAGCCAAAAGGTATTTACCGCTGGCTCCTCTGAGCTTCGCCATTGCTTTCCCATTTCCCGGAATAAAGATCCCGCTGGCGAGGATGGACTGAGGTATGAAATTCCCTTTACCATCGCCTTTCAGCAGCAGCCCGTTCAAGGCGTCATACCGGCCGATATTTACGTCCGTTGAAAAATCATTGGTATTCATGACAACGTCAAGGTTGCCGTCGCCGTCAAAATCGTCCGCCACCATTCCATCGATGGTGGACAACTGGGCCAAATAGGGGAGCGGCGCCTGTGAAAATTTTCCGTTACCCTCATTCCTGAAAAATGTCGACTGGAAATTATTCGCTTTTAGGATCAATGCACCGTCCAACTGTTCTTTTGAAAAGACCTGGTCCATGGTGGCATTGGCGTACGATTTGTAAGTTGGGAATTTGGACCTCATTCCAACGATCTGTTTTATCAGGTCGTCTCTCAGAGGGAAAGGGACCTCCTTTTTTACCTGGTCTTGCTGACTGGCAGGCAGGTATAGGGAAAGGACGGCATCGTAGCTCTTATTGTTATCGAAGTCCTTGGCATAAATGGAAACAGGGTACTGCTGGCTGGCCGTTAAAAATGAATTCTGTCCCAGATTCCCAACTACATAGTCTATATCGCCGTCGTTGTCAAAATCGCCGGCGACAATACTGTTCCACCAGCCCACCTGGCTGTCCGTCCCGCTGACGCCCGTTACGTTTTTGAAACTGCCTTTATCATTTTTAAAGAAGGTCAGCGGCATCCATTCGCCTGCCAGTACCAGGTCGGGATAGCCGTCGTTGTCGAAGTCGGAGAAGACGGCATCGCATACCAGCCCGATATTGTTCAGCCCCTTTGCCACATCATTTGTTACGTCTGTAAACTTTATATGGCCATTTTTCGAATCATTCCTGTAGATAAAACTCGACACCGGAGAAGGATAATTCCACGGACTTACCCTGCCCGCAATGAAAAGGTCCGGGCGGCCATCTTTATCAAAATCTGCTACCCGCACACAGGATTTGCTGGTAAAATTACCAGGTGGGATGGCAAGGCTGTCCAGGGTAAAATTACCCTTGCCGTCGTTGATATAAAAACAGTCCTGGTACGAACTGTTATTAGGCGCCGACTCGTAGCCGCCCCTTGCTATATAAAGATCCAGATCACCGTCCCCATCTGCATCAAACAAGGCGATCCCCATATCCTGGAAGCTGGCGACACCCGCCGGCGCCGGATGGGTTATTTCTTTCCGAATAAAGCTTCCGTTGGGTTGCTGCAGCAGGGCCACTGCCGGCGACGAAGAATTTCCGCCGAGCACCATATCATCCAGTCCATCGCCATTCAGATCCCCGGTGGCCAGGGCCGGCCCGTATTCCGAGAACTTATGCGGCAATATTTTCTGGATGTCGAAGTCGATATGATCTTCCTGGGAATGCCTGTAATTTATTCCGGCCGCGGCGGTGATATCCTTGAACAGGCTGGTGCCTACCTGTTGAGACTTGCCCCATTCGAAGCGACTGGCAGCGTCCTTTTTATTTACTTTGATCGTTTGATTGGCCGCTACACCCATGATCACCTGCATGGTCCCATCGGGCCATTTTACGATCAGCGAATCAATAACGGAGACCGTATCCAGGCCAAAGTGCGGGTTAAGCTGTATGGTGGACAGGTAGCCCCTGTACGGCGTCTGTTCGTAGACCTGTAGCTTGCCGTGATAGCGCAGCTCGACCCAGGTGCCGATGCCGTTGATATTTGCGGCATCTCCCGTCAGCTGCACGGATAAGTAATGTTGGCCGCCCGACGCCTGATCCATCGAAGTGTTCTCATAAACCGAGGCTTCGTCATTGACATTATTGACGATCATATCCAGGTCGCCGTCATTATCCAGGTCAGCATAGGCCGCGCCATTCGAAAAACCTGGTTTTGTAAACCCCCATTCAGCCGAAACATCAGTAAACCCGCAATTGCCATTATTTTGAAAAGCATAGTTATGCAGTTTTACCTCGGGTATCTGCGCCAGCGTCCTTTTCTGTGACGTTGCAGGGGTAGCTTCCCGGCGATAGGCCAGAAAATCCCTGTCGGTGATATCTTTTGGAAAGCCATTGGTCACTATCAAGTCCCTAAAGCCGTCGTTGTTAAAGTCTGCTACCAGGGGCGTCCAACTCCAGTCCGTCTCAGCAACCCCGGCAAAAAGACCGACGTCGCCAAACACGGGGTCGCCGATGGAATCATTGCCGTTGACCCTGGGCCCCATATTCAATTGCAGCGTATTCCTTACATATTGATGCTGATAATGAAAAAAATCATTCAGCTGGTAAGTTCGATAACTCGACGATCCCAGCATCGTCTTTTTTCGATAGTTGTCTTCCGGGTTCATGTCCAGCTCCACGACATCGGACAAGCCGTCGTTGTTGATGTCGATGATATCCTGCCCCATGCCATTGGCGGAAGTATGTTTAAAATAAGACGCTGACTTCTCCGTAAATGTCCCGTCGTGATTATTGATGTATAAAAGATCGTTGGCGATAAAGTCATTGGTTACGAAAATATCTTTCCACCCGTCCTGATTGATATCGGCGACGCTGACCCCATGCCCATATCCTTCAATCGTAACGCCTGCCTGTTTGGTGACATCCGTAAACTTCGGATGGTGTAACGAACTGTCCCAGTCGTTCCTGTAAAGCCGGCCCGTGCTGGGAAAAGAGCCATCGGTGATCTTCGGTCTGAATACCGAAGGGTTTACACCCTGTGGTATGTCATTTACGGCAATATAAACATCCAGGTCGCCGTCATTGTCATAGTCAAAGAAATTTGCCATGGTGGAAAAGGCGGGGTCATTGAGGCCGTAGGCGGCGGATTCTTCTTTAAAAACAGGGACCTTGTCTTTATTCAGACCCTGGTTTATGTAAAGCAGGTTTTTTCCCTTTGCCGGGTCATTGTTCATGGTAACACAAACATATATATCCATCCATCCATCGTTATTGATATCCACTATGGATACGCCCTTGCACCATCTGCCATTGGTATTTGTTCCGGCAACGTCTGTTATATCCTCAAATTTCAATTCGCCTTTGTTCAGGTACAGCCTGGACGACACCATATTGCCTGCCAGGAAAATATCCTGCAAGCCGTCGTTGTTGAAGTCGCCGACGCCTACACCTCCGCCATTGTACATATTGGTGACATCGATTGGGTTCAACGAGTCCGTTTCTACGATCCTGTTATTGAAAATGATCCCGGAATGTTTCGAAGAGACCTCTTCGAATAACTGTTTATGCCTGTGGCATGAAGCTATGATCGACCACTGAAACAATAAAAGGGCGATGTAAAAACGAGGTTGCATAATAGCAGGGTTTGGCAAGGAATTGTGTAAAAACCTAAAAATATTTTGAAAAGAGATAATTTTTTCTTTACATTTGATATGTAGGTACATAGGTACATACATACAAATGTAACTTTTTTGTTGAAAAAGGTTAACACTTAAAACAAAATAAACCAAACTGCCATTATGAACACCAAACGACTGCCAGGTATCTGGGCATATTCCAGGTACTTGCTTTGCTGGATAGTCCTGCAAAGCTCTTTATGCTCCACGCTATGGGCGCGCGGCAACAATCCCCCGGTCGACAAAATTATCAAAGGCCAGATCACGGATGACAAAGGCGCCGGCCTGCCGGATGTAACGGTGAAGGAAAAAGGCACCGGCAATGCGGTAGTTTCGGACGTCGACGGGAGATTTTCGATCAATGTGAAAGGAAGCAACAGCATGCTGGTGTTTTCCCATGTAGGCTACCTGGAAATAGAAGCCAGGGTTGGCGCCCTTTCCAACATCGATGTGAAAATGGAGCTCCTTTCCAAGAACATGGAAGATGTAGTGGTAGTGGGTTATGGAACACAAAAGAAAAAGTCACTGACCAATGCGGTGGTGCAGGTATCGGGTTCGGAAGTGAAAAAATCCAATGCCCTCTCCCTGTCCAACTCCCTGTCGGGCAGGCTGGCCGGTTTATACATAAATCAACGTAGTTCGGTTCCTGGTTTTGACGATGCAGAGATACTGGTAAGGGGTCCCAACACCTACCGGAACAGCTCGGCGCTGATCGTCATCGATGGGATCGCCAATGCAGACCCGGACGGCCTCAACCGTCTCGATCCCAATGATATTGAGTCCATATCCGTGCTAAAAGATGCGTCTGCCGCGGTATATGGCGCCCAATCCGCCGGAGGTGTTATTCTTGTAACGACCAAGCGGGGCAGGTCCGGCAAACCCAGCTTCGATTTTGTGACAACGCAATCATGGCTTTCTCCGACGATGAAGGTAAAGTCGGCCAATGTTTTCGAGTATATGAATGTCCTTAATCAAAGGAGGGACCTGGATAGCACTTCACATGATTTTCCCGATGCGGTGATCGACGCATTCAAGACCGGGACCAGGAGACCTGAAAACTGGTATAATGCCCTGGTGGACCCGCCGGCCAGGCAGTCGAGGCAATCGCTCACTATGCGGGGCGGCAGCGACAGGGTTCGCTATTTTGTTTCGCTTGGCACGGCGACGCAGGGAAGTATTCTTCGTGGCGATGACAAAACAAAGGTTCATCAATACAATCTAAGGAGCAATATAGATATCAATGTCGCCCATAATTTCGACGTTGGAGTAGATGTCGCTTACCGCCAGAAAAATACCGAGACGCCACAGGGCGGAGCCGGCGGGGGAATATCGTATTTTGCCAATACCAGCCCGCTGCAAGAGGCTTATATCTATGGCGACTATCGTTACCCGGGCGAGGGCTGGTCGCAGTTAAACCCTGCCGCCCGCCTGCTCAGCCCCGGCTATCAGCAATACAAATTCGACTATGCCAGCGGGACGATTCGCTTTAAATATGTATTGCCATTTATAAGGGGTCTTGCAGTGGACGGGTATGGTTCCTATATCAAGACTACTGATTTTGATAAATATTTTAATTATACCTGGTATTATTACGCCCGCGACCCCAATAACGCCGGCCAGGTCATAAAATATAAATCCCGCTCGGTGGAGGATATTGGTCTCGGCGAGAGCTATTACCAAAGCACAAGGACCACTGAAAATATCAGACTTTCTTATGACAATGTATTCGGCGATCATAAGATATCAGCCTTCATAGCCTATGAGCAGATGGAGTACCGATTTGATAGTCTCGCGGCTTCCAGGCTTGGCTATGAGTCGGCATTGATCGACCAGCTTTCGGCGGGCAGCCCCGACCGTGCGAACTGGAATAACGCCGGACGAGCTTCCGAGGACGCGCGAAGAAATTATTTCGGTCGTGTCAACTATGAATATAAGAACAAGTATTTATTCGGCTTCAGCGCCCGTTATGACGGCTCACCCATTTTCCCTCAGGCTACCCGTTATGGCTTCTTTCCCCAGGTATCCGCAGGCTGGGTGATGAGCAAGGAGTCCTTTATACCTGATAATATTTTCAGCAATTTAAAGCTCAGGGCTTCATGGGGCCGGCTGGGTAACGACAGGGTTGCGCCCTTCCAATACCTGGGAGGCTATGGTTATGGCAATGGATGGGTGGTGGATGGCAACGAGTACAGAGGTGTTGCCGCCACTTCTACACCCAATCCCAACATTACCTGGGAGGTAAGTGAAAAAACGGATCTGGGTCTTGAAACCGGTTTTTTAAACAACCGGCTCACGTTCGAACTTGACCTGTTCCAGTCAAAGACATCAAAGATCCTGGGACAGAGAAATGCCTCCATTCCCACCTATACAGGTCTGGTGCTCCCCGATGAGAACATTGGAAAAATGAATAGCCAGGGTATCGAGTTTCAGGCAAGCTACCGCCAGAATTTTGGCCGCGTTGGGTTCAGAGCAGGAGCCAATATTTCTTATGTAAAGAACAAGATCATCTTCTTTGACGAAGTCCCCCAGGCGGAACCTTATCAAAAACTGGAGGGCCGTCCTCTTAACTCCGTCCT
>Ga0207671_10004173_pt1 | contig 13960 bp, 7 predicted proteins | sample KBSC24metaG_FD_184352 | JGI IMG/M metagenome (GOLD analysis project Ga0207671, IMG submission 184352) | Corn rhizosphere microbial communities from Kellogg Biological Station, Michigan, USA - KBS C2-4 metaG (SPAdes) (version 2) | ecosystem: Host-associated > Plants > Roots > Rhizosphere > Soil... | reverse complement strand
CGCCGTCGCGTCGTTCCAGGGCGCGGCGTCGCAAACGACCGGCATGGGCTTTCCGATCAGCAGCTATCAGGCGAACGTCCCGCAGCTCGACGCGGAGGTCGATCGGGTCAAAGCCAAGGCGCAGGGTGTGCCGTTGACCGAATTGTTCGACACGCTGCAAACGTATCTCGGATCGGCTTACGTCAACGACTTCAACATGTTCGGCCGCACTTGGCAGGTGATTGCCCAAGCCGACGGTCCGTTCCGCGAACATGCGGAAGACATCGGCAGGTTGCGCACGCGCAACGCAAAAGGCGAGATGGTTCCGATCGGCAGCATGGTGAAAATCAAGCAAACCTACGGCCCGGATCCGGTGCTTCGCTTCAACGGCTACCCGGCAGCCGACCTGCTCGGTGAAGCCGATCCCCGCGTGATGTCGTCGGCGCAGGCGATGGCAACGGTCAGCGAGCTGGCCGGCAAAGTGCTGCCGACCGGCATGGGCTACGACTGGAGCGATCTGTCTTACCAGGAAGCCACACAAGGCAAGGCCGCGTTGATCGTGTTTCCGGTCGCGGTACTGCTCGCGTTTCTGGTGCTCGCGGCTTTGTACGAGAGTTGGACGCTGCCGCTGGCTGTGATTCTCATCGTGCCGATGACGCTGCTCTCGGCACTGGTCGGCGTGAAACTGACCGGCGGCGACAACAACGTGTTCGTGCAAGTCGGTCTCGTCGTGCTGATGGGCCTGGCCTGCAAGAACGCGATCCTGATCGTCGAATTCGCGCGCGAACTCGAACTGCAGGGCAAGGCGACGATCGCTGCGGCGCTCGAGGCCTGCCGCCTGCGCTTGCGTCCGATCGTCATGACCTCGATCGCGTTCATCGCCGGCACCGTGCCGCTCGTGTTCTCGCACGGCGCCGGTGCCGAGGTTCGGTCGGTAACCGGCATTACCGTGTTCGCCGGGATGCTCGGCGTCACGCTGTTCGGATTGCTGCTCACGCCAGTGTTCTATGTCGCGCTGCGCAAGCTTGCGGGTCGCCCGCTCGTCTCACACGAACCGCACCACGTGCCGGAGGTCGTCGTACATGCCTAAGCCAATCCTCAAGAGCTTGCTCGCCGTAACGCTTCCGCTGCTGTTGACGGCAAGCTGCGCATTCGCCGAAGAAGTCTCGACGCCGGCGATCACACCGCCGCGCAACTTCGCCTGGATGTCAGCCGATGAACGCCTGGACAAAGCCGATCAGGTGCAGTTCTGGCGCCGCTTCGACGACGCCAAGCTGACCGAGCTCGTCGAGCGCGCGCTGCGCGAAAATCACGATCTGCGCATCGCGCTGGCCCGATTCGAGAGCGCGAACGCGCTGCTGCGCACGACCAAGCTCGATCGCTTTCCCACCATCACGGCCCAGGCGAATGCCAGCGAAAGCAAGTTGAGCCGCGATCAAACCGCCGCGGTTCCGGGCGGCAGCCGCAGCGGTCACAGCTACGACGTCGGCGCGGTGCTGTCGTGGGAGCTGGACCTGTTCGGACGGGTGCGCAGCGGAATCAACGCGCAGACTGCGGAAACACGGGCCGCGGCGGACGACCTGCGCGGCATGCAAGTCGCCATCGTCGCCGAAGTGGCGCGTGACTACTTCACGTTGCGCGGCCTGCAGGAGCGGCTGCGCGTGGCGCAGGAGAATGCGCAGAGTCAGGCGCAGACGCTGCACATCGTCGAAGCCGGACTCGACGCGGGACGCGGCACCGAATTCGACTCGGCACGCGCCAGCGCGCAACTTGCGACCACGAGTTCGCGCGTGCCGGCGTTGCGCGCGGACATCGCGGCGACGACTCGCCATCTGGCGGTGCTGACGGGTCAAATTCCGGAGGCACTCGACACGGCATTATCCACACCGCAGGCGCTGCGCGAGTTGCCGCCGAGTGTCGATCCCGGAACGCCGGCAGACGTACTCCTGCGCCGGCCCGATGTCGCGGCTGCGCAAGATCGTCTGGCCGCGGCAACGGCACGGATCGGGGTCGCCCGGGCCGATCTGTTTCCGCACTTCACGCTGGGCGGTTTGCTCGGCACGCAGGCGATCCATACCGATTCGTTGTTCGAACACGGCAGCGAAACGCACCTGGTCGCGCTCGGCATCGACTGGAGCTTCCTCGATTTTGGCCGCGTGCGCGCACGCCTGGCGGCTGCGCACGCGAACGCTGACGGTGAACTCGCAACCTACGAACAAGTCGTGCTGCGCGCGATCGAGGAGACCGAGAACGCGCTGGTACGCTACGACGAAGCGCGTCGGCAGGACGAGCAACTGCGGCATGCCGCGGCGGACAGCGCCACGGCGGCGCAGCTGGCACGCGTTCGCTACGAAGCCGGGGCGATCGGCTTCTTCGAAGTGCTCGATGCCGAGCGCAGCAATCTCGAAGCCGAGGATGCCGCTGCGCGGCAGCGTGCGCAAAGCTACGCCGATCTCATCGGCGTTTATCAAGCCCTGGCCGGCGGCTGGCCCGGAGTGTCGCCGCACAGCGAACACGTGGGCGAACTCGCAGCTGCCGCGCGAGCTCCGGCACCGTCACAAGCACACTGAAATGGGTTTTGCGTGCTCCGCACAGCGGCCGCAGATTGCGGTCGCTGTGCGAACGAGTGGGGACCACAAGGATCCCGGTTTCATCTGCGTTACTGCCACATCTTGTAACGGCGTTGCGTTGCGAGGCAAAGCACAAGTGCGAGCAACAGCAGCATCAGCGGAGACAGTGCCGGCACGGGTACGAGCGGTGCCGGCGCCACGACTACAAATGTGGTCGGCGAGCCGGCTGTACCGTTGACGGCGCTCGTGTTCACGGTGGTTTCGTTCGTGCCGTTGCCATCGCCGTCGACCAACGCCATGCCCTGATTGGACACGCTGCCGCTGGCATTCGCTTTGATCGTGGCGCTGATCACAATCGTCACGCTGCCGCCGGCGGGGATCGAACCGTTCCATGTCACCGTATTGGTGGCGATCGCCGCCACACCGGTGCCGCTGGTTGCGGTGACGCCGGTCAGCGTGAGCTGCGACGGCAGTACGTCGACGAATTCGTTGCCCGCATTGTCGCCTTGGGCGTGCGACATACCATTCGTAATCACGATCGTGTACGTAACGCCCGTGCCGGGAACGCCGCTGGTCGCAACCCCCTTTGAAGCCGTTACCTGACCGACGGCCGCAGCTTGCACGGTAGTGGTGGTCGAGGCGGTGTTGTTCGCCGGTGTGGGATCGGTGCCGTTCGCCGTCACCGCGGCGGTGTCGGTGATCACCGTGCCGCCCACGGTCGCTGCATCGACTGCCACGACCAGCGTGAAAGCGACGCTGCTGCTGAACGTGGTGTTCGTGCAGGTGACGATGCCCGAGCCGCCCACTGCCGGCGTCGTGCAGCTCCAGCCGGCGGCGGAGGACAGCGACACAAACGTGGTGCCGGCTGGCAACGTATTCGACAGCACCACATTCGTTGCCGCGCTCGTGCCGGTGTGATTCACGGCGATGCTGTAGGTCAGATTCGTGCCCGCAGCGACCGGATCCGGCGAATCAGCCACTGTGACTTGCAAGTCCGAATCGGAAGCGACCGTAGTCGTCGCCGTGGTGCTGTTGTTCGTGGAGTTGCTGTCCGCGGTAGACGTGGAAGCAGTCGCCGAGTTCGATAGCACGGTGCCGGCTGCCAGCGCCGGATCGACGTGCACGACCAGGGCGAACACCGCGCTGGTCATGCCGAGGGTCGCGATCGAGCAGTTCACCGGACCGCCGGCGCCGACGGCTGGCGTGGTACACGTCCACCCTGCCGCGGACGACAACGAGACGAACGTCGTGCCGGCGGGCAGTGTGTCGGCGAGCGTTACGCCCGCGGCGCTGCTCGGTCCCGCGTTCGCAACGGTGATCGTGTATGTCAGATTCGCGCCGGCGGTGACCGGATCGGGTGCGTCGGTGATCGCGACGGACACGTCTGCTGCCGTGCCGACCGTGGTCGTGGCCGTTGCGCTGTTATTGCCGGTACTCGAATCGGCCGTGGCGGACGCTACCGCCGCCGTGTTTGACAACACCGTGCCATTCGCAGTCCCCGCGCCGACTTGCACGGTCAGCGCGAACACCGCGCTGCCGACAGCAAGATCCGAATTCGAGCAAGTGATCGTTCCGCCCGCGCCGACTGCCGGCGTGGTGCACGACCAGCCCGCAACGGCAGGCAGCGAAACGAACGTAGTGCCTGGCGGCAGCGTGTCGGAGAGATTGACTGACGCGGCGTTGCTCGGTCCTGCGTTCGCAACGGTGATCGTGTACGTCAGATTCGCGCCGGCGGTGACCGGATCGGGTGCGTCGGTGATCGCGACGGACAAGTCTGCCGCCGTGCCGACCGTAGTCGTGGCCGTTGCGCTGTTGTTGCCGGTACTCGAATCGGCCGTGGCGGACGCTACCGCCGCCGTGTTTGACAACACCGTGCCATTCGCAGTCCCCGCGCCGACTTGCACGGTCAGCGCGAACACCGCGCTGCCGGCAGCAAGATCCGAATTCGAGCAAGTGATCGTTCCGCCCGCGCCGACTGCCGGCGTGGTGCACGACCAGCCCGCAACGGCAGGCAACGAAACGAACGTAGTGCCTGGCGGCAGCGTGTCGGAGAGATTGACTGACGCGGCATTGCTCGGACCTGCGTTCGCAACCGTGATCGTGTACGTCAGATTCGCGCCGGCCGAGACCGGATCGGGTGCGTCGGTCTTTGTCACCGACAGATCAGCGGAAGCCGCGACGGTGGTCGTTGCGGTAGCATCGTTGTTGCCGGTGTTGCCGTCGCTGGTCGTCGAGGTAATGGTTGCCGTATCGGACAATACGGTACCGGCAACGGTCGCCGGATCGACGGCGACGGTCAGCGTGAATACGGCGCTACCCAACGCAAAGTTCGAGTTGCTGCATGTAATGGTGCCGGCCGCGCCTACAGCCGGTGTCGTGCACGACCAGCCGGCTACGGCGGGCAGCGAAACGAAGGTCGTGCCGGGTGGCAAGGTGTCGGACCAGCTCGCGTTCGCCGCGACGTCCGGTCCGCTGTTCGTCGCGGTGATGGTGTAGACGAGATTCGTACCCGCGTTGACCGGATCGGGAGTGTCGGTGACAGCGATCGAAAGATCGCCGATCGGGAACAGCCCGACCAGCACCGGGTCGTGGTCCGATGCGCGATACGGCGTGCCCGGCTGAAATACAACGCGCGGCGGCACCAGCGCGGAGCCGTCGGGTTTTTCCTCGAACGTTGCTTCGCCGGCATCTTTCACTTCGTCGTTGTAGTCGAACAGATCCGCTTCGTCAGCGTTGATGTGCCAAGGCGCCGCGCCGGTGATCTGCGCGACCAGCGAGCCGCTCGCGAACCCGTAGTCGAGATGCCCGAGCTGACTGCTGAACAGGTATGAATATGTGTTCGGATCGAACGAGGCTTCCAGGTCGGTATAGCCGCCGGCTTCAAGCGTGGTGACCGGCGTTTCCTGTCCGTAGGAATTGAAATCGCCGAGCAGCAGCACATCGGGATCGCCCGCGGCGGGCAATACCGTGCTGTTGATCCACGTGAGCGTACGGCTGGCTTGCGCGGTACGCGTCGCGGCCCAGCACGACTGCCCGTCACCAGTGTCCACATCCCCGCCGGTTTCGCTGCCGCTGCAGCCCTTCGACTTGAAGTGGTTCGCGACGACGGTAAAGCGCTGCCCGAACGCCGGATTCGCAGCATCAACGACATCGAACGTCTGCGCCGTCGGTGGGCGGTTGTGAATCGGATCGAGATCAACCAGCGGCGAACCGACTGGCGACACGATGCCGGTGCGATAAATCTGCTGGACGCGGATCGCATCGGTGCCGAGCGTGCCGCCGGTGTTGACGAACGCATACGGGTTGGCACCGCCGCAGCGTGCGTTCACCGCGCCGAGCAGATCGGTGATCGTGTCGCTCGGTGTGGTGTTCTCCAGTTCCATGAACGCGTAGATGTCCGCGTTCAGCGTGCAGACCACGATCGAGGCGCGCTCGCGCTGGCGGTTTAGCTCCGCGACGCTATCGGCGCCGCGGCAATCCAGCGTACCCGACGGACCGCACGGACCGCTCGAATTGCTCGCGGTCGTATCGATCGTAGTGAAGTAGTTGAGCAGGTTCATGCCGGCGACCTTGATCGCGCCGCCCACGGCGGGCGGCGTTACCGGACGCGGGTTGGCCACCGTGAACGTGACTGGATGCGCTGCGGCCGGGCGAATGCGCCAGGTCGACGCGCCGAAACCGGGGAAGGACCAGTGCAAGACCCCGGTGAGGCCGTTGACGAGATCGCCACCGCGAAAAAAGTCTACGCCCTGCGTGCCGACCGAAAAGCCGCCGTTCGCCTGCGGGTAAAACACCGACTGCAAACCGTCGGGTTGTGTCAGGTAATGCTCTTGGTCGTTGTTGTCGTCGTCGAGAATCACTTGGCGCCGATTGACGCTGTCGTTCCACGCCGTGTTGCCGGCGACGCTCGGCGCGTTGTGTTCGGTAAACTGGAACGGACGCCCGCCTTGTGTCAGCACGATCTGTCCGTAGCGTCCGAGTTCGAAATATTCCGAGACGCTGAGTGTATCGACGTACGTTACGAGCATGCCCTCGCGCGCTTCATAAAATGCATCGAGGTCACCGACGATCGGCAGCGAAATCGGCGTGGGCGTGACCTCGGCAAGGTGGTTCGCCGCATCGGTGACGACGACCGAGCCGGCGCTCGACGCGGTGATCTGCGTCATGTTGTTGAACTCGGAAACGGTGCCGGTCGCCTTCACGCGCTGGCCTTCGGCGACCGCCGTCGGACACGTGTTGCAGAAGATGAAAATGCCTTCCGACGTATTCGGATCGGCATCGTTGTCGGCATCTTCTTCCTGCAGGAAAAACCCTTGCAGCTGGTTTGCGCCCTGGAAGTTTGCGATCACCACGCCTTCGACCGTGACCGTGGCGCCCGGGATCGGCGTCGACACGCCATTGCCCTGCACGTCGTGGATTTTCGTGATGTCGTCGTTGACGATTGTGCCGAGGCCCTGGCCGTCGGTGACGATTGCGTTCGTCGTGTTGGTGACGTTGACGAAGAACGTCTCGTCGATTTCCGGGGTGGTGTCGCCGTTGACGAGCACGTCGAATGTGTAAGTCGAGCTGCCGGCGGGAATCGTCTGCGACGTGAGCGATTTCGACGTGTAGTCGCTCGGCGCGATGGCAGTGCCGTCCGCGGTCGCGATATCGAAAGTCACGCCGCCAGCTGGCGCCGGCGCCGACAACGACACGGTGAACGTGAACGTCGTCGTGCCAGCATTGCCTTCGCTCAGCGTGACGTCGTTGATCGTGAGGTTCGGCGCGGCGTCATCGTTGACGATCGTGCCTTGACCCTGACCGTCGGTCGTCGTTGCGCCAGTGACATTGGTGACGTTGACGAAGAATGTCTCGTTCGTCTCCGGCGTCGTGTCGCCGTTGACGAGCACCGTGAACGAGTAGGTCGACGAGCCGGCGGGAATGGTCTGCGCGGTGAGCGATTTTTGGGTGTAGTCGCCTGGCGCTGCGGCGGTGCCATCGACCGTCGCTATGTCGAATGTCACGCCACCGGGACCGGCGGGAGCCGAGAGGCTCACTGTGAACGTGAAGCTCGTGGTGCCGGCGTTGCCTTCGTTGAGGGAGACGTCGTTGATCGAGAGATTCGGCAGCACTACAGTGCCGGTCGGCGTCAGCGAAAAATCGTCGACGGCGAGCCCATCGTCCGCACCGGTCGCATCGGTATCATTCCAACGAATCCAAAACGTTGCGCCGTTGGCGATGCTCAGCGAGGAGATCGTCGACGACAGCGCTGTGCGATCGGCGGCGGCATTGCCGTTTTTCGCGCCGGTGGTCACGGTGTCGGGCGTGGTGAAATTGAGTGCCGGCACACCAGTCCAGGTGCCGGTCACCAGATCCGTGGCGTTGGTGCTGTATTCAAAATTGAGCTGGTCGGTGCGACCCGCCGTACCCAGACGCCATTGCTCGCCGTTGAACGCAATGGCGAGGTTGCCGATGGTCGCGCCGGTGTTGTTCGTGAAGCAGGCGCCGAAGAGGGGAATCAACGTGCCGCTACGCAACTCGCCGAGTGCACGTTCCGTGCTGCCCGCTGCGCCGTAGCTGTACATATCGCCGGTGGTGCTGCCGCCCGTGTCGACAGCATATTGCTCGTTGTCGCGCGCGCCGCCGCCGCCTTCAGTGAGGAACCAGCCGGGAATCGTCAGGCTGTTGGTGGTCGATCCGGCAACGTTCGACAGCGTGTCGAAGTTTTGCGTGTACGCCGAGCCGAGCGTGGTGAGACTGATGCACTGCGCATGCAGTGACGTCGAGGTCGCAATCAGCGCGAACGCGCCGATGAAAAGCGCAAGCAGTGTGCGGCGCATTTGTCATTTCCCCAGAAAAAGACCCGCGGATTATGGCAGAGCGCAGCTGCCTCTTGCCAACGGGCTTGTCCGGTTCTATTCGGCTTTCGTGCCGGATTCGATCTGATCGAGAAAATCCACGCCGCGGCGAAGATGCGGGATCACGATCGAGCCGCCGACGACGAGACCGACGCTGAACGTCTCGAAGAATTCCTCGCGCGTAACACCGGCTTTGCGGCACTCCGCGATGTGATAGCTGATGCAATCGTCGCAGCGCAATACCAGCGATGCGACCAGACCCAACAACTCCTTGGTTTTAGTCGGCAGCGCGCCATCCTTGTACGTCTGCGTGTCGAGCGCGAAAAAGCGGCGCACGACCTGATTGTCCTGCTCCAGAATGCGCTCGTTCATGCGCTGGCGGAATTGCACGAACTCGTCGACGCGATCGCTCATGGTTTGCTTCCCGACAATTGTTCCAGTTTGCCTTCCCTGGCCGCTGCGGCAAGCTCCTCATAGCCGCCGATGTGCTGGTCATTGATGAAGATTTGCGGCACCGTGCGCCGATGCGCGCGGTGCAGCATTTCCTCACGCTTGGCGAAGTCGGTGTCGACGCGGATTTCCACGTAGTCCAGGCCCTTCTGCTTGAGCAGCATTTTCGCCGCCATGCAGTAGGCGCAGCTGGCGGTGGTATACATCTCGACTTTGGTCATCACGGGTGCGGACAGGGAGCCGAAGGCAAGTATACTTTGCCCGGCCGCCCGCCGTCTTTGCGCAGAGTTAACGGCGGCTGAGCGGGAAGCGGTTTATAGTGGCCGCGCCCCGCTTTCTGAGCTATGTTGTCCACCGCCGTATGTCCCCTCTTCGCCACACATTGCTTGTCGCCGGCCTCGCCGTGGTTTGCCTGCTCGCCGGCGCGCCCGCGCGTGCGCTCGACACGCAGTTGCCGAACATGGGCAGCTCGGCCGGCGCGATCGCCTCGCCCGAAGAACAGCGCCAGTATGGTTTCTACGTGCTGCACGAGATGCGCAACCAGAGCATGGTGCTCGACGACGCCCTGCTCACCGATTATCTGAACACCCTCGGCTATCGGCTCGTCGCCTACAGCCCGATGCCGAACCAGGCGTTCACGTTTTTCGTCGTCCGCGACAACGGCATCAATGCATTCGCCCTGCCCGGTGGCTTCGTCGGCGTCAACGCCGGATTGATCACGACAACGACCACCGAGAGCGAACTGGCCGCCGTGCTCGCGCACGAAATCTCGCACGTGACGCAACAGCATCTGGTGCGCGCGGTGGAAGCCGAGCAGAAATATGCGCCGCTGATGGTACTAGCCATGGTCGGCGCGATCGTCGCCGCTTCGCATCAGGGCGCCGGCAGCACGAGCAATGCCGACGTCGGCGCGATCGCCACCGCGCAAGGCCTCATGCAGCAGATGCAGATCAACTTCACGCGTGCCGATGAATCGGAAGCCGACCGCATCGGCATCCAGACCTTGGCGCGGGCCAATTTCGACCCGGATGCCATGGCCGGATTCTTCGAACGCATGCAGCACGCGCTGCGCCCGGGCTTCGATGAGAACGATGTGCCGGCGATGCTGATGGACCACCCGGTGACCTTGCAGCGCATCAGCGAAGCCAAGGCGCGTGCGGTTGCGGCCAAGAAGGAGGAGTTGCAGCGCAGCGCCGTGGTGACCGCGACGCCTACGCCGACACCACTATTGACTTTGCCGCCGGGCGCGGCGATGAATTCCAGCGCGGTGACCGCGGCGCTGGCGCGGCCATCGGAATCATCCGAGCAGCAGCGTGCGCGTGCCGAGAATTATTACGAGCTCATGCGCGAACGCACGCGCGTGCTCGCTTCCGAACGGCCGACGCAGACGCTTGCGTATTACCAGCGCAATGCCTCCGACGGCATGGCAGACAAATACGGTGAAGTGCTCGCGCTCGAGCGCGCCGGCGAGACCGCGAAAGCGCGTGAGGCCGCGATCAAGCTCGCCAGCGCGCATCCCGGACAGCTCGTGTTGCAACTCGCGCTCGGTCACACCGAGCTCATGTCCGGCGCCCGCGACGCGGCAATCAAGCGCTATGCCGAGCTCGAAGCCGAATACCCGGGCAATCGCGCGCTCATGCTGGCCCACGCGGAGGCGCTGCTGCATGGCGGCGACAAGGCGAGCGCGAAGGTCGCGCAGGAACTGCTGCGTCCGCAAATCACCGATGCCGAGGAAGACCCGGATTTGTATACGGTATTCGGCCGCGCCTGCGAACTGGCCGGCGATCCGGTACGCGCGGGCGAGTCGCACGCGGCCGCCGCCTATCTGAACGGCCGCGCCGAGGACGCGCTGAACCAGCTCAAGGATTTGTCCAAGCGCCGCGAGCTCGATTATTACCAGCGCGCACGCATCGACGCGCGCATCGCCGAGATGACACCGATCGTGCTCGAGCTGCGCCGGCGCAAGATCAAACCGTCCGATCAGGGCAAGCTGGCGCTCGATCCGAAACCCGTTTCTGCTTGCCGGACCGATACTTGCGCCGCATTGTCATTCTGACGTAACAAAACCCCGCTCAAATACGCGCCACTGTCATAATGGCGCCATGCGGCGCACGCCCCCCGTGCAAAAATATATTCTGATCGTCGAAGACGAACCGGCCATTCGCGACATGGTTGCATTCGCCCTGCGCAAGGCCGAAATGGAGCCCGCGCACGCGGCCGACGCACGTGCCGCTCAGGACCTGATCGCCGAGCGCGTGCCCGACCTCATCCTGCTCGACTGGATGTTGCCCGGCATGAGCGGCCTCGAGCTCGCGCGACGCCTGCGCAAGGAAGACCTTACGCGCGGCGTACCGATCATCATGCTGACCGCACGCGGCGAGGAATCCGACCGCGTCGGCGGCCTCGATGCCGGCGTCGACGATTATGTGGTCAAGCCGTTTTCGCCGCGCGAACTGATCGCGCGCATCAACGCGGTGATCCGGCGCAGCCGTGGCAGCGATACCGAAGGCCAGATCGCCGTCGGCGAGCTGCGCATCGACAGCGCGGCGCATCGTGTCTACGCGAACGGCGACAACGTGCCGATCGGCCCGACCGAATATCGTCTGCTGCACTTTTTCATGACGCATCCGGAGCGCGTCTACACGCGCAGCCAGCTGCTCGATTACGTGTGGGGCGGCAGCGTGTACGTCGAAGAGCGCACCGTGGACGTGCACATCCGGCGCCTGCGCCAGACGCTGGAACCGTTTGGCTGTTCGGGTTTCGTGCAAACGGTGCGCGGCGCCGGCTACCGGTTTTCGAATACTCCAGTAGACTGATTTGCCTTTTCCCACCGGCGGGAAAAGGTGATTTTCACCAAGCGGTGATCGATGCGTCTGGAATTCCTGCAAAGCCACGCCTGGCAAGTATCACTGGGGCGTTTCGTCGTCCTGCTCGTCGCCGCGTTCGCGATCGGGCTGCCGTGGCATGCGGAAATGTATACCTTGTGCGCGGCGCTGCTCGGGTATTGTCTGTGGTCGCTGGTTACCCTGTATCAGATTCAGCAATGGTTGAGTTCGCGTCGGCGACGGCCGCCGCCGGAGGATCGTGGCGTGTGGTCTGACATTTCCGCGCATGTGTACCAGCGCCAACATCGCGAGCGTTCGCGCAAGCGCCGACTGATTGGTCTGCTGCGCGCTTTCCGCGAAGCCGCGGCGGCATTGCCGGACGGCGTCGTCGTGCTCACGCGTGGACGCAGCGTGCTCTGGTTCAATGAAGCCGCCGCGCGTCTGCTCGGCATGGCGATGCCGCGCGATCGGCGCGCGCACATCGACGGTTTCCTGCCGGTGCCGGCAAAGGCCTGGATTGCGGACGACGCCGAAGAAGAACCGCTGCGCGAAGTCGCGTCCGACGTCGATCCAAGCGTGCGTCTGTCGTTTCGCCTGATTCCGTATGCGCACGAGCAGATGCTGCTCGTCGTGCGCGATGTCACGCCACTGGCGCGCCTCGAACAGGTGCGCCGCGATTTCGTCGCCAACGTGTCGCACGAACTGCGCACGCCGCTGACGGTGCTGCACGGCTATCTGGAAATGCTCGACAGCGAAACCTCGCCGCAGCTGGCGCCGGTGATGGGCGACCTGCGCAGCCAGTCGCGGCGCATGACCCAGATCGTCGAAGACCTGCTCACGCTGTCGCGACTGGATGCACAACATCAGCCAGCCGCCGAACGCGTGCCGATGCGCGCAATGCTCAACACGCTCAAACGCGAAGCCGACGCGCTCTCGCACGGCCGGCACCGGATCCTGCTCGCGCGCGAATGCGAACAGGACCTGCTCGGCGGCGTCGATTATCTGCACAGCGCGTTTTCCAACCTCGTTTCAAACGCGGTCCGCTACACGCCGGCCGACGGCACGATAGAGATTTCCTGGCGCGCCACGCCCGACGGCGGCGCGCGTTTCGCGGTCGCCGACACCGGCGTCGGAATTCCGGCAGAACATCTGCCGCGCATCAGCGAGCGTTTCTATCGTGTGTCGACGAGCCGCTCGCGCGACACCGGCGGAACCGGCCTCGGCTTATCGATTGTCAAGCATGTGCTGCAAATCCACGATGCGCACCTGGAAATCGAAAGCAAGGTCGGCGTCGGCAGCACATTCAGCGGAATATTCGGCAAAGAACGCGTACTCGCGCCGGAAGGCCTGAACGACTCGCCCAACGTTCGCACCGGCACCACTTAGCATCGTCATTCCCGCGCAGGCGGGAATCCAGCTCTTGCTCTTTCGAATCAAGAGCTGGATGACCGGCCCCGCCGTTGTAGAGCTTCTCCGGCCCTGCGGCGGCTCCGGATGACAAGAGACATTTTTCGGCAAATACAGCAGGTATCATTCACGCATGCTCTCGCCGACCCCGAACCTCAAAGCGCCCGAGCTGTATCTCAATCGCGAGCTGGCGCAACTCGAGTTCAATTTCCGCGTACTCGCGCAGGCGCAGGATGCGAACATGCCGCTGCTCGAGCGCATGCGCTTCATGTGCATCGCCAACTCGAACCTCGACGAATTTTTCGAGGTGCTCGTGGCAATCCTGCGCCAGCACGTCGCATTCGGTGATGCAGTTCCCGGGCCCGACGGCGTGCCGCCGAGTGAACTGCTCACGCGCATCCGCGCCCGCGCGCTGGAACTCGTGCGCGAGCAATACACCTTGTGGTCGGATGTCCTGCTTCCGGAACTGGACCGCGAAGGCGTGCGTTTCATCGAACGCAAGCGTTGGACCGTGAAGCAGCGGCGCTGGCTGCAGGGCTATTTCCAGAACGAGGTATTGCCGGTGCTGTCGCCGCTGGGGCTCGACCCGGCGCATCCGTTTCCGCGCATCCTCAACAAGAGTCTCAACGTCATCGTCTCGCTGCGCGGCACGGACGCGTTCGGCCGCGAAGGCGACATGGCGCTGGTGCGCGCGCCGCGATCGCTGCCACGCATCGTGCGCCTGCCGCAGGAAGTCGGCGGCAAGCCGTATGAATTCGTATTTCTTTCCGGCATCCTGCTCGAATTCGTCGACGAATTGTTCCCGGGCATGCGCGTCAAAGGCGCGTACACGTTCCGCGTCACGCGCAACAGCGAGCTGTTCGTCGACGAAGAGGAAGTGGAGAATCTCGCG